>Ga0070711_100000465_pt1 | contig 21200 bp, 16 predicted proteins | sample LARL53metaG_FD_65452 | JGI IMG/M metagenome (GOLD analysis project Ga0070711, IMG submission 65452) | Corn, switchgrass and miscanthus rhizosphere microbial communities from Kellogg Biological Station, Michigan, USA - LAR L5-3 metaG | ecosystem: Host-associated > Plants > Roots > Rhizosphere ... | reverse complement strand
CTGGCGCTGGTCGCGGGCCTCTCAGGACCGACCCAGCAGGCCGTGGCGGAAGCCGACACGGCCCGCGGTATCGGCTATCACGCCGGCCTGCTCAGTCTCGCCGCCATGAAGACCGCGAGCGAAGACGAGATCATCGCACATTGCGAGACTGTCGCGCGGGAGATTCCGCTGGTCGGTTTCTATCTGCAGCCCGCGGTCGGAGGCGTCGTCCTCAGCGCAAATTTCTGGCGCCGCTTTGCGGGCATCGACAACGTCATCGCGATCAAGATTGCGCCCTTCAACCGCTATCGCACGCTCGACGTGCTGCGCGGCGTCTGCGCGGCGGGCGCGCTCGACCGGATCGCACTTTATACCGGCAACGACGACCACATCCTGCTCGATCTCACCCTGCCTTTTGATCTCAGAGACAAGGGCGTGACGGTCAGGACCCATTTTCGCGGCGGCCTGCTCGGCCACTGGTCGGTGTGGACGGCGAGTGCCATCAGGCAGTTCGAGCGCTGCAAGGCGGCACGCAACCAGCCGACGGTGCCGGCCGACCTGCTAGCGCTCGACGCCCGCGTCACCGATTGCAACAGCGCGTTCTTTGACGTCGCCAACAATTTCCACGGCTGCATTGCAGGCTGCCATGAGGTGCTGTGGCGGCAAGGCTTGCTAGAAGGCATATGGTGCCTGGATCCCGGTGAAGGCCTGAGCCCCGGCCAGTTGCAGGAGATCGACCGCGTCACCAACGAGCACGCCGATCTCTCGGACGACGATTTCGTCGCCGCCAATATCGACAGATGGCTGGCGTGATGGGGAAAGCGCCCTTCATCAGCCTGCGCAACGTCCGCAAGACGTATCCGACTGACGGCGGCGCGTTCCTCGCGGTCTCGGATGTCACCATCGATGTCAGCGAAGGCGAGATGGTCTCCCTCGTCGGCCCCTCCGGCTGCGGCAAGACCACGGTCCTGAAGATTTTGGCCGGCCTGCATGCCGCGGATGGCGGAAGTGTCAGGATCGGCAACGCGCGCACACCGTTCGACCCGGGCCGCGACATCGGCATGGTGTTCCAGCAGGCGCTGTTGTTGAAGTGGCGGACCGTGATCGACAACGTCTTGCTGCCGGCGGAAATCGTCGGCTTGCCGATCAAGGCGGCGCGGGCCCGGGCCCACGACCTGCTTAATCTGGTCGGGCTGTCGGGTCAGCAGGACAAATATCCGCAGCAGCTCTCCGGCGGCATGCAGCAGCGCGCCGCGATCGCGCGCGCCTTGATCCACGATCCCAAGCTGATCCTGATGGACGAGCCGTTCGGCGCGCTTGATGCGTTGACGCGTGAACAGATGAACCTGGAGATGCTGCGGATCTGGCGCGAGAGCGGCAAGACCATCATCCTGGTCACCCACTCGATCCAGGAGGCGGTGTTTCTTGGCTCGCACTGCGCGGTGCTCACCGCCGGTCCTGCGCGGATGGCGGAGTATTTTCCGATCCTGCTGCCATATCCGCGCGCCCTGCCGATCAAGACGACGGACGAGTTCGGCGCCTATGCGCGGCGCATCTATGAAAGCCTTGGGCTCGGCACCGGTCCTTAGTCATCGCTGACGGGCGAGGTCACGACCAGGAACACGAGATCGACCAGGCCGGTGTTCGAGATCATATGCTCGACGCCCGGCGGCAGATAGATGACGTCGTGCTTGCGCACGACGTGATTTTGGCCTTCAATCTCCATCAGCCCCTCGCCTTCGAGCACGTGATAAACCTGCTCCTGAACGGCATGCTTGTGGCGCGCCACATGGGCCATCGGCTGATAAATCGAGATGCGGTAGTCGATATGACGCGATTTCGCGGTCTCCGGCATCACGAGCGGTTTTGACAGGGCGCTACCAAAATGGTTGGGGAATTCGCGCCAGGGCACCTCGGCGATGTTGCGGATGAAGGCGCCGCTGTTGTCTTCGAAGGCCATCAAACGTCTCCTTCCCGCCGGCAGTTGCCTCACCTTGGTTCGTAGCGCACGCCGATGCCCGCCTTGCTCTGGCCCAATCCCGGCAGCTCCCAGACGCCCGCGCCGGCCGGATTGATGTCGGCCGCGATATCGACGTCGATCAGATAAGGCTTGTTGGCGGCAATGCCCTTGCGAACAGCCTCGACGATGTCGGCGGCGCGATCGACGCGGACCCCTTCGACGCCGCAGGAGCGTGCCATCGCCGCAAAGTCCGGATTATAGCGCTGGCCGGTCGTCGGGTCGTGAAAGTCGGTCGCGAGTTCGCGCCCACCGAGATAGCCGCGCTGCAGGCCGCGGATGGAGGCATAGGCATAATTGTTCCAGACCACCCAGACCACGGGCAGATTGTATTCGACCGCAGTCCCCAGCACGTTGGCATGCATGAAAAAGGCGCCGTCGCCGCAGACCGAGACGCAGGGACGGTCGGGCGCTGCGAACTTCGCGCCCAGCACGCCGGCGACGCCAAACCCCATCGGGCCAAATCCCATCGAGCCGATCAGCGAGTCCGGTCGCTTCGGCTTGCAGAAGCCGAGCAGCCAGTTGTGATGGACACCGATGTCGCTAACCAAAATCGCGTCCTCCGGCAGCGCCTTGTCGATCTCGAGCGCGGCACGCTGCGGATTGATCGGTGTGCTGTCGTCGGAGAAGCCGGGCGCGACGAACGCGTCCCACTCCCTGCGATAGACATCGATCTGATCAAGCCATCTTTGGCGCGCATCCGCCTTCGTGGCCAAATCGGCGCGGCGGTCGAGTTCGGCATGGACCTGCCGCAGAAAAGTGCGGACATCCGCCATCAGGCCAAGCGCAACCGGATAGTTGCGGCCGATCTCTTCCGGATCGATGTCGACATGAATAAGTCTTGTCGGCGGAATCGTGAAGGAATAGCCTGATATCCACGAGCTCGAGGTGCGGTCGTCGAAGCGCACGCCGAGCGCCAGCAGCACGTCGGCCTGGCGCGCGGCGTGGTTGGCCTGGTAGTGGCCGGCGCGCGCGACCAGCCCGAGTGCCAACGGATGGTTGCGATCGATGGCGCCAAGTCCGCTGGCCGAGGCCGCGACCGGAATCTGCAGGCGCTCCGCGAGCTTCAACAATTCGCCGGACGCGCCGCCGTAGCGCACGCCCTGCCCGACCAGGATCACCGGCCTTTCGGCCGACAGCAGCATGTCGACCGCCCTAACCACGCCTTCCGGATCGGCGCCGCAGCGGCTGGAGATATTGGCGTTCCAGGCGATCGCATCGGGCGCTACCTCAGCTGCCGACTCCATGAAGACGTCGAACGGCACGTCCAGCACGACCGGTCCCGGCCGGCCCGTAACCATGGTCTTCCACGCCTGGCGGACCGCGAGCGGCACCATCTCGCCGCGGGTCGGCTGGAACACCTTCTTGCAGATGGTGCGCACCGTGGACGGAAAGTCCGCCTGATAATGCCGGTACATTTCCTGGAACGCACCGCGATTGAACTGGCTGGTCGGCACGTTGCCGGTCACGGCCATGAAGGGCACGGAATCGAGAAAGGCATTGGCGAGTGAAATCGGCAGATTCGCCGATCCGGGACCACAGGAGGTGAAGGTCGCGGTCGGCCGGCCCGAGACGCGATAATAGACGTCGGCCATGAAACCGGCGACGCTTTCATGATGAACCGAGATCGTCTTGATCTCGTGGGAGCGCTCATAGAGCGCGTCGATGAACTGGATGTTGCCGTGGCCGCAAAGGCCGAACACCTGCGGGACTTTCTCCTGGATGAGATAGTCGACGATGACCTGGGCCCCGTTGAGCATGTTGCGCGCCATCGAACATCTCTCCCTGCTGGCTCAACGGGTTGCCGCTCCTCTTGGGTGACGGAACGCCGGGGCGGGACGGTATTTCTCATAATACTGTACGTCAATTGATATTGTGATAGATTGTTTCCGGGACGCAAGCCCGTTGGGCCGTGGACGACGCGGCTTGTATGGAGGCCGTTGTCCCGCCAATGATAGGCCGATCCGGTTTGATCGCAGGGAGAATTGATTCTTGAGGCCGCGCACCAAGCCAAAAACCGCCGAAAAGCCCGAGCGCCTGCGGAAAGCTGATATCGCCAAGCTGGTGCGACCGGCGCAGCCGGACATCGACGATGAGGCCGAGGAGAAGCAGCGCGGCGGCGTGCAGTCGCTTGGTCGCGCCTTTGCGATCCTGGAGGAGGTTGCGCGCCACCGCGACGGCATTGGCCTTGCGGAATTGAGCAAGCTGGTCGGCCTGCACAATTCGACCACCTTCCATCTCGCGAGAACGTTGGCCTCACTCGGTTACCTGCGGCAGGACAAGGACTCCAAGCGCTACCGCATCGGGCGGCCGCTGTTCGCGCTGGCCGCCAGCGCGCTCGACGAGATCGAGATGGTGCATGTCGCGACCCCGGTGCTGGAAGATCTGTCGCGCGAAACCGGCGAGAGCGGGCATTTTGGCGTGCGGATGGGCGACGCGGTGGTCGTGATCGCTCGCACCTCCGGCCCCGGTGCATTTCAACTCACCGAGCGCGTCGGCGTGGTTCGGCCGGTGCATTGCACGGCGCTCGGCAAGATCATCCTGGCCGCACTGCGTCCCGACCAGCTGAAACGCATGCTCGAACGCATCGAGCTGAAGCCCTCGACCGAAAACTCGATCACGGATGCCACTGACCTGTTGAAGGAGATCGACGAGATCCGGCGCACCGGCGTCGCCTTCGACGATGGCGAGTTCAACGCCGAAGTGCGCTGTATCGCGGTGCCGGTGCTGGATTTCACCGGCCAGATCATCGGCGCGCTCGGCATTTCCGGTCCGATCTGGCGACTGTCCAATCAGGCCCTGCAGGGCCACGCCAGGCTGGTGCGCACCGCGGCCAATCGGCTGTCCACCGAGCTCGGCGCCAAGAGCCTCGCGAAATCCTGATAACCGCCGCAGCCGGCGCCCTCAAATCCCGTCGCGACGCCTCCGCGAACGCCCTTGCGCGCCGCCGCGACGGCGTGGATGCCGCGCGCATCCTCGCGCTTTAGGCGTTGACAGCGGCCATCGCGTGCGCCGATATTATCCAGCAATAGAAAATCGTCTCTCACATTCTCGGATACCCGGAAGTCGAAGGGAGACACGCGACCTGCCACGGGAGGAGGAGACCCATGAGCCGCATCAGCCGCCGCACAGTGCTGAAGTCGGGCGCCCTGGCCGGCGCATCTGCCATCGGATTCCCGGCCATCGTCCGGGCGCAGTCCGACAAGATCAGGATCGGCCATCTCACCCCTCTCACCGGCTTTCTCGGCGCACTCGGTGCCTATGCGCAGCTCGGCATTCGCATGGCCGCCGACGAGATCAACGCGGCCGGCGGCGTGATGGGCCGCCCCCTGGACGTGATGTCGGAGGACTCCGTCAATCCGGCAACAGCCGCGACCAAGGCGCAGCGCATGCTGGACCAGGATGGCGCGGCGGTGCTGATGGGCGAGATCAACTCCGCCTCCGCACTGACCATCATGCAGGTCGCCGACCGCAACAAGCGGCTCTACATGCAGATCGGCGCGCGCTCGGACGCGCTGCGCGGCAAGAACTGCAACCGCTACACCTTCCATGTCGACATCCCGAGCACCGTGATGGTGAACGCCGTCGGCAAGGCGCTGGTGCGCGACAACATGATGAAGGACAGGAAATTCTTTACATTGACCGCGGACTACATCTTTGGTCACGACCTCGCCCGCGCGGCAAAATCCTTCTTCGATGGCAATGGCGGCAAGCTGATCGGCGACGAGCTGGTGGCGACCGACGTCACCGACTTCAGTCCCTATCTGCTAAAGATTCGCCAGGCCAAGCCCGACGTGGTGTGCTCGAACCTCGCCGGCAACCAGGTCACCAACCTGGTGAAGCAGTATGCCGAGTTCGGCCTGCCCTACCCGATGGTCGGTTTCAACCTCAACACCGCGGATGCCTGGGCGGCCGGCGACGGCAATCTGAGCGGCACCTGGCCGACGGTCTGGTATCACACGCTCGATGTTCCCTCGTCGAAAGCCTTCGTGGCCAATTTCATCAAGAGGAACGGCAAGCCGCCGGAGAACCACGCCTGGATCGAATATGTCTCGCTGCAAATGATGGCGCAGGCCATGGCCGAGACCAGGTCGACCGACACCGATAAACTGATCGGCTATTTCGAAAAGGAAACCCCGTTCGACATCCTGAAGGGCCGCAAGGCCTATTTCAGGAACTGGGATCACCAGCTGATGCAGGAGGCCTATCCGTTCACGGTGAAGGCGGCCGGTCAGGCAAAGGACAAATGGGACACGCTCGAACTCGGCGCCGCCATTCCGAGCCCGAATGAATCATTGGAGAGCATCGCACTGACCAAGGAGCAGAACCCCTGCTCGATGTAGCCGAAACGCTCAAGGCCGGATGCGCACGCCGGGCGGCGCCCGATCGCGGGCGACTACTCGCCGGCAACGCACCCGATTGAGACCGAGCCTGCTGGATCGCGCATGCAGTTTGATTTCCTGCTGGAACAGGTCGTCAACGGCCTGGTGCTTGGAGGCTACTACCTCCTGATCGCGCTCGGCCTGTCACTGATCTTCAGTGTCGGCGGCATCGTCAATCTCGCGCACGGCGCGTTCTATGCGCTCGGCGCCTATGCGTCGGTCGAGATCACCCGCTATCTGGGCTTTGGGCCGGCGGTCGTGCTGTCGCCCATAGCGGTCGCCCTGCTCGGCATCCTGTTCGAGCGCTTCATCCTGCGACGCTTCTACACCGCCGACCCCATTCTCAGCCTGCTCGTAACCTTCGGCGTTGCGATGGTGACCGAGCAGGCGATCCGCATCATCTGGGGTGCGGCGCCGCTGTCCGCGTCGATCCCGCCGGCGTTTCGCGGCTCGGTCTTCGTCGGCGATTTTCTGTTCTCGCGCTACCGCCTGCTCATTCTCGGCGTCGTCGCCGCGGTTCTCGTCTGCGTCTGGCTGCTGCTGCACAAGACCTCGTTCGGCCGCGTGGTGCGCGCCGGGATCCAGCGTCCCGACATGGTCGCCGCGCTCGGCATCCGTCTCGAACCCTACATGACCGCGATCGTCATGCTCGGGGTCGGCATGGCGGCGCTCGGCGGCGCCTTCTTTGCACCCATCACGATCGTGCACCCGGCGATGGGCGCCGAGATCATCACGATCGCCTTCGTGGTCGTGGTGATTGGCGGGCTCGGCAGCTTTTGGGGCGTCGTGATCGCGGCGCTGCTGGTTGGCGTCGTCAGGGGCATCACCATTCACTTCGTGCCCGCAGCCGGCGAAGCCTCGATCTACGTCCTGATGTTCCTGGTGCTGCTGGTGCGTCCCCGTGGGCTGCTTGGCGAGCGGATCGAGAAGTTCGAATGAAGCTTGCCTCGCCAGCGGAAAAATATCGGCCGCTGCTGATCGCGGCCGTGGCGCTGATCGCGCTGCCCCTGTTGCTGCGGGCGCTCGGACTCTCGCTCAACACCGGTGTCTGGATCGTTGGGCTGGCAATTGCGACCATGGGCCTCAATCTCTGCATCGGCTGTACCGGCCTCGTCTCGTTCGGGCACTCGACCTGGTTCGGCATCGGCGCCTATGCCGCCGGCCTGATCCAGCTGCACTGGTTTCCCGGCCAGATCTGGCTGCCGCTCGCGCTCTCTCTGGTTGTCGTGGCGATATCCTCAGGCCTGACAGGCGCGATCATCCTGCGCCGGCGCGGCGTCTACTTTTCGCTGCTGACGCTGGCGCTGGCCGCGCTCACCTACACCACGGCCTTCCGCTGGAGCGAGGTGACCGGCGGCGAGGACGGCCTCGGCGGCCTGAAGCGCGGCAGCCTATTTCGGTTCGGCCTCGACGATGCCCTGGCCTATTATGTCGTCGTCGCCGTGATCGGGCTCGGCGTGCTGTACCTGCTGCTGCGGCTGGTGCGCTCGCCGTTTGGCCATGTGCTGGTGGCGATCCGCGAAAACCAGCTCCGCGCGACCTTCCAGGGCTATCCGGTCGAGCGCTACAAGCTCGGCGTGTTCGTGATCTCCGCCGTCGTGACGGGACTTGCCGGCGGACTGATTGCCTTCTTGAACTATCTGGTCTCGGCGGATGCCGTCTCGGTGCCGCTGTCAGGCGAACTACTGGCAATGGTGGTGATCGGCGGCATGCGCAGCATGCTCGGCCCGGCGCTCGGCGCGCTGTTCTTCATCCTGTTCCGGGAGCTGTTTTCGATCTGGACGCCGAACTGGCTGTTGTGGTTCGGACTGATCTTCGTCGCCTTTGTGATGTATTCGCCGGATGGCCTTGTCGGGATTTGGAGCAGGCTGAAACGGCGATGGACACCGCCGCTCGAAGAAACTGCAGCGATGAGCCGGCGCAGGATCTATGAAGGGCTCGCGCTGCCCGCTTTTCTCAGTCCCGACGTCCGCAATGGCACGGTGCTCGAATTGGGTGGCGTCTCAAAGCGCTTCGGCGGCATTCGCGCGGTCGAAGACGTCTGCCTGAAGGTCGCCCATGGCGAGATCCATGCCCTGATCGGACCCAATGGTGCAGGAAAGACGACCCTGTTCAACCTGGTATCCGGCCTGTTCCCTGTCGACCGCGGCGTCGTCCGGCTGAACGGCCGCGACATCCAGAATGTTCCGTCAAACCGCATCTGCCATCAGGGACTGGCGCGCTCGTTCCAGATCACCAGCCTGTTCAAGGGTCTCTCGATCCACGAGAACCTGCGCCTGTCATTGCAGGCGCAAAGTCCCGGCCGCTTCAACGTCTGGCGCGACGTCGACAGCTTTCGCGATGTCCACGCCGAGACATCGGAACTGGTCAGGTTCCTCGGCCTCGAAGGCATCGAGGACACCGAAGGCGGTGCGCTTTCCTATGGCGGACAGCGGCTGGTCGATCTCGGCATTGCGCTGGGCGCGAAGCCGCAGATGCTGTTGCTGGACGAGCCGTTGGCCGGGCTTGCCGCCGCCGAGCGCGAGCGCATCTCGAACCTGATCAGGACGATCGCCGCCAACATCCCGGTGCTGATCGTCGAGCACGACGTCGACCGCGTGCTCGGCTTCTCCCACACCGTCACGGTGATGAACCAGGGCGCGGTGCTGATGACCGCCTCGCCGGAGGCCGTGCGCGCCGATGCACGCGTGCAGGAAATCTACACCGGCAGGGGTGTGCCCGAGGTCGGGCACGAACGTGCAAGAGAAAGCGGACAGACCACGAAGCCGCTGCTGAGCCTCTCGCGCGTCAACACCTACTACGGCAAGAGCCACATTCTGAACGACGCCGCGCTCGCGGTTCGCGACGGCGAGATCGTGGCGCTGCTCGGCCGCAACGGCGCCGGCAAGTCGACACTGCTCAAGACGATAGCGGGGCTCATGCCCACCGCAACAGGCGAGATCGAATTTGCGGGGCGCGACATTGCGTGCATCGCAGCGCCAGAGATCGCGCGGCTCGGCATCGGCTATGTGCCGCAGGGACGCGGCCTGTTCGCCGGCATGACGGTCAGGGAAAATCTCGCGCTTGGCCGCCTGGCCCGCAAGACTGACGGCCGCGACGGGGTGGTGTGGAACGAGGACCAGATCTTCGACTTCTTTCCGCGCCTGAAGGAACGCATCGACGTCGCCGCCGACTATCTCTCCGGCGGCGAGCAGCAGATGGTCGCCGTCGCCCGCGCCATGTCCGGCAATGTCCGGCTTCTGCTGCTCGACGAGCCGTTCGAGGGCCTGGCGCCCGCGGTGACGCTCGACCTCTTCAAGGTGTTCGACGATCTGAGGCAGCACATCTCGATCCTGATCGTCGAACACAACCTCGATCTCGTGCTGGCGCTCGCCGACCGGGTGTTCGCGCTGGATCGCGGCGCGGTGTTTCACCAGGGGCCGGCCGCCCCGCTGCTGACCGACCTCGACTACCGCAAGAAAATCCTGTGGCTTTGAGCGCTTTCAATGGAAAGACTATTCCATGACCAGCATCATCTCCCGGCTTCTCGATTGGCTGATCATCGCTGCCATGGTGCTGAGCGTGACCGCCTTTCTGATGACATTGATAAGGTTGCTGTGACGGTCGCGCGACCGATCCCGGCCGCGATAAAGAGGAGAACCTGATGTTGCGGAGAGAGATGCTTGCTGCGATGGCCGGACTGGGACTTGCAGGCCTGACCGCCGCCCCGGCCTTGCGCGCGGCGGAAGAGCCGAAGATCCCGACCATTCCGGGCCCGGATCCAGATACGCGAACGCCCGCCTTCAAGGCGCCTCCGGGCAGCATCGATACCCATACCCACATCTTCGGGCCGGCCGCTGACTATCCATTCTCACCAACCCGTCCCTATTCGCCGCCGGATGCGCCGCTCGAGGCGTTCCGCGCACTGCATCAGAGGATCGGCGTCGAGCGTGCCGTCATCGTCAACGCCACCGTCCACGGTTTTGACAATCGGGTCGTGACAGATGCGATCGCGCAAAGTGGCGGACGCTACAAGGGCGTCGCCAACGTCAACAATGCCATGTCGGATGCGGAGCTTGTGGCGCTCGGCAAGGCCGGCATCTGCGCCTGCCGCTTCGCCTTCCTGAAGCGGCTCGGCGGCGTCGGCGACATGAATGTGTTCCGCACCCTGGTGGATCGCGTGGCGGCGATCGGCTGGCATGTCGACATCTATCTCGAAAGTGGCACCATCCGCGAGTTCGTCCCCATCCTGAAAGCGCTGCCGGTGACCTATGTGATCGATCACATGGGGACGATCAGCGCGGCAAGAGGCGTCGACGATCCCGAATTCAAGGCGCTCCTCGACCTGCAGGCCGCCGACGACAAGTGCTGGATCAAGATCAGCGGACCGGAGCGGGCCTCGGCGTCCGGCCCGCCCTTCCACGACGCCGTCCCATTTGCGCAAGAACTGATCGACAATGCGCCGGACCGCGTCATCACGGATTGGCCGCATCCAAATGTCAAGTTCATGCCAAACGATGGCGACCTGGTCGACCTGATCCCGCTTTACACCGCCGATCCGGCGAAGCAGAACAAGCTCCTGGTGACGAATCCGGAGCGGCTCTTCAAGTTCGACGCCAAAGGTTGAAAAAGGGCAAGTGCCGCCAGCAAGGGATGAACGATGACCGCCACGACTTTGGCCGCCAAAACCCGCCGGGATGCGCGCCGCGCATGGTGGCAGGAGCTGTGGGTTCAGGTGATGATCGCGATGGCGCTCGGCATCGCGCTCGGCGCCATCAGGCCCGATCTCGGCGCCCAGATGCAGCCCTTGGGCGATGCCTTCATCAAGGCAATCCGGATGCTGATCGCGCCGATCATCTTCTGCACCGTCGTGAGCGGCATCGCGCACATGGCCGACATGGCCAAGGTCGGCCGCGTCGCGATCAAGGCGCTGCTCTATTTCGAGGCGGTCACCACCTTCGCACTGATCATCGGCCTTGCCGCGGTCAATCTCTGGCAGCCGGGCGCGGGCATGAACATCGATCCCGCTTCGATCAATGCCAGCGTCGTCGAGCCCTATGTGAAGCAGACCGCCGCGGTCGGCTTCGTGCCGTTTCTGATGAACATCATCCCGCAGACCTTTGTCGGCGCATTCGCCGAAGGCAATATCCTGCAGGTCCTGTTCATCTCTGTGATGTGCGGCTTTGCCCTGATCTGGCTCGGCGAGCGCGCAAAGGCTCTCACCGACGTGATCGATGTCGGCGGCAAGATGATCTTTGGCATGGTCAGGATGGTGATGTGGGCCGCGCCGCTCGGCGCCTTCGGGGCCATCGCATTCACGATCGGCAAGTTCGGCCTGGGCTCGCTGGCCTCGCTTGGAAAACTGCTCGGCGGCTTCTACGTCACCTGCATCATCTTCATCGTCGTCGTGCTGGGGCCGATTGCGTGGCTTTGCGGTTTCAGCCTGTGGAAGCTGATCCGCTATATTCGCGACGAGCTCCTGGTCTGCATCGCCACCACCTCGTCGGAAACGGTGCTGCCGCGCATGCTGTCGAAACTCGAGGCGCTCGGCTGCGAACAGAGCATCGTCGGGCTGGTGATCCCCACCGGCTATTCCTTCAACCTCGACGGCACCTGCCTCTATCTGGCGACGGCTGCGGTGTTCCTCGCGCAGGCGACCAATACCCAGCTCGATCTCGCCCAGCAGATCGGATTGCTGCTGATCCTGCTCGTGACGTCGAAGGGCGCCGCAGGCATCGCCGGTGCCGCCTTCGTGGTGCTCGCGGCCACGCTGGCCGCCACCGGCACGATCCCGGTTGCGAGCGTTGCGCTGGTGCTCGGCATTCACCGGCTGATGTCGCAGGGTCTGACCCCGACCAATCTGGTCGGCAATGCGGTTGCGACCATCGTGATCGCGCGCTGGGAGAATGCGCTGGATGCCGACCGCATGGCCAAGGTGTTGGATGGCGAGCTGCCGGCTGAAGGCTGATGCGTCGTGTTGATGGAGTTTGCTACACCATGTTTCCCCGCCACGACCAACTGATGCGCCGACACGCGCTTGCCCTGACGATTGCCCTGCTCGCTTGCAGTCCGTGGTCCGCCTCGGCGGGCGATTCCGATCCTGCGCGCGTTCTTGCCCCGACAGGCAAACTGCGCGCCGGCCTCTATTCGGGCACGCCGACCTCCATTCTCAGCAATGACGAGAGGCCGCCGCGCGGCGTCGGCTACGACATCGGCCAGGAACTCGCGCGCCGGCTCCATGTCGACTACGAGCCCGTGGTCTTCTCGAAAAATGCGGAGGTGCTGCAGGCGGTCGCAGGCGGAGCCGTCGACGTGGTCTTCACCAACGCGACCGCCGCTCGCGCCAAGGACATGGATTTTGGCCCACCCTATCTCGAAATCGAACTCGGCTATCTCGTCCCGCCCGACAGTCCGCTGAAGGAGATCAACGAGATCGATGTCACCGGGCGTCGTCTCGGCGTTACCGCCGGCTCGACCTCGGACGCCACGCTGTCACACGACTTGAAGAACGCAGAGATCGTGCGCGCGACGACGCTGAAGGACGGCGTTGCGCTGCTTGCGGCACATCAGATCGACGCCTTCGCCACCAACAAGGCAACGCTGTTCGAGATGTCCGAAAAATTGCACGGCTCCCGGGTTCTCGACGGGCGCTGGGGTGTCGAACGCCATGCCCTCGCGATTCCCAAAGGCCGCGACGCAGGACTTCCGTTCCTCACCCAGTTCACCGACGAGATCAAGGCGAGCGGACTCGTTCGCGGCCGCCGACCGCGCCGGACTGAAAGGAGTCGTCATGCCGTAGACGCGCGACATCGTTTTCCGGACGCCCGCAACATTCCCGTCATGAGGTCCTTGACCATGTCTCCGATCAAAACCGTCCTCGCTTGCCTGGTCGCAGGACTCCTGTCGACAACCGGCATCGCTTCGGCCGATCAGTTCCCGTCAAAGCCAGTCAGGATTTTTGTGCCCTATGCGGCCGGCGGCGCGGTCGATGTCCTGGCGCGCACGCTCGGACAATCGCTCTCAAAAACCTGGGGACAGCAGCCGGTCGTCGAAAACCGTCCAGGCGCCGGCGGCATTGTCGCCTCGCAAGCGCTGGCGCAGTCGCCGGCGGACGGTTACACCCTGATCCTGGTCGCGAGCGGTCACCCGCTCAATCAGTTCATCTATCCAAAACTGCCCTACGACACGTTTAGGGATTTTACCGCGATCACGGAAGTTGCCTCCTCTCCCCTCGCCATCATGGTCAAGCAGGACAGCACGATCGGAAACGTGAAGGACCTGATCGCGCAGGCCAAGGAGAAGCCGGATTCGCTGTCCTACGCCATGGCGGGCAACGGCACGTCGGGCCACCTCGCAGGAGAACTGTTCAAGCACGCGGCGCAGGTCAGGATCGTTCCGGTGCCGTACAAGGGAGGCGCGCCCGCCCTGCTCGCGGTGATCGGCGGAGACGTGCCGATCAGCTTCAATCCGTTGCCGGAGGTGATCGGCCAGCTTGCGGGCGGCGGCGTGCGGGCGCTCGCGGTGACGACGGCACAGCGCGCACCGCAATTGCCGGACGTGCTGACGGTCGCGGAGGCCGCGCTGCCGGGTTACGAAGCCAGCGTCTGGTGGGGGCTTCTCGGACCGGCAGGCCTGCCCCCGGAGATCACCGAAAAGCTGCATCAGGACGTTGTTCATGCGCTCGCCGATCCCGTGGTGAAGACGGCGCTGGAGAAATTGGGCGCCAGCCCGGTCGGCAGTTCCCCAAAAGAGTTCGACGCCTTCATCCACGCCGAGGCCGCGAAGTGGGAGCCGATCCTGAAAGAGGCGCAGATCAAGGTCGAGTGAAGCGCCCTCGAGTGATTTGCCCGACGACCCAGCCGGGTTGCGGTTTCCGTCGACTGCTACCCTTTCCGGTCCCGACGACAGCGGGCGCGAAAAATCGAAATTCGTGAAGCCTTTCAACGCTGATTCGACTGTCCAGCCCCTGAGCAAAAAATACCCCGCTTCACTTTTTCAGAAATCGATGATTTGATCTCCCCATCCCGTCGCGATGTAGAGGGACGTACGCGCGATCGTCACGACACGTGCGACGGGGATGCGGTGGACGCGAATGCTACGTCGGACGAACGTGGCCTGCGCGGACGCGGAAGTCGTGTGGTCCCGGCCTCCCGACGCTGAGGCCAAGCTTGCGGATGATCCCGCGAGCGACGGGGGCAAGAAAGCCCGGTCCCCGAGGAGAGCACGAAGGACAGCGTTAAAACCATCGCGCAGGGAATGCCGGTTGATCCGGCTAAACCTGTGGTAACTGCCGCCTGCGTTTTTTGCTTGCAGGCGGGCCATGGGTGAGGCCGTCACCCGGCATTCCCTGCGCCCTCTGATGTTCGGGAGGGACAAGACTCAAGCATCACTCGAAGGTTTTTCGCCTGCGAGAATGTTCAGCCGTGTCCGACGCTGTTTGCGGATTTGAGTCATATGATGACGTGCGAACCGCGCCAACGCACGGCCGTTTCATTGACTCGCGCATCCGTTCAGAGAACGGCGTTGGAATTGACCCTCACGGCCGGTCGCATAGGCCGTATGCAGCCGCAAGCCTGTGGCGAACGAGGCCTCCGTATTACAGGGGTGGCGCAGGAGAGCATTCACCAGATGTACGTCGACAGGACCACGCCGCCGCCACCCGCGCAGCCCATGGGCGACGGGCTGCCCTGGGAGAAGAGGCGCTGGGCCATCGCGGCCATTTTCACAGCGCTTGCGATGGCTTCGCTTGATACCGCGATCGCCAATATCGCGCTGCCGGCCATCTCCATCGATCTCCATGTCACCCCAGCGGAGGCGGTGTGGGTGGTGAACGTCTACCAGATCGCGCTGGTCGCAACGCTGCTGCCGCTCGGCGCGCTCGGCGAGATCGTCGGACACGAAAGGATCTATCTCGGCGGGCTTCTGCTGTTCACGCTGGCTTCGCTCGGCTGTGCGCTGGCGTGGTCGCTGCCGAGCCTGCTGGTGGCCCGGACGCTGCAGGGTCTCGGCGCCAGCGGCATCATGAGTGTGAACACCGCGCTGGTTCGCTTCGTCTATCCGAGCCGCATGCATGGACGCGGGTTCGGGCACAACGCGCTGGTCGTCGCCACCGCCTTCACGCTCGGGCCGAGCATCGCCTCGGGCATCCTCGCGCTGGGACCCTGGCCGTGGCTGTTCGCCATAAACCTTCCTTTTGGCGTGATCGCGATGCTGATCGGCCTGAAAACCCTGCCGCATCTGCCGCGGGCAAAACACGCTTTTGACTTTCCTGGCGCGCTGCTGGCCGCGGCCTGCCTCGGCCTGTTCATCATCGGCATCGGCGGTGCGGCGCACCAGATGCAGCCGCTCCTGGTCTTGACCAGCGTGATCGTCGCCATCGCGCTGGGCTGGATCCTGACCCGCCGGCAATCAGATCATCCGGCGCCGATGCTGCCGGTCGACCTGTTCCGCCGGGCGCTATTCGCGCTGTCGGCAGCGACCGCGGTCTGCTCCTTCGCGGTGCAGGGCCTCGGCTTCGTCGCGCTGCCGTTCTACTTCGAGGACATTTTGCAGCGCTCCCAGGTCGAGACCGGCTTTCTGATGACACCCTGGCCGCTGGTGGTCGCGATCATGGCGCCGATCGGCGGACGGCTGTCCGATCGCTTTCCTGCGGGCCTGCTCGGCGGTCTTGGCCTCGTGATGCTGGGGATCGGAATGGCACTGCTCGCGACCCTTCCGGCGAGCCCCAGCGTCGCCAATATCGTCTGGCGCATGGTGATCTGCGGGGTCGGCTTCGGCTTCTTTCAGACCCCCAACATGAGGGCGATAATGCTGAGTGCGCCGCCGCATCGCAGCGGCAGCGCCAGCGGCATCGTTGCGACCGCCCGGCTGATCGGGCAGACCACCGGAGCCGCGCTCGCGGCGCTCTGCTTCAGCCTCGCCGGGCGGGAAGGAGCGACACTGGCGCTGGCGCTTGGCGCCGGCTTCGCTGCGGTGGGAGCCATCATGAGCCTGCTCCGATTGACGGTCCCATTGCAGCGCAATCATTGATTGTCCGGCCCGCGACTAACACCGGATCTGCCGATATCTTCCTGTCGCGTATGCATGCCAGATATCTTCAGTCCGCATGTGCAGAAGATCTTGATTTGAACCGTTCCATTTTGGTGCTCAAGTGCCGCGCGAAGCACCAATCGGTGGATTGGGCCAACAAGGGGACTGCGATGGCAAACCTCACGATCAATGGAAAATCATTCAACGTCGACGTCGAGCCGGACACGCCGCTGCTCTGGGTGATCCGGGAGAATGTCGGCCTCACCGGCACCAAATATGGCTGCGGCATCGCACAATGCGGCGCCTGTACTGTGCATGTCGATGGCGTCGCCGTGCGCTCCTGCGGCATGACGGTCAGCGACGCCGCGGGCAAGCAGATCACCACGATCGAGGGCCTTGCCGCAGGCAGCGCGCTGCACAGGGTGCAGCTGGCCTGGATCGCGAACGAGGTCCCGCAATGCGGCTATTGCCAGAGCGGGATGATCATGGCGGTGGCGGCGCTCTTGAAGGACAAGCCGAAGCCGACCGACCAGGACATCGACGAGGCCATCACCAACATCTGCCGCTGCGGCACCTTCCAGCAGGTGCGCGAGGCCATTCACGCTGCCGCGAGCGCGTAAGGAGGCCACGATGAACCAGCACGTTTCGCCAAAGCTCACCCGCCGCGCCTTCGTGATCGGCTCTGCCGCCGTCGGCACCGGCCTTGCGATCGGCCTCGACCTGCCGTTCGGCGGACCGACCGTCGTGCGCGCCGCCGACGGCTCGCCTGAGGTCAACGCCTGGGTCGTGATCCGGCCCGACGACACGGTGGTGATCCGCATCGCGCGTTCCGAAATGGGCCAGGGCACGCTGACAGGCCTTGCCCAACTCGTGGCCGAAGAGCTCGAATGCGACTGGTCGAAGGTCACGACCGAATATCCGACGCCGGGCCAGAACGTCGCCCGCAAGCGGGCCTGGGGCGATTACTCGACCGGCGGCAGCCGCGGCATCCGCACCTCGCAGGACTATGTCCGCAAGGGCGGCGCGACCGCGCGCATGATGCTGATCCAGGCCGCCGCCGATGAATGGAAGGTGCCTGCCTCGGAATGCACGGCGGCCAGCAGCGTCATCACCCATACGCCCTCGGGCAAGACCACCACCTACGGCAAGGTGGCGGAAGCTGCCGCAAAACTCACGCCGCCGGCCGATGTGAAACTGAAAGACCCGAAGGACTGGAAGGTCGCCGGCAAGCCGATCAAGCGGCTCGATACCGCCGACAAGGTCAACGGGACGATGACCTATGGCATCGACATCAAGCTGCCTGGGATGCTCAATGCCGCGATCAAGGATTGTCCGGTCACCGGCGGCAAGCTGAAGAGCTTTGATGAAGCCAAGATCGGCGGCATGAAAGGCGTCAAGAAGGTGGTTCGCGTCGGCGACACCGCGGTCGCCGTGGTCGCCGACACCTGGTGGCACGCCAAGACGGCACTCGATGCGCTGCCGATCGTCTGGGATGAGGGCGACAACGCAAAAGTCTCGAGCGAGTCCATTGCGAAGTGGCTGGCGGAGGGGCTCGACTCCGGTCCCGCCTATGTCGGCAACAAGAGCGGCGACGTCACCGCAGCGCTGGCCGGCGCCGCCAAGACAATCGAGGCGGTCTACAATTATCCGTATCAGAACCACGCCACGATGGAGCCGCTGAACGCCACCGCGCTCTATACGGCTGACAGATGCGAGGTCTGGTGCGGCACCCAGAACGGCGAAGCCGCGTTCGCTGCGGTGCTGGAAGGCTCAGGCCTGCCCGCCGACAAATGCGACGTCCACAAGACGATTCTGGGCGGCGGCTTTGGCCGGCGCGGCCAGACCGACTATGTCCGGCAGGCGGTCGAGGTCGCCAAGCAGATGCCGGGCACGCCGATCAAGCTGCTGTGGTCGCGCGAGGAGGACATGACGCATGGCCGCTATCACCCGATCACGCAGTGCAAGCTGACCGGCGGCCTGGATGCCGACAACAATCTGGTCGCCCTGCACATGCGGATCTCCGGCCAGTCGATCCTGTTCAGCCTGCGTCCCGAGGCGCTGGTCAACGGCAAGGATCCGGCGACCTTTGCCGGTCTCAACGAAAGTGGCGAGGCGGCGATCGGCTATTCCATCCCGAATGTCCTGATCGAGCATTCGATGCGCAACCCGCACATCATCCCGGGTTTTTGGCGCGGTGTGAACGTCAATCACAACGCGATCTATCTGGAATGTTTCATGGATGAGCTCGCGCATGCGGCCGGGCAGGATCCGCTCGCGTTCCGGCGCAAGCTGATGGCCTCGAAACCCAAACATCTGGCCGCGCTCAACGCGGTGGCAGAGAAGATCGGCTGGGACAAGCCGGCGCCGCAGGGTGTCTCGCGTGGTCTTGCCCATCTCATGAGCTACGGGAGCTATGTCGCGGCGGCCGCGGAGATCTCCGTCGTCGATGGCAGCAAGATCAAGGTGCATCGCATCGTCGCGGCGACCGATCCCGGCTACGCCGTCAACCCGGCGCAGATCGAGCGGCAGATCTCGGGCTCCTTCGTCTACGGCCTGTCGGGACTGTTCTATGGTGGCTGCACCGTCAAGGACGGCCGCATCGAGCAGACCAATTTCGACAGCTATGATTCGATGCGGATTGCGGCGATGCCGAAGGTGGAGTCGATCGTGATGCCGAGCGGCGGTTTCTGGGGCGGCGTCGGCGAGCCGACGATCGCGGTCGCGGCCCCCGCCGTGCTCAACGCCTTCTTCGCGGCCACCGGCAAGCGCATCCGTTCGGTGCCCTTGCGGGAGCAGAACATCAGCTTCGCCTGATGGCAGCGTGCGGCGGCTGCCTTCGGCCGCCGCACCATTCCCGGATCATGGTCATGGATGGGCAACGCCGAGTGACGCGGAGGGCCTTCGGCCTCGCGGCCGGTGCGGCGGCGCTCGCCTTCGTACAGCCTTCGATCGCACAAGGCCCGGCGCGCATCGTCGTGATCGGCGGCGGCTTTGGCGGCACCGCCTGCGCGCGCGCGTTGAAGCGCATCGATCCGAAACTCGACGTGACCTTGATCGAACCGAATCCGACCTTCACCGCCTGCCCCCTTAGCAACGAGGTGATCGCGGGGTTGCGGGACATCGGTGCGCAGCAGTTCACCTACGGCAAGCTTGGCGCAGCGGGAATCAAGGTCGTCGCACAAGCTGCGACCAAAATAGATTCGCAGGCGCGCGTCGTCGTTTCCAGCGATGGAACGTCGGTCCGCTATGACCGCCTGGTCCTCTCCCCCGGGATCGACTTCAGGTTCGACGCGCTGCCAGGTTATGATGAGCCGGCATCCACGAACCTACCGCATGCCTGGAAGGCCGGCGAGCAGACAATGCTGCTGCGCCGACAGCTCGAGGCGATGAACGACGGCGGCACCGTCATCATCGCGGTGCCAGCGAACCCGGCGCGCTGTCCTCCCGCGCCCTACGAGCGCGCGAGTCTCATTGCGTATTACCTGAAAATGCACAAGCCACGCTCCAAGGTGCTGATTCTCGATGCGAAAGACACGTTTTCGCAGCAGCGTCTGTTCGAGGCGGCGTGGGCGGACCTCTATCCCGGCCTGATCGAACGCATCGCGCTCTCGCAGGGCGGCCGTGTCACTTCGGTGGATCCCGGCACCCGCAAGGTCGTCACCGAGTTCGGCGACTATACCGCTGATGTCATCAACGTCATCCCGCCGCAGAAGGCCGGACGGATCGCGGAGATCGCAGGCGCGGCCGACAAGACCGGGTGGTGTCCGATCGATCCGTCGACGTTTGCATCAAAACTCCTCCCCGACGTCCATGTGATCGGCGATGCCTGCCTCGGCGGCGGCATCCCGAAATCGGCTTCCGCCGCGAACGCGCAAGGCAAGGCGTGCGCGGCCGTGATCGCGAGCCTGCTCGCGGGCAAGACTCCCGAACCGCCGCGCCTGACGGGTGTCTGCTACAATACCGTTGCGCCGAACTACGCTTTCTCGCTTGCCGGCAACTATCAGCCCAAGGATGACATTTTTGCCGAAGTCGAAGGCGGCGCGACCAGCCCGGTCAACGCGCCGCCCGAGGAGCGCAAACGCGAGGCCGAAAAGGCAAAGGCCTGGTTCACCGAGATCACGGCGGACAGCTTTGGCTGATACCATCGCCCATATGACCAGCGTCCTGCTCGCCGTCGCGGTCGCCCTGCCCTTCGCGTCGACGGCGGAAGGATTGCAAAGCTATGCGGTGGTCGGCGATGGTATTCCTGACTCGCTGACCGGCTCGCCCGGCGATGCCGCGCGCGGGCGCGCGCTGGTGCTCGACCGCGCGTCCACCTGCATCCTCTGCCATAGTGGGCCTTTCCCCGAGACAAGGTTCCAGGGCGACCTTGCGCCCAGCCTTGTGGGCGCAGGCAGCCGTTGGACGGAAAGCCAGCTTCGGCTGCGGCTGGTCGATGCCTCCCGCTTCAATCCCGATACGATCATGCCGTCCTATTATCGCCTCGACGGCCTGCAGCGCGTGAGCAAGAACTGGCAGGGCAAGCCGGTCCTGTCCGCGGAACAAATCGAGGATATCGTGGCCTATCTTGTAAGCCTGCGCGACTAGGACGCTTGATGATGGATCAGCAGCACAAGACGACCCGACGCCACTTCCTGACGCTTGCCGGCGGAGCCGCCCTCGCGGGTACGGTTCCAGTCGTGTCGGTGCGGCCCGCAGAGGCAACACCTGCGATGCTCGCCGCGGCGATCCGCAATGTGGTCGGTGAAGCACCGCTGCATATCGGCAAGGTCAAGCTCGACATCCCGCCGCTGGTCGAGAACGGCAATACGGTG
>Ga0070711_100000464_pt1 | contig 21225 bp, 16 predicted proteins | sample LARL53metaG_FD_65452 | JGI IMG/M metagenome (GOLD analysis project Ga0070711, IMG submission 65452) | Corn, switchgrass and miscanthus rhizosphere microbial communities from Kellogg Biological Station, Michigan, USA - LAR L5-3 metaG | ecosystem: Host-associated > Plants > Roots > Rhizosphere ... | reverse complement strand
CCCGGTTAGCGCTATAGCTGCGGCCTCCCCCAAGAGGGGTCGGGAGAGACAAATCAGGTCGGGTCGGGTCCTATTCGAACTGTGGGGCGGTCCATCCCGGCAGGATCTCCGGCAGGCCGTCGCTCACGCGGTCGGGGAACTGGGCCTGACGCTTCTCGAGGAACGCGGTGATGCCCTCGGCCGCGTCCGCGGACTGGCCGCGCTGGAACATTCCCCGCGAGTCCGCGCGGTGGGCGAGCATCGGGTGCTCGGCGCCGAGCATCGTCCACAACATGCGCCGGGCGAGCGCGACCGACACCGGTGCGGTGTTCTCGGCGATCTCACGGGCGATGTCACGGGCCGCCTCGAGCAGCTCACCGGCGGGGTGCAGGCTGCGCAGGAGCCCGCCTTCGAGCCCCTCCCGGGCGGAGAACACCCGGCCCGTGGCGACCCACTCCATCGCGCGGCTGATGCCCACGATGCGGGGCAGGAACCAGCTCGAGCACGCCTCGGGGACGATCCCGCGGCGCACGAACACGAACCCCATGCGGGCGTCGTCGGCCGCGAGGCGGATGTCCATCGGGAGCGTCACCGTCGCGCCCACGCCCACGGCGGGACCGTTGATCGCGGCGATCACGGGCTTGGTGGAGGCGTATATCCGCAGCACCACCTGTCCGCCGTTGTCCCGTGGCACGGGCTCGGTGCTCCCGCGCGCCCGATAGTCGAACGTCTCGCCGCCAGCCGCCAGGTCGGCGCCCGCGCAGAACCCGCGGCCGGCGCCGGTGACGATGACCGCGCGCACCTCATCGTCCTTGTCGGCCTGATCGAACGCCGCGATCAGCTCGTCCGCCATCGTAGGCGTCCACGCGTTCAGGCGCTCGGGGCGGTTCAGGGTGATCGTGAGCACGCGCTCTGACACCTCGACGGTGATCTGCTCGAATGCCATCGGCGCGGGATTCTATCCCGGAGCCATTCAGTGGGGATGAGCTCGCTTTTGGAAACGCTCCATTCGGCACACGCGCGCCGCCGCGGACACGACGCGCGGACTCCCCGCCCGCGTGGACTCGGCACCCTCCGAAACCGGAGTAGGACTGATCGAACTTTTCTGACATGATGATCGCGTCTTCGTACACTCCGAGCTCGCCGAGGTAGAACATGCGCACCACTCACACGACCGGCGCGGTCACCGTCCAGGCCATCGCCGGCACCCACGTCGTCCTGTTTGGAACGAGCGTCACGCCCGCCGCCGCCGGGGGTCTTCTCGGGTTCTCGATCGAACGTCTGGACCACTCCACCGGCAAGCAGGCATTCCTCAACAACTTCCTGATCTTCGAGCACAACGACCACGGCGTCCAGTCCGATCACAGCAGCGAGCACAACCCCTTCCAGGCCTTCGTGTGGGGCGATTACGCCGCGGAACCCGGCCGCGACTACACCTACCGGGTCAGCTCCCGCTACGGCACCCCCGACAACCTGAGCACGGGCGACACCGTCGAGCTGGTCGTGCGCACGGAGGACATCAACGACGGCACGCACGCAATCTTCTTCAACCGCGGCGCCGCCGGCTCGCAGGCGTTCGCCACCAAGTTTCCCCAGCTGCACGGCGCCGCCCCCGACGGAGCGGCTTGGGCCTGGCTCTCCCGCGGCCTCGAGGAGGCGCTGCTCGCCTTCATCGCGCAAGCCGATGGACCCGACTGGGGCTTGCGGGCCGCGATCTACGAACTCCAGTACGAGCCCGTGCTGAAGGCCTTTGGTCAGGCCGCACAGGCCGGGGCCGACGTGCAGATCGTCTTCGACGACATCGACAACTCCACGCCGGCGCACAACGGCAAACCGGCTCAGTCCGCGGAACCCGCGACCAAGAACTTTCAGGCCATCGCCGACGCCGGGATTGCCCACCTCTGCACGCCCCGGTCCAACTCCCACTACATCGCCCACAACAAGTTCATCGTCCTGCTCCACCACGGCGAGCCCCAACAGGTCTGGACCGGCTCCACCAACATCACCGCCGGCGGCATCTTCGGGCACTCCAACGTCGGCCATGCCGTCCGCTCCCCGCAGGTGGCCGCCCACTATCTCTCCTACTGGAACGAGCTCCACTCAGATCCCGCGGCCGACCCTCTGAAGGACTGGACCGTGGCCGACACCACTCCGCCCGACCACACCCCCGAGCAACTGCTTGGCCTCTCCGACCCCGCCCCACCCGACGGGGAGATCGGCACCGTCTTCAGCCCTCGGCACGGCAACAAGGCGCTCGAATGGTACGCGAAGCTGATGGAAGGAGCCACCTCCAGCGTCTTCCTCACCGCCGCCTTCGGCGTCAGCAAAGAGCTGCAGGCCATCTTCGCCGAGGACAAGCCCTACCTGCGTTACCTGATGCTCGACAACCGCGATGGCCGGATCGACACGATCGCGCGCGGGATCGAATCCAACCCCGACAACGAGGTCGTCGCCGGCGCTTTCATCGGCGAAGGGGGTAACAACGACGGCTGGCACCAGTGGGTCACCGAGCACCTGACGGGCCTCAACAACCACGTCCACTTCGTCCACACCAAGTACATGCTCATCGATCCCCTCGGCGCCGACCCGACCGTAATCACCGGATCGGCCAACTTCAGCGACGCCTCGACCTCCGCCAACGACGAGAACATGCTCGTCATCCGCGGCGACACGCGCGTCGCCGACGTCTACCTCGGCGAGTTCATGCGCCTCTTCACCCACTTTCGCCTGCGCGGGCGCGCCCATGCGAAATCGAACGAGCTGCTGCCGATGCCTGGCATCGACCCCAAACAGGCCACCGTGGACGCCCTGCACCTGCGGACGGACTCCTCCTGGACCACCCCAGCCTACGTGCCCAGCTCGCCCGAGGCCAAGGAGCGCCTGCTGTTCAGCGGGGCTGTCGCCTAGCCTCGATCGCGCGTTGCGCTCGAAGTAAGAAACACGCAGCCTAATGGGAGACACCTAACTCCCGCGCTCGAGATGAGACGAGGTGCGCGGCGCTCCTTCCGCGCGTCATCGTGGGGGAGTGTGGTTGATCTAGCCATTGCAGGAGCACAAACACAGAGGAGTTGAACGATGTCCAGATTGAAGGTAGGGATGGTACTGCTCGTATTGCTGATGATGGCCGTCTTATCGGCGTCGGCATCAGCGGAATTCAAAGACGAAAAAGGAGGCACGGAAATCAAACTCAAAGGAGGCAAAACCTCGCTCAAAATCGGATCGCGTCAGGTCCAATGCAAAACGCTCACGGGGTTAGGCTTTCTGGCCGGCAAAAAAGGTAAAACGGGCGAAGCTGCAGCGGAAGACGAACCCGCCTCAGAACCTGTCAAAAACTCAGACGACGCCGCGACTACGTTGACCATTGGAGAATGCACAGCCGAAATTCTCGGCATCAAAGTCAAACCGACCGTCAACACTGAAAAATGCCAGTTCGAAGTAAACGAGAACACCGAAGGCGAAGAAATAAACCCGTCCACGAGCCTACTCAGCTTGAGGGCTGCCAAAGCAAAAGAAGCATGTAAAATCATCATCCAGGCCACCGAAGTCAAATGCGAAGTCAAGATCACTGCCGAACGCGCTAATGAAAATGAATACCTCCCTGAACTAAAAACTAAAAACACCAAAAAATTTGCAGGCGAAATCGAAGCCAAAAGCGCTGTTAAAGAATTCGAAGTGTCGAGCGTAACGGGATGTGGACTCTCTGCCACAGAAGAAAAAGAAGTCAAAGAAGGCAAATCGACCGAAATCAACTTCGAAGAAAAAGTAAGCCTGGAAGGCGTCGAACAGCAGGGTCCGAATATCACGGTAAGCGAAACGACGATGAACTTCGGCAAAGTCGTAGAAGCGACCAAAGCCATCACGTTTAAAAACAACAGTCCCACTCAAATCTGGCAACCGATTGGTTTCGGACTGATCTCCACCAGAAGGGATGGCGTGGCAGGTGGCCCGGTCAGCGTGTGGACCGTCAAAGACAAATGTGGCGGCACCATGGTCGCGGCCAAAGGTGGAACCTGCATGGTTGAAATTAAATTCAACCCTGTCGCGGGCAATAAATACAAAGCCATTTTCCGCGAGCATGACGCTCCCAACGTCAATCTGGTGGGAGAAGGCTGAGGGAAGCTTGACTCGCCCGGATCGCGGTCGGGGATGGCATAGCCGCATAGGCCACGGTGTGGCTGCGTCGCAGAGCGGCATACCGTGGCTTTGCGGTGCTGTGAACGCCTTTCGAGCTTGTAGCTCACAGCGGGCCTTGCCTCGTCGCGCTCCGCGAGCCGCTTTATGCTGGATGGTTGCATCGTGCTCCACTCCTCCTGGTGCGATCGGCGCGTCTGGCGCATGCTACTAGCGGTGGGCTGTCGAGCTTGTGAGCGCCCACGCCGGCTACGATCGCGTCATGCGAGGGCGGCTCTCCTTAGCGGGGCGGGGCATGGCGCCGGTCTGCTGTGCGGCGGCGCTCTTGACGTTCGCCGGTTGCGGAGATGCCAAGACCATTGCCGCGAGATCTACGGGAGACCGGGCGGAGCCTGCTGCCGTAGTGACCCTGCCACCCCCGGTGGTGGTCACCGCACCATCCTCGACCTCGACGACAACGGCCCGAGCGAAGGTCCCTGAGAGCTCCGTACCCGCGTTCCGACGACCCCCGATCAAGCAGGACCCGATCCCCTTCCCGGAGAGTCGTAGGCGAGAGATGACGCTCTACGCGAAGCGCCACTATGGGATCGACACGTATCGCCTGATCGACCCGCGCGTGATCGTAGAGCACTACACGGAGACCCCCGACCTTCAGTCCACCTACGAAACCTTCGCGCCCGACCATCCCGACAGCGAGTTGCACGAGCTGCCCAATACATGCGCCCATTTCGTGGTCGATCGCTCCGGCACGATTTACCAGCTCGTGCCCGTAGCCATCATGTGCCGTCACACGGTTGGGCTCAATTACACCGCGATCGGGATCGAGAATGTCGGCTACAGCGATCGAGAAATTCTCGACGACCCAGCCGAGCTGCGGGCCTCGCTGGCGCTCACCCGCTGGCTGCGCTGTGAGTACCGAATATCGACCGCAAACGTGATCGGGCACAACGAGAGCCTCAGCTCGCCCTATCACCGCGAGAACGTTCCGAGCCTGCGCACTCAGACCCACGAAGATTGGCTGAGGGCGGACATGAACGTCTACCGCGTGCGCTTGCGACACCTTCCTTGCAGCTGACGTCCTCGCCTCACAGCGTCAGTCTCATTACATCCCTCGCCCGCACACTATAGGATACGGACTGTTGGCGCTTATTGGTTGATTGGAAACCCGACAATCCCTTGACCGATCCACAGCAGACCCCGCCACAGCCCGCGTGCCCTCGCTGCGGCGCCCCCTCCAATGGGCACGCGTGGTGCCAGAAGTGCGGTCTGAACCTGCGCATGTCCTTCCAGGCCGAGAGCTCTGCACAGCCCTCCCAGGCACTGGTGCCGCCGCCGTCCACGCCGTTCGCGCGCGCGTGGGAGCGTGCCACTCGCACAACCGACCCGATGGTGCTGACCGGCGCCGCGGTGGCGATAGCCGTGGTGGCGGTGATCGTCGCCATTGTCGTTGCGACTAAAGGCCACGGCGGCGGCGGCCAGCTGCCCGGCGTAGCGGCAGCGAGCACCATCTCCGAAGAAGCCACCCCAACGGAATCGACGCCCACCGAATCAACGCCCACGGCAACGACCCCGACCGTTGAATCCTCCCAGGTGGAGCAGGTGCTGAGGGAATACAAGCAGGACTACTCCAACGAGGACGTCGAAAGCCTGAAAGGCCTCTTCGCCGAAGACCTCGAACGCCACGACGGAAGCAAAGCACCCGAAAATCTCACCGCCGCTCTGGCCACCTACGAACACCAGTTCGGCGAACTCGAGAAACCCACCTACTCGCTCTCAGAAACCAACGTCGAACCTGGGTCTGGTGAAGCGAGTGCCACAGCGCAGTACAGCATCACCAGTCAAAACGGCACGGTGACAGGCTCAATCACCTTCCACCTCGTGGAGCAGGACGAAAAACTGCTGATCGACAAGCTCACGATCGAGCCTTCCCAGTGACCGACACGGTCGAGCAGACTCCCGAGCAGGTGCGAGTCTGCCCGCGCTGCGGCACACCTGCCGGGACGGCCGAGAACTGCACCAACTGCGGCCTGCACATCGCGGCTCTGCGCGAGCTGCCGAGCAGAGCGGAGTGGCTGGCGCACAGCGCGCGCGCCACGACGGCGCAGGCGGGCTCGACGCCTCCTCCGTCCTCGGCTGCCCCACCCACGCTGCCGGCGCCCGCGGGTCTCTCTCAGTCGCCGGTGCCCGGGGCCCGCACTGCCCCTTCGATAGCCCCGCTGCTGCACCCGACCGAGCCATCGCGCCTGGCGCTCGCGCTGATCGCCGCGGGGCTTGCGCTGCTGTTCCCGTTTCTCATCCTCATCCACACGGGTGGCATCGGGGTGATCCTGAAGCTGCTCGCGATCGTCATCGGCTCGATCTGGGTTGGGATCCAGCTGAGCCGGGCACGCCTGTTGGGTCGCTCTGTGCGGGTCGACGCCAGCACGTTCCCGGAGGTTCAGGCGATCGTTGCCGAGGTGTGCGCGACGCTGGACTACCGACGGCGGCTTGAGGTCTACATCACAGAGAAGGTCACCCCCAGCATCGTCACCACGAGCCTGCTCGGGAGCCGCCTGATCGTGATCGAGGGTGGCTTGGTGGCCGATCTGCTGCAGCCGGCCAAGCGACCGCAGTTGACGTTTCTGATCGGCCGCTCGATCGGCGCTCTGCGCGCGAGGCATATGCGGCTTGAGCTGTTGATCCGCATTCTCGAGGCCGCTGAAGTCCTCAAGTACGTGGCGCCCTTCATACGCCCCTACTACCGCGCCACCGCCTACTCCGGCGACCAGATCGGGATGATGTGCTGCAGCGATCTGGAGGCAGCCCTCGAGGCGACTCGTCGCCTGCTCGTCGGCGGCGAGATGGCCGCCCAGCTCACCGCCGGGGCGGCCGTGCCGCAGGCGCTGCTCGTCAAACAGCGCGTGCTGCCGCGTCTTGTCCAGCTGCTGGCCGTCGAGCCGCACGTGACCAACCGCTACGCAAATCTGCTCTGCTTCGGCCGCTACCACGCCCCCGAGCTGTGGGCTCGGATGCTCGACTCGATGGACGAGCACGAGCGGCGGTGTCTCGATCAGATCTGGCAGGGCTCTCCATACCACTGGCGCGTAGCGGCGGCTTAGTCGCGTGCACCTCATCGAACCGACGCCACCCGCCGCTCTTTACTTTCTCGGCAGCGAGCGCTCCGGTGTACAACTCGCCGACGGTGTCGCGGGGGTGGCCCGCTAGCGTGGATCGTTGCCGTAGACGACGGAGCGGTGGCGGATTGTTATGACGCGGACTGTCTTGTCGTCATGTGAAAGCTGGTAGATGATTCGATATGAGCCCACCCGCAGCGAGTACAGGCCGCGAAGCCTGCCGTGTAGTGGGTATCCGGCGCGTGGTTCGCGCTGAAGCAGTCCCAGTGCGTCCTCGGCAGCATCGATCAGAGGCCAGTCGAGCGCGAGAAGCTCAGCGCACGCACGTCGCGCGAGGACAAGTCGAGCCACGGGCTATTGTGCTGCTCGTCTCTCCGTGAGCTGGCGGCGCAGATCGCCGAAATCGATCGTTTCACCGCGTGCGATCTCATCGAGGCCCGCCTGCAGCGCATCCAATGTCGCCGCATCCGAGAGAATCTCGGCGGTCTCCTCGAGCGCTTGATACTCATCAATCGGCACAAGAGCGGCTGCGGGCCGTCCGTTGCGCGTCACAATCACATGATCGCGCCGGTCGGCGACATCGCTAAGCACTTCAGCCAAGTTACTCCGAAATCTGCGCACAGGGATGGTCTTCGTCATCCTCATAGTGTACCGGATTGCGTACACAATGACGGAGCGGAGCCTTGTGTGTGGGGCATACCGCAGCAGCCCACCCAATGCGCCCGAGTGGACTCGAACCACCACGGACCAAATGGTCCACAAGGCCCTCAACCTTGCGCGTCTACCAAATTCCGCCACAGGCGCAGAGGGGGCGAGTATAGCCGGGCCCGAGCCGGCGCGAGGACCGGCAAGAGCGCCCAGGAGGCTGCCTGCGATGGTCAAATGGCCCCACGCTAGGCCGTATCCAGGCCGACGAAACACAGTCGGCGCTTGCATCCGTCCACAGAGCACGCTATGGTGCGAACACATGTTCGTCGGAGTCCCCAGTCCATCCAAGCAGGGAGCACAGCAGACATGGATCTGACCAAGCGCCAGCAGGAGATATTCGACTTCATTCGCAAGCATTCGGCCAAGTACGGCTATCCACCGACGGTGCGCGACATCGGCAAAGCGGTCGGGTTGGCCTCGTCCTCCACGGTGCACGCGCATCTGGCCAACCTGGAGAAGATCGGTCTGTTGCGCCGAGATCCCTCCAAGCCGCGCGCGATCGAGCTGCTCGACCGGGCGATGGGCAGCGCCGTGGAGAGCGTGCGCGGGATCGTACGCCCGGACAGCCTGCCGCTGCTGGGCTCGGTGGCCGCGGGAGCGCCGGTGCTGGCCGAGGAGAACGTCGAGGAGTACATCTCCGTGCCCGAGCTCGCGGGCGGCGGGGATGGTCAGTACCTGCTCCAGATCCGTGGCGACTCGATGAAGGACGCCGGCATTCTCGAGGGGGACTACGTAGTGGTGCGCTCGCAGGACACCGCGAGCGATGGCGACATCGTCGTTGCCCTGCTTGGAGAGGAGGCAACCGTCAAGCGCTTCTTCCACGAGTCCGACCACATCCGGCTGCAGCCCGAGAACGAGGCGATGGAGCCGATCCGCAGCAAAGACGTGAAGGTGCTTGGGCGCGTGGTGGGCCTGCTCAGGAGCGTTTGACTCGCCAAATGCTTTACGCCGCGCGCCTTGCGCGCTACCGTGATGAGTGCAGGTCAAGCAGCCGCGAGGGCTCCAGAGGCCTTCGAGGAAAGTCCGGACACCGAAGGGCAAGGTGGTCGAGCGATCGACCCGGGGAAACCCGCGGGAAAGTGCCACAGAAACAAACCGCCGACGTCCGCCGTCCCACGTGAACGGCGGACGGGCAAGGGTGAAATGGTGCGGTAAGAGCGCACCAGCGTCGCGGTGACGCGGCGGCTGGGCAAACCCCACCCGGTGCAAGGTCAAAGCGGACCGACTGCAGGTAGCCCGCCGAGGTCCAGGTAGGCCGCGCAGATGGATGGCTGCTCAACGACAGAATCCGGCTTATCGACCTGCTAAGGAAAAGCCCCGCTCCGGCGGGGTTTTTCTATATGTCGAGTCGCTGGGTTCTTTTCTAGATGAGCATCAATGGCTAGCCGGGGCGATCTCTATGGAATCGCTCGGCGCAGGCGACCGGGGGCACCCCGGCGTCGCTCCGCACTGCGCCTGAAGATCTATCAGAGCCGCTAGCGCGCGGCAAGAGGCGTACCCCGCGAGAGCTGTCCCGCGGCGGGTGCGGTCGAGGCTCGCGGCTTGGGGAGTCGCTGAGCACCGCGCGGTCGGCGAGTGCCTGCACCGCTAGGTGCATCCTCTCGCTGGTGACGTGCGTGTAGCGGCTGACAGTCGACAGGTCGGCGTGGCCGAGGTACTCGGCAATCAGGCGTGTGTCACCGGTCGCCTGGCGCAGCCACGTCGCCGCGGTGTGGCGAAGCGTGTGGGCGGTCACGTGCTTGCAGACACGGGCGCGCCCGGCCGTGCGGCGGATGATGTCGCTGAGCACGTTGGGCTGCAGGCGCGCGCCTGCCAGCCTGCAGAAGAGGTGATCGGTGGGGGCAGATGCCGAAAGCGCACGCCACTGCTCAAGCTCGTCGACCAGCTGGGCGGAGCGGCGGGCGGCGCGGCTTTCCGCCCTTGCCGCGACGGACCAGGACCGATGGCCGCTCGCCGTCGAGGTCCACGTCGCGCCACTGCACGGCGATCAGCTCCGCGCGGCGCAGGGCGGTTACGACGAGCGTGAGCAGAACGAACTGCTAGGCAACGACCTATCGGCATTCAACCAAAAAACGGAATACACCGAGAGGCAGGTCAGCAGTAGGATGGTTTGATGCGGCTGCGACGCCAGGGGCTTCTTGTCATTGCGGTCCTCGCCACCGCCGGATCCGCCCACCCAGCCCTCGCGTCGACGCCGACGCTAGACGAGGCTTTCGCGGATCTCAACAGTTGGCGCCAACTGGCCGGCGAGCCGCCTGTCCTATACAACGAACCCAATCTGAGCCGCGGCTGTCAGCTGCACAACGCTTACCTGGCCGCCAACGGCGTCGGGGGTCATACCGAGGATCCGACGCTCCCGGGCTACAGCGAACTCGGCGCCCGAGCGGGTGGCTCAAGCGTGCTCGTCGATGCTGAAGTGCTTCCGCGAATGGGCTTTGAGCGCGCCGTCTTTCATCGGCTTGGGCTGCTGCAGCCGCGGCTTCAGACGTCGTGGTACGACGCCAGTCACGGCAACTCCTGCATGGGCGTCTTCGGTGTCAGCGACACCGTGCGAACGTCGGTGCTGACGCTGTATCCGTGGCCGTTTAGCGATCAAAGGCATGTGCCAGTGGACTTCGGTTCTGACGGGGAGATCCCGAGCCCTTATGACGATGTGCCTAGCGCAACGCGCCTGGGCTATCCGCTGTCGGTCCAGGTCAACGGACCGTGGTCGGGCAGCGACTCAATCACGGTCACCGACGCTCAGCTTGTGTCTGACCGTACCGGGCCGACGCGCGTGGTGGCTGTGGACGCCAGTAGCGTTCACGGCGACGTACTTAGCGGCGGATTTGCGCTGCTGCCGTTCGGCGTCCTGGGGTATCACCAGTGGTACACAGCTTCCGTGTCGGGCACTGTATCGGCGGAGAACCCGGGCGGCCCGGCCATGACCTGGCCGTTCACCTATAGCTGGAGATTCGAGACGGACTGGCCCACCCCCAAGCTCTTCATCACGACGTGGTCTGACGGGCGGGTTCAGGCCCATTCTACTAGTAAAGCGCCCGTCAAGTTCACCTATAGCAGAGGCAACATCGTCGTATCACAGTGGGCACGACCTCTCCGGCGGGTCGTTCCTAGGGTTCGCGGGACGTGGACGGTCTGCCTGGATCAAGAACCACGCGGACGGTGGACCAGCGCCAAGACGTGTTATCCCGCGCTCCGCATCGGGCGCTAGAGATCAGCGACTACAGTCACACTCGTGACCGTCGCGCACCCGCCAACCCAGCGTGTCTGACGGCTTATGGTATGCGCGTATTCAACGGTTTAGTTCGGCTAATCGAGATGGTCAGCGAAGGCCACGGGTCACACCGGGGCTAGAAGGAGACGAAGTGAGTGGGGACAGCGGAGGAAGAGGTGGGTCCAATACCCACGGACGTCGTGCGGGGAGATGGCTGGGTGCAACCCTCGTGTCAGTCGTGATAGCGGGCGTGACAGCTTTCGCCGTGGGTGTCGGCTCGAAAGAGGCCGACAAGGTCGAGTCGGGGCGGACATTGTCATATTCGGTTACGCGATTCGGAGCGGAATGCGGCTTCGGTACGTACCTTCCTGAATCGGTAGCTCAGCGCGTGCTTCAGAAACCGCGACCAGCGAATTGGGGCGTGATTGAAGAAGAGCCCGGCGCAGCCGCCTTTAGCGAGAGCGTCGCCCAAGTTTCGATACAAGGCGAATCCGAGCGCACGGTGGTGCTGACCGGGGTGCGGTTCAAAGTGCGTCGGCAGCCAAGGCCGCAGGGGGCTGTATTTGAGGAGCCATGCGGCGGACCACTCGCTGGCCGTGCGCTGGTTGCTGATCTTGACGTATCGCCGCCCAGAATTGTGGCCTCGAGTTCTGATCCAAATGGCATCCCTGGCTCGGAAGAGAATGGGGCACCTTCTCACGCGCCCATCCGGTTTCCTTGGACGGTGTCAGTGACCGATCCCCTTCTGCTTTATGTGATCGCGAAGACCGACTCCTGCTACTGCAAGTGGACTGCAGAACTCCCATGGGTCAGCGGAGGCCGTCATGGCTCAGTCATCGTCGACAACGGCGGTAAGGAGTTCGCAGTTGTCGGCGGGGCCAACCTGACCGAGCATCTCTTCCTAAACGGTCATTGGGAAGTTGGAAAGCTGACAAGCCCATCAAGCGCAGCTCGGTGAGTCTGAGCGCGTGTTGTGAGCAGAATGCGTCACGATCGCAAGCACCGAGCGCGACTCCTCTCGGTTCCAGACTGTGACGCTTAGTGGCGCCACCACGTTCGACACCGCCGCCGCGCTTTGCACGATGACGCCGGAGAACAGGTGAGCGAGCATGCGCACGCCGTACCACTCCGTTAGCTCCCCGCCCGCTGCGTTCGCCTCAACTGCAAGGCGCGTGAAGAACTCATTGGCTGCGATGTGGTGCGCGAGGTTGCAGCTGCCACCGACCCCACGGAGACGATCAATTACACGCACGCGAACTTCCGACCTGCTAAGGAAAAAGCCCCGCTCCGACCGGGTTTTCTATGCCGCTACTGGACTCGGTTGCCGCCCCAGCCCCTCCAGCGCGGCGAGCATCGCGTCGAGCTCGCAGTCGATCTTTGCCGGCCACGGCTTCTCGGGATGATCGTCGAGTGTCTTCAGGCCATTGCCGGTGATGATCGCCACGACCGTGTCGTCGGGCGCGAATGCGCCTTCGCGCGCGAGCTTCTCGAGCACCGCGATCGTCGTGCCGCCCGCGGGCTCTGTCAGCAGGCCCTCGGTCGCCGCCAGCAGGTCGATGCCCGCAAAGATCTCTGGGTCTGAGGCAAATCCGCCGGTGCCGCCGCGTTTGCGTACGGCGTCGATCACGAGATAGCCGTCGCCGGGTGCGCCGATCGCCAATGAGTGGGCTGCGGTCTCGGGCGTCACGGCGTGGATCTCGGCCTCCTCGGCCAGGATCGCGGTGGCGATCGGGTTGCAGCCGCTGGGCTGGGCGATGTGGATGCGCGTCGGGTCCGTCTCGGCGAGCCCCAATGTCTGCAGCTCGCCGAGGCCCTTGTGCAGGCGCGATGACAGCGTGCCGCCGGCGGCGGCGGTGACGATGTGATCGGGCGCCTGCCAGCCGAGCTGCTCGACGATCTCAAACGCGGCGGTCTTTGCGCCCTCGGCGTAGAACGGGCGCAGGGTGATGTTGGCGAACTCCATGCCCGTCGCCGCGGCGACTTCGCGGCAGCGGCGGTTGGCTTCGTCGTAGTTGCCCTCCACCTGGCATACCTTCGCGCCGAGCGCGGCGCAGGCGCGGGCCTTCGTGTCCTCCAGGCGGTTGGGGTAGAACACGTACGCATCCGCCCCTGCCTTGGCCGCGAGCGAGGCGACGGCGGTGCCGACGTTGCCGGTGGAGACGCAGCCGATCTCATCGCGCCCCAGCTCCAGCAGCCGGGCGACGGACATCGACACGACGCGATCCTTGTAGGAGAGGCTGGGGCGCGAGGTGGAGTCGTCCTTGAGGTAGAGGTTGCTCAGGCCCAGCTCGGCCCCCAGCCGGTCGGCGTGGATCAGGGGCGTGTAGCCGGCGTAGCGGCCGACGCGCGCTTGTGCGGCGGCGTCGACGATCGGCAGCAGCTCCTCGAAGCGCCAGATGTTCAGCGGGCGCTCGGAGCGGGGAACCTCCTCGAAGTGGCGGGCGGCGCGCTCGTAGTCGTAGACGACGTCGAGCCCCTTGCCGCAGTCCGGACACGAGAACACCGTGTCGGTCAGCGGATACCGGCGATCGCAGCGGTGGCAGACCAGACCGGTCGCGCACGAGCGCGTCCGTTCGCGGGACCCCTGATCGGAGCGGCGGCTCGATGCGGTGGTGGACGGACTCATGCCGGTACCCGGGACGATACGCCCGGCCACGGGATTTGGTCGTCTTCGTCACTGCCCAGCTCGATCCACAGCTCCTCGGCGAGGTGCGGCGCCAGCGGTGCGAGCAGCTGCGCGAGCACTCCCAGCGCCCCCAGCAGCGCGTCGCGGTCAGTTGTGCTCAGCGCGGCGGTACGCGCGAGGACGCGCTTCTCGAAGTCCTTGATGCGGTCGAACAGGCGCATCACGTTGCGCACCGCGCTGTGCATCTCCAGGGCCAGCATCTCCTCCGTGGTCTTCTCGACCGCGGCGGCGCACCACTTCTCGAGACGCGCGCGCAGATGCTCGGTCGTGTCTCTCATCCGCTCTCCCTCGGTGCCCTCCCGATCCACCGCGGCGGCCTGATCGCCCTCCCCGACCGTGGCGGACGCCGCCGCGAGCTGCGACTGGGTGAAGTCCCACACCTGCGTTAGAAAGCGATGACAGCGCAGCACCGCCGAGTCGCTCCAGTTCAACGCACGCTGTGGGCGAGCGGCATACAGCGTCGCCAGGCGCACGGTGTCCGCTCCGTAGCGGGCGACGAGCTCGTCCGGATCGACGACGTTGCCCAGGTGCTTGGACATCTTGCGTCCGTCGCGGATGACCATCTCGTGGAACAGACAGCCCGCGAACGGCTCGCCCTCGGCGAGGAACGCGAGCGGGCCGAGGTCGCGCAGCGCCTTGGTGACGATGCGCTGGTCGAACACGAAGTTGCCGCTGTCCGAGCCGGCGACCACGCGCTCGGACGGCAGCCACGCGCGCAGGTCCTCGTGCGCAAATATCTCCTCCAGCGAGCGCTCGCGGTCCTCTGGAGGCACGCACACGGGCACCCACAGCCAGAGCGCGTCGAAGTGACAGTCCAGCGTGTCCGTCTCGCGCCGGGCGGGGCCGCCACAGCGCGGGCACGTGGTCTGAACGAAGTCCTCGCGCTCGGCCAAGGGGTTGCCGGCGCCGGTGGGCTTCAGGTCGAGCGGCAGCAGCACCGGGAGCTGCTCGACCGGCACGGGCACGACGCCGCAGTCGCCGTCGCAGTAGACGATCGGAATCGGCGTGCCCCATGAGCGCTGGCGCGAGATCGAGAAGTCCCCCGCGCGGTAGCGGACGGCTGGCCGGGCCGCGGAAACAGGGGGGAGGGGCTCGGTGGGATCCTGCTGCTCGTCGTCCTGTCCCAGCCCGAGCCGCCCGGCGATCAGCGCATCGGTGTGGTCGCGCGCGGGGATCCCGAGCACGGCGGTGGCGCCAAAGCGCCCGTCGACGAGCGGCGAGATGAGCACGGGCAGGGGCTCTCCGTCGGCGGGGGAGGGCAGCGTGCGGCCGGTGTCGACCAGTGGGATCGCCTCGGCGTCGCGGTCGCTGCGCTCGAGGCCACCCGAGCGCAGCTCCTCCAGGCGTGCGCGCGCCTCGGGGGCGCCGGCCCAGGTCTCGACGTCGGGGTGCTTGGGCGAGATCAGCACGAAGCGGGCCAGCGCGGCGGCGTCCCCGTGCGGGGTGAACGCCGTCAGGGTCGCGCCGTCCGAGCCGTCCAGGTCGACCTCGACTCCGTCGACGCGCCCAAGCACGAACCGCTGGCTGGAGAGCGCGACCTCGTCCCAGACGCCGCTGCCGGCCAGCGTGTCCAGGCGCTCGTCGTTCTCCTGCAGGTAGGCGCTGATGCGCAGATACCACTGCGCACGCTGGATCAGCCGCACGGGGTTGTGACAGCGCCAGCACTCACCGCCCTCCTCGACCTGGATCGTGGCGAGCGTCGTCTGGCAGGTGTCACACCAATCGACGGCGCCCGTGCCGCGGTAGATCAGTCCGGCATCGAGCAGCGTCACGAACAGCCACTGCGACCAGCGATACATGAGCGCGTCGGAGCTGACGAACGTACGGTCCCAGTCGAACGAGTAGCCCAGGCGCTCGAGCTGGCTGCGCATGTGCTCCGCGCAGCCGGCGACCCAGTCGCTCGGCGACAGGCCGCGCTCGATCGCCCCCAGCTCGGCGGGCAGGCCGAAGGCATCGAACCCGAACGCGAACAGCACGTCCTCGCCGCGGGCGCGCCAGAAGCGCGCGTAGGCGTCTCCGATCGAGTAGGAGCGGACGTGGCCGATGTGGATGTTGCCCGAGGTGAACGGGGCGGAGGGCTTGATGTAGCGACGCGGCCGGTCGCCCTCGACGGAGGGCGTGGCGAAGGCGTCGCGCGCCCGCCAGGCGGCCTGCCGGCGCGCCTCGATCGCGTGCGGGTCATATCGCGCGTAAAGCCCGTCGCTCATGGCAATCGAGCATATCCAAGGGAGTTGGCCCGGTGTGACGATTGCTATGCTCAGAGCCACTTGGCCGCCTTCACTGACAAGGCTTTTGCGGCGCTCCGCCGCTCCCTCCATGGCCCCGCCGAGTGCGGGGTCTTCTCGTCCGCTCGGACTGAAAGGATCCCGTGATGGAGATAGAGATCGGGCGCGGCAAGAAGGCACGCCAGGCATACGGATTCGACGACATCGCGATCGTGCCCTCGCGGCGCACGCGCGACCCTGATGACATCGACATCTCCTGGAAGCTCGGGCCATACCAGTTCGAGCTGCCGATGCTCGCCGCCGCGATGGACGGCGTCGTCTCGCCCGAGACCGCCGCGATCATCGGCAGGCTTGGTGGGTTGGCGGTGCTCAACCTCGAGGGCATATTCACCCGCTATGAGGACGCCGAGGAGCAGCTGGAGCGAATCGCGCAGCTGCCCAAGGAGGCGGCCACGCGCGAGATGCAGGATATCTACCGCGAGCCGGTCAAGCCCGAGCTGATCGCGCAGCGGATCAGGGAAGTCAAAGAGCAGAAGGTCGTCGCCGCCGCTTCGCTGACGCCCCAACGCGTGCGCGACCACTATGAGCTCGCGCTGGAGGCGGGCCTGGACGTGCTCGTGATTCAGGGGACGGTTGTCTCCGGCGAACACGTCTCGACCGTGTCCGAGCCGCTGAACCTGAAGGAGTTCATTCCCAGCCTCGACGTCCCGGTCGTGGTCGGCGGCTGCGCGTCCTATCACACGGGACTACACCTGATGCGGACCGGCGCCGCGGGCGTGCTCGTGGGCGTGGGGCCGGGCGCCGCGTGCACGACCAGGGGCGTGCTCGGCATCGGCGTCCCGCAGGCGACCGCGATCGCCGACGTGGCGCATGCCCGCTCGACGCACATGCTGGAGACGGGCGAGTACTGCCAGGTGATCGCCGACGGCGGGATGCGCAATGGGGGGGACGTGTCCAAGGCGATCGCGCTGGGCGCGGACGCGGTGATGATCGGCTCTCCGCTCGCGCGCGCTTACGAAGCGCCAGGCCGGGGCTTTCATTGGGGCATGGCGACGTTCCACCCGACCCTGCCCCGCGGCGCGCGTGTGGCGACCACGCAGAACGGCACGCTCGAGGAGATCCTGGTGGGCCCCGCGCGCGAGAACGACGGCACGTTCAACCTGTTCGGCGGCTTGCGCACGTCGATGGCGACCTGCGGGCATAAGGACCTCGCCGAGTTCAACCGCGCGGAGGTGGTGATCGCGCCGGCGCTGCAAACCGAGGGCAAGGCGCTGCAGCGCGACCAGGCTGTCGGCATGGGAGCCGTCAACGGGAAGGCAGCCGCCCTAGTCAATGACTGAGCTGGCCTCCGCCGCGGTCCCCACCGCAGCTCAGCCTGGCGCGGTGGGAGTGGTCCGCGAGGAGGTGGTGGTGCTCGACTATGGCGGGCAGTACAGCCAGTTGATCGCGCGGCGAATCCGTGACTGTGGGGTGTTCAGCGAGCTGCTGCCGCACACCGTGTCGCTGGAGGAGGTGGCCGGGCGCAAGCCGTGCGCGATCGTGCTGTCGGGCGGGCCCGCGTCGGTGTACGCGCCGGGGGCGCCGAAGCTCGAGCGGGGCCTGCTGGAGCTGGGGGTGCCGGTGATGGGCATCTGCTACGGGATGCAACTGCTCGTGCACGAGCTCGGAGGGCGGGTCGAGCAGGCGGACGTGGGCGAGTTCGGCCGCTCGAATCTCACGATCACACACCCCGGACGGTTGCTGGCGGGGATGCCGCAAGAGCAGACGTGCTGGATGTCCCACCGCGACACCGTGTTCGAGCCGCCGCCCGGATTCACCGCGCTGGCGTCGTCCAGCGCCTCGCCGGTGGCCGCGGTGGAGGACACCGAGCGAGGTATCTATGGGATCCAGTTCCATCCCGAGGTCGTGCACACCCCGTACGGGCAGGAGATCCTGACGAGGTTCCTAACGGACATCGCCGGGTGTGAGCAAACGTGGTCGGCAAAGTCGATCGTCGAGGATCAGATCGAGCGGATCGCCGCGCAGGTTGGCGACGGGCGGGTGATCTGCGGACTGTCCGGCGGCGTGGACTCCTCGGTGGCGGCGCTGCTCGTGCACAGGGCGGTCGGAGATCAGCTGACGTGCGTGTTCGTCGACCACGGGCTGATGCGCAAGGACGAGGGCGAGCAGGTGGTGGGCGCGTTCAGGGACACGTTCGGGGTGCCGCTCATCGCCGTCGACGCCGAGGAGCGGTTCCTGCGCAAGCTGCACGGGGTGACCGAGCCGGAGGCCAAGCGCAAGGCGATCGGCGAGGAGTTCATCAGGGTGTTCGAGGAGGAGGCCGCGCGACTCACGGGCTCGGGTGATGACGGCGACGTGCGCTTCCTCGTGCAGGGCACGCTCTACTCGGACGTGATCGAGTCCGGCGGCGGGACCGGCGCGGCGACGATTAAGTCCCACCACAACGTGGGCGGTCTGCCGGAAGATCTGAAGTTCGAGCTGGTCGAGCCGCTGCGGGCGCTGTTCAAGGATGAGGTCAGGGCCGTCGGCGCCGAGCTGGGATTGCCCGAGCGGCTGGTTTGGCGTCAGCCGTTTCCCGGGCCGGGCCTGGCGATCAGGGTGGTCGGCGGCGAAGCGACCAAGGAGCGGCTGGACGTGCTGCGCGAGGCCGATCACATCCTGCAGGAGGAGATCCGCAGGGCGGGGCTGTATCGCGAGCTGTGGCAGTCATTCTGCGTGCTGCCGGACATCAGGACCGTCGGCGTGCAGGGGGACGAGCGCACCTATGGGTACGTGGTGGTCGTGCGGGCGGTGACGAGCGACGACGCGATGACGGCCGACTGGGCGCGGCTGCCGTACGACCTGCTCGAGACGATCGCCTCGCGGATGATCAACGAGCTGCGCGAGGTCAACCGGGTAGTGCTGGACATCACCTCAAAGCCCCCCGGCACGATCGAGTGGGAGTGACTAAGGCGTTGTCTCCTCGCCTCTGGCTGCGTCCTTACCGATCGTAGATCGACGGGATCTCCGATCGGCCAGCACGCGTGCATAGCACGCCACGCTCCCTGTGTCCTGGCTGGAGTCGACGATCCTGCCGCCTGAGCGGGTAGGTCGAGATAGTCCAGTGGGAGTGACGAGACTCTAAAAGACGATGCCGAGACCGGGCGGCGGGTGAGCACAGGCGCGGTGACCGCGGCAAGGCGCGTGCGCCAAACGCCGGCGCTTTCAATATGCGTCTCATCCCCGCGGACAAAGACACGGCAAACGGGTGCGATTTCGCCTATGATGATCCGCTGCGCCGCGCGCTGACGTGCGGCCTTTTTCACGTTATGACGACATCGATGAAGACATATGTGGCCAAGCCCACCGACCGCGAGCGCAACTGGCTGCTCGTCGACGCCAACGGCAAGACGCTTGGCCGGCTGGCCACGCAGATCGCCGATCTGCTGCGGGGCAAGCGCAAGCCCGAGTACACGCCGCACATCGACACGGGCGACTTCGTCGTGGTGATCAACGCGGAGAAGGTCGCCGTCACCGGGAGCAAGCGCACCGACAAGCGCTACTACCGCCACTCTGGCTACCCGGGCGGGCTGCGATCGCGCAGCTTCGAGGAGATGATCGCGCGCCGGCCGGAGGAGATCATCAGGCTGGCCGTGAAAGGGATGATGCCTCGCAACAGGCTCGCCCGCAAGCAGATCACCAAGCTCAAGATCTACGCCGGGCCCGAGCACCCACACACTGCGCAGAAGCCGCAACCACTAGAGATCGAGGCATAGGCATAATGGCCGACGACGAGACCCCCGACACGCCCGCTGAGGAGACTCCGGCCGAGGAGACGCCGGTTGAGCACGCCGTTCCGACCGACGAGGCAAAGGAGATAGCCGGGACGGCCGAGGACGCGCCGCTGGAGGCGTTGCAGGAGGCCGAGGAGGGCGTCGAGACCGAGATCGCTCCGACCACGGCCGAGCAGTTCGAGCCGACCGCCGGGCACGCCGTCCCAACCGAGGACGCGACAGAGATCGCCGGTGCAGCGGAGGATGCGCCGCTGGAGGCAGCCCAGGAGGCAGAGGAGCAGGCGGAGGCCGCAACCGAGGTCGAGGCGGGGGCGGCGGAGGCGGTCGAAGCAGAGATCGAGGAGGAGGTCGACGAGACGATCGAGGCCGAGATCGAGGCCGAGGCCGCCGCTGAGATCGAGGTCGAGGAGGAGATCGAGGAGTCCGCGCCGCGCGAGAAGCCGGCTGTGCCCGGGGCGCACCTGGAAGTGGACATCGTCCCCGAGGGCGTTGACCCACTGGGTCGCGACACGGAGCCCGCCGATCCGTACGCGATCGTGGCGGAGGCCTACGAGCAGGAGGTCGAGGTCGTCGAGGCCGAGGACGATCTGGGAGAGGATCAAGAGGCGCTCGCCGAGCCGATCTCGACCGCCGCGATCGATCTTGCGGCCGGGGCCAGGTATCGAGCGACCGGCAAGCGCAAGACGGCGATCGCCCGCGTGACGTTGAAGCCCGGGAGCGGCGACTACGTAGTCAACGGGCGTCATCTGGAGGAGCACTTTCCAAGGCTGACGCTGCAGCGCAACATTCGTCAGCCGCTCGAGACGGTTGGCTATCAGGAGCGCATGGACGTCGTCGCGCGGCTGCACGGAGGCGGCATCTCTGCGCAGGCGGGTGCGCTGCGCCATGGTGTGTCGCGGGCGCTGCTGGAGGCCGACCCGAACCTGCGAGGCGAGCTCAAGCGCCGAGGCTTCTTGACGCGCGACTCGCGGGCGAAGGAGCGCAAGAAGGCGGGTCTGAAGAAGGCCCGTAAGCGGCCGCAGTTCTCCAAGCGGTAGCAGGGAGCGGCATTCTCATCCGGCCGGAAAGCCGCTTCGCGGGCCGGCCGGATGAGAATATCCGCCCTGCTTCAGCTGATGTAATCGTTGTGACCCGTGTGGCACTCTCCGCATCGAGCTCTCAGCAAAGGTGTGGGGCGTGTCATCAAAAGTGGTACTCCGGACTCGGGACATCTTGGGTGGTGGAGGTTTTGATGTTGATGTCGATAACGAGGGGTAGATGACTCGCAAGCTGTTTGGCACCGACGGCGTCCGTGGCGTCGCCGGCGAGCTGCTGAGCGCCGAGCTCGCGCTCGGGCTCGCCCGCACCGCGACCCGTCTCGCCCAGGCCGAGCGGCCGCAGGTGCTGGTCGTGCGCG
>Ga0070711_100000462_pt1 | contig 21241 bp, 20 predicted proteins | sample LARL53metaG_FD_65452 | JGI IMG/M metagenome (GOLD analysis project Ga0070711, IMG submission 65452) | Corn, switchgrass and miscanthus rhizosphere microbial communities from Kellogg Biological Station, Michigan, USA - LAR L5-3 metaG | ecosystem: Host-associated > Plants > Roots > Rhizosphere ... | reverse complement strand
CTTCACCGGAGAGATTCCTACCAGCAAAAAGAAATCTGAAGTCGAGCCACCCGTCGAAGCCGACAACCACGGGGTCTGAAACATTCCCGGAGACCCCATCGTCCCCATAGGACAGCAATTGGCCGATCGCGATGGTCTCGACCTGAATGGAGAAGCCGCCCCCCAGCACTGCGCCCCCAACATCAATCGTTACGCCGTCTGTCGTAAATGATTGCCCTGCGGTGAGCGCGGTCTTCGTGAGCAGCGCAAGGGGAGCGGCTTCATTCTGCGCGTGTCCCAGCTGATCTGACGTCTGGACCCGGTAGACGATAACGCCGTCGTTAGGAATATTGGTATCAAATTGATCGGCCTGCAAGCGTGCCTCTACCATGAGGTATGGCACCTCGGCGCCGACCTGGACAGCGGCTACTCTTCCGGTCGGGGGCGGTTGAATGAGGCTGACCGAGTGCAGGATATATTCAGCTACTCCCCCCGAGTGCAGCGCCACGGTCGAAGGATCGAGCCATCCGACGGCCCGCTTCGTCCAGGCTGAGAGATGAGTGGCCTTATAGCCAGCCTCTTGGTCAAAAGGACCCATGTTCTCGCCGGATGGATAGTATCCGGCGAAGTCAAACAGATCGGGAAGATCGCACAAGTTAGTTTGATGTAGAAGCTCGCCCACCCAGTTACCGAGATCATCGGACATGCAAAATCGAGACCAAGCGAAATCTGAAAGCTGAGCCGTCTGACCACCACCGGGCCCACCGAGCATCACGATCACTGCGCCGACAAAGCCTTCGGATCTCAGTTGGGTGCCCATAGTCGCCTCTAGAGCGTCGGGCGGGACCTTTTCCTCCGCGATGGTTTGTGCAGGCAGCACGATGACATCGAGATCCGCCAGTCCGGAAGATACAGTGTGGAAATAGGCGCGAACGGAGCGGTCGGACACGCAAAGGGAGCGGTGGGTGCCGGGTATAGGGTTACTGATTGCGACTGGGTCGAAAAACAGTCGTTGCATAATCTGACCGGGCCAATCTGGCGGTATGACATCCGGCGGCTGGATGCCTGTCCGCGACAGCGGAATGAATGCGAGCTTCTTTCGACCTATCCAAGCCATATCACCCTCCCACGGGTCGCGTTAATTGTCACGGCTCTAAATACCTGATTTCCAAGCAGCGCGATATGAGGCTCTATGTTCTAGCACTCCTCACGGGTCGTGAGTTGTAGCGCACCACCCGTAACTCGATCCGGAAAGGATCTCAAGCTGGTGAGGCTGTTTGCGCGGCTGAGCGGATGCCGTGACGGTCCTCGGCTACGCTCGTCCGGCGGCGAGCAGGACCAGGTTCGAAAGTCTCACCGCTCCGCCATCTCCGGCCGCCTCCCGGATGGCCTCGGTTATGGCGACCCAGGTCTCATCCTGCACCCCCTGTGGGTGCGAAGCCATCATCGCGGTGATCGGCGGGGCGATCTCCCTAATGAAGGTGGTGAACTCCTCGGGCGATTGCCACTCGAACCTGACCTCGGCCTCCTCCACCTCTACATCGGAAAAGCCGGCCGCTTCCAGCAGGCCACCCAGCGCCTGCGGCGTCGGGCGCGAGAGCGGACCGGGTGTTCCCGGCGGCGGGGGCGGAACCCCGAGGCGCTGCATAGCGGTCCGCATGGGAATCGCGAGGAACGGGACACGGTCCGGTGATCCCCACGAGCTGATCGCCATCCGCCCGCCGGGCTTTAGGAAGCTGCGGATACGCGCCGCGGCGGCCTCTGCATCGGGCTCGAAGATGATCCCCCAGCGTGAGAGCGCGGCATCGAAGCTGGCCTCCGGAAAGTCCAGGGATGCCGCATCCGACTGAACGAACTCGATGTTTTCAAGCCCGATGGCAGCGGCGCGCTCGCGGCCGAAAGCGATCATCTCGGCGGAGATATCGGTAGCCAGCACGGCGCCCTCGGCTCCAGCCACTCGGGCTGCGGTCAGCGACGGCTCGCCGTAGCCGGCCGCCACGTCCAACACTCGGCTGCCGGGCTCGACGCCAGCCAGCTCGACCAGGCGCTCACTGATTCCACCCGCCGCCCCGTCGATCAGCTCCGACCATCTACGCCAGCCAGTCGCCGCGCTGTTCCACTGATGCCGCTGTCCGTCTCGAAACTCGACGGAATCAACCGTCTTGGACTCCATGCTTACCTCCCAATCGGGGCACTCCACTCTACACCCGCCGATCGCCGCGCAGTCGGTGGCGGCTCGCAGCTAGTGTGGTGTCTTGCAAATAACTGGTGTTAGTGGTAGGGTGGCGTATGCGCACACCCAGCCCGGCGTTGCGGGTCAGCGACGAGCAGTGTGAAGTGCTCAAGCGGCTGTCCGCTTCTCAGACGGCGGCGCATCGTGAGGTTCAGCGCGCGCAGGCGCTTTTGATGGCCAGGGCCGGAGAGGCGAACACGAGGATCGCGGCGGAGCTGGGTGTCTCACCCGCGACGGTGACCGCGTGGCGGGAGCGGTTTGCCACGGAGGGCCTGAAGGGGCTGGGCGGGGTGCGCCCAGGCCGGGGGCGCAAGCCGTCGATCCCCGATGAGAAGGTCGCGGAGATCGTGCACGCGACGCTTCACGAGAAGCCGCCCGGGGAGACGCACTGGAGCTGCCGCTCGATGGCCGAGGCGTTTGGGGTCAGCCCGGCGACGGTCCAGCGGATCTGGTCCGCGAGGGGCCTGAAGCCCCATCGCATGGAGACGTTCAAGCTCTCACGCGATCCGCTGTTTGAGGAGAAGCTCGTCGATGTCGTGGGGCTCTACCTGAACCCGCCGGAGAAGGCGATCGTGCTCTGCATGGACGAGAAGAGCCAGATCCAGGCCTTAGATCGCACGCAGCCCTCGCTGCCGATGAAGCCCGGGCGTGGGGGCACGATGACCCATGACTACAAACGCAACGGCACGACCACGCTGTTCGCAGCGCTGGACGTCCTGACGGGCGTGGTCATCGGCGAGTGTCTTCCCCGTCACCGCCACGAGGAGTTCCTGAAGTTCCTGCGTAGGATCGACCGCGAGGTCCCCAAGCGCCTGCAGATCCACCTGATCCTCGATAACTACCGCACCCACAAGCACGCCGACGTGAACGCATGGCTGGCCAAGCACCCACGGTTTCACCTGCACTTCACGCCGACCTCGAGCTCGTGGCTGAACCTCGTCGAGCGGTTCTTCGGCAAGCTCACCGACAAGGCAATCCGCCGCGGCGTCTTTCACAGCGTCCCTGATCTCATCGCCGCGATCGGTGACTACCCCGACGCCACCAACGCCGACCCACAGCCATTCACCTGGACCGCGAGCGCCGACTCGATCCTGGAGAAGGTCCGCCGCGGCCACGTCACCCCCTAAGGCAATCAACAGCTAAAACTGAGACGCCGCACTAGTTTCTCGTCCCCGAGGGCATTCTCGTCGGCTCGATGCATGGCAGCATCTGGACGCCGGGCTCGTGGAGCGAGCTCTTGACACCGGACGCGTAGCTCCCTGCACGGGACCTAGACTAGACACAAACTGCAGCATCCAGAAAGGATCAGCCAATGTGCCGCTGGCTAGCGTATTCAGGATCTCCACTTTTGCTCAAGGAAGCGCTGTATGGGCCAGCCAATTCACTGATAGAGCAAAGCCTTCACTCGCGGCTTGGTGCCGAGACGACCAATGGCGACGGCTTCGGTGTCGGCTGGTATGGCGCGCCGTCGACTCCCGGCGTCTTTCACAGCACCGAGCCGGCCTGGAATGACAAAAACCTGCACGAGCTCGCTGACCACATCAGCTCGCCGAACTTCTTTGCTCATATCCGCGCGGCGATCGGCAGCTCCGTCCAGCAGACGAACTGCCACCCATTCCGATACGACCGCTGGCTTTTCATGCACAACGGCTACATCAATGAGTTCGCCGCGATCAAGCGCGACCTCATGCTCGCGGTCGATCCGTCGCTGTACCCGCAGATTGCGGGACAGACCGACTCCGAGCTGCTGTTCTTTCTCGCCCTCACGTTCGGCCTCGAGGACGACCCGCTCGCCGCCGTCGAGCATGCCGTCGGGCTCGTGGAGGAGGTGGCAGGCCGGCATGGTGTCGCCAATCCGTTTCAGGGCACGATCGCTACTACCAGCGGAGAGGCCATCTGGGCATTTCGGTATTCGAGCGAGGGAAAGTCGCGCTCGCTCTTCTATACGACCGACGTGCCGACGCTGCGCAAGCTCTATCCCGAGCGGGAGCTGTATGAGGAGGTATCAGAGGACGCGCGCATGGTCGTCTCCGAGCCGCTTGGCGACATACCGGGCGTGTGGAATGAAGTGCCCGAGGCGACCTGCCGGATCGTCGGTCGAGGCCACGACGAGTCGCTACCGTTCCGGCCGAGGGCGCCGTCGGCGTCGTAGATATCGCATGACACCAAGTCCGGGGCGTGGGAAGATGATCGGAGCGTGCACGCGAGCCCTGGGACTCCGGGAAGCGACGTGGTGGTGTGGTCGTCGTTGTGGCCTCGTATCGCCGCGGTTGTCGCGCTCGTAGCGCCTGTTGTCATGGTTATGGTGGCCGCCGTCGCGTTGGCGGGCGATGTTCCCGTCGCGGTGCTGGCGGTCGGGCTGGTGCTGGTCTGCAGCGCGGCGATCTGGTTCGTCTTGACCCGTCGCGGTCGGTGGCGAGCGGTCGGCGCTGTGCTTGCCGCGCTCAGTGGAATCGGGCTGGTCGTGGTGCTGGTGATCAACTGGCAAGGGGTGGTGGTGCTGGTTGTGTTGCTCTTGTTGCTGGCCTTGTTCGGACTCGCCGCGCGCTACGCGCTGGGGTGGGCCGGGGAGAGGAATGTCATCGGCATGACTGGGGTGATCGTGCCGGTGGGCGCTGCCGGATCTGCGGTGCTGATCATCAACTTGAAGTCCGGTGGGGGTAAGGCCGAGCGCTTTGACCTCGCTGCTCGAGCTCGGCGACGGGGCATCGAGCCGGTTGTCTTGCGGCCCAGCGATGACCTGCTCGAGCTCGCCGAGAGCGCCATCGCACGCGGTGCGCAGGTCATCGGGATGGCCGGGGGCGATGGTTCGCAGGCCCTCGTGGCGACGGTTGCCGCGCGGTGCGACGTTGCCCACGTCTGCATTCCCGCGGGGACGCGAAACCATTTCGCCCTGGACCTCGGCCTTGACCGTGATGACGTCGTGGGTGCGTTGGATGCGTTCACAGACGGCGTCGAGCGGCGTATCGACCTCGCGCGCGTCAACGACCGGGTGTTCGTCAACAACGCCTCGCTCGGCGTCTATGCCAAGGTCGTGCAGTCCGACGCCTACCGCGACGCCAAGCTCGAGACCTGGTCGGGCATGCTGCCCGATCTGCTGGGCCCCGACGCCGAGCCGATCGATCTCGAGTTCACCGCTCCCGATGGGAGCCGCTGCGACGACGCGCCGCTCGTGCTCGTATCGAACAATCCGTATCGGCTGGCGAGTCTCGCCGGAGCGGGCACACGTGAGCGGATCGACACAGGCCAGCTCGGTGTCGTGGCTGCGCGGGTGCGCAATGCTGCTGACGTATCAAAGTTCGTCGCGCTCGAGCTGGTCGGTCAGGTGGGCCGCTTTCCGGGCCTTGAGTCGTGGTCGAGTCAGGAGTTCGAAGTCCGCTCGAGCGGCCCTGTGGAGGTTGGACTCGACGGCGAGGCGCTCGTGCTCGATCCACCCCTGCGTTTCGCGTCGCTGCCAGGCGCGCTGCGCGTGCGACTGCCCAGGGGGGTCGGCCTGTCCCCGGGCGCCAGAGCTGTGGCGCTGACTACAGACAATCTGGGTGCGCTTCTACGGGTGGCGGCCGGCCGGTGAGCCACACGGCCGCGCGGCTGGTGCTCGGACTGGCCGTCTTCGTGCTCTTCGGTTGGGGCGTCGGGGAGCTCTGGACCTCGGTTGTGGGGTCGATCGAGCTGAACGCGGTACGCGACGTGGCTGCTCAGCGCACGGTTGCGCTCACCGATGTGGCGCGGGTGGTCACCTGGGCGGGCAGCGCGTTCCTGCTGGTATCGCTAGCCCTGATCGCCTGCCTGGTGTTCGCCAGGGGGGGCCTACACCGAGAGGCGCTCTCGGTCGCGCTCAGCCTCGGCGGCGCGATGCTGATCTCAGCCTGGGTAAAGCTGCTTGTGTCGCGCCCGCGTCCGCCCGTGGAGCACCTGCAGGCGGTTACCGGCTCGAGCTTTCCCTCGGGCCATGCGACACAGGCGAGCGCATTCTGGCTCTCGCTGGTGTTTGCGATGCCCGCGGCGGGATCCTCGCCGAGGCTAACCCGGGTGGCTGCCGGCCTCGCAGTGCTGATCGTGCTCGTGGTGGCCGCGTCTCGCGTCTATTTGGGCGTCCACTATCCAAGCGACGTGGTCGCCGGCGTGCTGCTCGGCAGCGGTTGGGCGACCTACGTGACGCGCTGCCTAGGGAAGTCTGAGCACCCGTCTGCTCTGGTCCGATGACGATATGGCATCGCGTACAACGTCTTGACCGCCGGCTGATGAGACGCTCGTTCGTGGCTCGCTCGCCCGCGCTGGATCGCGCCCTCATCGCCACCACACGGGCGGCGAACTACTCGCGACTGTGGCTTGTGGTCGCGGGCGGACTCGCGGTTTGCGGAGGGCGACGGGGGCGCAGCGCGGCCGGACATGGTCTCGTCGCGATCGCAATCGCGGCCGCGGCGGCAAACGGCCCGGCAAAGCTACTCGTGCGCCGGCGACGGCCGTCCTCGCGCCGGCGGCCCACGCTCATCCGCACACCGCGATCGACGTCATTCCCATCCGGTCACACTGCCGCAGCGGTCGCGTTCGTCGCCGGCGCGAGCGCCGAACTGCCGGTCCTCGCGCCGGTCCTCGTTCCGTTGGCAGGCGCGGTCGCCTACTCGCGCGTGCACACCGGGGTTCACTACCCAAGCGACGTCGCCGCCGGCGCCGTAATCGGGATCGGCTCGGGCCTTCTGGCTACGCGCCTGCCGTCACGGGTTCTGCAGCGACGATGCGCCGCGTGCAGGCAGGAAAACGAGAACAACCCAAGCGCCCACCAAGGACAGGCTGCCCTGTGAGGGGTCGGGTTGCGACCCGAGCCGAGCGCTGGGTACCGGGCATTCGCGTCGTCCGGACGTATCAGCGCTCATGGTTGCGAGCGGATCTCGTGGCAGGTGTGGTGTTGGCGGCGATCCTCGTTCCGCAAGGCATGGCGTACGCCGAGCTGGCCGGGCTCCCGGCGGCCACCGGTCTCTATACGACGATCGCGTGCCTGGTCGGCTACGCCGTGTTTGGGCCCTCCAGAGTGCTGGTGCTCGGACCCGATTCCTCGATCTCACCCCTGATCTTCGCTGCCATCACGCCGCTACTGGTAACCGGAGATCCCGCAAGCGCAATCGTCCTGGCCGGCATGCTTGCCGTCCTCGTGGGACTGACCGAGATCGGCCTTGGGCTCGGGAAGCTCGGGTTCGTCGCCGACCTCCTGTCAAAGGAGGTGCAGGTCGGATACATGAACGGCCTTGCCATCACGATCATCGTCGGTCAGCTGCCAAAGCTCTTCGGCTTCTCCACGCACGCCGACTCGTTCCTCGCGGAGCTACGCGCGTTCGCTGAGAACCTCGACCAGACGCAAACGACGACCCTCGTTGTCGGTGTCGCTGTGCTCGTCCTCCTGTTGGTGCTCCCCCGCTTCACCACTCGGCTGCCTGCGGTGCTGGTCGGGGTCGTTGGCGCCACCGTCGCGTCGGCAGTGTTCGGACTTGCCGGCAAGGGCGTGCTCACGGTCGGCGCCCTGCCCCAGGGGATACCCACGCCCACGTTGCCGTGGACCTCCGCCAGCGATGTCGTTCCCCTGTTCATCGCCGCGGTGGGCATCACGCTCGTGTCCTTGACCGACACGATCGCCACCGCGACGAGCTTTGCGGCGCGGCGTGGTGAAGAGGTCAAGCCCAACCAGGAGATGATTGGCATGGGTGCGGCGAACATCGCCGCGGGGCTCTTCCATGGCTTTGCAGTATCAACCAGTGGCTCACGGACAGCGGTGGCCGAACAGTCAAAAGCCAAGAGCCAGGTCACTGGTGTTGTGGGCGCAGCCTTGGTCGCGGTGCTCCTGCTGTTCCTCAGCTCACTGCTGGCCGACCTGCCGCAAACGGCACTAGCCGCCGTGGTGATCGTTGCCGCGCTGTCATTGACGGACGTGAGCATCTTGCGCCGCTATCTGCGCGTTCGCAAGAGCGCGTTCGGGGTGTCCCTCGTCGCAACCACTGGCGTGATGCTGCTCGGCGTGCTGCAGGGCATCGTCGTCGCCGTCACGCTGGCGATTCTGCTCTTCTTCAGACGCAACTGGTGGCCTCACGGCGCCGTCTTGGGCAGACTCGAGGGTGACGACGGGTGGCATGACGTTGACACTCATCCGGACGCGAAGCAGATTCCGGGTGTTGTCGTGTATCGCTGGGAGGCACCGCTGTTCTTCGCCAACGCTGGCGCCTTCCGCTTGCAGATCCGCAAACTCGTGCGTGACCGCGAGCCTCGGTGGGTGGTCCTGCAGTGCGAGGCTGTCACCGACGTCGACGTCACCGCCGCTGAGATGCTCGAGCAGCTTGACAGCGAGCTCAATGCCGCCGGGATCCACCTGGCGTTCGCGGAGATGCGCAGCCGCCTCCAGAACCTCACGTTGCGCTACGGCCTCCTGGAGACCCTCGATCGCGAACACTTCTACCCCACGCTCGAGGCTGCTCTCGAGGAGATCCAAGCCGGCGAGACCTTGCTCGGTTACCCAGGGTGACAGAATCTGGCGGGTAGATACCGACTAGGCGTTTGTACAGACCAGGCGTTTGGTTGCAGTTGTTAGGTGTCCTGACATGTCGAGTGCCGTCGGCCCCTTGCGCCCGAGACCCGGACCAACCTAGAGGTTGAGAATCTTGGCCTTGGCGGCTGCGAACTCCTCGTCGGTCAGGACGCCCGACTCATGGAGTCCGCTGAGCTCCTTCAGCTTCGCTATGGAGTCCTCTTCCCGTGCTGGCGCAGGAGCCTGCGCAGCCATCTGCTGTTGTTGTTGCTGTTCGTGCTGCTGCTGTTCCTGTGCCGCCCATTTCCCTTCCTGGCGGCGACTCACACGGTTAGATACGGCCGTTGCGGTGCCGGCGATGGCGGCTGTGCGGGCAATACCGCGCACTGGGCGCTTACCTTGCGGCGCTGGACTGCGTGAGCGTCTGCCCGGAAGCCTGGCTGGCGCTCAACGGCACCGTGATGATCGGCACGGGCGAAGTCTTCAGCAGCTCGGTTGTCACTGTTCCCAGCGCCTCATGCAGCCGGGAGTGGTGCTTGGCGCCGATCACGATCGCGCGCGCCTCATGGCGGCGTGCGGCGTCGATCAGCGCGCTCACAGGATCATCATCTGAGACTTCGGTCTCAAAGTCCACATCGAACAACGCGGCCTCGCCGTCAAGCATCAGCTCGTCGAGGATCGCCTGGCCGAGGTCATGGCGCTCGCCCTGGGTGCTGAGCGGTGCGGCCGGCAAGTGCTGCGGCCGGCACGCATGGACGATCACGAGCTTTCCGCCGGCCAGCAGTTGGTCAGTCGCCCAGCTCGCGGCATGGCGCGAGCTCTCGCTGCGGTCATAGCCAAGGACCATGCAGGGTCCACGATTATCCCCGGCGGCGCGGGTCCGCTCGCGCAGCGCTCGGGTGCTCATCGCGAGGCGATCTGCTCGCGGTCGCGCGCGTCCAGATAGGGCGCCAGGTACTTCGCGGCGATCTTGTTCGGCGGGTCCCACGTCGGGGAGTCGGTGATCTCCGAGCTAAACCCATGTCCGCCGGTGATGCGTGCCGTCAGATACAAGGGCTTATCGCCAGTCAGCAGCATCCCGCGGATCACGGGATGAAACAGCTCGGCTGCCACCGGCGCTCCCGCGCACGCCGCAATCGACTGCGCAACCACATCGGCCTGCTGCGCGCCAACGCCGCCGTGCTTGACGGGAAACTCGGTGCAGTCACCGGCGGCATAGACGTTCTCGACATCCAGCACGTGCCCGTGCGGGTTCACTCGCAGAAAACCATGTTCGCTCAAAGGGATGCCGTGCACGGACGGTCCGTAGAGCTCGGGCAGCGCGATCACACGGTCGGCGTGCAGATGGCGATCCCCAGGGTTGATGACGAGCTGTCCGGCGCTCGGTATCTCGGTGTAGGCGGAGCCGATCGTCTGGATGCCCGAGCGCTGGAGCAGCCCGGCGACGGCGCTGCTCGCGCCCTGGCCGAAGATCGCAAGGGGCGCGTCCTCGGGAGTGACAAGCGTGACCTGAAGGTCTATGTTCATGTCATACGCGCGCCCAGCGGTCATCAGCGCGAGCTCATACAAGGGCAGGGGCCATGCCATGCGCCCCGGAGAGACGAACGCGAGGCTTTTCAGATAACCGGCCTCGACGTCCTGGACGATGCCGTGCAGAATCTCGTCCATGCGGCGGTCGTCGATCGTGACCGCGTGCCGGTAGCGCGCGTGCGGGCGGGCGCCGAGTGCCAGCACCAGCGCGTCGTACTCCAACGGTTCATCCCTGCGCGTGTGGACGACCTGCCGATCGGAGTCCACCCAGGCGAGCTCGCCGGCGATCAGTTGTGCGCCGGCGTCGAGGACGATCGGTGCGAGCGGGTAGCGCTCTGCCGGCCCGTAGGCGAAGGGCTCGCGGACGCTCATCGGCCGGTAGACGAACTCCTCGCCCGGCGCGATCACGCTCACGTCGGTCAGGTCCGGGGCCAGCTCGCGGAGAGCCAGGATGGTCTCAAGCGCTGCGACCCCGCCACCGGCGACGATCACGCGCAACTTCTCAGTAGATGAGGTCTCAGAGGGCATAAACGCAGGCTACGTCCGCTGGCGGGGCGCAGCAGCCGCAGAACCCCGCCATTGACCGTACGGGTAACTACTGACAGGGTGGGAACAGTCGATGATCCCCGGGTGCATGTACTTCGTGGATCTTCCGGGAGCTGTGGCTGGAGGGCAACAGCATGATCTTCTCCTCGCAACGAAGCGGTTTCTCAAGTTGAGCGCTACCAGGCGCGCTCGACATGACCGAGGCTCCCACGAGCAAGCCAAGGCGCCATCCGTTCTAGACCAGCCCGAGGATCTCGGGTTTCCTCAGACTCCCAGAGCTACTCGGCCAGTGGCTCGCCGTGTTCGAGCACGTAACAAGCGTGGTGGTAGTCCTCGGAGGCAAGCCGACCCGCACGGATCTCCACGGTCCTCGAAGTCCGGCGGGCTCGTCCGTCATCGACCGTGACCATCGGCTCATACGCGCCGATCGGCTCGCGGCAGTGAGCGCAGCACCACCGCTCGCGCCCCTGCATATCCAGACCATTACCCGTCAAGAGAGCTCACCAATCAGAAGGACGTTGTCGCAAAAGACCTCAGCTCCCAGGCTGGTCGACGCTCGCGCGGCGAGCATCGGTGGCATGCCCGGCTTTCTGTCATGGAAACCCCGCAATCCGTGCCAACAAGGCGTGCACGGTCGCGCATCCGATCATCTACCGCGCGGATCACCTCAGTCGCCTGCGCGTTGGTGCTCTGTTCCGCGTCGAGTGAGAGCACACTGATCGCGGGCAACTCATCCAGCGCCTGGAAGCGGTGAAACTGGGCGGCGACGACCTCTGGGGTGGCGTCGGAGATCCGGCCAGCGCTACGCATACGAGCCGACGCTCGTGCGAGTGCCGTCTCGAGCGTTACCTGGCAGCGCACGACCACGAACGTCAGGTCGCTGCGGTTTAGAAGGCGAAAGAGCTTTGCGCGCTCGCTGCGTCTGTGGCAGGTCGCATCCACGATCACGCCGCCTGTGCGCTCCAGCTGGGCGAGTGTCTCGCGGCTCAGCAGGTCATAGACGGTGCGGGTGAACTGGCTGGTGTAGTGCTCGGGGCGGGCGCGCTCGGTGGGCCCCAGTCCCGCGCGGCGCTTTCGGATCGCATCGGAGGAGGCGATCGGCAGCCGTGAGCGGCGCGCGAGCTCCGCGGCGAGCGTCGACTTGCCGCTCCCCGCCGTCCCGCACACGATGATCGCGACCGGCTGACGTGCGCGCCAGCAGAAGCGCTGCGCGAGCCTCCACAGCCGGCTGGCTCGCGCGCGTTCGCGGTGGCGCAGGCGACCATGCTGGGTCCCGGCTGCGATTACGGCGACCTTCGCCCGCACCAGTGCCCAATAGGCGCAGTAGAAGCTGTGCAGCTGCTCGCTCGCGGGGTTCCCGCCGGCACGCTGGTAGGCGCCGATCAGCTCGCGTGCAGCCCGGCGCCGGCCGTGCGCCTCCAAGTCCATCGCCAGGAACGCAAGGTCCCGGGCGATGTCCATCTGGCGAAGCTTCGGGTCGAACTCGATCCGGTCAACGACGCGTACCTCAGAGCCGAGCAGCACGTGCTCGCAGCGCAGGTCGCCGTGTCCATCGCGCACCTCGCCTGCGCGCACGCGCCGCTCGATCTCGTCGCGGTGGGCGCTCACGAACGCCTCGGCGAAGCCGCGCATCATCTGCAAATACCAGTCGCGGGGGTGATCCAGGCGCTCTAGCTCCCGAAGATTTGCCTCCCACGCCACCAGCAGCCGCTCCGGTTCACCGCCAGCACAGCGAGCGCAGTCACGGTGAAAATCGGCGAGGCGGAGCGCAACCTTCTCCACCTGCGCGCGGGTAAGCGAATGCTCGTCGATCGCGCCCTGCAGCGTGTCCGCATCATCGAAACGGCGCATGTGCACGGCGTACTCGACGGCCCCCGGTGCATCCCGCGGCGCGAGGCGAAACCCGCCCTCCGTAGGGACGATCGCGCGCACCCCGAGGTAGATGCCGGGCGCAAGCTCACCGTTGACACGGACCTCCTCCTGGCACGCGGCGAGCCTCCGCGCGAGCGTGCTGTAGTCAAGGAACGCAAGCCGCACGGGCTTCTTCACCTTGTAGGCGAACCGGCCAGCGAGGAACACCCAGGAGGCGTGCGTCTCATGCACCTCGACCGCCGGATGCCCACGATACATACCAGGAGCGGCGAGCGCCCTCAAAACAGGTGAGGCAATCGGTGGGTTAGAGGAATGTGCGACGGGTCGCGCTGCGCTCGCCGGCGCAACCCTTGTGGGTTCTACCAGCACTGGCTCAGGACCGATCATGCTCGTGACCTTCGCGGCGAAAGGTTCAGCCGACGCTTGCGCTCACTGCGGCGCGCTCGCCCTCGGCTTTGTCCTCGTCCGGTTGCGATCCGCGCGGCACCACCAGCACCGGACAGTGCGCTTCGCGCATCACCGGCGCCGAGACGCTCCCCAACAGGACGTGACGCAACGGGCCGTAGGCCCGCGAGCCGAGCACCAGCAGATCCAGCCCGTCGGACTGCTCGACCAACACCTCGCAGGGATCGCCCTTGATCGTCTGTGTGCGAACCGGCGTGCCAGGGTCGAGCTCGACCACGGCACGCTCGACGCTGGCGCTGGTCTGCGCATACGTTTCGTTCTCGAGCGTTGACACAGCGATCGCCTGTGCCGCGTAGCTTCGGATGACCGTGCTAAGCCATGAGGCGGCGAGCACGCTCAGCTCGCCATCAAGGACGCCGGCGAGCTCGTGACCCAACCGCAAGGCCGCCCTGCCCTCGGTGGAGTCCGTGAAGCCGACGCCGACGCGCCGCCACGCTCCAACGTCACGGTCGGCGTAACCGGTGGGCGCTACCAGCACCGCGCATGGGGCGCCGTGCACCATGCGCTCCATCAGGCTGGCGTGCAGATGACCCGTGAGCCCTTTGCGGGCTGCACCGATCACGATCAGCCCAGCGTGTTCGTAGCTGGCCATGCTGTGCAAGGCGCGGATCGGCCAAGAGGAGCTGCTCCAGTGGTATGTCGCCTCGGCGAGCTCCTGGCTGGCCGGCAGAAGTGCTTCAAACTCCTCGCGGATACGCTGCTCGGCCGCATCGGCGGGTACAGCGCACAGCAGTGGACTGTAGGGGTAGACGACCGTCAAGCTGGCGCTCAGCGCGGCGGCGAGCGCCCCAGCGAGCTTCACAGCGTCACGTCCTGCCTCATCACCCGCGTAGCCGACCACGATCCTCTCGAACACTGGAGTACCTTCTTGCTGTCGTGAACCCCGAGCTGGGGGACTGCGGCCAGTATCAGATGCGCCGTGTCTCGCGGCGAGCGTAGTTTGACCCGATTGCACATGGGCACCCTCCCGCACGACGGGCCAGGCCAGGTTTGCTCTCAGCGAGGCTGGCGCTCGCGCTGCAGCAGTAGCGCAAAGGTGGGGCACGCCGCCGCGGCGCGGCGAGCATGATCGACCAAGGCCGGGTCAAGCGGCTCCTCGCCAAGCAAGGGGTAGCCCCACTCATCCAGTGAGATTCTCTCCGGCAGCAGCTCGGCGCACATGCCATGGGCCTCACAGGCGATTGGGTTCACGCGCAGCCGATAGCTCACGGTTGCCTCGCTGGGCTGAGGCTCGATCGGCGTGTGCTCAGATGCCGCGTCCGTCTGGGCTGCATGAGAGGAAGCTCCGGTGGGGCCAGACAGCGCTCGCACGTGCCGTAGCGTGCGTGCTCGTCGAACTCGCTCTCGAACGTGTCGATCGCGCTCTGGATCAGGCGCGCGCTGCCGTCGGGGTGCGCGCACGCCCCGCGGCGGCGCACGAGCGCGAGCAGCTGCTCGACCCGCTCGCGCGTCGCGGCATGAGCGTCTTGGCCGGCGATCGTCTCAAGACTTGTAGCAAGCGCCTCCAGGCCGTGTAGGCAGGGGCCGCACTGGCCGGCGCTCTCACCGGCAAGCCAGCGCGCGAGACGAGCAGTCTCAGCGACAGGACAAGCATTCTCTGAGAGCACCACAACGACGCCCGCCCCCGGCGAAGCGCCATACAGCGCCAGCTGCTCCTCGGAGAAGCAGAGGCTGTCCAGGTGCTCCGCGGGGACCCACGAGCCGCCGTAGCCGCCGAGCAGCAGCGCGCGCGCTGGAGCGCTCAGCCCGCCGGCGGCGTCGACGAGGGAGCCCAGCGGGGCGCCGCACTCGATCTCATACACGCCCGGGTACGCCACCGGCCCGGACAGCGTGACCAGCGCCGAGCCGGGCTGAGCGCCCGTGCCGAGCTCGCGAAACCAGTGCGCGCCGTGACGCGCGATCAATGCGACGTGAGCGAACGTCTCAGCATTGCTCACCAGCGTTGGACGCCGGGCGACCCCGTGCTGAAACGGCAAAGGCGGGGTGAACGTCGGTAGTGCGCTCACCCCGTTGAGATGGGAGATGAGCGCCGTCTCCTGTCCCGCCACGTAACGGTCGGGGACGCCTACGAGCCGTATGCGAGCAGAGCTGCGTGCGGACGTGCCTCTTTCGGCGATCGCTGTGGCGAGACTCTCAAAGCCTGCTATCGCCGACTCGTTGACGGCGACGATCAGCTCGCTTGCTCCGAGCGCTTGGACGGCGAGCTCGCCACCGTCGAGCACCAAGTGCGGCAGCGCTCTGGTGAGCGTCGCGTCCTTGTGGCTCGCTGGCTCGCCCTCGGCGGCATTGATGACCACGATCGGGCGTCCGCGCGAGCCAGCGACGGCCTCGAGCTTCTGTGCGGTGGGAAAGTTCGCGCCGCCACGCCCGCGCAGACCGGACCGTTCGATCTCCGCGATCAGCTCCGAGCGGCGCCGTCGATGGCGAGTCATCTGCGGGAGCGGCCCATGCAGTGAGTGATGCTCAGCCAGGTCAAGCGAACCATGAGCAGGGATCCCCGCAAGCAGCCGGGGCAGACCCACAGGAGACCCAGCGGCGCGCGTCGGCTGCTCAGCGTAGGTCGACTGTGCGCTGCTCATCGGTGATCCTCATTGGTTGCTGTCGTGGCGTGGGAGTGGCCGATCAGCGCTGCGGGTGTGCCCGAGCGCCGCGCCCATTCCGAGCCCAGCGGTCCGCCGGGCACCCACAGAGCCAGGAAAAGGGTGAACGCGCCGGTGCCGGCCAGCGCAAAGCGACCCAGGCGGGCGTGCTCTCCCCAAGCTGCGGTCGCGCGCCAGAGCACGGTCGCCAGCACCGCCATCAGGCACACGAGGCTCAGCATCAGAAGCCACGTGCTTTTCACGTCGCTGCCGGTTCCCAGGGCGTGCAGCAGCGCTACCGGCCAGCTCGCATACGTCAGCCAGTGAACCGTGCGCCAGGCGTGAAATCCGACGCGCTGGCGCAAAAGGCTCGTGAGGGTGACCGCCAGCAGCAAGTCGAAGGAGAGCGCACCGAGCCCAAGCCAGAACGGCCGGTAGGAGCCGACGAACGGCACGAGCGCGTCGGTCAAGGAGATCGAGGCGAACGAGTCGAGCACCGAGGTGAGGATGTGCAGGAGCAAGAACACGATCGCCAGCAGCGAGACGTTGCGGTGCAGCGCGTCGAGGATGAAGCGCGGCCAGCCAGGCGTGCTGATGCGCTGCACGTCAAGGCCGCCGAGCACGACCGCGCCGGTCAACAGCACCAGTGAGACCGTGCCGGTCGAGCGCGTCAGATACCAGTAGGCGCTCGGTCCGCTGCTAGCCAAGACCACGCTCATCGCTGCTCCATTGGCCAGTCGCCGATCGTGAGCACCTGGCCCTCGTGGTCGACGAGCCGGGCGGGTAGTCCCAGCCCGGCGAGCCATATGGCGGCGGGTGCTCCGCGCACGATCGCGGCGGTGGCGGCGATGTTCGCCTCGGCGCAGCTCGCGGCCGCCACGCTGACGGTACGCCACGCCGATCGTGCCGGCTCGCCGGTGCACGGGTCGATGATGTGGTGCATGTCCCGTCCTTCATGACGCCAGCGCCGCACCGTGGTGCTCGACGTCGCAAGTCCGCCGTCTCGGATTGAGACCGTCTGTCCAGGAGCGTCGGGTCGGGAGCGGTGATCGTCGGTCACGCGAATACGCCAGCCGCCCGGCGGAGCGTCCCCGCAGGTCGCGATGTCGCCGCCCAGGCTCACCAGCACGCCGCAACCCGTATCGGCGGTGGCTGTCTTGGCGGCGCGGTCGGCCGCCCACGCCTTCGCGCTCGCCCCAAGATCAAGACGAATGCCCCTTGGCAAGCGCACTCTTCCAGCGCACGAGTCAACGCTCACCGTCTGCCAACCCGAGCGAACCCGCGCCTTGATCTCATGCGCCCGCGCCCGCTCTTGGGCAGCCGGGGAGGACGTGGTCGGTGGACACAGAAGCCTCCAGTCCCGGTCATACCCGGCCAGCTCGAGCGCCCTGCCGACGGTCGGGTCCACATCGCCGTCGGTCAGCTCGGCGGCGCGCAGCGCCAACTCGACGGCCTGCAGTAGCAGGCCGCTGACCCGTGCCGGGCGCCCTTCAAGCGCATTCAACCGTGAAAGCTCGGAGTCCGCACGAAAGCGACTGCAGGCACGGTCGATCATGGCCAGCTCGTGCTGCACGCCCGCTCGCGCCTGCGCGAGCACAGCTGGGTCGGGGTCGCTTACCCGCAAAACGACGCTCGTGCCGAGAGCCTCCCAACTTGCGTGGCCAAGCTCGAACGCAGGGACGACGGCCGTCGCGCTCATCTCAGGAGCCTCCCGAGACCACGGGCGCCGAAGGTTCGCTTGCCGGCGCTGATTCCTGGGGGCTCGGCGCCTGCGTTTCAGGCGCAGCTTCCGGTTCGCGTTGAGCCGGTTCGGGTGCTGGCGCCGATTCATGGGCTGGCGAGTTTTCACTCGGTGCGCCTTCTGAGGCTTGTGCGGGTTCTTCGGTGGGCGCAGAGTGTTCGACCGGCGCGGGCTTGGATTCCGGGACGGTTTGGGGGGCTTGAGCCGGCGGGTGCAGCGAGCTCGAGCCGGAGGGCGAGGAGTGCTTGGTGTGATGCGCGCGAACCCCGGTGGAGCGTGTATGGGAGGCGTTGATCGTTTTGCCGGGGAATGCGTGCGCTGCCACCTCCGTCAATACGCCGGTGAGCGTCACGCTGCCCGCGAGCAGCCAGCGGTTGATCCGAGAGAGCTTACGAAGGGCGGCATCTCGCGCTTGATTAGTGTGAGTACGAAGACGCATGGTCTAGTGGTGGTGAAAATGGTTAAGCCAAGGGCTGAACTGCGGGATGAAGAGGATCGCGAGCACGACTCCGGCCGTGATCGCGCCGGCGAGCGACAGGGCACGCCCAGCGCGACCGTCCGGTGCCCCACCGAGCTCCGCGGCTGGCGCATCATCGGCGCTGAGTCCTCGCGCGAGCGCAGGCAAATGGCCGAGTACATGCAATGAGGTGAAGGCGACCCAGACGATGAAGCTCACCTTGTGGATCGGCAGCAGGATGCTGCGTGAACCCGACCCGGTGAGTAGCAGCGCAACGCCACTGGCGAACACGATGAGAGTTGAGATCACGACGATCGGTGCGATCAACCGCAGCGACGTGATCGGCGGTCCCGCTTTGCGATAGCGCGGGTTGTTCGTGTAATAGCGAACAAAACGGTACCCCGTGCTCGAGAGCTTCAACGCGAGCGGGCCGAGCAGCATCATCCCCACGAAAAGGTGGACCGACAAAAACCGTCCAAGCGCCACGATCGTGACACCGATCACGGCCAAAAGGACGATCAACACCGCGCCCGCCGCCACCGTCAGCAGCTCGTTGCCCTCGACGCCGCCCGCGAACAGGCGAGCGGCACCACCTCGGCCGGCGGAAGGGTCAGACGTTGGCGATAGGGAGCGCGTCACTGACCAATGAGCCTGTGCAACGCGGCTAAACGATCCTTAACCTCTTCGTGAGAAAGCTCATCGAAAGCCAGGACGTATCAATCAGGCCCGTTGCCTCGCCTATCCTCATCGAGAATGCCAAAGGCAGCCACACGCATGCCAGGCGCAAGCGAGGCGCGCAGCGCTTGTCCTGCTGATCCCGCGCGCGACCTACCCCTCCAGGCGCGCGTGCTGGTCGTCGAGGACGAGCCGGGGATCGTCGACTTCCTCGTGCGAGGTCTTGAGAGCAGGGGCTTTGAGGTGGCCAGCGCCACCGACGGCACCGAGGGCGAACGGCTCGCGCTCAGCGAGAGCTTCGACGCGATCGTGCTCGACCTGATGCTACCCGGCACCAGCGGCCTGGAAATCCTCGCCTCGCTGCGGCGCTCAAAGCCGAACCTGCCCGTGCTCGTCTTGACCGCCCGGGGAGAGATCGAGGACCGCGTGAGCGGGCTGGAGGCAGGCGCCGTTGACTACCTCGTAAAGCCCTTCTCGCTCGTCGAACTCGTAGCACGGCTGCGTGCCCAGATACGGGTCTTCGCACAAGCCTCGGCGAGCACGCTCAGCGCCGAGGGCATCGAGATGGACCTCCTGACGCGCAAGGTGACGCGCAACGGACGACAGGTGGTGCTGTCGAGCACCGAGTTCGAGCTGCTCGCGCACCTGCTCAGACACCACGGGCGGGTGCTCGCGCGCGAGCAGATCCTCCGGTCGGTGTGGGGCTACGAACACGATCCGATGACCAACGTGGTCGACGTCTACGTCGGCTATCTGCGCCGCAAGCTCCGCCATCCCGGCGATCCCGCGCCGATTTTCACGGTCCGAGGCGTCGGCTACCGCCTCGGCACAGGCACCTAGACGATGCCCCTCAAGCTCGATCGTCTCGCCCGCCTGGGCCTGCGCTGGCGGCTGGCGAGCCTGGTTGTGCTGCTGATCCTCGCCTGCATGGGGGTCGCCTTCATCGCCGTCTACCGCGGCACCGGCACGCAGGTGCGCTCACAGATCGACACAGAGATCGCCGGTGACGCGAACAACTTCGCGCACAACCTGAAGCTCGCGCACGCCCACACCCCACAGCAGGTCTCCCAAGCGGCGAGCCGCTACATCACAAGCCAGCCCTTTAGCGCCAACTCCACGCTGCTGTTCGCGCTCATCCCCGGCGCCCCCACAGCCACCAACCGTCCCGAGCTGTTCCACCCCGAGGCGCCCGACCACGGCGAGACCCCCGCCGAGCAGGCCCAGGAGAACCAGCTCGCTGCACAGCTATCAACCCTCCACACGAGATACGCGACGCTCATGCTCCCCGACGTCGGCGACCTACGCGTCCTCAACCGCACAGTCGCGCTCCCAAGCCTCAAGGAGCACGGCGGCGGTAGGGTCCTGATCGGGGTCGGCGAGCCGCTCGCCGTGGTGAGCCGGGCACAGCGCGGCGTGGCGCGCGCGTTCATCCTCGCCGGCCTGCTCGCGCTCGCCGGAGCACTGCTCGGCGCCTACCTGATCGGCACGCTGCTCTCGCGTCCACTGCGGCGCATGGCCAGCATCGCCGCGCGAGTGGACGGGGGAGACCTGCATCCACGCATTCACGACCCGGCCGGCCACGGCGAGGAGGTGCGCGTGCTCGCCGAAGCGTTCAACCACATGCTCGACCGGCTGACCGCCGCGTTCGCCGGCCAGCGCGCGTTCGTCGCCGACGCCTCACACGAGCTGCGCACCCCATTGACCGTGATCGCCGGTCAGATCGAAGTGCTCGCCGAGCAAGAGAACCCCTCGAGCGAAGAAGTGCGCCGCGTACAAAAACTCGTCCAGGCAGAGATCGCAAGGACCAGCCGCCTGGTCGACGATCTGCTGCTGCTCGCCAAGGCCGAGCAGGACCACTTCCTGCGCGTCGAGTCGATCGACCTCCAAGCCTTCATCGCCGAGCTCTGGGAGAGCATCACCACGCTCGCCGACCGCCACTTCGAGCTCGACCCCATACCGGCGGGCACACTGCTGGCCGACCCTGACCGTCTGACTCAAGCACTTCGCAACATGCTCACCAACGCGATCGCGCACACCACCCCGACAGGAGGGCTGGTGCAGCTATCTGCCAAGCCCGCGCCGGGCGGGCAGATCAAGCTCGTCGTGCAAGACGACGGGCCGGGCATACCAGCCGTTGAGCGCGAGCACGTCTTCGACCGCTTCCACCGCACCGACACGGCACGCAACCGTGCCTTGGGCGGCACTGGGCTCGGACTCGCGATCGTGCGCGCGATCGCCCAAGCGCACGAAGGGCAAGTCGCCGCCGCGCAAGCCTCCACCGGCGGCGCACGCATAGAACTGCAACTACCCGGTTTCACGCCGCTGCCCCAACCGGACCCGTCCACCGACATACCCGCGCGAGCATCGAGTGGCTGATCACTGTGGGCATCCCCCAATCCCGTCGGTGAAAACACCGGATGCTCGGCGACGGTGAACACCAGATCCTTGACCGATGAGCATGACCGTGTCACGTCCTCCTGCGCTCATGGTCCAACCAGCCAGCGGTCCCCGTGGCGAGGCGATTCGTGCGCAGGGACTCACCAAGCGCTACGGGGCGACGCTCGCGCTTGACCGGCTCGACCTGGTTATAGCGCCCGGCGAGGTGTACGGGTTCCTTGGCCCCAACGGCGCCGGCAAGACCACGACGATCCGC
>Ga0070711_100000460_pt1 | contig 21280 bp, 16 predicted proteins | sample LARL53metaG_FD_65452 | JGI IMG/M metagenome (GOLD analysis project Ga0070711, IMG submission 65452) | Corn, switchgrass and miscanthus rhizosphere microbial communities from Kellogg Biological Station, Michigan, USA - LAR L5-3 metaG | ecosystem: Host-associated > Plants > Roots > Rhizosphere ... | reverse complement strand
ACATTATAGCCTTCCGCCTCCATCACCACCATGAAATCGCCCTGGCGTTCCACGTCGAACAATACTTTGGCTTCCCCCTTGCGTTCGGTGCAAAGCGCATACAGAGCGTCGACAGTCAGTTCACTGGACGTTTCCAGTGGAATGCGGATGCGTAACGAGCGTGGCAAGGGAACCTTCACATCTTCGAGTGGGCTGATGTCGCTCACCGTCAGTTTGGGATTGGCACCTTCCTCAATGCGCACTCCGCCGCGAATGAGTACTGGAACTTCCAGCTTTACTTTGTCCTGAAGTTTGCGGTAAGCCTCGGGAAAGACCAGCATCTCGACTGATCCCAACATATCCTCCAGGGCGCCTTGAGCATAAAAATCGCCACGCTTGGATTTTAGGACTCGAAGGCTGGTGATAATGCCGGCAGTCGTGATGGTTTCATCTTTCCCGGTTGAGGACTTCATCGCGCAAACTTCCTCTGTCGTAAGAGCACGCAAATCCTGCAGCTTGTCCCGATACTTTTCCAGCGGATGGCCGGTGATGAAGAAGCCCAGAATCTCTTTTTCATTGGCCAGCCGGGTATGTTCATCCCAGTCCGGTACATCCGGCAGCTTGTGGTTGGATGACGAGACCTCTTCCTGTTGGAATACACCAAACAAGCCATGTTGGCCAGACTCCGCGTCGCGCTGAGTTTTTTGTGCTCCCTCGATTGCGCGATCAAGCACCGCCATCAACTGTGCACGGCGACCCAGTCCATCCATCGCCCCGCTCTTGATCAGTGATTCCAGAACCCGCTTGTTGAGCAGCCTCAGGTCAACCTTTTCGCAAAATTCGTAGATAGAACTGTAGTGGCCTAGCTCTTTGCGCCCCGCGACGATTGACTCAATCGCATGGTGGCCAACATTCTTGACCGCCGCCAGCCCAAAGCGAATGGCGTTTCCATGCGGAGTGAAGTTGGCGTCGCTCACGTTGATGTCTGGAGCTTCTACCGCAATACCCATTTCACGACACTCGTTTATGTATTTGACGACATCATCGGTGCTTCCGGTGACTGAGGTCAGCAAGGCTGCCATGAACTCCACCGGATAGCGGGTCTTCAAATACGCGGTGTGGTAAGCGAGCAACGCATACGCTGCAGAGTGCGACTTGTTGAAGCCGTAACCGGCAAACTGTGCCATGAGATCGAAAATCTTTTCGATCTTCTTGGGAGGATATCCTCGCTGTACTGCTCCCTCGATAAAACGTTCGCGCTGCTGCGCCATTTCTTCGTGTTTCTTCTTGCCCATGGCGCGCCGCAGCAGGTCAGCCTCGCCAAGGGAGTATCCCGCCAGGCGATTGGCGATCTGCATGACCTGTTCCTGATAAACGATTACGCCCAGCGTCTCCTGCAATATCTCTTGCAGCTCTGGCAGTTCATATTCAATCTTCTTGCGCCCGTGTTTGCGGTCGATGAAGTCATCAATCATTCCGCCCTGGATGGGGCCGGGACGGTAAAGCGCGTTCAGTGCGGTGAGGTCTTCAATCGAGTTCGGCTGGTAGCGCCGCAGCACATCGCGCATGCCTCGCGATTCAAACTGGAACACGCCGGAAGTGAGCCCCTTATGAAAGACCTTCTCGTAGGTTTCCGGATCATCGAGGATACCGTCGAGAACAATTTTCTCGCCGCGAGTCTGCGCAATCAGCTTGAGCGAGTCATCGAGGATGGTCAGGGTGGTCAAACCCAGAAAATCCATCTTGAGCAAGCCGAGCTTTTCGATGGCCACCATGTCAAAAGCGGTGACAATTTCGTCGTTTTTAGTCTTGTGCAGCGGAACCAGCTGGTTAAGAGGGCGTGGCGATATCACCACGCCGGCCGCGTGCACGCCCGCGTTTCGCACCATGCCTTCAAGTTTTTTCGCTGTGTCCAGCAGTTCGCGAATCTGCGCGTCGCTTTCGTAGACCTGCTGAAGTGCGGGAGATTCCTTGATCGCTTCATCGAGGGTTATGTTCAGCGTCGTCGGAACCATCTTGGCGATGCGGTCCACTTCGCTGTACAGCACACCCATCGCGCGGCCTACGTCCTTGATAGCGGCCTTTGCCGCCATCGTGCCGAAGGTGATGATCTGCGCGACATTTTCGCGGCCGTACTTGTTGGTCACATAGGTAATGACCTCACCCCGGCGATTCATACAGAAGTCGATGTCAATATCGGGAAGTGACACGCGTTCGGGATTCAGAAAGCGCTCGAAAATCAACTCATGCTGTAGCGGATCGAGGTCCGTAATTCCCAACGCATATGACACCAGTGAGCCAGCCGCGGAGCCCCTGCCTGGACCCACTGGAATGGCGCGCTCCCGGGCATAGCGGATGAAATCCCACACGATCAGGAAGTACCCGGAGAATTTCATCTGCTGAATAATGCTCAGTTCCCGCGCCAGCCGCTGCTCGTACTCGCTAAGGCTGTGTTTCAGTCTTCCTTGCGCATCAAGTGCGCGCAAAGTCTCCAGGCGATGAGCAAAGCCCTCTCGCGTAACCTGTTCAAAATAACTGTCCAACGTGAAGCCAGCTGGCACATCGAAATGCGGGAATGGATTGCTCACCTTCTCCAGGTGCATGTCGCAACGCTCGGCAATTCCCAGAGTCCGAGACAGCACATCCGGGGCATCTTTGAACACCCGATACATTTCGTCATGGCTCTTGACGAAAAATCCGGTGCCCTGGAACTTCATCCGGTTGGTGTCCTGTATCGACTTGCCCGTCTGTATGCACAACATCACATCCTGAGCGTGGGCGTCGTCCTCACAGAGATAGTGGCTGTCATTGGTTGCCACCAGGGGGAGTCCGAGATCCTTTTCCAGCCTGAACAAATTGGAGTGAATGCGGTGCTCCTGCTCCAGCCCCTGGTCCTGTATTTCGAGAAAGAAATTATTCCGGCCGAAGATGTCGCTGTAGGTGGCCGCCGCGTTTCGCGCGGCATCGTAATTGTCTTCCATCAATCTTTCGGCGACTTCTCCCTTCAGGCATCCCGAAAGCCCGATCAAACCTGTTGAGTGTTCCGCAAGAAACTTCTTGCTCACTCGAGGCTTGTAATAGAAACCCCGCAGCGACGCTTCCGAAGTGATCTTCGCCAAATTCCGGTACCCTTCATCGTTTTCCGCGAGCACCAACAGGTGATTGTAGGTGTCGCCGTCGGGCGGCGTCCGCGAGATGTCATGGTCGTCTTTTTTGCAGACGTACAGTTCGCAGCCAACAATCGGTTTCACGTTCGCCTTGTGTGCCGCGTTCACGAAGTGCACCGCGCCAAAAATATTGCCATGATCGGTCATGGCGACCGCTGGCATATTCAGTTCCTTGACCCTCTGGACGAGTTTTTCCACGTCGCAGGCGCCGTCGAGCATGGAATAGTCGGTATGGAGATGCAGATGAACGAATTGGGACATGGGGAAGTCTGTATTGATTTTACGTCGGCGTCATTCTAATGGGAAATCGGCAAGCATTTTCGCAGAGTTATCCACAGCAAACTCAGTGCGGGCGAGAGCGTTCCGCTGGTGCATTAGAGTTCAGCGGTGCAAGACCCGGATTAGTTGGGTACCCGGAAATCAACCCCGCGGTTTTCGTTGGCCTTAGTGGTTGCGTCGATGTCGAGCCACGACAGCGGGAGTTTCGTTGCACGCCGTTCGTTGAAAATCCACAGAGTGCCTCCCACCACTGCATAATTTTGAACTTCCTGCGTGTGCTTGTCGCGAAATACCAGCAAGGTTGGCGTTGACGGCTCCGACCGATTCTCTTGCCCCGGTTTTGCCGGAGCCTCTTCGCGAGACTCCTTTTCTTCGCGCAGCCGCGCCACCTCATCTTCCAATCGGTCGATATCCTGTTGTTGGGCGATCAGGTCATTGGCGTTTTGGGCGGTGCCGGCAGAGTAAGTGGCGGCATCGTTATAGCCCGGATAAGAGTCGTAAGGCGGGTACGCGTAGTCCGAATAGTACGGATATCCGTAATACCCGTAAAAGTATGGGGAGAAACTACGAAAGAAAAAACCCCGGTGGAAACGTCCTGAACCGTGGAAGGGCCGGCGAAATCCTGTGCCAAAGGTCGTGCTGAAGTGCGTACTGCGCGAGCCAAAATTAGGTCGGGAAAAACCCGCGGAACCTCGGAAGCCGGGGGAAGGTTGAGAAGAAAATGTAGCGCGGCCCATGGATCCGCCGCCTCTCGAAGCGCCACGCATCTGAGCCCACAAGGGCGTCACCAGGATCACCGCGCATAACGCCGCTATGGCCCACTGGCGCCGCATGCGGTCATTATAGCCCTGCCAACCACGACCATTTGTCAAAAATCTGTTTGTCAAATATCGGCACGAGCGTCTCGCTCGTACATCCTGCAACTTCTTTCTTGCCTACTCTGATGACCACCGCTGCCAAACGCAGACGTTCCAGTGAGGTCCGCACCCACCGTCAATCCATCTTCAATTCTTGTCGCCTGCACCGTGCTTCTGCCGGCAGACCTTACAGTAAGTAGGCGGCAAACTGTTATCCACTCTATGCTTTACCGGAGGCAGCGTTTGCAGATAGGCGAAGATCGCCTTGAGGTCATCGTTTGTAAGATTGGCGAACTCTCCGAAAGGCATGATCGAGCTTAGCTTTCTAGCGTTCACGTACCCGGTGCGGAGCGCTCGTATAAACAGCGCATCGTCGTAATAACTGATCCCGGTCGGATCGGAAGTGATGTTGGGGCTGGTCACTTCTCCCCAAGGGCCTTTTAGTGATTCTCCACCGCCATACTCTAGGCCTGGAATCGGTCCTTTCTGATCCGCCGCCACGTGACAGCCGCAACCGATTGCCGCGAGATATTTTCCGCGTGTAACCGGATCGGCTTGGGGCCCAGGACCACTAACCGGCTCCGTCACGGGTTCTGGAGCATTGCGCACCAGATAGTTCACAGGAAATGACACTTCAGTGGGTGGCAAGAGATTGCGTACAGGCGGCACCGACCGCAAATACACCACGATAGACGCCAGATCTTCGTCCGCAATCTGCCGATAAGCGGAATATGGCATCATCGGAAAAATCGTCCGGCCGTCGTGGCCGATACCTTCGCGGATCGCTCGTGCGAATTGGTCATCGCTCCAGCTACCGCCCCCGGTTTCGGCATCGGGGGTGAGATTGGACGCCACAATCCTTCCCGGCAAACCTGGCACAGGAAGCACCTGCCCCGCTAACTCCTTGCCTGAAACATTGGGAGCCCCATGAGTGTTCCAATCCTTCAGCGTGTGGCAGAGTTCACATCCCACCAGGCCGGTCACCAAATAACGGCCTCGCGCAAGACGCTCCGGGGTGCGTTCAAATGTTTTGCTGGTAGTAGGTCTGGTGCGTGCGCCGATAAACGGACGCCAGCCCACCGTGAAACTGATCGCCGCCATCAGAAGCAGAAGGATGAAAGTCAGAGTAAAGAGCAGAATTTTTCCAGCTTTTTTCATGCCTCACCTGATCGATGGATCCGCACCCCTGATATTCCGCGCTGCGAAGATGTTGGGCGACTTTCTAGCACAAACCTAATTCTGGTCTCCCGCCCCGTGCGTCTGGCGGCAAAGTTTGCAGTAGGTCGGCGGAAGACCATTGTCGACTCGGTGCTTCACTGGCTTTAGCGTTCGCAGATAAGCAAACATAGCTTTCAGCTCATCGTCGGTAAGTTTGCCAAACTCGTCGAACGGCATGATCGAATTCAGTTTTCTCGCCTTGACATATCCCGTGCGCATGGCCTGGATGAAGAGACTCTCGTCGTAATAAGCGATGCCGCTGGCATCGGGAGTGATATTGGCGCCGGCCGCTGCGCCCCACGGGCCTTTCAGCATGAACCCGCCGCCATATTCCATCCCGCTCACTACGTCGCCACGGAGGCGTGGTGTGTGGCACTCGGTGCAACTCGCAATCGTGACCAGATACTGCCCCCACTTCGCCGGATCGCTGCGCTCTGGACCGCTCACCGGTTCAGTAATTGGTTGTGGCACGTTGCGGATCAGATACTTTACCGGGAAAATAATTTCAGTTTTCGGCAATTCATGTCGGACCGGTGGAAGTGATCGCATGTACACGACAATCGAGGCCAGGTCTTCGTCCGACATGTGTCGGAATTCTTCATAGGGCATCATCGGAAAAAGTGCACGGCCATCGTGGCCAATGCCCTCGCGGATGGCACGCGCCAGCTGATCATCGGTCCAACGACCGGACCCAGTCTCCGGATCCGGAGTGATGTTCGGCGCTACGATGCGCCCGGGCAGATCGGAGAACCACATCACCTGACCGACACCTTCACCGCCCGCCAGAACGGGCCCGCCATGAGTGTTCCAGTCGTGCAAGGAATGACAGCCTGTGCAGCCGGTAGACGCCGTAAATAAGTACTTACCGCGCTCTAGGCGTTGCGGCGTGCGCTCAAATTGATGGGAGGTAAGAGGACGCGCTTGGGGACCGATGAAGGGCCGCCATCCGATACTCAAGCTGATTGCGGCGACGAGTAAAACCACAAGGGCCGCCACCGCCCAGAGCAGTATTTTGCCCAGTTTTTTCAAGTTTGCACCCCCGAGAGGCCCCGCTCCGGATGAAAGGAAACCCTGAATTCGGCTCTGTTTTTTTAACGGATGATTAGCGTTTCTTCTTGTCTTTCGCTTTGACTTTTTTTACGGCCACTTTCACTATTTTTGTTGCGGGCCTTGCTTTCGCCGGAGTCGGAGCTTTGGGCACCGCCGCCTTGGGCGCAACGGTCGTTGCGGGCGACGCAGTTTTACCTTTTCCCTTTTTCTTGCCTGCAACCGGAGCTGCGGCTGCGAGTGCTGCAGCTTCAGCCGCGGCTGCAGCGGCAGCAGCTTTCGCCGCTCTGCCACGTTTGGGCGGTGGGGGCGGGGGAGGAGGCGGCGGTGGCGGGGCCAGCGGTTTTAGGAACTTCAGGGTTTCGGTTCGCGAACGCAGCTTGCCGTCCAGCAGCAGCATAAAAACGTCTTGCGCGATTTTCTGATATTCCAGCAACGACGGAGTGATGTGCAGTTCCGTCATTTCAGGCAACGGAATTTTCTGCTGCACTTGGCGCCACTTGGTAAAGAAATTCTTGATTTTCTGTAATACCCCTTGCTGTCGCGATGTCACTGCGAGAAACAAAATCATTTCTGGGCGTGCTTCGGAGAGCAATTTCCAGGTGCGCGACGGCGTAGCTGCTTCCTTGCCATTCAACCGTTTCGTTAAATCTTTCGCGTGATCTTCCAGATCGCGCCACGCTTCCACCAGATCTTTGCGCGGAATCTGTTTCCGCATGTCTGCGATGTCTTTGTCCGCCAGGCGAGCAGTCAAAAAGTACATCACCGCTGGCGCGGGATCGGGAGCATAGCCCAGCTCCATCATCTGCTGCCGGGTCTTCAGCAAATGTCCCAGCTGCGCGGTATCCACCTTGGCGCTGGTCCAGTGCTGGTTCAAAACCTTAAGCCAGCCATCTTTCTCCAGCACCTTGACGATGTGCAATGGATCTTCTTCGTACGCCAGCTGCTCAATCTCGTAACCGATCGCCTTGTGGCTGATGTACTCGATGTAGTTGTTTTCTTTCGCCGATTCGAATCGAACCTGCGTTCGCTCTTCCAGTGGCCAATGAAAACGCGCTGCAAAGCGGCTGGCGCGAATCAGACGGGACGGATCTTCCACAAATGCGTAATTGTGAAGCACCCGCAAGACTTTGGCTTCGATATCGGCTGCCCCATTGAAAGGATCCATCAATAGTCCGCGTGAGCCAGGATTCAGCGAGAGGGCCATCGCATTAATCGTGAAATCCCGGCGACGCAAATCCTCAATAAGTGTGGCAGGAGTAATGACCGGTGGCTTGCCGGCTTTCTCGTAGCGCTCGATGCGCGCCATCGTAATTTCGGCGCGGACGTTTCCCGGCAGTCCGAGATAAAGCGTCTTGAGCTCGTCGTCGGTGCCGGCAATTCTGATTCCTGCCCGCTCCAAATCCCTTTGCAACTTAAAGGGATTACCTTGAACCGAGAAATCGAGATCACGGATGGGGAATCCGCTGATAATGTCGCGGACCGCACCCCCGGTCAGGTAGATGTTCATCCCGGCGGCGCGAGCGATGTCTTGTACCAGGGTGACACCGCGCTGCTGGTCCGGCGTCAGCCGGATTTCCATAGTGTAGATGTAGTCGGCCATGCTTTCTTAGGAACGTCTCTCCACGTTTTCGAGACTGGAGGCTGTGGGTAACTTTTCCACAGGCAGAGGCCTCCGTAAACAGGCTGCTCCAGTCGCTTTCATGTAAGTGACTCTATTAAATAGGCTTAGGATACATGAGATAGGGCAGGCCAAGTTACAAAAAATAACACAAGGTTAACGATTTGGCTACTGTGAACATTACAATCCACGCGCATTGTGGCTAAAAGTGCGAGAATCGCCTTGCTTAGGCTGACAAAAACTTCGGCTCAGAGCAGACTTAGAGGCTGCTCTACGCTGCGGACGATACGCGGCTGTGTTTACCATGCTGACGACTGACAACCGACGACTGACCACTGAATTATGCCTTCAACCCACAAAAAGGTCGTAGTCCGAAAGATGGATCGGGATTCCATCAACGGACACGTCGCGCCTGCAAACTATATTCGGGACAATAAACTGGAACTGCTCAATACCTCCGGAACGGTAGTCGCCATCGACCTACGGGACATCAAGGCGGTTTATTTCGTCCGTGATTTCACTAGTTCGGACTCCCTCAACCGGAAGACTTTCACCACTCGTCCGCGAACCGAGGGATTGTGGGTAAAGCTCAAGTTCAAGGACAACGAAGTTCTGGAAGGCATGATGCCAAATGATCTTAGCTTGGCCATGGCTGAGGGTTTTTTGATCAACCCCCCCGACCTGCGCTCCAACACTCAACGAATTTTCGTGCCTCGCACCGCTCTCGAATCGCTGACGGTGCTGGCCGTGATCGGCGCCACTCATCGTCGCCGCAAAGGGGTGCCACTGGATACTCGTCAGGTTCCCATGTTCGGCGAGTGAGGATTGGCCAGTTACAGACCTCAGATGACCGAGCCCAGATGCGGACATGGATCCGGTGTCTCCCCTGGGCTACCTAACCTTGAAAAATCGGCGGTCATAAGGAAATGGCTGATGCCAGAGAACCGAGACCCGTCCGGCCTCGGGATGACGTGGATTTAACAGCAGATTGACGGTTTCTGGCAGGATTGCAGACGGGACCTCAAGTAGTGCTGACCTCTGTTCGGTCAACCATCGATCTCCCAGGTTACGGGTAGCCGCGTAGTCATTTCGCCAGTCGGTGGGCAGCGATTCCAGAGTAATACGTGCCGGCACAGTCCCATTCGGCGCTTCCGCCTTGAGCATCCCGTAACTTGTTGGCAGATGTTGGGGATTCAGTTCGAGGTGCACCAACACCTCGACGAACGCACCAGCGGGGCTGGTTGCCAGGTAAACCACTGCATGTCCTTGATGGTGCCAGCGCGCCGACGCGTAAAGACCACCGCGTCCATCCAGCGTTTCGTGATTGCTTATTCGCCAAAGAAACACCGGGACGAGACTCCGTAGTCGATAGGAACCCGAGGATGTCGAAGCAAACGACAGATAGGGTCTAGCTTCCAACCGGATGTCGGCGCTTCCGAAGGCGCGCGAATCCAGTCGTGAACGCTTACGCCGCAAGCCGGAACCCAAGTTATTACGCGAACATCCCTTCGTCGATTTGCAGCAACATCTCCTCCACCAGGCGCCCTCCGGCTTCGGTGACCATCATCTGGAGCGGGGTCCGGCCTTCAAATCGAGCCTTCGGCTCGCGCATCCATTGAAGGGCGGCGGCGGAATCTCCGAGGGTCGCCTGTGCGCGAGACAGAAGCCGGGCGGTCCGTATCGCTCGATCTGATTCCTCCTGCGAAAGCTTTTGCTTGTTGCTCTTACGGTGTTTGAATGTTCGACGATGGATGACCAGCGAATGCACTTCATCCCGCGTAAGCCCGTGCCGCGTCATGCGGGTCACAGTCGTCAAGGGCAGCCCGCGTTCTGCCAGTGCCGCGAGCGCGAGCTCCGATTCCACCCCGGGGCCAAGCCATTCCCGTAGATAGTCAGCCAGCTGATAAACCGAAGAGATCGCACTTTCCATATGATACCTCTATGGACATTATGCCACAGTTCTATGGGCATTTTGTACAGTTAAATATTATCAAAGTCTTGGTTTGAATTAACGACTGGGAAACGGTGCCGCCAAAAATGAGCCCCAACAGAGGATTTTAGTGGACCTCGATTGGGGCTCATCGTTTTGGACCGAAACGCTTCGGACCGTTATGATCGCTTCATTCTCTGGCCGAACCGCCTAAGGCTTCACCACCTGCAAATTGTTGGTCACCGAGAAAATCCCGGAAACACTGTTGGCGCGGATGTTGGCAACGTTCTTATCGCCGTCGTTGTCAACGACGCCTTCCAGCGTGACGCGGCCATTCTTCACGATGATTCGAATCGGCTGCTGTACCCCCAGGGCATACTTCTGCAAAGATGGGTAGCCATAGATGGCACGGTAAAGCCTGCGTCGCAAACCATCGTCCATCGGGGAAGGAGGTAAAACCTCGATCTGATTATCGACACGTTCAACACCTTCAATCTTCTTCACCACATTTTCGGCGTCAGATTTCAAGGTAGGACGCGTAACCTGCCCCAGCAGGGTTACGTTATAGCCGTCAACTTTGTAAGCCAGATTGTCAAACACATTAAGATAGGGCAGCATCAGCAGTTCGTGTCGAACTTCCCGAGTGATTCGCTCCGTCGAGCGAGCGGGAGTTTGATTAGCTTGACCGAAAGCCGTACTACTCAAAACCAAGGCGAGGCAAGCGACAAACAAAGTGCGCAGTTTCATTTTAAGTTCTCCGTTCCTGCAAACTGACTGTTAAGCGAACTCAGGATGCACATCTTAGCAAAGGCCGTGAATTCTGTCCTTAAGGCCAACCTTCTACCTCTAACTGTGCCCTGACGATCAAATCTGACGCCCAAGCCAGCATATGTAATAGTTTGGATCAGTGGTCTTCAGTTGCTCATCCAAAAAGTGCTAAAGTTGAGTTTCAAGCCTGTTCTTTAGAAGCTCAGACTAAATGGATAACGGCCAGGATAATCACCAACTTGATCTTTTATTACCGCCGAGTGTGACCCGCCCGCTGTGGAGGTCCCTCTTGGGTAATTTGAAAGACCGTCTTTTCCCTGAAAAGCTGCCACCGCTGCAACTCACATCCCGGCCAATGAACACCGGAATGTTGATCGGAGACTCGGTGAGCCTGCCCTGGTACCGGACCGTTTTTACTAACCTCGGCAACGTCATCAATCCGGAAGTGCTGCCGCCGCTCGAACTGGAGTCGCTTCCCGAGGACGTGGGCGAACTGGTTAGCGATCAGATGGGTCACATGTGGTGGACTTCCCTGTTGCGCAATCTCGCCGACCGCGTTGCTCCTGAACGACTGCCACCTCTCCAGCTGACCTCGAAACCGATCGAAGCTGATCTGAAATCCGGCGACATGCAGTTGGCGCGCTGGTCTTCATTGATCACTCTGCCCAAGGTTCCTCTGGCAGAACGACAGTTTTTCACCAACAGTCCACTTCGGCCGAACGCCGCACGAATGGGAACAGCCGTGCCGCTTGCCGGCTTCGCCGGAATGTCGTCCGCGCAGCTTGAGGTCCCGGCGCACGCTCATCCCGGCAAATTGCAGACCGCCCTGTCGCGTTCCCGCCTTCGCGAGGCGCTTCTGATCGGCTTGGCCGCGCTTGAGGCCTTGTATCTTCTGGCCACACTTTTCGGGCTCGTTTGATTGAGATCCAGTCCTCAAAAATCACAGAGTTGGCTCATTGTGGTTTCGTCGAACGACCAGTGACGACAAACTAACCACTGCCTTCGGTCACTTCTATGAAACTTGCTGAAATCGCTGGGATTCTCGGCGCGCGTCTGGAAGGCGGTTCACCCGATCTCGATATCAGCGGCGTGGCCGGCATCAAAGAAGCCGGTCCGGGACAACTCACCTTCGTCGCCAACCCCAAATATGCCGGAGCAGCTCGGACCACCAACGCCTCTGCAGTCATTGTCTCGGAGGAATTTCCATCCATATCTGCCGCTCTGCTGCGATGCAAGAATCCTTACCTTACCTTTGCGCGAGCTATCGAACTCTTTGAACGCCCGCGGCGCCGTGCACCCGGCGTGCACCCAACTGCAGTCGTCCATCCATCCGCAGTAGTCGGGGAAGGTGCGTACATCGGACCCTACGTGGTGATCGACGCGGATGTAAAGATAGGAAAGAACGCAGTATTGCTCGCGCACACAGTAATCTACCCAGGCGCCATCATTGGGGATGACTTCTTCGCCCACTCCCATGCGGTGGTGCGCGAGGGATGCCTGTTGGGTGACCGCGTGTTGCTGCAGAACGGTGTGGTGATTGGGGCCGACGGTTTCGGCTTCGCCAAAGACGACTCGGGACATTGGTACAAGATCGCGCAACCGCAACCGGTCATCCTCGAAGATGACGTGGAAGTCCAAGCCAACTCCTGCGTGGACCGTGCCAGCGTGGAAAAAACTCGCATCGGCCGCGGCACTAAGATCGACAATCTGGTGCAGGTCGGTCACGGCTCGCGTATCGGGGAGCATTCCCTGTTGGCATCGCAGGTTGGACTCGCAGGTTCAACCGACGTCGGCAACCATGTAATCCTCACAGGACAGGTCGGCGTCGTGGGTCACTGCAAGATAGGCGATGGAGCGATCGTTACCCCACAAAGCGGCGTGGCGGGCGACATTGAGCCTGGTGCGATTGTCAGCGGCGCGCCCGCGGTGGATCACAAACTCTGGCTGAAGTACTCCGCCATCCTTCCCCGCCTGCCGGAGATTGCACGAGCGGTTCGAAAGATGATGAAGGATTAGCATGCGACCGCGCTGAGCGGAAGCGGATCAAGCCGGAGCCGTGCCCTCGCCGGTAGTCGAGCAGCTTACGTCAGCGTAATTGTGCTCCTGGAATTCCGCCGGGAGTCCGCTATCGATCGCGCGCCTGACTCGTTCCATCAGGCATTCGCGGCCGCCAAAATCTTCTGGCTCGATCGGGGGGTGAAATTTCACCGTCACCCGGCCTGGCTTGATGGAAAATCTGCCTTTGGGCATCACGTAATGGGTCCCGGCAATTGTCACCGGTACCACCGCGACACCGCATTCCACCGCCAGGTAGAACGGCCCTTTCTTGAACGGCAGCAATTTGCCATCGAATGAACGATGGCCTTCGACGTAGATAATCATGTTGATGCCCTGCCGCAGAACCGCCGCGGCTAACCGCACAGCCGCGATTCCAGCCTCCCGGTTGCCACGGTCGACGGGCACCAGCGATCCGAGGCGCATCGTCTTCCCCAGCAATGGATAGTTAAACAGCTCCTTCTTCACCATTACCGAGGTGCGCCGCGGAATCAACGGAACCATGATGGGCGGATCGATATTCGACACATGATTGGACATGAAAACGTAATTGCGTTGCGGATCGAGTTGCTCCAGCCCCACCGTTTGTACCTTAATTCCAGTGACACGCACCCCGGTCCAGGCCGACCACATGGCCACGCGATACAGAAAACGAATATCCCCGGTGATGAAGGTCCACGGAAAGCAGAGTACCGCCGCCGCCGGCAATGCGATGCTCCAGAAAGCCAGCATCAATATCGTCCGAATCACGGGTGCGCGTCCCCCGGCCTTTCGGATTCACCGCGCAACCACGCAGCGCGCCGTTTCTTTTGTTGTGGGGTCACGGTGTCGTTGTCCACCAGATTTAGCTCCACTTGTCGTTGGCTTCCCGCTTTCCAATGCAACTCACGCTCACCTTGGTTCGTGCGTACTCGTAAGCGCAGCTTATCTCCCGGACGCAACGCCGCCAGCCGTTGGTTGAAATCACTGGTTGCTGTCTGACCATCGATTTCCAAAATCCCATCTCCGACCCGCAAACCCGCTCGCTCAGCCTCGCTTCCAGCGGTGACTTGCGCCACCACGGGGGGAGCATCAAAGTTGCGTACCGCCACGAAACCAACGTCGGCTATAGAATCCACGTGCAATATCACACGCAGGCCAACCGTCTTGAATAGATCGTCCCAGGGAACTTCCTCGGTACCCGCGACATACGACCGAAAGAACTTACTCAGGTCAGAGTGGCTAAGCGCTTCGGCGGTCTGCCGTACCCCTTGGGAATCCTCAAAGAATAGTCCCTTGTGCGCGTAATTCTGATTCATCGCCAGGAACACGTCGCGAAGACTGGTCGCGCCTCCTGTTGCTTCGCGCAACTGGAGATCGAGAGCCACCCCCAGCAAGTTTCCTTTGTTGTAATAAGAAATGCTGCGCACCGGCAGCCGGTAGTACTCGTACGTTTCGAGCCATGCATCCAGACTCGCCTCTTCCGCCGACTGCGTCAGGTGTGCCGGCCGCCGCTCCAGTTCGCCAATTTCGGCTGCCAGGCCTCTGAGATAGCGCGACTCATCCAGCAGGCCAGCCCGCAACAGAATAATGTTTCCTGCCGTCGTTGTGACACCCTCGCTGAACCAAAGTGCGGTCGTGTAATTTTCCCTGCTGTATTCGATCGGCTCAAGTGATTGTGGCCGGATCCGCTTCACATTCCACAAATGAAAAAACTCGTGCGCGGTCAGTTCACCCAGTGACAGCGGGTTTTGGGACATGGAACTGGCATTGATATCAATCGCCGTCGAGTAGGCGTGCTCCATTCCCCCACCGGCAGGGCCGTGCGGAAAGTGATAGATGAACATGTAACTCTGGTACGGACGATCTTTCATCCAGGCAGTGGCCGAAGCCACCAAGCGCCGCAATATCGACACCATCCCTGGCAGGTCGTAGTCCACCGCGTCGGCATCGACCACCACTCGGTAATGTCCTCCTCCTTCGTCAAAATCGGACTCCTGAAAAGTCCCTATCTCGAAGGGCGAGTCGACCAGGCGGTCGTAGTTCTCGGCGCTATATTCTTCGGCCGTCTGGGTCAGCGCGGTCGCGATTCGCCATCCCGAAGGAATGTCCGTAAATCGAACCTGGGTGGGAGAAGCACGCCCATCCACGGGAAACAACAGGATTTCAGCCAGATTCAAAAAGCAATGACGAGTATTCAACTGCGCGCCGAATGGACCTGACTGGTCGGCAAAAATTTCATACTCGAGTTCAACCCCACCGTCCGCACCCTTCACCTGCCACCGGCTCTTGTCCAATTTGTTGATCGCGAGCGAATGCCCGTGGACATCACGGGCACGCACCCAATTGATGTATTGCGAGAAATCGCGAATCTGGTAAAGAGCATTCCAGACTGGAAGCTGAAGTTCGCGCTCAGCAGCGCCGGCGGGCAGGAAGAGTTTTACTTTGACATTATGCGACGACGTGCCTGCCAGCGAAATTTCGTAGCGAAGCGGCGCTACTGAGGGCGATGATTGGACGGCTTGCGCTCCCGCACCTATCGCTGCCAGAAAGACAGATCCGGCGAGAACCGCAACAACCTCTCGTCTGGAGAAACGGTTCACGCTTTGGCGGACGCCTTCAGGGACTGGCTACCCGAAGTGCCCCCGCTCAGCGACTTCAACCGCTGTGGTAGCTTTTCGTAAATGCCACCAAAGCCGCCATTGGAAAGGATCGCGACCACATCACCCGGCCGCATTTCGGGAGCGATTGCCTGCACGATGCCCTCCGCATCGGCAACAATGCGCGCGTGCCGCCCTAAACCTTGCACTTCGAAGGCGAGCGCAAACACATCCATGCGTTCCCCCTCTGGAATGCTTTCTGACTTGAATACGTTAGCGACCACCACTTCGTCGGCGACGGTCAGGCTCTGCGCAAGTTCGTGCTGGAACACATTGCGTCGGAGTGTATTGGATCGCGGTTCCAGAATCGCCCACAGCCGCGTCCCAGGATAGCGTGCCCGCAATGCCTTCAGGGTCCCGGCGATCGCTGTCGGATGGTGCGCAAAGTCGTCGATAATCGTGATCCCATTCACCTGCGCGCGCACTTCCAGACGACGTTTCACACTCTTGAAGGTTTTAAGCGCCGCCGCAATCTTGTCTTTCGCTATGCCGCATCCGGAAGCCATGGCAGCGGCCGCCGTTGCATTCATCACGTTATATTCGCCGGCGAGCGCGAACTCGAAGTCCGACCACTTTTCGCGGTTCTTCAATACCGTCCAAAATGTGCGGGAGGGATCGAGTCGTAGATTTGTCACCTGCCAGGTTGCGCTCTTAGTAGTTCCGTAACGCTCGACGGGACAGAACGCTTTTGCCAGGCAGCGCTCGACGCTCGCTCCGGTGTCAAGAGCCACCAACCGGCCGCGGCCCGGGATCAGGTTCACCAGGCGTTTGAATGCAGTTTCGACAGCGCTAAGGTTTTCGTAAATATCCGCATGATCGAATTCAACTGAAGTCAGAATCACGGCGTCCGGAAAATAGTGCAGGAATTTCGGTCCCTTGTCGAAGAACGCCGTATCGTACTCATCGCCCTCCAGGATAAAGTGCTTACCCTGTCCCAACTGAAAGCTGCTGGCAAAATTTTCCGCGATGCCACCAATCAGGAAAGAAGGCTGCATGCCTGCTTGATCGAAAATCCAGCACAGCATGGAAGTAGTTGTGGTCTTGCCGTGGGTTCCCGCGACCACCAGAACTTCCTTGCCCCGCAAAAACTCGTCGTGCAGGATTTGCGGCATGGAGCAAAATGGAATGCGCTGGTCGAGAATATATTCGAGCTCGACATTCCCCCGGGAAATTGCATTCCCGACGACTACCAGGTCCGGTCGCGGCTCCAGATTCTTCGCCGCAAACGGCTGTGCCAGAGGAATGTGCAGTGAGGTTAGAAAGTCAGACATGGGCGGATACGCAGCCGCGTCCGAGCCGGTGACGTGATATTCGCGCTGTGTCAACATGCCGGCCAGCGACGCCATCGCTGTGCCGCAAATGCCGATAAGGTGAATGTGCTTTTTATGGCTCATAATGTTTGCAAACGCCCTTGCCGCTTCCGACCCCGGCCCTTCCTCAGCGCGAAGAAATCGAACTTCGCGTTGCCGTCTCCAATATCTTCAGTTCAACCCCGTCGCTGCGAACGTCTAGCGAAGCCCTGACCCCGATCGGTAAGGTAATATTCCCTCGCGAAACATGCCCGGATCGCAAGCCGTATGCCACCGGCACATCGAGGTCCCTCACTACTCGAAGCACCACTTCTTCCAGAGTGTAACCCTGGCTCGCCGTTTGAGTGCAGTCGATCATTTCACCGAAAATAAGGCCTCGAACCGTGGAAAGTTTTCCGGCAAGTTTCAATTGCATCAGCATGCGATCGATTTGGTAAGGCTTGGTCGCAATATCCTCGATGAACAGAATCGTCTCGTTCGTTTTGATTTCGTATGGCGTCCCCAAAGAGGCTACAAGTATGGAAAGACAACCGCCATAGAGAATACCTTCCGCTGAACCCTCGATAAGCGACTTCACTTCTGCATCAGGCGATAGCGACCAGTTCGCAGTTCCCTCTAGCGCGGAGGCCCAACTCATCAGGTCCACTCCATCGCCATCGGCGAAATCTTTGGCCACCATGGGTCCATGGAAAGTTACAAAGCCGCCCGAGTCCGCGAAATAAGTAAGAAGTGTAGTCAGGTCGCTGTAGCCGACGAAGATTTTCGGATGCGCCTTGATCTTTTCAAAATCAAGCAAGTTTAGAAGGTAGTTCGACCCGTAGCCGCCACGGGCGCACACGATTGCACGTACATCGTCACGCACAAACATTTCTTCAAGGTCGCGGGCCCTTTGTTCGGCTGATCCCGCAAAATACAAGTCCCGCGCAAAAATGGAATCAAGGAAAAAGGGTTTGTACCCCAATTGACGTAGCGTGGCGCAGCCGGTCTCCAGCATTTCTCGTTTGAAATTGCTGGCCGGCGCCACGATGCCAACCACGTCGCCCGAGTGCAGGGCGGGCGGCTTGAGACGCGCGATTGCTCGATCAGACGCCATTCGATCTGGGCTTAAACGCTAACAGAAAAACTCTCCGCGGCAGATGAGTTGCGCGGCTCCTCGCAAAAAAACCTGTTTCTCCCATCGCACCGTTTGGACTCCGCCGGGAGCATGCACTCGAACCGGCGACCGTGCTCGTTTCGCAGAAATGGCGGCGACGGCGGCCGCGCACGATCCTGTACCCGACGACTGGGTTTCTCCGACTCCGCGCTCGAAAAACCTGACCTCAATATTATTCTCGTCTTTCACCCCAACCAGTTCGACATTGACCCCTTCTTTGAAGGTCGCATCTCGCCCGATTTCCGCAGCCTCAGCCTGCCATCGTTCAGCAAAGGCCTCAACAAACACCACGTAATGCGGATTACCCATTGATACCGGAATTCCGCGAACTCCCCGCGACGACAATTTGACGGTGAATTCCTCTCCGATCTGAGGTTCGCCCATGTCGATCTCGAACTCATAATGCGTCCCGTAATGACTGATCAGGGTGCAGATCTTTACCCCCGCGCCGGTGTGGATCGCAAGTCGTTCTCTGGGCTTTTCGGAACAGAGGTAAGCTGCGACGCCTCGTGTTCCATTACCAGAAATTTCCGCCTCCGATCCGTCCGCATTGATGAGCCGGGCAGCGACATCCGCGTCTCCGGCGGGAAATAACCACTCCACACCATCCGCCCCAATTCCCAGGTGTCGGTCGCACAAACGCTTGCTTAACTCTTGTATGTCTTTGGGCGCGTCGACGCTGTCGATAATTAGAAAATCGTTACCGCAGGCGCTGGCCTTGACGAATGGAATCGCTGGACCGGAAGGGGTCATTCGGTCTGCACCGCGCCCAACGGAATGACACTCTCAAGCACGGAAGACTGCTTGAGCGCTCGCAGCACCAGTTCGTGCTGTCTGCGTGTTCCCTCAACGTCGAACTGAAGACGAACGTGCTGAGCCGTAACCGCGATTTGAACATCCTGCATCATGGCGTGAATGGACTCCAGAATACGGTTTACTTCTGCGCTGATCACGTCTGCGCTGCTCCCGGTTGCCTCATAAGTGCGAATGGCCAGCTTCACATTGAGTCGCTGTTCCGCATTCCCCAGCAGAAACAGACATAACAAAATAAGGGCCGTCGCAAAGATGGCGGTGAGATGAAGCCCTCCCCCCACTGCCATTCCCACGGATGCAACCACGAACAGAGTAGCCGCTGAGGTAATGCCCGTAATCAGGTCTCCGCGATTATGCAGGATGGATCCCGCGCCGATGAAGCCAATTCCGGGAATGATCTGTGCCGCAATTCGGGTGTGGTCTCCCATATGTTGCTCCGCCAACGCGTCCGAGAGAAGAGTGAACATGGCGGCGCCAACACAGATGAAAAGATTGGTTCGAAGCCCGGCGGGGCGATGCTTGAATTCCCGCTCCAGGCCGATCAAGCCGCCCAGGATGGCCGCGAGAATCAGGCGGTACAAGAAAATCGTAGCCGAGGGCACTTCGTACTCGAGGATAACGAAAATGTGGTGGACGATCTGCATTGAAGGCGAGTGGCTGGATTTTATCACCGGAAAACTTCTGCTCTGAGTGCCTCGCGAGAGTCGAAGTTAACGCGGCTGATTACCGGGAGAAACCCGTGTTTGGTAAACGGTCGCCTTGGGTTGACCAGAGACATGGATTACGGCGAGCGAAAACAGACCCTGCTTCTGCACTTCAGTAGAGACTGGGTCGCCCTCGAAAGCAATAACATAGTCCGCATACCGCGCCGGATCGGCGAGCGCACGCTCCCACAGTCCCTCATTATCGACTGGCTGTTTCCATGTGCGATGGTTGCCCTCGTTGATAATTCTCTTCAGCGGGATACCCGCGTCCTGCACCGCCCCCACGTGACTGCCCAGATGCATAAGCAAATCGGAATCAGGCGGTAGGCCCCTTAAGAACGAAGCGAGCTCGCGCTCCAGGCCGATACGAGAGCGGGAATTGATAAAGGCTTCGCGAAAAGAAACCGGGTTCCGCCAAACCGTGGCGTAGCTTGCGATGGCAAAAATCAGGGCTCCCATCGTTACGACAATTCCGATGGTTCGACTCCGCGCCAGCTTCGCGGCGAAGTAAATAGCTAAGGCGCTGAAGACTGCGAAGGCCGGCAACAATTCCAACCCGTAGCGAACGTTATAATAAGAGAAGGGCCACCAGACTGGCATGAAAATAGGGATCGCTCCATATGCGACAGAAAGCACATAAAAAGGCAACGGAACCCAAAGCAGGAGCAATGGCCAATAGTGCCGGCATCCTGCCGGCTCTTCTGACCGGCCGGTTTGAAGCCAGCCGGTACTGCCAGCTTTGCCAATTACGCATACCAGCGTTCCCGCCAGGGCAAACAGCACCCATAGCTTTTGGCCGTTTTCCGGTCCTAGATTCATTTCTGCAGATTTCAAAAAATAACTGAACGCGACCGGCAGATCGTGCTTGCCCGGGTGAGAAGGGTTTGAACTTCTCAATTCAATCGCTTTTGCGGAATAGGGTCCATTGGCGAATTCCAGCGGATTGCGGTAGACAATTGCGTTATAGGCCAGCCAAAACACGGGACCGGAAGCAGCCAAGAGAATAAAATTTCTCACATTGCGGTAGAGTTCGGATCTTTCCTGCTTATCCTTTGGCCTCCGCCGCATGGCGATCACAAGAACCGCCATGCACATAGCCACCGCGACAAACCATCCGTCATAGCGCGTCAGGCATGCTCCCGCCAGACAACATCCGCACTTCATGAGCCGCGATGTAGTTTTGTCACGGCGTTCGCCGGAGCAGGTGTCTTGAACGAATTCGCCGAGGTAAACCGCCGCCCAAATGAACAGTGCCAGGTAAAGCGACTCGGTCATCGCGGTGGTTTGCAGATAAATCAGATTCGGATTGGCGGCGTAGATGACAGCCGCACCCCAGGCTGCCACCGCTGCCGAGGTTCCCGTCCGAGGCCAATCGAGAGCTTGCCGAACCAAACGAAAGATGCCTAGCGTTCCAAGGACGTAGGCCACCATCGATGGAATGGACCCACCCGCCCCGATCTTCCACAAAGTGCCGGAGAGCAGAAACGGAATCATTAGCAAGTGCGGCAGGGGTAGCCACACGGTACCCAGTTGCAACAGACCCGGAGTGCGGGAATCGAACACCCGTCGCGCAATGTTGATATGCGCGACGGCATCGCCGTAAAGCAGAATGTCACCATGACGAAAATAATAGATGAAGGAAAAAACGGAGGCGCAGCCTGCAACCCAGGCCATTAAGGCGGTCTCGCGATCCCACCGCCGGATAGGCTGGGGCTTCATTCCAGGTGGGTCAGTTCGCGA
>Ga0070711_100000459_pt1 | contig 21324 bp, 29 predicted proteins | sample LARL53metaG_FD_65452 | JGI IMG/M metagenome (GOLD analysis project Ga0070711, IMG submission 65452) | Corn, switchgrass and miscanthus rhizosphere microbial communities from Kellogg Biological Station, Michigan, USA - LAR L5-3 metaG | ecosystem: Host-associated > Plants > Roots > Rhizosphere ... | reverse complement strand
CAGAAGAATAGAATAATTTCGAATGTCTATTATGCATTGCTGAAAATGGCGTCACGTCTACATGCTATTACCATTGTAAAAGAGGCTTCTTTATTATATTTCCTACAAGAAGATTTGACGAGCTAGAAATAATTTACGCTTCCAGCAATTATTCAAGTTACGCCATTTTTCATAAACTGCTAAAAGAAATGAATGAAATGGCCAGAAAATTGGATTGGATGAAGTCTCTCGATGGTATAGACGGGCTTTCCCTCACACTCACTCTCGGTGCTCAATACACTTTTGATATTCTTATTCACGGGGTAAGTGTTAATGATGAGAAACAAGGGGGCCACGTTGGATTTGTCGTTCTACGGGAAACTGCTCCTCTGGTATTTCAACAAGTTTCGTTCCATTTACAGGATATATCCCCCACTAATAGACATCAATAATACCTGTGCTTTATTCTTTTAGTGTTATCTAGGATCTCTACGGTAGGGCACGAGTCCATTTAGTGTTATCAAAAGATGGGGTTCTGAAGAGGACTGACGAGTTTATCGCCGATTCTGGATAATATATCTAGGGTTTTGAATAATGCTAAAATAGTAGCAAAAACTGTTCCAAATGTTTAGGTATTAGCTTGTTTTTCTATAGATATATGAAGGCAGCTGTATATCGTGAGCATAATAAGGATCCAAGAAAAGTTGTAAAAATAGAAGACATCGAAATTCCAAAAATCAAGGATAATCAAGTTCTTATAAAAGTCGAAGCAGTCTCGTATAATTATAATGATCTTTGGGGAATCTGGGGAGAACCAATCAAGATTCCTCTCCCTCACATTTCTGGAAGTGATGTTTCCGGAACAGTAATAGATATTGGAGAAAATGTTTTACATATAAAAAAAGGAGAAAGAATAGTAGGGCATCCCAATCTAACATGTAGAATATGTAATGACTGTACTTCTGGCAAAGAATATGACTGTAGTCAAAGACAAGTATGGGGTTTTCAAACTGGCCCTTTATGGGGGGGATTTGCCCAATATACATATTTACCAGAGGTCAATGTCATAAAAATTCCAGATAATCTTTCTTTTCAAGATGCAGCGGCTATTTCTATGGTAGGGATGACTTCTTGGCACATGTTAGTTACTAGAGCTAATATCCAGCCAGGACAAACTGTCTTGATTATGGGAGGTGGAAGTGGTATGGGAATAGCAGGTATTCAAATTGCAAAGTTGTTCAATTGTGATGTTATCGCAACTGCTGGTACGCAAGACAAAATGGATAAATGTATTAAATTAGGTGCTGATCATGTGGTAAACCATAGAGAGCCTAATTGGTACAAGAAAGTTAGAAATTTAACAAATAATCAAGGTGTTGATATTATTTTTGAACATATAGGAAAATCTGTATTTGCGGAAGAAGTTGGTCTCCTAAATATGGGCGGTACCTTAGTATCTACTGGAGCAACAACAGGATATGATTCAAAATTAGATTTGGGATACCTCTTGTTAAGAGGACTTAATATTATCGGAGCTACTCAAGGAACACGTGCAGGATTAGAAAAGATAGTCAAGTGGACAAGTAAAGGAAAAATAAAAGCAATAATCGATACGGTTTATCCTTTCGAAGATATGGTAACGGGTCACATAAAAATGATGGAGTCACGATTGTTCGGAAAGCTGATTACCACTCCACAAAAGTTATGATTCAATGTGTTTGAATTTTCTATGTCAGGTACTTATCCTATAGCTAGCTTTACATATCTTCTTCTACCCAAAGGCATGAGCACTAATCCTAGTTTGGATTACAAACAGGAATTCAATTATTCGAAATCTACGCCAGCAATACTCCTAGGGTATGATTAGTATATATAACTTATGAACCTTATAAGATGATAAATTTTGAAACTAATATGTAAAATATGCAAAACGGAATTCTCAGACACAAAACATTTAGAAGATCATAAAAAATGCACGGGCGAAAGCCAAAGATATCTGAGTATGGAGATCCGGAATTTAGCAAGGACCGATTAAGATGATAAAGAATGAGACTTCTGAGACTAAGGTTGTATAGTGAATTGATTTCTCATCCCTAGTCATCGGCGGACCTAAGCCTTTTAGAATTTGTAATTTATTCGTCGAATGTTTCTTTAGCGTTGATTCTCCTTTAATCAGTACTTCAGCTGAATCCCTGCAATCAAATAAAGTGTGAAGCAATTCGATTTGGAATTGTTTTATGAAATTTGGTGCAGCATGTCTTCTTATCACTTCAATACACATCCTGAAGATTAAGGCGTGCTGATACATCTCTAAGTGTCATATTCCGACAGCTATTCAAAAGCATCTATAGGAAATACACTTCCCAGCAGAAGTGTAACCTAAGTCTGTAAGTGAATATGTTACCTATGTGTGTAAGTACAACAGCTAATTACGATACTTATAGCAATTCGTACAATGGCTTTACGGTTAACTTTCTGTTTACTGCTTACTTAGCTACACCTACAATTATATCCCTTCAGCATTCGATTAGGTAATAATTATGCTTTTAAACGAGGATGAACTTCGGATGTATGGTGAGAGGTTTCTATGTCGGTTGTATCGCACAGCACAAGGTATTGCAGACAGACGGTTTAATAGATATGATATTTTTTTGGCGACAGGTATTGGTGGTGTCACAGATGTTCCCCAAGCCACAGATGAGATTGTGCAATCTCTGAGGAATTATGGTTTCATTTATACAATTGAAGATAGCGAAGATATTAGACTAAGTATGGCTGGTTTAGCTGAAGCCGAAAAGGTATGTTAGTGAAGAATATTACCAAAAAAATACCTAAAATTATCATTTGCTGCTAGAGGAAGAGTTGTATTTGTACTCCATGAAGTCATATTTGTCGCCGTATGACTGGTGGCAGTAGTAGTAGCAAAGGAATGCGAAAGACCTGAATGAGTTTCGAGCCATGCGTAAAGATCTGTTAAAACATACTGTTCAATTGGTCCAATTCCTGTTTTCCATTGAGATGAAGGATAGAATGCATGTTCTTGATTTTGATATGTTATCAACATATGGTGGATTTTCAATTATTCCATAAAGGTGTAGGCTAGCTAGCAATTTGTCCAAATGCAGCATCATTATCATTATTCTAAGGTGTTGGAACCTTTCCACTTGATAGAGGACATACCCACACGGTATCGTTTACCGCGAACTAGCCTGGATCAATAACGTACTGGTGTCACTACATAAGCCGAACATGGTTGGTCAGATATTGGTACTTCCCAGCTTAGTAGATAACAATCGCCCAAAGAGACCCATCCTAAAGATATTGAGTCCTCCCCACTTATTTATTGTAATAATTCGATATGATCAAGTAATTTGGTCATTATGTGCTGGCATAACGGTATGAATCCAATAATGTCTATGGGTTATTTTCCAAAGCTCTAATTGTCGCCAATTTTCTGTTACAAAAGAGTTTCTCAAGCCTTCTATATGCATAACCATCAAATAACTTTCCTATTATGCCATACGGTAGTTCAAAATCAATCTCATCTATCACTTTTGTTTGATTTTGGTTGTTATTGTTAACAATATAGAATTTGTGCGAATGTCTCCATTTTTTGAATGGACCAGTTAGCATTTCATCTATGTATAGATATTGCTGTGGAGATACAGAATACGAAGTTATCATAGAATGCCACTTATTTTTAGAAATCATCGTTATTAATTTTGCTTCGAGCCAAATTTCTGATCCTTGAGTGAGTTTTTGATGTGTGGCTTTGGTAATTTTGAGATCCATCTCCTTTGGGGTTACTATGTCAAGATGTTTGATATCTGTATAAAATTCCCAAACTCTATCGATACGGCAGTTTACAACGAAGCTATGTTTGAAGGCCCACAAATGTCGTAGAATATTCGTCTGTTATATATTAAATATCCAGAGGTAATTGCACATTATTACTTACATCTGGCTATTCAGGATTCAACTGCACATTAATAATCTAGAACTATCTCCTTGGAACACGCTATTAATCAAGAATATCTACTTTGACTGCCTCATAACAGTAATCGCATCAATCTGCCAAGCATTCACAGCTCTGCTTAAACAAGTAGGCTAACTGTCACAGTTCTGCCATTGGTAGATGCAGCTTTGCTGCTGTCTATTGTGCCCAATCCATGATGAGAGTCCTCAGGAATCGAATCAATCCTATATTGAATCAATATGACTACCCTGAATTAGGAATAAGACAGGTCTAGATGAGCAACATAATTGTGCAATATGATCATGACAAAAGTTCTCCAATCGATATTCTGGGTTACTGTATGAGCATAGCTGCAAAAATAACTTCAATCAACCTTGATGGTAGAAGTAGTCTCATTATTACAATGTGTAGAAATGTGTAGTTAATCTAGATTCATTTGGTTTTCTATTATTCTCCAAGCTCTTTATCAAGCTGATTTTTCAATGATGTGTATCTACTAAATTTCTTGTCCCAGTTAGAAAAGAATCTTCGTTCGCTTAATCCAATATACAACCACATTATAGCCAACATTATTGAAACTCCAATAAAAAACAATAGGAAAACGCCTATGTCTGGAAATCTAAACAAAATTCTATGCATAAAAAATGGATGAATTACAAGAACGCCAGCTAACATTAAGGACAACGGTGCCAGTATAAAGGAAGAGAGTATCATTATTTTAAAAACAGTTCTTGTCGAATTCATATGAAATATTAATTCATCTAGTACTTCAACTACGCTCGTCTTATCTTTCTCCTTTATAGAATTGTTTGCATCATTGCCATTACTGTTTGAAGTTGACATTACTCGAGTTTGATAATCATGCGTATCTTAAAATACTTGACTAACTATGTTACTGATCCTACAAGATTGAAATTTATTTTCTAGGAAACATTTGTTCGTATGGCTCCAAAATCCTTGTGCAAAAGTCTTTTCCTTTTTCTGTAATCCTATATTTTATTATTTTCTTATTGCCCCATGGCTCTTCAGTTCTTTTAATAATTCCTTTTTGTTCCATATCTTCTAGTATGTCTTTATGCTTGGCAAGGTTAAGTCCAGTGTAGCTTAATAGGGTAGTCTGGTTAAGCTCACCGTATTCGGTTAGCTTCAACATGATATCCTTTCTAATGTAAATGCGATCCCTGTATTCATGCGACAAGGTTACTGCCCCAATACTGAATAGATTAGAGTATGGTAGACCTTAAACATTTTAAGAAGCATTTCAGAGTATGTTTGGCCACATAATGGGGCGAGGATATTGTTAAAAGTACTCTCTCTTGTTTAGAGCCTAGCGATTCCAGCGTAGACAGATGCGACGCTTTCAAATTTGATAAGAAGACAGATATTAACAATTCGGCAAAGGATGCGACGGCAACTATGAGAAAAGTCATTTTATTCTGAATTGTGTTTTTCGTTTAATCTTTAACGTCCATCCTTTGATAATATTATAATAAATTAGAGATACGGTTAACGTGGGTGGGAGGAATGGAATACTGTGCAAATTGTTATCAGGTTCATACAGAGAATAACTTTGCAATTTGTATGAAATGGAAAGCAAAAAAATTGGAGAAGGCAATCTTAGCTGTTCGTAATCACATGCTGCTAATTACCTTACTTGTCTTTTTATCGTTGTGCAGATCTAGTCTACCACGCTCCACCAAAATGCTTTATCATACCAGGATGGCCGAACGTACCAGCACCTCTAGGATAAGTGAACATTCCATGTTGCATTCCCTGACCTATTACATGAGGATGTACCAGCGGGTTCCCAAAAGTCACTTGTTGTGACGATAGTACTTTTCCAGTTCCAGCATCTACTATTACTCTATGGATATTATTATTGATGTCTACTACATGTACTGTATATACTAAGTATCCATTTACTATCCTAATATAAGCTGATGTAGCGTGTGAATTAAGTCCTACCACCTTTTCTGCACTTGCAGCAGCCGCACCTAGACTAATGTTAGCTTTGGACTGAATTATTTGCGATAGTTTCGGGACGATTTGCACTGAACCTGTCAAGTTTCTCAAAGGAACAGCACCTGCACTACCTGTGTTGTTACTATTATTTTGATTTTGATTCTGAGCACTCTCTGCCTGTTGCGTATATGTGGAGACAAAAATTCCAATTGATATTAATACAGTTACAGCTATTACCGCGACTATTAACAAGTTTGTTTTTTTAGCAGTTATCATTTGTTTTCATTTCACCTCAGTTAGGGTAAAACAAGAGGATTAAATTAAAAGATGCTAAACCATGTAAGTTAACAATGTTAATTTACAAGGTTAATCAAGTCCTTAATAACCTCTCTAACAATTCTATTTCATGGTAAATAAGGCGATTTTAGATTGCATTAGACAGCGCGACGGATCCTTTGCATCTGGGATATCACGGTAGAAGAATGTATATGAACACAATTTCTGATGGGATTGAATCCGGTGTTAGTATAACAGCTGATAGCAAGGAAATAATTCTAGAACAAATTGGAAAAACTCCAGGAATAAGATACAAAGAACTTCTGAGATTAACTGGTTTAACCAACGGAACACTCGAGTATCATCTAAATAGATTGGAGATGTCAAATAAAGTACAAGTAGACAGACATGATGGCAGAAGAACCAGATATTATCCTCTTAACATTTCAGCAGATGAATCACATATTCTAGGATGTGTCAGAAATAATGTTTCAAGACAAATTGTATCTTTTATACTCAAACACGATCTCTGTACTTTTGGAGAAATCGTTGAACATGTTAAAAAGGCACCATCTACAGCATCTTGGCACCTAAAGAGGATTTCTGAAGCTGGAGTAATATCAATTGGTTATGGACGGGAATACCAGCTTTATAGTATTGTAAATAATAATCTTGTGAAAGAGGTATTGTACAAGTATGAGGAGAGCTTTAGAGATAAGATTGCAAATGAGTATTATGAAATGTTTGGGGAGCTGTAGTGAAAAATAAATGGATGACTTGCTAGGAATCTAGTATTAATTTCAAGCCCCGTTTGGTGAACGTGACATCGTGTTATCTTGATACAGGCAAGATTATCATTTTCTTCTACTAATGCATGATATGCCGTCAATAATCCCTAGACCAGAACCTATTATCGCAAGACTACCTATTCCGATTAGTGCTACAGACGAGGATAACAGGATAATTATACACCATGTACTTTGTCGTCTGGGTTTCTTGAACATCACTATCGTTCCAATGAATATGACGATTCACGATATCACTCCAATCATTGAAGAAACGATCAGCCATAGCCCAAAGTTATATTCAGGATCATAGAAAAATATCTGTGTAATAACACTGCTAATAATGATCACTATAGCTGATAATAATGATAATGTGAATGAAACAGGTATGCTCTCAGGTTGGTACTGAACATTTGCCATATTTTTCTCAATTCTTCAACAATAATATTTGATCAAATGATATTAAGAACTTGATTAACGTTGTAAATTAACATTGTTAACTTACATGGTTTAGCATCTTTTAATTTAATCCTCTTGTTCTATTCTTGATGATTATGTTAAATATGAGATATGGAAACGGTTATGGTAGACGTATTAGTAATCATCAATATTATGTCGAAAGTACGGAGGTTGCTCTAAAAGTTGAAAATCTCTCAAAAGTATATGTCTCTTCAATGGGTAAGGTAGTATCCCTTAGAAATGTCAGCTTCTCAGTGAATAAAGGTGAATTTGTATCTGTAATAGGCCCGTCTGGAAGTGGGAAATCTACGTTGTTGAATATGCTAGGAGCTTTAGACAGACCGTCTTCAGGTAAAGTGTTCATCAATGGAATTAATATTTTTCGTTAGATGATTCTCAAATTGCAACTATGAGAAATAACACAATAGGCTTTATTTTTCAGTCTTATAATTTGATTAACAGGACAACCATAATAAAGAATGTAGAGTTTCCTGGCATTACTGGTGGCATGAGTGATGTTGATAGAAGACGTCGCGCTTTAAAGCTATTAAACTTCCTTGGAATAGGAGATAAGGCCAAATACAAACCATCTAATCTAAGCGGGGGTCAACAACAAAGAGTACCTGGTTCTTCAATACAAGCAAATAATCCCACTGGACTGTTAGTAGGCGATAGCATAGCCAATCCTCCTGGATTGACAACTCCATTTGTAACAGTGGGTCAAACTGTAAAAGCAACTTATTCTTTTGCAGATCCCACCACAGGAAAGTTACAAACAGCATCGAGAAGTTTTGTAGTAACTGGAGTAATGCAGCCTACAGGTAATAACCAAATCGACAAAGCAGTAATAATTAATGAAGCTACGGCCAATTCATTATTTCACAAAGCAGGAAAATATGACTCCATGGGTGTAGCTGCACTTTCTCCTGATTATGTTAATGCAGCCCAACAAGAAATTACTAATATATATGGTAGTAATAATATCGGAGTAACAACTCCTAAGGCTATACTGCAAACAAGACAGCAGTTTCAAAGTGGAAATAGCTCATTTATCTTAGATATAGCCTTTATTTCATTACTTGTTGGTGCTGTTGGAATTATTACTACTCTTTACACATCTGTTAATGAAAGAAAAAGGAGATTGGAACCATGAAGGCTATTGGTGCAAAGAGCAGCTTTATTCTTTCCCTGTTTATGAGTGAGGCACTACTAATTGGTCTTATGGGATCAACTTTAGGAATACTGATGGGTGTCATGGGTGCGTATATAATGACTGAATTTGCCCCAGGAAATCCAGGAGGAGGAGCAGTTGCTGCTCACATCTCTCCAATCTTTATTCCACAAGATATCCTTAATGTCTGGATTCTTTCAGTAATATTAAGTCCAGCAGCAGGAATATTTCCAGCTTGGAAAGCATCACGTCTCTCTCCATTAGAAGCTCTAAGAAGATAGAGTTGGACAATAGTCAATTAGTTGATTGCCAAAAGTGGCTGGTGACAGACTCACCATTGAAGACGGTATACGCCTCGTTAAAGGAACTTAATCGGGAACTATTTGTAGATCAATTAGGTAAGAAACGAAAGAAAAAGAGGCAGCCGCTAAGGGAACCACAAACTGCACCGGGAGTGATATGGAGCGTACAGTAGCTGGTGATATTAGTTATTTGCCATAGATTACGATTGATCTTCTTCGCTCGCCGTAACAGAAGCCTCAATTTCAGGCCATAGCTGTATAACCATATCGGGTGTATTTGTTCTGATCCAATCGGCCATAGATCTTTCTTCTGATAGACTCTGTGTTAGAACAGGTATTGCATGAGCTGCATTCATCTTTTGTGCTAAATGTGTTAACATGTCATAAATTATGATCTCTGCATTTTCTACTATTGCATCTTCTTTAGCGCCCTTAAGCTCTAACTCTGCAGGAGTCATCGTTCCAACTATCTTTGCTAGCGATTTAGGAGGAGCAGGAATCGGTAATTGTGCTTTGTCCTTTGTGGGACTTCTACCATTAAGATCTAAAATCAACTGTTTTAATCTATTCTGTTGGTCCTTCGTCTCTTTTAGGTGGAGCTCAAGCCGTTGTTTTGCATTTTCTATTTTTGTTTGTTTTATTCGTGTTTGTAGTCGTTGAACTGCTGCATTTTCTATAGCTAAAGCATCGTTTAAGTATAAAGTTAGCTTCTGGTTAGGTGTAAGTCGTTTTCCTTTTCTTGAAGGCGCTCGAACATTTGCCCTCCTTCTTGTTTTTCTTGTAGAAGAACCGGACTTACTCTTATTTGTTTTATTTTTTGCCATCTTTTTTACTTGACCTTATCTACATATCTTCAACATTTGCTTTAATGGTTTGCTATTGTCCTTATTGCGAGGATCGTTATACTTACGAAGAATAGTCTACATGAAAAATATCTAGAAGAGAAAAGATATAGAACCACAGTTGAATGAACTTTGCTTTTTTACGTCTTCTAAAAATCTGGAGTATTTACGGTCCTAGAATTCCCGAGAGAAAAGCATACATCGAATTTTGAAGTAAGGATAAAGATAAAGATAATTATGGTCCTGATCTAAGGGATAACTCCAACATATAAGTGGACAAGAAGTATACTACGGTGAATATAAGGGGAAGAGTCGTTGACAATCTCAATCCATCTGGAATAGGACGTATACGTGCAATAGTACCTGCTGTCTTTGGTAGTACGAAGACCACATGGGCACTTCCAAGTTTTACGTGTTCAGCCAATTCTATGTAAACAAGTTAATGGCAAATAAATTCAAGCCGCTTGTATACGCTGATTCATCTGCAGCTTTTCTAACCAAAGATTATGCAAGTTATAAGGCTGCAAAGTATGCATCAGAAATAAAGGCCGGCCACCAAGGTGTTTCAAACGGTAAACGGAAAATGGGAAGTTAAAGAAGTTCTTAGTCCACAACCAGGCAGTAATCAAGTGTTTCTATTGGATCAAATACATTTCCCTATCAACTGACAAGCTCTCATCTAAGTCCCTGCATATGGTGTCTAGGGATTTAAAGGGCACAACTTTCCATCATCAGTCCATAGGGAATCAAATCCTTCTTTCGCAGGCATCAAATAAACAGAACAATTCGTATTGCGATAAATATGGAAGGCGACCAAATGAAACCAAGCATTGGATTCATCGGCATGGGGCACATGGGGAGAGACCTAGCTGCAAACTGCCAGATTGTGATGACCTCCGTGACGGATGAGAGCCCAGGAAGAAGTCATGTTCGGTCCTGATGGGGCACTTGCCGGAGTATATGGTGGTTCGATAGTGATCGATCTGACTACGGTTTCTCTCACATCGTCTCTTCGAGGCGGCGAAGCAGAGAAATGTTCCAATGATCGATGCTATTGTATCTGGCAGCGTACCACACGTGGATCAGGGCAACCTTGTGATCTTCGTCGGCGGAGAGCACACGACCTTTAAACAGTGCGAACCTATTTTGGACATCCTGGGTAAAAATAGATTCCATATGGGTGCAAGCGGCATGGGGACAACGATGAAGCTGGTGGTCAGTACCCTGCTTGGCCTGGGGATGCAAGCCCTGGCCGACGCGATCGCTCTTGGTGAAAAGGCGGGGTTAAAGAAGAGATTGCTGCTCGAAGTCCTGTTGGAGACAGCCGTACTCACCCCCGGTCAGAAGTCTAAGCTTGAAAAAGTCAAACGAGAGGAGTATCCAATCAACTTTGCCCTCTCACTCATACACAGGTAGTTATACGTTCCTACTTTTTGGTAAAAAACATGTAATTTCTGCATTAGCCGCAGAAATAGTCAGAGAAAATGGGAAGTGTTGATGATGATTTGTCCTCATACAAGTTACTTTACCGTAATCACTCCTGTCATCCAAGGATGAATATCGCAGAAGTATTTATAGTTCCCAGCTTTTTGAAATGCTACAGTAAATGTAGTTGACGATCCTGGTAGGAACTGTTGTCCTTTCGGAATTAACCAGCCAGAATTAACATATTTTTCGCTACCAATCATACTGTAATTTGCATTTGGTGGTGGGAAGTGTTTGACATTGCCTTGCGAATCAATTACAGTTGGAATATAAGACGTTGCATTCAATGTTATTACAACATTACCCGGACCTGGTGCTGGTGTTATTTGAACCAGGAGGGATTGATGAAAATTGAGTAGAGCTTGGAACAGCAAACGGTGAAACAATTTCTGTTGCAGTTTTGTTATCTAATACAAACGTGACAGTATGTGGTTCTGCTACTGTCGACGGATTATCCCAAGTTACACTTTGACCTATATTAATTTGAACATGTCGTGGTACGAATGCTGCTAACATGTCAGTAGAATTTCCTCCTCCTGCATGCACCTTGTTGTTGCCTGACCGCCGGTTATGCATTTGCGTTACTAATTGTCGCTGTTGTTACTATAGATGCAGCCGCAAATATTGCGGTTATAAAACTGACAAGAGCCAGATTTATTTTACTATTCATTTGTAGACAGTAAGGCGATAATTCTGTATATTAAGCTAATTGTAAAATATAAAGATTCTTGTATCCTGCCATTGAAGAGACTGATCCTAAAGTAGTTTCGAAGCTCAAGGATTATTTGCAATGCGCACCAAAACAATGTTTTAACTAGTCGACGTGCAAATAATTTACACCATACCAAAATTATTTAAACTAATATTTTTTATAGTCAAATCTCCAAAGAATTTCCACAATTGAAGCTTGAATTACTAATGTTGCTCTCATTTTCTATCATGCTTTTGTTTACGACTTGTACTAATATAGCTCATGCTCAGTTAACAAAAACGTTAGGTGTTAAAATCACTTTAGCAACAGTCAGCAATACCACAATAAAGCAAGAACAACACAGCTACGGCTCTTCACCGTTTGTCTTTGCATCACCACCGTCTTCTTTAAAGAACCCTTCATTACCACTATCCACAAGTTCAGGCTCTAACAATAACCAACAATATTTACAACCATTACCTATTGCTAACGCTGGGCCTAGTCAAGTTGTTACTGCCGGATCAACCGTAGTTCTCAATGGGTCAAATAGCAGAGCACCTAACGGAATTATTCTATCATATTCCTGGAGGCAGATTCCGACAAACGCTCCGAGTACCTTAAGCGAAGTGAACACACCGGTATGGGAGTTTATAGCTCCTAACGTTACTGCAAATACTCTCTTGCGATTTCAACTAAATGTTACCGATAACTTAGGACAGACAGGCACCACCTTCGTAAATGTACTAGATAAGCCAGCTCCAACCTTTATTACACCACCAACTCAGATCATAAAGCCACCGACCACAGCAGTAACTGTACCTTCGAATAATCCGAATAGAGGTTCGAGTTCTGTCAATATTCCTGCTCACAACGCATCAATACCGCCTCCTTTAATCCCAGCGGGAGTAAGATGATCAACGTTCAATGTTTTCAATGTTTCAATGTTCAATGTTCATCGACTTTGGTAAAAAATGCTTGAAGTTAGATAGACATCAGTGGCTGCAAAATAATATCATTGTGGAAAAAAGAGAATAGTGATATTGAATACATTTAATGAATGTGTTATTTTTATTTTTATTTTTAACAAAAAATAGCTCAAATGTTTCTTGTTTAAGGATATTCAGAGTTGTATTATTCTTGATATCCAGTAAAGTCAAGACAAGCGGTGATTACCTACCCAACATTAATACTCTATGATGTATCGTGATTAATTTTTTTCAATCACTTTAACGACGGTCTTTCTTTGTTATTGCCATACAAGTGACAAGCGTGGTTTGGTTTTCAATCTTCGAATGTCATTTCTATTTTTGTTAAAATGGTACTCACATAGAAAGAGATCTGAAACAATGTTATCTTCTTTGTTTGAAGACTTATGAATTTTGGTTTCTATATCATATTGACAATTACAGCCTCGCGCTTGACATAATCCGTCTCGTGGTGTCATGTGCATTGAATATTTTTGCTTACTGACATCTGATGAAGTTGATGACACAAGGGGTTCAATGCAGCCTTCAAATATTTCCAAATCTAACACCCCACCTTTCCAATATACCAACTTTCTAATGGCTTCTTTTATACCAAGTATAGGACCAGTTGTGCTCATGTATCTGATTGCGACACCATAATGTTGGATATGTTGCTCCTTTTCTTTGCAGCTCTTAACAAGACTTCGATCATTACCGGAGTTCAATTCGATAGTAGTCATTTTGCTCTCAACTTCTGTTGTAGTAGTCATTTTGCTCTCAACTTCTGTTGTAGTAGTCATTTTGCTCTCAACTTCTGTTGTTATATCCAATACGATTCAACATGATTAACCAGCCATACTTCACATCCTATTTAATTAGGTATGTAACATTGTTATGGTGAGTGTTGCAATCGCTCTTATGACATATACAAGTGATATCATACTAACTTGTTTAACTTATTAAGACTGTTATCATAGTTGTTATCATAGTTGTTATCATAGTTGTTATCATAGTTGTTATCATAGTCCTTTGTAATTACATAACTGAGTCCCATTCAACTTATCACATGCTGCTGCCGCCTCTCTAATTCCTAGCACAAAGCTTTCGCTCTTAAGGTATGAATGTATGGCAAGTGAATCAATGAGAGTACCATGCTTAAAAATACTAGATGCTTAAGAACTATGACGTCGACTTCAATGGAATGTTTCTTAGACAGGAATCAGAAGTGATTTAGAATAATAACTCAGTTATATGATAAGCATAAGTATTAGTAGTTATTATTGAATATGTAAACACCAAAGAAGTAATGCTCAAATGCTAGATAAAGAGCCTAGTTCCAAACCAATATTGTCAACAACTAATAGGGTCTTGGCTGTTGTAGCACTAGTGCATTCAATTATTCTCATACCATTATTCTCATATCAATACTCTATTCTTACGTATGAAAGAAGAATGGTAGCAAATAACTCAAGAGACAGGTAAAATTTGAGATAAAGCCAATGAATATCTTTGCGACTAAGCCAAGACGACGGCAACTAATGTATGGTGGGAAGATTTGACGATTTATTCTAGCAATAGCGGTTCAGAAAAAACTGAAGTGTTGCATGGATTCGAAAATACAACTAAAGCTATCCTTGAATTCTTATCCAATGCTCAAGGTTCTCTGTATATTTGTGCTGATTCTTCGTGGCCTTCAGTTGCAATGGGGGTTGATGTTTATAGGAATGCTTTGCGTGACCTATTTGTTAGAGGGGTAAAATTAAAAATCGTTACCGATATCACTAAAGATAACTTATCTTACTGTATGGAGGTAAAGAAAGTTGGAGAGCTTCGTCACATAGATGGTATTAAAGGAAATTTTGCTGTTAGCGAAAGAGAATATACTGCCTCGTCAACTTTACAAGAAGCCACATTATTACAGCAAGTAATCTACAGCAACGTTAAGGAAATCGTTGAACAGCAGCAGAATCTCTTTGAGGGCTTTTGGAATAGAGCAATTCCAGCTGAAACGAGAATCAAGGAGATCGAAGAAGGAACTGTTCTAGGTGATACAGAAGTTATTCAAGTTCCTTTAAAAATACAAGAACTATTCATTCATTTAGTAAAATCTGCTAAAGAGGAAATATTGTTAATACTCCCTACAATTAATGCATTCTATCGTGAAGAACGTTTAGGAATAATACGATTGTTAAAGGAAGCAACAGTGGAACGGACTATTGTTGTCAGGGTTCTGACTCCAGTTGATGAGGTCATTGAGCAAAAAGTATTGAGCATGATGTCACTTGCAGTAGATCAAGGAAAGAATCTTGATATACGACATATGACATCAGCAGGAGTTACAGTAACTACCGTCACAATATTGGTAATAGATAAAAAAGAATCTTTGGTAATAGAAAAGATCGACGATTCAAAGGAAGACTTTATAGATGCAACAGGACCGGCAACTCACTCTAATAGCAAACCAACAGTTTTATCCTATATTTCGATCTTTGAGAGTTTGTGGCAACAAACTGAACTGTATGAACGTGTTAAAGAATCAAATGAGAAGTTAGAGAAAGCAAATGAACACCTTTTAACAACGGAAAGAGCAAAAGAGGAGTTCATTTCAATGGTAAGTCATGAATTAAAGACGCCAATTGTACCTCTTAAAGGATATGCCCAAATGCTTTTGAGACCACAGTTCATGGGAGCTGTAAATGAAAAGCAAAAGAAGGCTATCAGTTCAATGCTTAGGAATATTGAAAAATTACAAGCTCTAGTTGATGACGTAATGGATGTTTATAAACTTGATTTGGGAAAGATAAAGTTTTCAAAATCCTATACAGATATCGGTACGCTGATTCGTCAAACGATAGCAGAATTAAGACCACTTACGTTCGCTAAACAAATAGATCTTAGCGAAGGTATAGGAGCTGATGGACAAGTTTTTTGTGACCCCGATAGAATTGAACAAGTTTTATCAAATTTGATAAAAAATTCAATAGACTTTGTGCCAGATAAAGGTGATGGAAAGATAACTGTAAGGGCTGAAAAGGACAATACCAACAACATCACACTTACAGTAGAAGACAACGGTATTGGGATTAAGCCAGAGAAAGCAGACAAACTTTTTCAAAAGTTTTACCAGATTGATACTGGGGCTACTAGAAGACATGGGGGCACAGGGCTTGGTTTGGTGATATGCAGAGGCATAGTCGAAGCTCACGGTGGAAAGATATGGGTCGATAAAACTTATAAGAATGGTGCTGCGATCAAATTCACTTTAGCAGATAAGGAAAAGGAGAATGAAGAGGGTAAGTAGCTACATGAAAGTATTGTTAATAGATGATAACAAGGACATCAATGATATGGTTTGCTTATGTCTTGAAACCCAAGATATTACAGTTAAAGTAGTCGACGAAGGAAGGGAAGGCTTACGGTCAATAAAAGAGAATCATTTCGATGTAATATTATTAGATCTTGCAATGCCAGGATTCAGTGGATTTGACATTTTCAAGGCATTAAAAGATGAAGGTCTCCTAGCGTCTAAGAATATTGTAATTTTCACTGCGTCCTCTGTTACTGATAATGAGATACAGGAGATGTTGTTAACTGGAGCAAAAGGAGTACTCAAAAAGCCCATATCAATAGACGATTTGATAGAAACAGTAGAAAGATTCAGACAGGATGGACATCAATAGAAGTAGAACAAAAACAGGGCCTCGTACCATTTATGCATTTTCCCTCGAACGATTCTTCAAATAATGTACAAGGAGAACTGAAGTACTGCGAGTACACAAAATGTGATAGAGACAGAATTACAATTGTTCTATAAAGTGCAGACCAAAGTTGATAATTATGTGAACTATACTTAACTGCAATTGGCCGTAGGAATTGACCCCACCAGAAAGGGTTTTCTTTAATCTAAATATAGAGGAATTTATTTGACACATTGACTTCTACTATTAGAAATTAGGTAGTTGATAGCAAATGAAGCGATATAACTTGTTAACTTATTAAGGAAGACCTCGTATTAGGCGATATGGCAGCACAACTACAAGTTTAACTACTATTTCTAATACGACTGGAAAAAATATTCCAAAATGGATGGTTTCTGGGGACTGGTTTGATGTTTGTAAATGCAATATCCCATGTCCTTGTGAATTTACTCAAACTCCAACTTATGAGGATTGCGATGGTGTACTAGCGTATCATATCATATCATAAAAGGAAATTATGGAGATATTTCACTTGACGATTTGAACGTATTAGCTCGTGGAAGTTTCAAAGGTAATATTTGGGCAGGTGATGGATTGACAAAGGAAAGTATGGCTCTTTTTTTCGATGAGAAAGCTGATGAAGCGATGGGGTTTAAATGGAAAAGAAAAGGTAAGTCAAGCAAGCATATTCGATTTGAATGGAACGGTCCATAGACCACAATTAACTTCCAGATTTTCTAGAAGCCTATTGAAGGTCTGATCTCATATGATTGAAATACTAATTAAGTTCTGATCGTACTCGTCTTATCAGAGTCTCAAAGTCGACTGGCTTTCTAATAAAACGACCACCCGTATTCCCCAAAATTTCTTCTATCTCATTGTTCTCATCTTTTATCGGAAAGTACCGTCTCAATGCATCGTAGTGGAGATAAAAAGCTGTAGCAAAAAGTACTTTGGGTTTATTATCTATCTGTTTCAATTGCTGGTAGAGGGTAAAGCCATCAATAATAGGCATTCCAATATCAATTATTAATAGGCCATATCTTCCAGCTTTAAAATCCTGCAATGCCAAAAGAGGCTCATTATAGGTGTCAACAAGTTTTTCGAAGCCATTCTCTTCTAAAATCTTTTTGAAAGTTAAAGCAATATCTGGCTCATCATCAACAATTAAAATTCGTTTCTTACCAGTCATAGTATATAATGACCACAATCGCTTTTCATAGAGGAACATATTATGCGTTCAGTTTTTTTATCAAACAAGTTTTTAACAAAGCAGACATCCTCAAATCGTGTGCATGCAAGATTTAATTTGCTTGTAAAGATTGTACTATCAGCACTCGGTACGGAAATGATATCAAAGAGCATTAAAGATTTATCTGCAGACAATGCATCTAGAATATTTTCTACTGAAATGGGTCTAGGAATAATTCTCAATATCACCATAGAAGTTTAATGGATTTAAACACACTACCAATGTAATCATGATCAAATAATCCTGGACGGAGACATTGTTAAGAGTAAGTGGCAAATTATATAACAAATCCCCCAAAATCAGAAAAAGTAATAATTTTTTACTCATACAGGATGATCTCGCTCCGAGTGTCATACGTTTGTGATTATTAAGTAATCGGAAGATTTGCAATTATAAGTTAAATATGCGACTTGGTTATACTTTTTACTTCTAATGACTATTCTTATGGCTGCGATGCAAGATTTACTCCTTTCATTTGAATCATCAAAGACAGGTTGGAAAATCCATGAGTCTTTGAAAGGAACTCATCCACAATCGGTAACATTTGATCCTCGAAATCCAAACCATGTCTATTGCGGGACGTTTGGTGATGGGTTATGGAAAAGCTATGATGGCGGCCTAACTTGGGATAGAATTGGAAAGGATGGTATATCAAGTAATGACGTGATGTCAGTTTCAGTTTGCCGCCTAGAACAGGGAAATAAAGTATATGTTGGAACTGAGCCGAGCGCGCTCTATAGATCTGATGATGAAGGTTACTCTTGGCAGAAAATGAGTTCTCTTAACAATTTGGATTCATCCAAATCTTGGAGCTTTCCTCCTAGACCTTGGACTTCTCATGTACGTTGGATTGAATTAGACGCAAACATCCCTGATTATCTTTTTGTTGCAATAGAAGCTGGAGCTCTAGTCCAGAGTCGTGATGGGGGCAGAACTTGGACAGACCGGGTTGAACAAGGACCTTATGATACTCACACTCTGGCTACTCATCAAAAGGCCCCCAGAACCCTCTATTCTTCTGCAGGCGACGGCTATTTTGAAAGCTTCGATTATGGAGAGTCTTGGAAGAGACCGACAGCTGGGCTTAGGCATCATTACCTTTATGGACTTGCTATTGATCCGGCTGATCCCCGCACTATCGTTGTATCGGCATCTCAATCGGCCTGGCGAGCACATTCTATTGAAGACGCGAATTCCCTATTATATAGAAGATCCGTGGAGAATGATGGTGGAGAGTGGAAACCAATTTCCAATGGTCTTCCGGAATCACGAGGAACAATTATTGCTATCCTTGCCGCAAATCCAAAAAATAGAGGAGAATTCTATGCCATTAACAACCGTGGGGTATTTTGTTCTACCGATACAGGTCTAGTGTGGAGAGAGCTCGATATATCATGGTCCAAAGAATATCTTTCACAACATCCTTGGGCACTAGCAATTCGAGGGGAGCATTAGTAGTTTCATGAATGGGATTATTTTTTAACCGTAAATAGGAACCATTGTTAAACACGCAAAGAAAAACATGAATGCAACATGCACAAATGCTGGAGAGAATTGACTGCATCCGAACAGACCTCTTTACCAAAATGTCTCGAAGTTTTGCCAGTATCAAGAATTAAGATTTCTTTTTCCACAGTTATTGGAAGTTTCTTTAGAAATTATATGTTCCGTGATGACATGTAATACTTAGTCCTATGACTGAATCTATATTTGCTTCCATTATTCTTCCTATAATTTCGCTTGTTATAATATGGGCAATTGTTTCCATTCCTGTATGGATATCGGCGAAAATATTAACCTCAGGTGGTGCAAGGTTCGGACGCGCAATGTTGGTGACGGCTGCTGGACCGATAGTATATGTCTTGGTTCTTATTATTTCAACTAGCTTCCTATCACTAGCTATAGGAACTCAATCGCCACTAATAATGTCGATAGGATTAGTCCTAGCTTTTTTGGCCTGGATTTATGTATTTAAAACAGGGTTTAAAACTGGCTGGATTAGGGGAGCCGCGATAGCACTTTGGCAATAATCGTATTTGTCATCATAGGTGTTGTTATAGCCTTATTTATACATCTATTTGTGCCTAACGCGCCGCCAATCCTAACAACACAACCTTTTCAAATGGTATGAGATCTGATCGGTCAAGATCATTAGATACTCATTATTGAGCTCATACATTAAATAGATTCAGCCACAGTCGTATGGGTCTAATATCACTCATCTGCTATGGCCTAGAATCATTACGATAGTATTCATTCTTAGCCATGAATCACTACGATAGTTGCTCCTCGCTTTAGAATTAAAAGAGGAAGACAGTTTCACTGACAAATGTGAAGATCTGTGGCTGGAACCATATTAAACCATCTGCATCAATTGATCCAAACCGCTGTTCGCCCTCTTCGATCGCTGAATCAGTGATTAGGCCATCTTCATTTCGAGATAGTGATTGTTTTATAACCACCTCAAGAGCCAATGCACCTTAGTTTTTTGTCGTCTAAAGTCATTTTTTTGGGCGTTACGATCAATTCTGAATAATCCAAATTTGGCTTCAGGTCTATAGTAAGGATCCTGATGCAAATACCATTCATCTAGGTCCTCATAGCACAAGAATCCATAGATATTTGCTATTAGCATTTGCTGCCAGAATTTGTCCGGAGCTCAAACTAATGGGAAAAGAATTCGATAATTCAGGGTCCTTAAGTGTTAATATAGTACCTCGTCTAGGCTGTTAGGTGTGCGATGCCAAAATAAATCACTGCCAATATTTGTTTTCTCGTTATCGTTACTAACTCTCTCAGTCACAAATGCCTCTGCACAGACAAACTCTAATTTTTTGACATATCAGAATCCTAGTCAGGGAATAAAAATGCAATACCCCTCTTCTTGGATGGCGTCCCAAAGCGGTCTTAGAGTCTTCTCTGATATTGTTGGGTTCTATGCACCATTTGGAAATCTCTCAGATGTATTGACGGGAGGTCTCGTATTATCGCTGAGGCATTATTCACAAAATATCACACTCGATGGTTATAATAATTTGATTAATAATTCGCTAAAACAACCAGGCGTCCAGATTATAGAATCAAATGCATCTACTCTTGCAGGAAATCCAGCCCACAAAACAGTATTCTTAGCTTCATCAGGCAGCGGATCTTTCAAAATAGAAACGATGTTAGTTTGGACAGTGAAAGGTAATAATGTCTATACTATTTCCTTTAATTCAGAAGCAGCAAAATATGCTACTTATTTGCCAGTTGTACAAAAAATGATTAATACTTTTGAAATAGCAAATTCAACAGCATCCAAGTAATGATTGGAGCGATTAGCTGAGATGAGGTTGGCAAAATATTTTCCCTCTACCGGAAAACTCATTGAGCACTAATATTTATGACTTGTCTATAATCTGGTCAGTAATTTAATACACGAAGGATGATTATTTTAAAGTGTATAAACGCTGAGTGAAGTTGTGTGATGAAATGTTTT
>Ga0070711_100000457_pt1 | contig 21349 bp, 21 predicted proteins | sample LARL53metaG_FD_65452 | JGI IMG/M metagenome (GOLD analysis project Ga0070711, IMG submission 65452) | Corn, switchgrass and miscanthus rhizosphere microbial communities from Kellogg Biological Station, Michigan, USA - LAR L5-3 metaG | ecosystem: Host-associated > Plants > Roots > Rhizosphere ... | reverse complement strand
TATGATGAAATTTATATGTTTCATTGCATCGAACACCTTGAAAAAAGACATCATGTCTCCGTATTGATGGAAATCAGACGTGTATTAAAACCTGAAGGATTATTTCTCTTTAGCTATCCTGATTTCGAGAAGATTATTAAAAATTGGCAGGAAAATCATCGTGGACAGAGAGATTTTTGGGAAGCTACGATCTATGGACGACAAGCTTATCCAGGAGATTACCACGTCTCCGCAATTTATACAGATTACATTAGACAGCTTCTGTTCGATGTCGGATTCCACGAAATCACGTTTACTCCAGAGCCTAATGGACAGGAATTCAATACTGTCGTTGATTGCAGAAGAGGAAACGCTTCCTTGAGTTACGAAAAACTTCTTTTTAATGAAGTGTACGCTGTGCAAAATTATGTTAAAGTATAAGATTAAATCTGGTTTAATTGTATGCTTTTTTCATTGGCACACATTTGATATTCACAGATGTATGATTTCTGCCCATTGCCTTAATTAAATGACCCGAACAGACCAAGAGACTCGACTTAGGAACTATTTCGAGAATAATGATTATTACGCGTCTTTTGACATCCTAAATTCAATCCAGGATGGTTATGATGAGGTAATTGCATTTTCTGGTTGTATTGTTAAAGCGGCAGTTTTACCCTTCACGATTGGGTTAACATACTATGATTTGATCACTTTGTTGGGTGATTATATCGGGGTAATAAGTATTTATAACACTGTTACAAATCGTTGGATGATGCCAACAGGTGAGCGGAAACTCGATAAACTCAGACCCGATTGGGAAACTTGTTATGGAACTCCAGAACTCTTCTATCCAGTCAATCATCGGTTTATGGCAATATATAGGAAATCTTCCGCGGCATATGGAAATTTCTATATTTATTATATAGCTTCCGCGCCAACCCTGTCCGCAGGGGATTCAATACAAATCCCGACCGATTATGTAAATACACTTGAAGATTATTGTATAACAGATCTTCAGGAGCAAGCACAAGAATTCTCTAAAGCATTAGTTCGTTTTACCTCCTATCAAGAGAATTTAGCTCAACTTCAAAGATGGGCAAAATCAATGCGTCAACCTGACAGACTCCCCAATCTTAGAGGTTAATGAATGTCAACAATTTGGACTGATGCTTTTTTAGAACAATTAGCTACAGATGCTGAAGAAGATATTCAACAAGCAGTTACTTGTATCTATCACCGATTTTATCTTCCTGTTGTAGCAGGAACATCAGTTTATACTCTTGATCCACTTGTAAGAGGTATTAAACGAATTACATGGCGGGGCAGAAAATTAGACCCTTGCTCATGGGAAGATTTACAAATTTTAACCCCTCACACAGCAGTTGTTGATAATGCGAATAGAGTTGAAACCTCGCAAAGTAGGCCATTTTGGTATGCATTACATCCTACAAACATTCATGATATTCGACTTTATCCCACTCCAAATGAAACATTTGATGCCGTTACAGGAGATCCTTTCTCACCGACACCAAATGAAGCTCAATGTACTATCAGCTGTTGGCGTAATATTGATATCACTAATCCTTTGTATTCTCTACCGACTTATATTGATAGGCGCACTCGGAAAGCATACATCTTATGGAAGGCTTTTGAGAAAGAAGGAAAAGGTCAAAATTTGACTGCTTCTAAATATTACGCTCAAAAATACAAATTCTTGATCGGGCAATTCAATTCCATCAATCAATCCCCCTATGTCAGTAAGCGGTATTCGTTAGATGATGGTACACTCAGTACCTTGGAAGCAAGGAGATACCCAAAACCAATGCTTCCCCCAAATTTTGAAAGGATTATTTATTAATGGAAAATATTTCACCTGGCCCCGAGTCCAAACTTGTAGATGGAATTCGGCTTCGTGGTGCATTACGAATTGCTCTAAAAGATCCTGATGGGAAAATTCTCGAAGAACGAATAATCAATAACTTGATTGTTCTTGGAGGACGTTCTTGGGTATTAGGGCAACTCGAATCAACTAACCAAGCAACTGCTCAATCAATTTCCTATATGGGGATTGGTTCAGGAACTGTAGCTCCTGTTACAGGAAACACAGGACTGGGAAATGAAGTAACAAGAAAAACAATTGCATCATTTGATACAACTTTGCTAACTGCAAATCCTCCGAGTTGGACTGCACAATGCACTTTTGCAACAAGCGAAGCAAACACAACGCTTGGTGAAGTTGCAATGTTTAATTCTAGCGCAGTAGGGACAATGTTAAATCGTGCCACATTCGCTTCATTTGTCAAGGCTACTTCTAACACTCTCGCCATTTCATTTACCATTTCTGCTTAAAACTAGAGGGTTTTTAATGTCAGATTCCTTAGATTACGAGCAGAAACCAACTCTAAATTCAACTTTATTGTTGAGTGAGAGGACGGCAGTGAGACTTCAGTTAGGATTTATTGCAGCGATAATTGCAGCTATTGTAACAGCTGTTTTATTCCTCGCTTCAATCCGTACAGATGTTGTTTCGATGATTACTCGTGTTTCAGTTCAGGAAACAATCATCGCAGACTTACAACGTCAAATTGTGGATTATAAAATTCACATGCAATCAGTTGACGATAATCTCCTTTATCTTCGTCAAGCAATAGAGGAAGATCAAAGATGGCATCGAACTCATGTCGATGGGGGATATTCAAAATAAATGATTCAAAAACTTCATTCAGGTCCTGGGATTGTAATTGGGCTTCCCACATTAGGGAGGCCCGTTTCAATAGATTGGGCACTCGCTTTCAAATCACTTAATCCACCTATTAATTTCAATACAATCTTTCAAATTGTACAAAACCAAGAAGTCGGCGCGGCTCGACAAGCCATTGCTGAATTTGCTGTCGAGAAAAAAGCAAAATACCTTTTTTTCCTCGGAGACGATGTAGTAATCCCTTCTCATACACTTCGAAATCTTATCTATCGTTTAGATCAAGATGAATCTATTGCGGTGACTGGAGGTGTATATTGTGCGAAAGCAACGCCGACATTTCCTCTTGTATTTCGAGGGAACGGGCAAGGTAGTTATTGGGATTGGAAAATTGGTGAGTTTTTTAAATGTACCGGATTGGGAATGGATTGTACTCTTATCCGAGTCTCTGCATTAGAAGGTTTGTCAAAGCCTTGGTTTAAGACAGTAGACGATGATAAGTATTTTGATGGATTAAATGAAGCAGAGGTTTGGACTGAGGATCTCTACTTTTTCAATAAACTTTCAAAGGAAAAACCCGATTTAAAAGTGTATTGTGACGGCGGTGTGATATGTGATCACATTGACGTTTACGCAGGGAAGAAATATAATTTACCACCAACATCTCTTCCAATGCGACAAAAGGGGGTGATCAAAGATAAGAAGTGTTTGATTATTGGTCCCGCGCTCGCTTTAGCAGACGATAGTTTTGATGTGACAACATACGGAGATTATGACGGCGCGGATTATCGTGGCTCAGTTGGATTAATGCCTTTTGAAGAAGGTCAGTTTGATTTTTGTATTGCTCAGGGAGTTGGAGCCAACTTCTCTAATTATATCAAAGAAATCTTCAGGGTTGTAAAATCCGGTGGAAAGATTTCACTTCTTCCAGAATATTGGATGGATATCGCAAAAATGTATGAGTGGTTTAAACAAGAATATAAATTAGAACCAAAAATTGACGGCAGCTACATAGAATTGACGAAAGTTTAATAAATGGCAAATATTATAGCAGCAGGTATTGGAAATTTCACTACTGCCGCAACTTGGCAAACAGTAGATTCAGTATCAGAGTTAGATTCAGAGGCAAGCAATTCTGCTATTTCTACGTCTACTCTAGATAGTTCGACATTTGTTCTACCTGCTGTTGCGTTGGATGCTGTGTGTTTAAAAATTGCGGCACGGGCATCAAGTCCCTCTGGAACTTTTACTGTAACACTTCGAAATTCTACAACAAGTACGGATGCCAGAAGTGTTACAATAAATGTCTCAGATTTGGATGCAAGTGGGCTTGGATGGCAAACTTTTAAATTTGCCTCTTCTGTAACTCCTAATGGAACGGATAGTTATTTAATCCGTGTAGTGTGCTCGGCTACTGGCTCACAAGTTACACTTTATCGGAATGCAACTACAAATAATTGGTCGCGGAAACTCCGCACCACAACCACTCAAGCTCCCGCAAGTGGAAATCATATTATTATTTCTAATGAATTAACTGGTGCTGGAACTAAAAATACTATCACAGTTACATTAGATAATACAGCAACTACTAGTTTTGGTCCTACAGTTTCTGGTGGTCCTCCACAAGGAATTGTAGTTTCTGGTGGCGGTACATTCAATTTAGGTACATCAGCTTCGACTTCTTATTATCTAAAATGGAAAGGAATCTTTTTAGTATGTGGTGGGGGCACCTGTAATTGGGGAACTTCAGGGACTCCATTAGATTCATCATCTACATTAGTGTTAGAAATGGATTGTGCGTCCAATGTGGATAGCGGTATTTCGGTAAATAATGGGGGAACTTGGAAAGAATACGGGGCTGTTAAAACTACTACTGCTACATTAATGACCGCTGATAAAGCTATAGCAGATACAGTAATAGCTTTAGCATCTACTTCTGGATGGGCCAATGGAGATATGCTTGCATTTAGCTCAACCACGCAGACACGAACACAAGCAGAAACCAAAAATGTTTCTACAGTGGATAGTTCCATTCAGGTTACATTATCTGCCGGACTTACTAATGCGCATTCCGGTACTTCCCCTACACAATGCTCTGTTATAAATCTCACAAGAAATATAAAAGTCCGTGGAATTGATACAACACATCAGGGATATTTTGTAGCTATTGGGACTGCCGTGGTGATAATGTCTTACTCGGAACATTATCAACTTGGGTCTAGCACTGGGAATAAACATGGAATGGAAGCTCAGACCACCACTGGGAGTTTTTCTGCAACTGGTTGTAGTTTTCATGATGCTACCGTGGATCAATCTATCGGATTTTATATAAATGGGTCCCCTACCAATAATGTATCTCTAGATCATTGTGTTTTTTGGAATAATAATAATGGTCATTTACAAATAGATGCGCTTACTAATACAAATTGGTCTTTTACAAATAATACTTGTATAGGAACTGCAAGAGGGAGTTCTTCGGGTATTACACTTACTGATGTGGGAGGTGTTTTCACAGGAAATCTTGTTTCATCTTCTGTGGGTATTGGTATTGTGTATAATGGAACGGATACGACTGGGACATTTTCCAATAATACTGCCTGTAATAATGGATCGGACGGAGTGCGATTTAATACTCCTATATCTCCTGGAGTAAATTCTGGTACGTTTAGTTTCATAACTTGTTGGAGGAATACGTCAAATGGAATTACATTCCAATCTACGGCTGTCCAAACAGGATTAGTTAGTGCTACTACTTTTGGCAATGGTGCAGCTAATATATTTCTAAATAGTTTTTCTAATGAGGTGTTGTTTGATAGTTGCACACTTGCTGGAGATTCTACTTTTGCTACTCCCATCGGATTACGAATAATAAATAGTGTATCAGCTACAAACATATATTTATTCAATTGTTCTTTTGGCCCAAGTACTGGAATTTATGTAGCTCATTCAACAGTTGACATAGCTGCGGGAGTAAATGGATTTTCAACATTTGTTCAAATATACGCAAATAACAGTACATTCACAGCTGCTAAAACCGTAGCTTCTAATACTGGAGGAGCCTGGGATACTTCAACCAGTGGCCCTGTGTTGATTTTTAATTCTTACATACGTTGTATGAATTTCAACACAGCCGGGAATCATTTAACTATTACCCCTATGGGGATTAACAGTATTGATACTGGAATATATAACACAGCATCCCCGTCAGAACGCCTCACTCCAAGTGCCTCATCTTCGTATAAACTTCAGTCAGCTAATCGACAATACCCGGTAGATAATGGAAGCACTAAGACAATTAGTGTGTATATAAGGAAATCTGTAGCTACTGATCCAAGTGGGTTTGATTATGCCGGGAGTGCTCCGAGATTAATAGTCAAGCGAAGTAATGCTTTAGGAATAACAGCTGATACAGTTTTAGCTACTTCTGTCGCCGCTAATGGAACTTGGGAACAACTTATTGGAACGACCGCTGCTGCTTCTGAAGATGGTGCTTTTGAAGTTTATGTAGATTGTGATGGGACGTCTGGTGCTTGGGTAAATGTTGACGATTGGGGTTAAATGGCAACCGGCGCGAACAAATATTGGGTTTTAGGATTACCTGTTAAATCTATCCTTGGTAACCCTACAGTTAAATACTGGGTAAATGGACTTCCTGTTGCACTTATAGATGATATACAAGGATTCAGTCTTAGTGATACTTTATCTCTGTCTGATTCTTTAAACATAGTATCTCCGATTATTGGTAATCTTTTTGTTGATAGTTTATCACTTTCAGATAGTTTAGTTAGGAGTATTTCATTTGCTCTTCAAAAATCAGATACACTCACTCTATCAGATTTAGCTACAACAACCCTTGGGATGATAATATCCGAAGGATTTACCTTATCTGATCTTCTCAATTATGGTCTTTCACTCCCTGTTACAATAGCTGGGGATCAATTCACCTTAGCAGATGCAATGGTGTTTTTGATCGGTATTGGGTTAGGAAAATCAGATACTTTTACTTTTAGTGATGTTCTCAAAATTGGAGCATCTGTTTCCAGGAGATTAGGGGATAATATACTATTAAGTGATTTTCTGATTGCTCTGCTAACAAATCTTCCTTTATATTCAGACAATTTCGCTCTTTCAGATTCGGCTACTCTAATATTATCTCTTGGGCTTTCAAATAATGATAGCTTAGTATTATCAGATGCTGTTCAATTAGCTTTATCATATACACTAACTCTAACAGATTCCGATACGCTCAATCTCTTAGATACTGTTGAAATAAATCTATCTGGTGATCTTGATTTATATATTCGACATTATTTGAATGATGTCCCGAGATAATGCCTACAACACTTACAGAATCAGATAGTTTTGTATTATCGGATGCAGTTGCGATACAACTGATAAATCCGAACTCCCGCGCGGGAGGAGATAATATACTACTTTCAGACTCTGCTCAATTCCAAGTAAATCTCCTTTCAACCCTCTTAGACTCCCTCAGTTTGTCAGATCATCTTCAAATTCAAAGATCAGTTGGATTGTCTTTTTCAGACTCACTAAATTTATCAGATGAGGGGTCTGCACCTGTTTTGGCTGTTCAAATTTTATTGGTTCTTTCTGATTCTTTATCTCTATCAGATACATCTTCAGTTGTGCCATCTAGTGCCTTGGATTTGTATTTGCGGAGATATTTAAATGACGTTAGCTGAAGCAAGTTTCGCTTTTTTATCTGTCTTAGAGGGAGTTAGATTACATTCTTATAAAGATGCAGTCGGAATTTGGACGATTGGATATGGACATACTGGACCAGATGTTCATGAAGATCAAACAATAACTTTTGACGAAGCATTTACTTTTTTTGAGACAGATACCCAACATCTTTTTCAAATGGTGAGTCATTTACCAATTCAAAAAGCAGCAGCTTATGTCTGTTTTGGTTACAATTGTGGTGCAGGAGCGTTACAAAGAGTTTTAATGGGGCAATCAAATTTACTTGATTTTGTAAAAGGTGGACATCCTGCTGTGATGATTCCAAATTTAGTGGTACGCCGCCGATTTGAGAATGCGTTGATTCAATTATCAGGAGTTGCGTAAACGATGGCGAATTTGACAAAATTGAATTGGCCTGGAGGATACTATCCTTCACAAGACGCCATTAACGGTAACCCATCGACTCTATTAAGAGCTGATAATCTTCAACAAGAACAAGAAGGATCTCTTGGGCTTTGTCGAGATAATAAGCAAATTAGAACTTTTAATGATGTAATAACTAACTTCTATAGCAAAACGTATGGAGGTGTTGATTATATCTATGCAGGTGTTGGTAATTGCCAAACAGTACAAGAATTTCTTGAAGATGGAAGTCAAAGAACCAATCAAAATATCATTAGTGGTGCAAATGGTCGCCCTGTTTTTGGTGATGCTTATGGATTGGTTTTGGCTTGCGCGGGAGCACAACGGAATAAATTTGATGGAGTAACTGTATATAAGCTAGGACTAGAAACTCCACTTATTCCAATTCGCTCTAAAAATCCACAAACAAATGCAACTGAAAGTTTTATTCAAAATGCTGCTGAAGCAGATATAATCCCCGATGCACAAGCTGGTGCGGCATGGACTTTAGGGGAAGGAACTTCAATTTCATCGGATGGACATTCTGCGGAATTTTACCCTGATTCCACTACAAACCGCGCGGTACTTTCATGTGCTTTTAATCCAAAAATTGACATTCTGAATATTGCTGCACAGCAAAGTGCTGACCCCGGTGGCGATTCTTTTTTCATGGATGTTCAATTAGATGATCCCAATGCCTTCTCATCAATTAGGGTTCAGTTTAATTTGGATTCTATTGGACAAAATTACTTTTGGTACGAATGGACAATTCCAGGATCAACAGAATTTAGTCTCTCCAGAGATGCTTGGTCTAAAATTTCAGCCAGCAGAAATCAATTTAATCGGCAAGGAAATGATGTTACCCTTGATTGGAGAACTATCGCTTCTATTCAAATTACTGTAAATGCAGTATCTTCTACCTCCTTTGTTGGTATTGCAACTCCTAGAATCATCGGCGGAATCAATGGGCAACTTCTAGGAAGTTATCAATACATTTACAGATGGGTAAAAGATATGGGGACTTATCAGGCAAAAAGTCCCTTTAGTCCTGTTTCTGAGACTTTTACAGTAATTAATGGAAGCGTATTTGTACTTCCTCATCCGCCAACAGATCAATCTGAAGCAGGGGGATTGCAATTTTGTACAGTTGAGATCTATCGTAGATCAGTACCATCTACTGAGTCTTATTTCAACTCTCTGACAGGTGATTTTGCACAACTCCCTGACATTCTAGATCAATTTTATCTTGTTTCTCAATTAACCGATCCATCTGGGTATGTTCAAGATACAGTTGGAGATGTTGCAACACTTGAATTAGATACTCCTGCGAATATTTTTCTTGATTCAATTCAAAATATCCCTGAGTCAATTGTTGATATTATTGGTGTTTATAACGATCGTGTTCTTTATTTAACTGCATCATCACTTTATCTCAGTGAAAGACTTGATCCAGATTGTTATGATGTAAGATATACATTGAAATTTACTGGTGATCCATTTGATACAAATTTCTGGATCAAAGCCATTAACAATGCAACTCTAATATTAGGGAGTAACCACGATCTCTATGAGATTTCGGGAACTCTGTTAGATTTACCAGATGGTACTCTTGATATTAATGTGTATGCTTTTGGGGACGCTTATCCTCCTATTTCTCTCGATGTTGCTAAAGTTGATGGTCTTTTATTTTACGTAGCTGCGGATGGAGTCAGAACGTGTGCTGGGTCAAATTCCAGTCTTTTGAGTCCTCATCTAAGTCAACTTTTTCAAGGAATTGATTGCCATGGAATTCCTGCAATTCAAATTTTCTCAAATGGAGTGCAGCGTTATTATATTACAGTTGGGCATGGAAAACTTTATGTGTCCCTTCCTCATACTGACGGATTGAGGAGATTACATATCTATGACTTGCTAAAAAAAGTCTGGACTCTGCGAACAACTTTTGTAACAGGGTGTTGGACTACAGCCACAGATAAAGTTATTTTTGCAATCGGACCGACAGCTTATTTGGTTGATAATGGTAATTCCTATACGAATACAACCAATCAACCAATAAATTTTCTCACAGTCTATGATCATGATGGGACCCCACGGAATCGCAAAGACACAGAAACCTTAAAACTTGTTATTGACACAGGTGGGTCAAATTTAGATGTGTATCTTGGTGTTATGAAAGACACTGGAACACAGATGAATTTTGTTGAAACGATCAATACTAATGGTTTGCAGACAATTTTTATTGAGTTGAAAGATCCAAATCTCTCACTAGGGTTCCGCTATGCTTTACAACTTATCAGTGCCGGATTAAAGAAATTTCAACTTGTCGAGTATACGATTGAATACCTCCCGCGTCCAGAACAGATTAATTACGTACGCATTCCAAATACGAATTTAGGATCTACGGCGCGGAAAAGATTCATCTCGATTCCTTTCGTTATCGATACTTTGGGAGCGTCAGTTACAATCACTCCAATTGTTGACAATATCGAATTGGATTCTGAAGCTCAATCTGGGATGTTAAGCACAGACCAGAAACAAACTTTGAATTTTTTCTTCCTTCAAGAAACTGTCGGAACAGACATTGGTTTTATAATTGAAGGAATCGGCGGGGCACCGTTTGAATTAACTGGGCCGGATTATGGAAAAGCTGTAAGTGAGGAAATGCCGGCGCCGGCAGAATTTCTTTTAATCCCCCCAAATGATTTTGGAACTCCTAATCGTAAAAGAGCTACTTCAATCAAATTTGAACTCAATACTCGTGGACAGAGTGTTTCTTTCATCCCAAGAGTGGATCAAGTTAATTATCCTGAAATGGATTGTAATAGTGGAGAGGATAAGAAAAAAATCTTTGAATATTTCTTTGATCCCGCACTTGGAGATTTCACATGGTTTATGTTAGGGGGAGCATTCTCAGCACGGACTCCCACTCCTTTTGAATTATATGGAGGGTTAACTCCACAAAATTTTGAGCCTTTTCCACCTCGACTTCGATCTCTTTATATTGCGGAGAACAATTATGGCGCTGCTGCTCGTAAAAGATTACGTACACTTCCTATCATTATCAATACAAATGGATCTGATGTTACTTATCAGCCATATGTCGATAATGTGGCTTACCCTCCTACTATTCTCAATTCTGCAAAGAAAGCAACTCTTTATCACTTCTTTGCTACTGACTCTTTCGGTATTGATTATGCTGGGTTTTTGTCTGGATCTCAACCCTTTGAATTTTACGAAATGGCATCCCCGGCTAGCGTTGAAGTTCTCCCTGTTCCGAAAAAATATGATCAGCTTGGTCCTTTGCGTTTTGATAAAATTGGAAAACTATTCGCTTTACGGCTTCGAGTTGTTTTGGTTGGCACCACAACAGCTATTCCTTTCTCTATCTTTGGTGACGATCAAGAAATGGATCCAACTTACGACGGAACGCCGCAATATTCAGGAAATTTCCAGATAACTCCTGGAGAAGATGTCGTTACTCAAGTAAATTTACCAAAATCAGTTAATTCAACAATTTTCAGAATTACTCTTGGTCCAACAAATGATGCTTTTCATCGTTTCGATTTACAAGCTAAAGTACATATTTCAGGCATGGAGACAGACGCAAAATGGGTTCCAATCCGGTAACTAATCAATTTAGAGGTTCACAAATTCATGAACCAACTCCCGATTCTTCGTATCACGTTCGTCGTCGCGAAGATATGCGAACACGAATTAAGCAATATGGATTTTATCCTAATGTGACAGAATCTATTGAGCCAACACAATGTTCTAAATGTCATAAAGAATTGATAGATGGGAATGGTGATTGGATTCGAATTAACGGAGTTCCAATTTGTGGGGCTTGTTTGAATGCGCGCAATTAAATCATTAGCAGATGTTCAGATTATTCTGAAACAACTCTTAGATTGGCAATCTAATAAAGATTCCAAAGATTGGGATTTTCATGGTCTGCGTATAAAAAATGCATCAGCGTCAAAAGATCCTAATGATTATGTCATTAGATCTGAATTGCACCCGACAGCATTAGCCGCACCGCCAATTTCTTCAGCACCACAAACTCAAGCGCAAGTTTCTAATCCTCCTCCTAAAAATTCTGGCGGGGATGCAGAGCAGGATTATACGATTGTTTTTGCAATTGATGCTCCTACAGATGGTTATGAAACCTCAGCTTACTATGGTGGGAGAAATCGAGATGGTGTTTTTATTGATGTTTGGGTAGGGTGTAACGGAGCTCCAATTTTAAATCCGGCACTCATTAATTTTAAAGTAAACGGACAAACTTTACTTACAGAAAATATTTCGATTCCAGCTGGTTCATTTGGTCCATTACATTCTTCTCTACTTATTTCGCCCCTACCTGTAATGGGTTTAGATACCAAAGTAACAATGGTGATTATTACAGCTAGTGCAGTAACTTTTTTGAGTGGTGGAATTGTGGTAAGACGAAATAAAAATGCTAGGAATTAAATGTCACTTGTCTTAATATCTGGCGCGGCAATTTCAATAACGGGTAGGGCTTCTGTAACATTAGATACCCGTGGCGCAAATGTTATTTATATTTTCGGTTATGCGGTATTTGATGTTGATGCAACTCCACCAGATGGATTCGATTCGGAGGGGAATACTTGGGCTGGTATTGGAAATCCTTTTTCCTCTTGTAGCGGTTCGATGGCATCCGAACGATGTTTTAATCCGATTACTTCCGCAACACATAATTTTAGAGTGGTTGGCCCAAAAGGGCGTACTGGAGAAGGAGTCGATTTTACTGTTCAAATAATTGTGGTTGCAATGAAAACTACAATTAATCTCACTGATCCATTAATTCAAAGAAGAGCAGCTTCTGGTCAAGTTGCACCAGCTCGACCAGGATCTTTTTCTGATACAGTTGATAATTTTGCAATGATTACAGCTTGCCAAGCAGGTTGTGGATTAACTGATCCATCCGTTGATTCAGGATTTATAATTGAACAATCATTACCAAATTTAGTTGTTGCTACTGCGACTTTGCTTGTTGCGGGAACTGTGAATGTTGCATGGTCAGGATTTACACCAAGCTTAGGTGCACCAGGTGGAATTGGAACAGCAGGTGTACTTATTGAAGGTTTTGGTATTTATATCCCTCCATCATCATCTGGTGTCGGTACACGAATTTATGAAGCATAAGAAAGCGAGATAAAATGGCAACTCTTGGATTACCTCTTTTGAGTACGGGAATTTCTGCACTTGCAGGACTTTTTGGGGCTAAACCCAAACCAATTACAACAACATCTAGTTCCAATTCCAATTCCTCCAGTACATCTACTCCAAATATTGGCGGTAATCAACAGGATTTAATTGATCAATTTACCCAAGGCATTAATAAACAAATGCAGGGGACTGATCTTACAGGATACGAGGGGCAGGGATTACAACAGATTAATCAAAATGCTGGTGTTGCTGATAAGATGTCTCAGAATATCTTAGCAGCGCGGGGACTCTCAAACTCTCCATATGCAGCATTCATGACTAATCAGAACAATAATAATCGACTTAATCAATCTTCTCAATTTATTAATCAAATTCCTTTGCTACAACAGCAATTGAGACAACAAGCAATTCAACAAGCGATTTCTGGATCACAAGCGATTCCTTTTGGTTCTACTGTTACTGGGAGCTCTTCAACTTCTGGAACACAAACACAAAGTGGTGGTGGTGGAAGTCCTGTTGCCGGTGCTTTGAGTGGTGCTGGAGCCGCACTGAATGCTCCTATTAATGGGTATGGAACTACGGCTGGACAACAAATTGGCATGAATTTAGCAAGTATTTTTGGCAATAAGGGGTCATCTTATTATGATGACTCTAATGTTGCAAATGGGAGTGTGGATTAATGGCTGCTGATTCTGAAACTTACATACATCCAATCATCCAAGCGATGGTGGATTCTGCCAATTTGAAATCCCGTGCCATTTCTCAGCAAAATCAATCCGATCAGGCGAAGGAAGAAGCAAAACTTCGTCGGGCTCAGCTTGCGGAAGCTGTTAGAAGAGCAAATCAAGAACATGATTTAAATGTACAAAATTTGGATTTGCGTAAACAAGAATATGATCTTCAACAAAGGCACATGATGTATCAATTACAGCATGGCAAATTGGAAGATGTTGCATCCGGAATTCAACCTGTTGAAGCGCTTCCTTCCGCGCCGACGATTCCGACAACATTAAATTCCCAACCTGGGAATCCTTCAGGAACTGTTACTCCAAGTCCTGCGAGTGTTGCACCAGCGCCAAATTTTTCACAAATGCCCCCCGCCGGGCCAAGTTCGTCAGAAGATGGAAATGTCGATGTTGGTGGAACTTCAATGCCCCGCACGGCTGTTGCACAAATTCCACAAAATGTGGCAGCGCAAAGACAAAGAATTTCTGAAGCTGTGGCTGCTCCTCAAATTGCACGAGATAAACAAAAAGAAGATGCTCAAGCAGCGCGGGAAATGGCAAATGAATTACAGCGCCATAAAGATGCTCAAGATCAATTGGCAATGTCACAGCAATTTTTAAAACACCAAAAAGATCTTGATCGTCAAAACCATTTGGATGTGATGGCAATGCATCAAGCGGCTCTACAGCATGGTGTTGATCCTGAGGATATTCAGAGTCTAATGGATCAAGGATCTACTGGGGAAGCGGATTTAACAGGAAGTACTAAACCTGTTTTAGCGGCAAGAACTGCAATGGAAAATGCAGGAAGAAAACCTTTTGGAACTAAAGAAGCTGCTGCATTAAAAGCATCAACTGGACTTCAACAGTGGATTGACCAATTACGAGCATTCGCTACTAAACTTCCTGATTCAAAAATCGCTGCGGGAGCCAATGGCATTATTAATTCAACTCCAATATTCAAAACCGATCTAGCTAATCAATACGATGCAATTCAGACAGGGTTGATAACTGCTGGTAAAGCACTTGAAGGAATTAGTGGTGGTCGAATTACTATCCCTCAAATGAAGAAATTGGAATCAGGTGCCTCTGGATTAAATATTACGAAAGCTCAAGCATTGTTGTTAGCAGATAATTTACAAAATCGACTTCATCAGCAAGTAGATACAAATCTTCTTGGTGGGATTCCTGAGATTCAACGTCAACTTATTTTCCATCGGCAAGGAGTTACACCGGAATCTCTCGGACTCAGCGGATCTCCGACTACGGCAACTCAACTTCCTGATTTCTTGAAAATTGCACCACAAAAGAATAAACGTGGTACGCCATTGAATATCAATGAATCTATTAAAGCTGGGCAACCTATTTATGGGGGTCAATAATGCCACTTGAGGATATAAATGGGAACCTGATTCAGCAACAATCGGCAATTTCTTTAGAAGATGTTAATGGAAATCCAATTAAATCTGGACCAACTCCCGACCAACAACACATTCAAGATTTACAACAACAAGATCCTATGTCAGCGCAAGGATCTTATGGACCAACAGAACGAAGAACTTTATTGCAAGCGTTACCTATTGCTGGTGGGGTTTTTGGTGGAGTTCCTGGCGCAGCTGCTGGTGCATTTGCGAGACAAGCACTTTCTCCAGATAATCCTGATATTGGAGAAGCTGTAAAAGACACTATTTTACAAGGTGTGATTCCTGAGGGTGTTGGCGCGGGAATGAGAGTTGCATCGAATGGAGCTAAAGGAACTTTAGCATCCCTTATCGCGAAGTTTCCACGTCTTGCAAACATGCTTCCAGGAGTTCAAAAAGCAGATATTATAAATCAAATGGCTTCGAAAATGGTTCCGGAGGCCGATAATGTTGCAGTTGCAGCAGAAAATGCTCGTGCAAATACGCCTTATCCCTCACAAGCTCAAAAAGAAGCAACTCATGGGTTATTTGACGTACCATTTGAACAAACTGGAATCAATACAACTAAAATCAGGCCCCTTGTTAAAAACCTGTTTAATGATGTTACTGATGTTAGGAATGCTAAACTAAGTGGGGTTTCACAACAACGATTAGCTTCTCTTGCGGGATCAGATCTTGTAACAAGGAATTACAGTGCGGCTCAGCAATCTTTCAATGCACCAAAAATACTTGATGAATTGACAGGTACAAAAGCAGATATTTATAAAGAAGCTATGGGACCTGCTTATGATACTTTTAAGCAGTTAGCTGAATTAGGAACTCAAAAAGGTGTTGGCGTTAAAGCTATGAGTCCTGTTCAGACTATGTTCTATGAGGGAAAAAGAATCTTCTTTGGATCTCTTGCAGGTGGAGTTTTTGGATTACCGGCTCACGTTTCAGCAGGATTAGTTTTAGGAAGTGATGCAATTGCTCATATTGCAAGTGATCCGAAACTAGGGCAGCTTGTAATTCAGGCTATGAAAACTCCTGGAACTGCCCCAGAATCGACACTACTAATGAAAGCAATCATTAGCGGACTGCGTGGAACTACAGTTTATCTTCAAAATGCAGATGGTCAGAAAGACCAAGCGACAATTCAGTTAGATCAGCAAGGGAATCCTCAGTTACAATACTCTCAGAAACCATCTGGTCGGTAGGACAATCACTGATTTCTACAATATCGTTATCAGAGCAACATCTCAAATGACGCTCACCTAATGGTTCCCCACATTCTACACATCTCATATTGGCCATCCTGCTTCCTCTCCTCTCTTTCTTTCCATCAATTTTGAACCGTCTAATACATGATTCCCATCTCGATACAATTGGGGATCTCCAACTCCCATAAAATAACCAGTTGCAAGTCCTTCGGGAGTCTCAAATGGTTCGATTGCTATAAAACGATTCCTATCATCTTTCCATTTTCCATGCCATTTAGAAAATTGCTGTTCTCTCATTTCTTCTCCTGATCCTTAAATAAAATATCAACACATTTTTTTGTGAGTTTGTACCCAATTCCATCGTCAAACATCGCCGCAGCAAGCATTTCTGCTTGAGTCATTGTGTCTACAAACTTGTCGAAAGTTTCCATGTCAAATTCATTCCAATTTACTCTAAGTAGATATGCCCTTGACAAAGAGTGTGATGGCTGATCGTAAAGTTGTTGTAAGACGATTGTTGCAATATTCGAGATTGGAGACTTTCCTCCACTCATCACAAATTGAGTATAATTGGGAAGTAATCCCATTCCTTCAGAGATTGCTTCCTCAATATGACATTTTCTTATCTCCAGTCCCAATGAATGATCTGCACATAAAATCATTGAGAGTTTGAGAATTGATGTGTGGATACGACCTAAAATACCAGTCTTGTCTTTCACATTTTGTTGAGAAGCTCGAAATGGTTTATACCAATTATCGTATTCCTTCCGCGCCGCCTCACTAACAACCATCTCCCCCTCGATTTTGCTAATCGCCAGAAGTGAGTCTGCAATCTTTTTCATCGACTCTGTAGTGTCGGGGAAATCGAAAAGGCTATTACCTTGTCTAAATTCATTTGGCTTGACTAAAAATGTTCTCCCTAAAAGACCTCCTGTTCTCGCTTTCTCATCATAAAGATCAATCAACAGACTTTCATTAGAAGCTGCCATCATCGTGAAACAGATGTTTTTGATATGGAAAGTTCCCGTTCCACGTAATCTACTAGTGTACTCCTCTTTGAAATCATAGATATCCGTAAGGATTTTGATGGCTTCTGGATCGTTGACAATACCAGCTGAGAGTTCGGGAGCGGAAAAAAGTGATGACCCTCCCTTAATAGTTTTGCCCGTCTTAGGATGAGTTTCTCCTCTAGCAAGTTCATCCAAAATCGCTTGAATGCTTGTCCGTCCGGAAATAACCTTTGTGTTGGCGATTTTACTAGTAAGTTTCTCACAAAATCTGACAGGGTTCCCCTTCCTATGTACTGCTGAGTCTGCGAGTAATAGCACATATACATTCGGATACAAGTTCGAATCTCCTTGTCGTATATAGCAATTATCTCGCATAATGGCGGCGATAGTGCAATAGGCGGACCATTTCCAAAAGCTCTCCGGTGATTCATATGGTTTTGTGTGCTCCAGAAGAAGTTTTATGAACCCCACGCCTTTCGGCTCCTCTGCATCTTTTTTTCATTTAATACTTTTTTCCATTCTCCGCGCGGCGATGTTCAAGTTTGTGATCCTCACGTTGAGCATTAAAAATCATTTTTTCAACAAATGCCCCGCCCAAATCTAATTCCAATCCCGCCGCCATGTCAAATATTCGGATTAAAGCGTCAGCGAGTTCAACTTCAAGCATCGAACGCCAAGGCAATTTATCATCTTTGAGATTTTTTCGATGCCCTTCCATTGCTTCTGCCAATTCGCTCACCACTAACATGAGCATTTCAGGGACATTTCTCTTTAGTGGAAGCCCACTTTCAAGATCTACCCACCAATTTTTATTTGATTCATGCACATCTTCACATAAATTATTAATTAGAAGAGTTGTGTTTATTTCATTTTCAGTTTTCAGTCTTCCGAGTTTGTCCATTCAAACCTTCTCCTTTTAAATCAAAGTATCTGACCACCAAAACATTCCACGCGACCTTAGATAGTTGATTTTCACTAATATCGCCATTACAATATTTATGCAGATGATTACTGGCATGATTAAGACAATCAATAAGAAAATCTCTACCACCCTTTTTCCAACTGTCACCATATTTGGGCAATCCTTCCTCAAAAATTGAAGCGAGTTCATCCAGAAATTCGAGCGGAATAAGATCATGGCGCCGGCGCAGGATTGTGCGGTTACCTTGATCTTTTGGAAGAACAGTTTCTTCGACCCATTGGTGTGTTTTGCTTTCATTGATGGTGGAATTGCAATAATCGCTGTTTGGATTTGCTTCTGATTGTTTTATACCACAATAATCACAAATTTTCATTTATTTGTACTCCAATTTTTTTAAATTTTTCCAATTCTCATCTGACCAATCTGATTCCATCGGTATCACGAGCCGAAAATCACGACTCAGTGAGCAGTTTGTAAAGTCGATGGGGGTTACTACGTTTTTTTCGAAGATTCTAGTGTATTCCTCCTTTCTTCCTTTTTTAACTTCTGCGAGACATCCATCATGCGCTTCAACAAGTGGGCGTGCCCAGCCATCTGTCTCTGCAAAAGTGGAAATGAAAGAAAATTTGAGTTGATCCCCAACAATACCTTGCGGAAGTGTTGAAATTGCTTCATTGATAGTATGGTCATCAATTCGTCCATAGAAATCGCGCCTTCTTCCATTAGGGAAAATAAGAGTACGAGTTTCCTTAACGTGTTTCCCGATCTCACGGTGAAAAACCTGACGTATGTTTGGTTGTTTGTCATGGAATGTTTTTAGAATTTTCGCACAATTTCTAATGGGTTTATGAAGCATCATCATTAGACGATCTTCTTTCATATTTCGTTCACCCGCGTGCCGCACTGTTTTTGCAGTATGGTATCGATCTTCGCCAACTCCTGTTTGTGGATTAATCCAGAGTCCTTTTTTGATTTCAGACGGTTCACAATTATAAACCCAACTACCTGTGAGACGATGGATACCAATAGGACCATCAAAAACACTAAGAATATCGTAATCTTTGGCGAGGACTGCATCGACTCGTGCCTCAGCTTGTGAAAGATCGTTTTCAACAAAATCATATCCAGGACTAGGTACAAACATAGAACGTAAATCTTTGCCATATTCTTCCCCTTCGACTGTAAACCCATGCTTTGCGATTGTTTGAAACGATCGGCCTATATTTTCTAGTTTGAAAATAATTTTTTTCTTCTTAGGATCTCGTTTGAGGTAATAGTCAGTAGTTTCTGCAGCATTTGTTCGGCCATTTTTAGTTCCGACAAGATTATACTCACATCGCATTCTACCATCTGGATGAAGGGTTGATTCGAGGTATTCAATAACTTTATGGATCTTTCTACACGCGATAATTGTTTTGATAATTTCATTTCCATCTCGGAAAGAGTTTGATTCGCCGATCCATGCAAGTAATTCGAGAGATTCTTCGTCAGTTGACCAAGCGCCAGATTTAGTTTTTTTGACACCTCTAACAGCTTTAAATTTGAGTTCGTCATAGATGATTCGGTTGACTTGTTTATCACTTAGAGGATTTATTGGCTCGCCGCAAAGGACTTTAAGTTTGTAGACTTGTGTGTCAAAGAGATTCCAGTATTTTCCGAGAAGTGTGTTTCGTTGAGTTTGATCGACGAGGATTCCGGTTTCTTCCATTCCTTTATAAATAGGCATGAGCTGAATGAGTTTATCGTAGACGGCGCGGCATCCCTTTTCATCAAGTTCTTCGAGTTGTTGTGGATATATCTGATGCACCGCCAAAGAATCTTTCGCGTTGTAAATATAGAGTTGTTCACGTTTATATTTAGCAGGATCGTACTCTTTTCCCTCGTCTTTGAAGTAAGGCATATCTGTATAAAGTGAGGTGAGGAATCCGAGATTCTTCGGAAACTCACTATACAAACATCCCGCGGCAAGCATCGTGTCTCCAACCACATTTTCAACTTTAAGTCCGACTCGTTCACATTTTCTCCAATCAAACTTTATGTTTTGGTTTACCTTTGGAAGTGGGGAAGCCAGCATTTTTGCGACTTCATAGAACATTAGTGCGCGTTCATCAAGAGATATACTATAATCAATGAGAGGAATGCAACAAGATTCCAGACCATCAAAACAGAAGCTAATACAAGTCGGGATGTCCGCGTAAGTTTCAATGTCGAAAACAACAAACTTAGCTGAACTATAGTGACGAGTAAAGTAATTGCGAACTGCCTCAGCAGATTTGGCCCACCAAACATTTCCTATTTCCTCTATTGGTCCCTGCACATATTGATTTTTGGCAATCTTACCAAAGTCAGCGCGGGTGATAAATTTCATTTTTACATCTTCATTAAGGTATGGGTGTACACCGAGAGTGGGAAGAACGCGAATTGGACGTAAAGAAATTCCGTGTTTAAGAGGGAGCACAGAACCTCGAAATTTTCTGATTCCAGATAAACCTGTAAGAAAATTGAAGGCGAGTTCTGAGAGGGGGACAATGACGTTTGGTTCAATATCTTTGATCTCATTCGACAAGATTTCCCTGTACAGATTCCCATTTTCCCCCTCTAAAAGTGGCCGGTTAAAATCTGGCTTAATAAGATTAATTCGTTCTTTAATCAGCGCGGTTCGCCAACAAGCATCCCAAGAGAAATTATTATCTTTCGCAAATCCACGATAAATGCTTTCGGCATAACCTGTAATGGCATATTCAGACGAAACGTCCTCAGATGAGGCGCCGTCGGAAACAAACATTATTTGGGCGCTGTCGGAACCGTGGCCACGAATCATTCAGCTTTTTTCTCCTTCTCAAATCCGTTGATTCGCATTTCGATCTCAAATTCGCCAAATCCAATTCTAATTGGTTTTGTTGGATCATTAACTGGGGATTCTACTTTCACAACTGTTCCTGGTCGTGTAAGATCCTTGATCTTTAACTCAACCCCTTTTGTACCAAGATAGGTCATTTCTTTTAGAACAGATTCTTCTAATGGATCTTCCGCGCGGAGGCGAATGCGTCTTGCACCGGTGTCGAAATTGAATGAGACTTTCATAAATTTAATTCTGGG
>Ga0070711_100000455_pt1 | contig 21405 bp, 18 predicted proteins | sample LARL53metaG_FD_65452 | JGI IMG/M metagenome (GOLD analysis project Ga0070711, IMG submission 65452) | Corn, switchgrass and miscanthus rhizosphere microbial communities from Kellogg Biological Station, Michigan, USA - LAR L5-3 metaG | ecosystem: Host-associated > Plants > Roots > Rhizosphere ... | reverse complement strand
GTCTCGCTCGTCCTCAGGCGAACCGAAAGCTGTGATTTCTTGACTTTCATAAATTGTGGTCGTAGCTCCTAACGATGACGGTGGAGTCTCTAATTCGCTCGGTCGCTCCTTACGTGGAACTGCCCTCCTAGTACGTGTGGATTTTTTTGGTCTTCGGGAAATTTTTCTTGTACGCGATGCACTAACACCCTTGCTGCTTGGCTTTCTTGCACTTTGTGTCTTTGATGCCTTCCTCTTCGGAGTGGCCTTAGATCTTTTGGTGGTTTTGGTCTTCTTCACCTTCTTCCTTCCCTTTGGTTTTGTTTTAGTTGCCATATAATTAGCAGTAGATAATACAAAGATAAATACTTATTAAATTTTATTTTTTATTAACAAGTATATTGTGACAGTTTAACTTACAATAACACTAGAGAGCATGCAAGAAAATGGTTTATGGGTCTTAGATCCTCACAAGATATAGAAACTCAACACTCCATGAGAGGTTAAGCATAAACCATAAAATCACGGATAAATTTGTTCGCCAGTATATCTATCTATAATCTTAATTGCTTTTGTGGGGCAAGTTTGGGCCGCTGCGAGGATCGATTCAAAGTTTGCCCCAGTCTCTGACTCTATTTTTACCTTTGGATTTATTCGCTTATTTTTCTCCAAAACAAATACCTTGGGTGCAAGCGTTTCACAACTGCCAAACGCCAAGCAAAGTGAAGGTTCAACAGATATCTGGAATCGACCTTTCGGGATATCCAAAAGGTTTGAAACTGTTGATTGCATTTGAGTATATTTATTTTTGTAATAATATTGTTTATCCGAAAGATCATGATTTCTACTATTGTTATTGTAATCTGAGTAAATACGATGGGGATCGGAAGCATTATCCTGACCATTTTTGATATCCCCTTCGTCCAATTCTATTTCCAATTCTGTTCTGAAGTTGTTCTTATCATACTTAGTCCTCTTATTATCGTCGGAAAGAATTTCAAAAGCGGCATTGATTTTTTTGATCATAATCTCGGCTTGAGATGAATTGTTCCTGTCAGGATGGTACTTTCTTGCTAGATGTCTATATGCCTTCTTCACCTCAGGATATGTGGCCTGTTCAGATACACCTAGAATTGCATAATAGCCACTACTATCCATCAATGTAAAAGTGCAGCAGGATTACTTATCTCTTTTGAGAGATTAGAATAGCCTTGTGTCATTAATGTCTGAGTGCTGATCATATTATCTGGATGTGATCACGCGACCTTCGATTTTTGTGTATTACTGAGACGAAATCGGCATTGGAAGTTCAGTTGTCGCCGGGAGGGGAGTCTATGAGTTCAATCAAACAAATAAGTTTGGTCCTGCGAGGATCACGAGTATGACTGCTCGTTGCAGATAGGAAAAATTTTTACTTCTTCCACCTAGACTAATAGTATTGAGTTGTATCGTATACAAGAAGGATAATGTGCAACTGTCAAAAGATTACACTAACTGAAAGTCTCATGAACAAAATATCGAGGCTAAATCTGGATCTCTAACGGCCTGCATATTTTTAGTTAATAATGTTTCTATCTCGTGCAACCTCCATGCTGAAAGACTATAGGCGAACACCAGAAGAATACCAATTTCCATGAGGTGCTTCTTCAATCACTACAATCACCTCTTTTTTCTGAACTTTCAGTATTTTTGATACATCCTCGGTAATCGCCTCTGCAAGACGGTCCTTTTCTATTTGTGTTCTACCACCAAACATTGACACTCTGACTATTGGCATAGCGATGAGATAATTATGAAAAGCGATGAATAAGACCTTTTCTGATGGGCACTATGATCAGTAATTGTTTGTCATTCGGATGCTGCCGAATGGTCCGCTTAGTCTAGTGAGCAGTACTCCAGGGGTATCAGATGTCCATAAAGTTATCCTTGAGTATGCCTGATGGCGCTCGTGATATTCAGATGCACCCTAAAGTCTTTGCATGGCAATGCAAGGATCATGTACGAAAATCAACCCTTTTGCATGGCAACAGGTGTAAAATACATGCTTTCTAATTGTTAGGCTCCCAAACCCTACAAATCAAAAAATCGTAATTTACATCGTCATTGCCTGCGGAACAGAATTACAAACCGAGCATGCCCATAGGTGCATCGCAGCTAGTGTTACGGAGGGCCTCGGACATTGCTATCTTTTAAACTCTCCTGGTTAAGATGCACAAAACTTGCTATATCACCTCTCCTATCATCATTGCTTTTAGCTTTATTGAACAAAAGCTTTTATTATTACATCTTTTTATAGCAAAACATGAAACGCGTAGAAGCCATTATCAGTAACGAGAAGGTTTTAGAATTAAATGAGGCCTTGAAAAAGGCGGGAATAGGTGGATGTACTATTTTCGAATCAAGGGGCCGTGGCAAAGGCGAAAAACCGGTTGTTGAAAGTAGCAGGGGTACGGCAAGATATGTCTCTGAATTTTCGGTTAGAGCCAATGTACTTACAGTAGTTGCAGATTCTCAAGTCGAAAAAGTGGTAAACACAATACTGAATACGGTGAGTACAGGTTCAGCAGGGGATGGCAAGATCTTCATATCACCGGTCAGCGATGCCGCTGACATAGGAACAAAAAAACGCGGTGATAGTGCCATCATTTAATTTCTATTCCATCGTATATGTTGGATAAAATATTTAGGTTTTAAAGAATTTCTTTGTTTCTCCGAGTGCTAGGATTTCAAGAGCTGCGATCTCTAAAACGATAGGCAGTTCTGACACGACCTTACCAATGGCCAGGCAGCAACGATGAGGAAGCGTCTTTACTATTGACCTAACGGTATCATTATCAGCTAAAGAAACTTTTGATATCTTGTCCAAGTCCACATCATTCGTGAAGTTGAACAAAAATATGTTGTCTGCCTGCCGGTAAATTCCGTCGCCAATAGCATCCGGCTGATTCGTGATAAAAGTTGGATAGATTCCGAAATGTCTCATCCTAGTTACGAGATCCTCCCAGTATGTTTCCCGAATATACAAATGGGCTTCCTCTGCGAAGAGAAAGATCGGAGGAATTATATCCTTCTCTAGCAAGTCAACCAACTTGTTCAGGATAAGCTCTACGACAATTCGTCTCACCAAGGGGGTTATCTTGCCCATGCTCACCACGATTACAGCACCTTTGTTTTTATCTGAAAAAATATTTTCGAACCTGAGTCCCTCTGTGTGATTTTGTAAAAATAATCGAGATGCCTGCATTACATGAAACCTGGAAACTAACGCATCACGTACCAGCTCATTAATATTCCATGTGTTGATCGCGTTGCCGAAGGCCTCGATTTCTAGGTTATCCCTGTTTTCAAGCCAATCCCAGATTCGGAAGAATTCTCGCATAGATGCGGCAGGAGTATCGAGCGCGTTTTTTAGCACGTTGGAGATTGCGGCCTTGCCACAATATGCTAGAGAGAAACTCAACCCCTTTCCTGACTGCAGTATCCTAACCTGATTTGCAAGCGAAGAGGGAGATCCATCAAAGTTGGTTGCCAATCCTCCATACTCATCATTTAAATCAAATACAATCACAAAAGCGCCGTGTTGCACGAGAGTTTTTATAAGAATCTTTGAAAGATGTGATTTGCCAGATTCCTTTTTACCGGTAACAATATTTAGTTTGCCATCAAGATCCTCAGCATATATTTCAAAATCTTCGTTATCTCCCTTTGTTCTACCTAATTTAATAGGAAAGATTCCAGTCCTTCCCAAAGAATCGTTCAATTCGGTAATGCTTAGACGCCTTAATTTGGAATATACCCTTGACGGGATCCACGTCACATTACTCGATAGCTTGCCTGATGCATCTATGCTTCCGCGCATTTTAGTACGGAATAACCTCGCATCTCGGATCATACTTGATAGCTTTGCAATGTTGAGTGGGTCGTGTAAACTTTCAGTACTCGATGCAGTTATTACTTCATCCCTGACAATATCTTCAATCAATGACTGGGATGAAAGATACTCCTCTTCATAAATCTGAGCTATCATTTTTTTGTTCAACTTTCCGTCATCGATCAAGAGATAGTCACCCTTACTGATATCGTCACCTTTAATTGCCAGTACCACAAGTTCATTGCTACTTTTTGTTAGTATTTTCATGCCGGGATAGAGCCTAGCAGAGTTTTACGAATATCTTCTGACTGTAGTTCGGTCAAATCATAGTTGCTCAAGAGGTGGCCTCTAAGACACGAGATCTCCGTATTACTAAACGCCGAGACATGATGTGCAAGTCTTAATGTCTCCGGATATCCTCCAGCCATCGAATCATTGGCTAGTAATTTACCTATCGAGTTGCCTGTATCGCCATTCGGACAAACGATATCTGCACGCAAGATAGGACTATTGTTTTTACCAAGCTTTACCAGAAGATTATTACCTATGGCGCTTTTGCTTAGGCTTTGGATAATCACGTCAATGTTCATATACGCGGCCTCCTTGATTTTTGTAAGAGGTGCCGAGACTTTATCTAGAAGCTTAAAAGAGGTACTTTTGCTGATTCCCAACAACACGTTCTTACGAATTGAACAATTCTCAGCTATCCTTGTAATATTCTGGTTATTCTTTTCATATGGCGATGACTTTAATGCTCCGTCGACAACGATTATTGCGTTAACAAAATGATTTGATAGCTTCATCTGTATCGCCCTTTCAACTCTTACTCTGATCAGTCTTTTAGCCGATTCTACATCCAAAAGAACCAACCTTGCAAGTCTGTGGTCAAGCTCCGAAGTTTTAATTGTCTCATTGCTTAAATAAAACAAAATGGGGCCTATTTTGAAGTGCATAATTGCATGACCGTTAAGAGCGAATGCAATTCCGCATTTTATGGCATATATAGAACCGTCTTCAGTTTCCGCTATCCTGATGCTGCTGGAATCGACTGCTGCAACTAGCATAGCCTCATTGACAGATCGGATCGACTTTATCGTTTTTTCGCAGCCTGGATTAGATCGGACGTCCCATCCTCCGAGAGGTACATGATTTCTCTCGTAACAGCTAAAAACAATCTTTTTGCCACTGAGTACATTCTTTAACTTCAACGACAGGCTGCCTCCTATTGACTGGCCTAACACGCTTTGAAATTCATTGAAGTCAATTCCGGCCGAATTCAATTGTATATTCATGTTGTTCAACAATATCACTCCCATGTTATTAATGTTGTGCAACATGCACACGATGGACATGTTCAGCAACAAGTTTATGTGATAGAAATTTCACCGTTTCATATCACCATTAATGAACGAGTCACCATCTTCACCAGATGAAGTTAAAATTAGATTAAAACACCGAGACTGGGAGGTGGAGATCACCTGTATCGAGAAAAAAGTGAGGGAGGTGGTTGAAAATGTGCTGTCAGGTATTGATACCTCGAATAGTCTTAATTCGGAATTCAGTGCTCAAATTGCAGATTTGAGAAAGCAGGTCGATACTCTGACAGAGCAGATCCATTTGAATCTCAGTATTCAAAAGCAGATGACAAATCCAGTCGCTCTGCAAACCAAGTTGGCACAAAGGGGGGGAATAACATGTAGAGGCCTCCTCCAATCACTGTGGTACGAAGGGTATTTTGGAACCGAAAAACCGCTAGGAGAAGTTCATGAGGAGCTGTCAAGGCGTGGTTTTAATTACGATAGGACTGCGGTTTCGCATTCACTCACCGACATGGTTAGGGAAAATATTCTTACCAGAAAAGGAACAATGAGAAATTATCAGTATATACAAAGAAAGCCGCCTTCTGAATCTCCGTCTTAGGAGAAATCTAGTCTATCCCTTTTGCCTTTTAGCGAACACCGAGTTTAGCCAGTGAATACCAGAAGTTGTAATTCTATAGGTGGAAGATTCATTTCCATTTACTGTGCTGTCCCTCAGAACGTGTCCTGCCTTAACCAATTCCGAGAGTCTTGAGCTGACAGACTTTGGGTTTAACGTTGTTACAAATTGGATTTCAGATAACTGCCTTCCATCGTTAGGCATCTTTCCAAGATCCTTTGCGATTCTTGCTGCTACCAAATGCAACGCAACAATTTCTTTATCCGACAATTTTTTCATTTCAAATTCTTCGTGCTCTAGGATAACTCGAGGTCCCTCTGGGGTTATTTTGATGAAGTTCGAAAATAAATCGATAAGCTCCGTAACTCCATAATTTAACGAGATTCTCCTAGCCAAATCGATGGTAGGAACTTGTTTTGTCATGAAGTTAATGACGGATGTCAGAACCGATTCAGGAGAACCATTGAACTGGACCTTTACCTCTCCTACATTTATCGATACAATGACGTTAGTATTATTATCAGTGCCGGGAGTATTATTAAATGTCATTATGCTCATCTCAACTGATATTGATTAGGCTCGTGATCATTTTTAACAGACTGACTGTAGAAGAATATAGATATTGCCGATTTGAGTGAAGAGATTGAAGATTATTATTAATGACCCTTACTTTCTTCGTGTGGTCGACGATAACTTTCCGGCTTAATGGGTTAACGTTCTTAACGAAGCTCATATTTGATAAACCAATCGTCTGTATGATTCTCAATATTATATAATAAGATAACGTAGCAGAAAGAATTTAGAAGACTATGAGTAATCTAGGGTGGTTTCTGTGGAGTCAAAAACAGGAGAAATCTATATGAACATCTATAGATTGCAACTTCGGGACATGTCAGTATTATGCAAGAAGAGGTAATGATGTTAGAAAAGAAACTGACGTCATTCAGAAAGAATTTTTATTCTCAGGTGTATATTGTTTGTGATGACCGAGAACTCTACCAGGCATATTACCCTCCTGAGACAGATGGAGGCTCTCAAACGTGAACATCAGATACGATGCAGCCACTATGAGCTCCAGTTTTCTTTCAAAGCCGAATCTATCAACTGCACAATTTGTGGAAAAAACTGGTCATTTCTTGAAAACCGAGGTTATTCGAACATCGTGAGATCTACAGAGCTGATAAGGAATAGCAAACCAGGTACTCGGCCAATTACTGGTCGTATGCAGTTAGAGTCGAATTAATACCATGCGATTGATAATTCTTTAGATAAAAAAGCATCGCTATCATGCGAGATAACATATGATTCATGAAACCTCATCTATGGGAAGAGCCTGAGAGAAAATAGTATTGCATAACAATGGTCACAAATGCTAGAATAGAGCTATATATCGCCAATTTGAGTATTTCTTTGCCAATCTCTTTTTCTGATAGAGGACCATCTGCCAAGATCAATCTTAATAGTGTTGTAGGTGCATTCTTCTCTTTTGATGCCATTAACTTAAAATCCTCCCCCAAGACTGTAGGTCGAGCTTTTACTTGTCTATGCTCAACAATTTTCTTGACGCTATCAAGAAACAAAAATGAATTCATCACTGACGGCAGCAAAGCAATGACTCCTATTATCTCAGAGCTTCCGGCAATGGCTAGCGCACCGTACATGGCCCCTATCAACAACGTGCCTGAATCTCCTGGAAATATTTTGCTTGGAAATCTATGAAATTTATAAAATGCAATCATTCCAAAAAAAAGGGGAAGTGCAGCAAGTAATACTAAGGCGTTGCCAAAGAGAGCTAAAGAGACCAAAAGTGGAATCATCGCAACGATCACTGCCTCGCTAGCAACCCCATTCAGGACATCAATTGAATTAATGGTATTACCTGCTACTGGAATTATGATTAGTATCAGGGGAACGTATAGAAGTGGAATAGAGGGGTCTCCAAATATGAGATTTAAATGAGTTCCGTGAGCCCCTAAAACAATCAACGGTATGGCAGCAGGAATAAGTGCAACAGGCTTATACCACCCAGGCATGACCTTTTTATCGTCAATCAATCCTACAATAAATGCAATTATTGTGGTTAATAGAATCGCGATGACCTCAGTGTTTCGAGAAAATAAGTAAAGAATAATCTCGGCGACCGCTATTCCTATAAGCAAGATCGGACCGGCAGGTCTGGGAATATTAGGCCGTTCAGGTTTATGGTAATCTTGAACAACGCTTCCTATCGCTTTGAGTGATTTAATTACCCTAGGGGTCAGCAATAGTATGATTAGAAAAGAAATTACAGAAATTATTGTTCCGTATAAGAGGATATTATTCAAAGAGGACAGATCTAGCATTAACGTTATCAATTCCGTAGATACGGTGGCTTATAAAACTACAATCACTCCAGATAAAACCACGCCGAAAATTTGCTTTCTTATTGGAACAATAATTCTAATATGGTTCCTTCTTTATTTGTTCTTTTAATTTTTTTGCCAATGTTGGACCGATTTTTGGAATGGCGGAGAGTGTTGCCTCCGGCATTTCTGTAACTTTCTTGGCGTCAATAACGCCGGCGTCATATAACGCTCGAGCTCTTGCCCTTCCGATCTCCTTTAGCCTGACGAGTGGAATAAGTTCTTCTCTTATACCGTACCTTATTCGAATCTGAAGATTATGCAATTCTCTTAGCAAATCCCCGCGTTTGAGTAGTTTAGCAATCTCGTATAACGAATGAGCAAGCCAGTTAGAGATCTCGACCATTCTATACATATCGCCAGGTTCAATTGAGAGTCTGTCATTTAACTTCCTATCGCTGGTTTCGTGGATCCACTGATATAATGCCAATAGACTCCTAGAGCATTCAAACTCGCTAATTTGAAAGAACAATTCGCTACGATGTTCCTCAATGATTGTAGTTAATTCAAAGTCTTTCTTTCGCATAGAAAATCTAGGGTAGAAGTCAGCACAACTTGTGATCACGTGCAGGAAGCCAAGGGTATGATTAATAACACAATCACTTGTATTCGCTTTGTACGGCTCAATTGCTTCGATTGCTCTTTTGAAGTCCACGGCGGTAAGAGGGTCGATATAAAGTAATGATGATCGCCTTCCAAAATTTGTAGGCATATATCTCTCATTTTTCAATTTGATAAGGTTCTCATTTTCAAGAAAACCTAAAGCTGCTTCTATTTTGAAGGCCATAGCTTCCTTTTTATGCTGCTGAGCACACAACGTAGTAGCGAAAAATTCGTATATTTCGTCCTGCTTCATTCCGGGGATTGTGGAAATAATACTAAGAATATGCACTCTCAATGCCCTATCATTTATCAGCTGCGAGCGTACGGGCTCTGGTTCACCAAGTATGTAGTGTTCATAAATCTGTCTTGAACTAACTCCCGATTCTGCTACAATTATGGCTTCTCCAACCGTGTCGTACTTCGGTCTACCTGCTCTTCCGCACAGTTGTTTGTATTCTAAAACACTTATCGGCATATTTGCACCATGATCGGGATTATACCGTAGAATACTTGAGAGTACCACTCTTCTTGCTGGCAGATTCACGCCTGACGCCAACGTGGGAGTAGCGACTAGAAGTCTAATTACACCGGTCTTAAATGCCTCTTCCACAATTTCTCTACTAGACGCTCCTAAACCTGCATGATGGAAAGCTACACCTTTGGATACCAGCTTTGAGAGATTACTCGTGAGCTCGACGTCCTCACCTTTGGTTCTGATTTGCAGTGATGCTTTGGTAGCCTTCTTTATATCGGTTCTATCAAGTCGTCTGTAAACTCCTTCGGCAGACTTGGCAGCAAGCGAAGAAGCACGTTTACGAGTTGCTGCGAAGATTAATGCCTGTCCACCATTGTCAATAGAGTCGATGGCTAGATCTATTGCAGCACCGGAATAGCTTTGAATTTCGACACGGTTACCATCTTTCATGAGTATAGTACCATCTTCATACACTCCCTCTAACAGTTTGGTTGGTCTCCAGTTAGTTTCTATTAATTCACAATCCAACCACCTTGCGACATCCGCAGAATTTGAAACTGTCGCACTTAATGCCAGAACCTGTGCATGTGGATGCACCTTTCTGATTATGGCTAATATCATCTCAAGTGTTGGCCCGCGTTCCTTTTCGCCAATCAAATGAACTTCATCAGCTACGAAGAGTCCGACTTCGGATATCCAGCTAATCCCATGTCGGATTAGTGAGTCCATTTTCTCGTTTGTTAAAACTAGAACATCGGCTTCTTCTAGTGTCCTAGCCGTTGAGGTATAGTCACTCGAGGCAACTCTGATACGGATTTTTCTATTCAAGATATTCAAACGTTCGAGCACACAAATATCATGATACTTTTCCATAGCTAAGGCCCGTAGCGGAGTAAGATACAATACCTTCATTCCTTTTTCAAATGCTTTGATTGCTGCCATTATTGCAATTAGCGTTTTGCCGCTTGCAGTAGGAGATGTGACGAGCAAGTTTTTGCCTTCTAGCAGACCTTGTGACACGGCTTGTTGCTGTGGCGGATAGAGTGAAGAATGTCCAAGTATGTGCAAAAGGTTACTTATTCTTGGATCTTCCATCGTCATCTACGGTTTTAATACCCGTTATATGATCACTCCAAGGGCTTATTTGTAGTTGTAGCTTACCTCATCAGAAAAATCAATAGGCGTGGCAATAATGTGTTTATGGTACCAAAATCTGAATTTTACAAAATTGGAAGGAGGCAGGAATGATACCGGGGCTCCTCAGCAGGATGTGGAACTCGAACTAATATTGATAAATTAGGACGACCGGGAAAATAGTTATTACACCTAACAATTCAATTTTGTAAAATGGAGCTCACTAAGCAGGAAGAAAATATGTTGAAAGGCGAGAGCGGTGAATCGCTTGCGGTTGCATATAGAATCTTGCTCGCTATAGGCGAAGCTACTGAAGCAGAAAGACTGATCCCCGTAAAATGGGCTCATATATCGGGAGTCAATTACAATACTATTGGCGATAGCGGCGTTGACTTCTTGGAGCAGATTAGTAAAAGTGCGAAGGTCGCGATAAGAACGACAATAAATCCGATGGGTTTTGAAGAAAATAAATCTACAAATCTCTCCGAGTCATTTATCAAAAAACAAATGAGTATAGTAAAGTCCTATCGAATGTTGGGTACAACTACTTCATTTACATGTATTCCCTACGAGATTTTTGATATTCCTGAAAAAGGTAGCGCCGTGAGCTTTGCTGAAAGTAATGCGGCAGTATTTTCGAATTCAATTTTAGGATTGTTAACTAATAGAGAAAGCGCCCTGAGCGCGCTTGCAAGTTCAATCACAGGGAAATCTCCGTATTCCAACCTCATGATGGACGAGTTCAGGCATGCAAAACTGGCCATCAAACCTGATTATGAACTCGTTACAGAACTAGATTATGGCGTACTAGGTTACTTCGCGGGAAAAACAGTTAGCGATAGTTGTGTTGAGTTTAACACAAGCGAAGAAAAACTTGACACAATGAAAGCAAAAGCCCTTTCAGCGGCGATTGGAACTTCAGGCTCTTGTGGAATGTTCACGCAAGGGGAGGGCGCGCAACTAGAAGTCGTCACGTGTGGTAAGGAAGAAGTTATTGCGGTCAAAGATGAACTAAATACGGCTGAAGATGGTGACTTAATCGCATTGGGAAGTCCTCAGCTTGGGTTAAATGAGTTACATTTATTGGCAGGACTGATTGAAGGAAAAAGGCTAAAGAAGCGTTGTATAATTTTCTGTGCAAGAGCAATTCATAATCAAGCGACAAATCTCGGTTTGACCGATCGGATTGAACATGCCGGTGGTGAGTTCATGTGCGATTCGTGCACCTGTCTAACACCTCTTATAACGCGGACAGACTATGATTCGGTAATTACGAACAGTATTAAAGCAGCATATTATCTGAACCATTCAAACAGGATAGATGTATCTTTGAAAGACTTGAAGACAATTTTGAAGGAATACGCTGACTACAATTGACTAAGTGTATCAAGTGCAGAAAAATTGTAGGTGGCTCTGGAATCGGAAATGCTCTTCTTACAGAAGAGCGAATTAATTTTCTTTCGATGATAGATACACAAAATGGCATCATAAAGGACCAGCATCATCAATTATTTGGTAGCTCTGTTAAAGGTGCCGTATTAGTTTTTCCCGGGGCTATCGGAAGTAGTGTAGGAGCCTATGCTATTTACTCGTTGAAAGTGAACGCCGCTGCACCAGCTGCAATAATATGCAGGGACAAAGCAGACATAACGACTGCCTCGGGTTGCGCAATTTCGAATATTCCTCTTGTGGATATGCCTGAGAACTCGTCGTTTTTCACTAGGACCTCTGGAATGGAAGTAAAGGTAGATGCAGACAGCAAATTGGTTTGCGTATAACAAACCAAACAGTTTAATTTCTTCCATACCCGAAATTCTTATCCTGGTGCATGGCAAATGACGGGCGAACTGACCACCATAAAGGCGGAATGACGATGTAAGTCCATGCACCAGGTTGAACATTCAGCCAATAAGTTAAGGATAGTCTAAAATTGAATCAAAGGATCAGCAGTTAACACTAATGTTATAACTCACTTCCCCTGCACAATGCTTTTATTAGGAGCTCGACGCCTCAAATACGTTTGGCAAACTTCTGTCCTGAATGTGGAGGCGATTTGAAATTTGATCCCAATAGCAAAAATTTTCTTTGCAAGAGTTGTGGAATATTTGCTTCCCGAGAAAAGATAGATGAATTGCGCGATAAGGCAGAAAATGCGTCTATTAATAATCGAAGGAAGTTGCATGATGATTATCTTGATTGGTGGCAAACCTCTAAGAAGGAAAAACAAAAACAATAGCAGCAGAGCAGGTTTCATTAAATTAATTATGTTCCTGAGAGCTACGCGATTGCAGATTCTGTTTTTTCTGCGATATCGCATTTCAAAGGAACCATATGTTCTTCTTTTCTCGACTTTAAAACAGTCATTAGCTCTATTTCCAAAATGTGTTGTAAGGTACGTATCTTGTTTACAACTATATCTCTCATTTCCTCTAGATCTTTCGACCGAATCTTTAGTATAAGATCAAATCTACCATGCATTTCGTGAATTTCTAATACAGCTTCCACCTTCGCTAGGCCGAGAACAACTTCCTCAGCAAAGCCAGGTTCAATATTTATACCCAAAAAGGCGAGGTGATCATAACCTAGACGGCCATTATTTACAGAAATTGTAAACTTGTCGATAATTCGAGCAGCTATCAATCTCCGTACTCTTAGATGCACCGTTGCGTCAGAGATTCCGATTTTTCTGGCAATTTCAACAAATCGAGTCGAGGAATCCCTGCTCAAGATATCTATTATCTTGAGATTAATTTCATCTAACAGTTCATCGTTGAATTGCACGCTCACAACCAAGTCGGAGGTTCTGGCATAAATGCTTTTGGTATAGGTATAAATATTGTACCTCGCAAATACATGACGACGACTTTATAAACCAGGTTATTATTCCAACGCCAAGAATAATAACCTCGATTCGATAACTGCTGCTTCTGTCAAGAAAGACTTGCACTAAATGTCACGATGGGTTAGCTGTATATCATAGAGTATACTCTGGAGAATATCTTTGCAAAAAATGCTTTTTAATTTCTATCGAACAAAAAACTGCCAAGACGATGCAGAAGTTCTCGATGCTTGGTCATAGGGATAAGATTGCAGTTGGGGTCTCAGGGGGCAAAGATAGCTTGGCACTTCTATATGTGCTAAAGAAGTTCTTTGAAGAGCATAATCGCACTAATTTGGTCGCTATCACGATAGATGAAGGTATAAGCGGTTACCGCGATGAATCATTACAAATTGTAAAAGATTTCTGTTCGCAGATACAAGTGGAAACTAAAATTTCAAGCTATTGTGACCTTTTTGGATTGGACATGGATCAAGCAATGCGTCAGAGGCCGTCTGAAAAAATGACTTCCTGTTCTATGTGCGGCACGTTCCGTAGGAGAGCAATAGACATGATGGCAGAAACGGTAGGTGCAAATGTCGTTGCGACAGCACACAATCTTGATGACCAGCTACAAACTTTCATGATTAACTTACTATCAGGTGACACAGAGAGAATTGGTTGGATGTATCCAGAATCGGTTCAGTATGGTCCCAATGGTCTGAAAAAGGTAAAACCATTTCTAGAGATTTACGAACATGAAATCGTATTCTATGCTATGCTGCGGGACATCCCATTTCAGTCCGAAGAGTGTCCCTATATGCATGAAAGCATCAGAACTGATCTTCGTGAGTTTCTCAATAATCTTGAAACAAGTCACCCTGGGATAAAATATAACGCTTACAACTCTATTACGAAAATCTCAAAAATATTGAAAACTTCCTCCATGGGATCTGTGCCTCACCCACAAAAATGCTTAATTTGCGGACGCAACTCTGCCGGGAGAATTTGTTCTGTCTGCAAGACCCTTCAAGTCCTAGCCAAGAATAAGTGAATCAAATCCAGACTCGCCTTGTTCAACTCCATGGATCAAAGAAGTGATAAGCAAATATAATGAGTCCTACCTATAATACTTGCGGAGGCAGGGAGGATCGGGGTGCTAGCCGTACCCCACATCAGAAATCGGCTTTATGCTGGGATCAGTAACTGCTGGGTAAATCCATAAGTGTGAGGTACCTTCTTGCCCTGCTGAAATGAAATCATGCCGTGTCGGATGGTTATGAGCAGCTAACCACGCGAAGGCGGGGTCTTGACTGCGAATCGTCGAAATGGGTGAGGTCCGGGAGGGAGCAACCCTAAGGTGGCGTAGCCATGCTAACACGTCTACGTGGTGGATCTTGTAGGGCTTGAGATGGGGCCTTGTGCCTATGGTGGTACTGGCAGGCTGCCCCCGTGCTCTTAATGAATCGACCGTGTTAATGGTGAGGCGCTCGGGACTCCAAAAATGTGATGACTTCCTAGGAATTTTTCCCTAAAGTATTTTTATCGATAGGACACCTATCTGTCTTTTCCAGGAGAAAGAACTCAAGTGCATGCAATATAAACAGCTGATGAATATTAAAATACCTTACCCTAGAACAATAAATGTGATTCCCCTTTTAAAAGACAAAATTCATTCATCGAGTTTTATGATTTTAGATGATTTTATCTACGCTTTCCATTTTAATAATTTAGGTTTTAGGTTGAGTCTTGTTCGAGAATAGAAGATGACACTCGTAGGTGCGCTAAATGGTTAGGACGCTTGATAAAACACATACTGTGCTTTCATATATTGATGGTAGTTTAAAAAATGCAACGATAGTAAACGGTGATAATAAATATGATGGATTTATTTTTTCTCTCCTAAATCCACCTGTTCCAATGGGCGGTAATATCGTCTCCTTGGATATATATGTGGATGAAATTCCGGTTCCAAAAAAATCAATTTTTATTGCAACTTCTGAGGATGTGGTCAATGCAGCCACATTATCGGAAGACCGCCCCATTCCATTTAAGCCATTTCAAAGCGCAAGATTCCTGATAATAAAGGATGATGGCTTGCAAGAACAAAGTAAACACAAGATTGTCATTTTGAGTAAACTGGAAGGATTTGAACAGATTATAATACCTTTTACTTTTAATGATTACATAAGTAATCGTAGGGAAAGAATTTTTATTCCATCAAACATGATAGATGATTCGGATTCAAATACATCGATTGAGGATACGATCTTTAAAAACTTCTCAAGTCCTTTAATTCTGTCTGGCAAAAAAGCGTATATTGTATGTTCATCGAATGCTTCGCTTTCCGCTAACTGGTCTTGGATGGGCACAAGATATGATAATGGTGGATTGTACGTGCCACCGGCTAGGGCTTTCGGTAGGATCCTCGTCGAATTATCTATGGATGATGGGGTGCGTAAGAGACTCCCAAACTTTGTGGTATCATCTAGACATGAGAATGGATTTCTCTATACGAGGACCGAAGTAGCAGGTTTGCAAGTAAAAAGGACGCTATTCGTTCCGGTTGATAGCAAAGGATTTGTTATGAAGTTGGAGTTGTTAGATCGAGACGGGGATTATACAAAATTAAGTTTAAAAAAGAAAATGGAAAAAACAAGACGGAAGATCCGTATGCACTTCGTCGTTGACGGCAATATTACCAGCTATGGATTAGCTGCTATTTCCCAGAGTAACTTTTCTAAGCTCCTTACCCGAGATAATTGCTTACAAATCCAAACTGCTGCAAAGAAAAATCTTGCTCATTTCTACGGAACAATTGGGGTTACGCCGAAGACTCTGAGGCCCTCTAGAGTTTTAATGGATTCTTTTGATAACGATTTGGAGATTTCATATGATCTTGAGATTGAAGCAGGTGACACCACTGAACTTGCATTAGTCGCGACAGGCGGATTTACCAGTTCTGAAGATTGTTTAAAGGAATACCGATATATTCGGGATAATTATAAACAATTGTTAGAGAGTACGCAAAATCATTTCAAATCGATCACTAATTCTACATTAAATCTTGCGTCCTCGAGTCAAAATCAGCAGCACCATACTATTGTAAAACTAGTCAGAGCATTCGAAAAAGCCAAAACGAGTTTGGAATACTTAAAGGCAGAATATGACGGACTAGGGCCAGGTATTTGCGCAGGACTGCCGAGATTCCCTAATTATTGGGCTAGGGATACAGGCTGGTCGTTGAGAGGCTATTTAGCTATTGGGGATTATCGCTTTGTTGTTGCTGTTATAGAAAATTTTCTTCTTCACCAAGCAAGAAAAACCTCTAAGCTTGCGATGAAAGGAGAGTTGCCGATGATAATTAGCGGTAAATCATTTCTGCATGATAGCACGTTCGGATCAGCTGATTCTACATTTCTTTTTCCGTGGGCAATACGTGAATATGTGTTGGCTACAGGAGATACACATTATCTACAAAGTCGATGGAAACAGATTGTTGATCTTGTCAATTGGGGATTTCTAAAAGATTTAGATAGAGATGGATTCATCGAAAACGGATTTACTGGTGTCGCTGAAAAATTACCTATTCAGGATTCTACTTGGATGGACCATATTGATAGAAGAAAGAGCGCAAATGATGTCCAAGCACTGTTCTGCGAAAGTTTGAAAATTGGAAGCGAGCTAGCAAGGATTGTGGGTGACAATTATAATCAAGAGCGATGGAGTCGAGGTGCTGATCAGCTCAGAGCCAATGTAGAGAGAGAATATTGGAATAACAAAGACGGTTTCTACTATGATACGATAAGAAGGGACGGTACCAAGGACTCAAGTATTAGACCAAATTCTCTCGTCATGTTACTTACAAACACTGTAGAAGACAGAATAAAAGCTCACTCTGTCTTAACGAGAATCGAAAAAAATGACTTAACGACCCCTTGGGGGGTAAGAACTCTAAGCAGCCTCGATCCTAAATATCATCCCAGTCTTTATCATGATGGCGCTGTATGGCCACTTGTAACGGGTTGGGCTGCAATTAGCGAGATCAAAATGAACAGGCTAGAACCGGCGCTTTATTACATCGAATCTATGGCACAAAGAATACTTTCAGAAAACGGTATGTATGCAGAAACCTATAGAGGCGACAGACCGGAACCCTTTAACTCGTGTATCCTCCAAGCTTGGTCTGTTGGGATGTATGTATCTGCATTGCAAGAGATGATGCTTGGAATGCGCTTGAATATGCTCGAAAATAGCCTTCAATTCGAGCCACATATTCCTGAATCGCTAAGAAATAATTCATTGCCAGTCAATTTTGAGCATAATATTCAAACCCTGCAACAGCCACAGAGATATCGAATCACTGTTGACCCGAATCGTGAAAAAATATCTATTATTGTACACAATCGCGAACAAATCGACAAGGCGCCAGAAATTTTTAGTAACTCTTATTCAATTAACATCGAGCACTCTTGAAGAAGTTGTCAAAAAACCTGTGTCTATTTGGTCAGTACTTATTATTGTCGGGGCAAAATAATTCGTTTACGCTGATTATTAGCGAGAAAAATAAAACCAGTGATTCTCATTACATCAGGTACAATCTTTAGCTGCGATATCCTAATCTGAATTGTGCTATGGCAGCGGCAACATAGTTGAATTATTTCTCATCAAAGCCTTAAAATGTGGCATAGTTGCCCCTTGAATTTTACTAAAATATTCACTGGTGAAGGAAAGGAGAATGATGCTAATAGACGAAAAGAGAATATATGATGTAATAGATGCGCGAAAACCGCGTTCGGTTGCCCTTAATGGACCGGAAGGACTTATTCCGAAAATCCAGACTTGTGCAGACAATATTACCGAAAAGTTTGGTATCCCAGCTTACATAATAGGCGATACTTGTTGGGGGTCATGCGATCTCAATACGCAAGCGGCCGACATGTTAGGTGTAGAAATTTTGTTCAACATTGGTCATACTATTTCCAGTGAGAGATTTGGTGAAAAGGTAATAATGGTTAATGCTTATGATGACATTAGCTTTGATAGAGTCGCAAGAAAATGTGCCTCCTCCCTTCGAAATGAATCTTACAAAACTCTTTCACTTTTGACAGACAGTCAGCATCTTAATCAAATAGGTAATGTGAAGGAAATTTTTGAAGAATATGGCTATAAAGTGATCGTCGGTAGAGGGAAAGGACAGCTTAACGACGGCCAAGTTTTTGGTTGCGAATTCTATCCAGCATTTGATGGCCAGAATCTTGTCGATGCATACATTTTTCTTGGGCAGAGCAGATTTCATTCCGCAGGTGTTGCTATGTCAACCGAAAAACCGACGTACATGCTAGACCCGTATTTTGAGGAATATTCGCAAATTAACAAGATCGCCCAGGTACTCAAGAAGAAAGCCGTTTTGTCAATCTATAAGGCGATGGACGCAGAAAGAATTGGCATTATAATTGGATTGAAGGAAGGACAATTTGCCAAAATTCAGGCACTTAAACTTAAAAAATTATTTGAGCAGGTAGGAAAGCGGGTTCAATTAATCGGAATGACTAATATTACTAATGATTACGTTCAAATCTTCAAGGGCCTTGAGGCTTTTGTAGAAGTTGCATGTCCCAGAATAGCCATTGACGATCATTTCGAAAAGCCTATGCTATCTGTACCGCAAGCATTCGCACTGATAAAATTGCTTAAAAATGAACCAATCGAAGATTTATTAAAAATTCATCACTGGCTCTAGGACGCCTTGATCACTATTAGAAAATTCGAGTAAAGCTTTGAATGAGAGATCGACAGAGGAAAATGTTACTTATTGAATATACAATCTATTATATTATTTAATGTAGCTCCAAATCATCATTGACTTTTATTGGGAAGCTAAGGATTGATGAGAAGGTTCCGCCAAGGATAATGGGAGTGATCAACGTCAGCCCAGAATCATTTTACAAAAATTCAGTTAAGGCTAAAGTAAATGAAATAGCTAGATTAGCTACAGAGATGCAAGAAGCAGGCGCTGACATGATAGATGTTGGTGCGATGTCTACCGCACCCTATCTTGAAACTATCATTTCAGTTGAAGAAGAGATCAGAAGAATGACTCATGCTATAGAGGTTATAAAGAGCAATTGCAGTTTGCCGATCTCGGCAGATACTCCCAGAGCCGAGGTAGCTAAGGAGGCAATCAAGTTCGGGGTCGATGCCATCAACGATATTTGCGGCTTAAAATATGATAAGAAGATGGGGGACATTGTAGCAAAATCAGGACTGCCAATAATTATAGGTGCCTATGGTGGCCGATCTGCTCTCATCTCAGGAAGTCTGTTAGGAACGAAAAAGGTTTTGAATGAGAGTGTATCGATAGCAAAAAGCGCCGATATTGGAGCTGACAATATAATTATCGATCCTGCTGTTGGTTTTTTCAGGGCAACAGGAAAAAACCCGTTCTTTACAAAAATGACAGACTTACCATGGTATATCCGCGATATCGAAGTGATATCGAATCTAAAGAAACTAAAAATATTTTCAAAGCCAATTTGTATCTGCGTTTCAAGAAAATCATTCATTGGGAATATATTCAACTTGGAACCAGAAGAACGATTAATTCCATCAGCAGCAACAGAATTAATCTGCATTTTGAACAGTGCAAATCTAATCAGAACCCACGATGTTAGAGAAACATGGCATACACTACTGACATTGGAGTTGCTTCATTAAACCCTTGCTAGAAATTAGCCATTACGGCTGTTCTGGTCATATATAAATGCTTAATACCTATGTCTTTTATCAAGCTGGGTGTAGATGGTCGTTGACACTATCCGCACAATCAAGCTATTGGGAAAGTGGTCAGGCAACAGGCTTATAGGAAGGAGACGTCCATTAATCGCAGTTTTTGGTCTAACACACTACTGTAACTTCTATTGTCCCATGTGTCCTTTCGGCGACTCTGATAAAGATGGTCAGATAAAAATTGCAAGACAACACGATCTTTCTACCGAACAGTGGAAGGAGATTTTCAACAAAGTTTCAAAGTATAGTATTTGGTCGATTATTGAAGGCGGCGAACCTACTAGCCGCCCAGATTTTATGGAACTTGTGCGATATCTTTACAAGCTTCATCTACCTATAACTTTGATAACTAATTGCTCTCTTCTCCATACGATTGATCTTGACGAGCTAAAGAGGTATATTCAGTTTATTACATGTAGCATCGACTCTATGTTCGAAGAACCGTACTGTAAGGTAAGAGGTGTCACTCCACAGATATTTCGGAGAGTAATGGACAACCTTGGTCGTTTAAGCGAATATAAAGTCCCTCACTACTTTAATAGCGTAATAACTAAATACAATACCGAGGAATTCATTAATCAAACTTACTTTGATAGAGCTAAGGAATTAGGCTCAAATGCCGTTTCCTTTACTTTCGTTGAGGATAGATCTGACGTTAATTTTACCCTGCTTCCTGATAAACGAACTATGATAAGAGTATGCGAGAGCATATTAGGATATATGAGAACCCATGCGTCTCCTCAATTTATGATTCCTGCACAATATTTTGAACAAATAATTGAACATGGACGGGCGATGTTCGATGAATGTGGTGTATGGAAAAGCATCTTTGTTAATGGCAATGGCACTGTTATGGTTCCTTGTTGGAAATTTAATGGCCCTGATAATATTTACAACTTGCTTGAGAAAAGCGTAGAAGAAATTTGGAGTGCCCCACAATGGGATATAGCTAGGACATGTCATGATTGTCAGGTCCTTGGGTGCATATGGTATTCATCACAACCTATAACCACGTTTGCCCAAAATTACATGAGAGGATTACGGAAAATGATTAGCCAACAAAAGCCTGAATTTGCAGAAGAAATTGTTTAAGCATCTAAAGGTGCTTTCATCGAATTGAAAGCCCTATTGTGTCTCTATTTGTTTCGGTGTGTGTGCTAATCAGAGTCAGGTCGACTCATTGGTAAGTACCATCATCATTGATGCGTAATGTCTTTTATTCCTTCCAAGTTTTTCCTGATATAAAATAACCTAGTTGTGCACTTGAGTATGTTAAGACAATGTCTTTTCAATATTTTGTAAATCGTCCTGGTACTCAAATACAATCCCAATCTTTTTAGCCTAAACCTTATTCTGTTGCAGCCAAATCTCTTCAATCGCAAATCTAGAATTGTTT
>Ga0070711_100000453_pt1 | contig 21418 bp, 21 predicted proteins | sample LARL53metaG_FD_65452 | JGI IMG/M metagenome (GOLD analysis project Ga0070711, IMG submission 65452) | Corn, switchgrass and miscanthus rhizosphere microbial communities from Kellogg Biological Station, Michigan, USA - LAR L5-3 metaG | ecosystem: Host-associated > Plants > Roots > Rhizosphere ... | reverse complement strand
AAGGAGTGAAATTGCTACACCGTCAATTTTGGGTTCCAAGATAAACGAGAGAGATGCTCCAGAAAGGAGCTTTTTCGATCGTTTTATGAATTCTAGAATCTCAGGCTCTGAGTAGGTGTTGTCCAAACTCTGCATGGGTGTGAGATGCTTGGCCTGGAGGGCAGAAGTGTTTTCATCTCCTCCAAGTCTCTGTGTAGGAGAGTCTTGTGGAATTTCTTGAGGATAGAGTGCTTCCAGCTTACACAATTGATGGTAAAGGGCATCGTACTCTCGATCAGAAATTTCAGGGGCTGCTTTCCCAAAATAAAGATAGTTATGGTACCTAACTTTCGAGCGCAACGTTCGGATTTCTTCTCTAACATTCTTTGAGAGCGGTAAATGCATATAAAGGCTAGTAGAGCCTAGAGGCGATTGGACTCGGCCAACAAATGTAGGCTACTATAATTTGTGGGCCGTGTGCTAGCGTGGGGCAGTTAGAGCTTGTGTTTTCTCCTCTCACATGGGAAGGGTAAGGGGCCTCCGTACGCCTGGTGGAACTTGGTCGCTGAACCACCACCCCGACCATTCCCTGGTTACCAGGCACGGCAGGGTACCTCGTGCTTACGTGGATATCCAGCCGGATTGGTCGCTCCGTGCAGGTGCCCTGTGCTGATATAAATATCCCACAGGGCCTCCCCCGTACCCTGTAATAAAGAAATCCTTGAATGTATAATGAGTCTTTAAAGTTGCCAGGTGCCATGAGTCCTGCTTGCTCTCTGAATCTCGACACCTTTCATACTTTGCTACAATCCTGCCTGGAGAGAGGGATCACACAAATTGGACAGGTCACGTTTACCAAAGACTTTCGGCTCTTTCATACAGAAGATGCTGCTCGTGACGACTTGTGTGTATATACTGAGCCGGAGGCAGCAGGAGAGATTGCAAGATTTGACGATGCGGGTCGATATCGCCCTCTAAAGAGCGCTTCTAATCTATGTCATGGTTGGGAACTAAGGTTGTCCTCCATTGAAAAGCTCCATATGGCAATAGATTTGCTCTATCCTGCGGCTTTAGGCCTATGGCTGTCCTTGCTAAGGAAGCACTTAGTTGGAACCCCACTTCGAAGAACTTTGGAACGCCAAAGTGGGATGTATCGTATTGTAGTAAGAACCACTGATGGGCAGGCAAAGAAGCTCATCCTAGACTTTTGCAAAAAGAAGTGCCTGCGAAAAATTTTATGGGCAATCCATCACCCCACAACAGACTGGCAAAAAGAGGATAATATCCACGAAATTCCACTGCTCTGTTCGGAGGCTTGCAACCTATTTGTTGCAGCGGCACGACGTATGGTAAAGGAGGTCGCAGCTTCTATATGAAACGTCTTCGTGCTCGTATGGTACTAACTCCGGATGGGCCCATTGAAAACGCCGCTGTGATAACAAAGGCGGAGCACATAGTGGCCGTCGGCTCCTTTGGCGACTTAGCTTCTGTACAGGTGGAAAAAGAAATAGACCTTGGTGAGCAGCTTCTGTTGCCTGGATTAATTAATGCCCACTGCCACCTGGAATACACTATCATCGGACGGTCCATTGCAAAAACAAGCTGTTTTACACAGTGGATACAAAACCTTAACTCCTTAAAAAGATTTTGTACTGATGAGGACTATTTGGCAGCTACCAGAGTAGGGCTTGTGGAACTTTCCAGGTGGGGGGTTACCTCGGTTCTTAACATTGCTTCTCATTCAGTTCCTCTTCCGAATTTTCCCCCATCATCTCCTCGCGTCTGGTGGTTCTTCGAGTTAATGGACATCCGATCTCATATTTGTGTGGAGGCTCTTCTTGACACGATGGCTGCACTCCTTAGGGGGCGTTCCGCATGGATTGGAGGGGTGGGTCTTGCACCTCACGCTCCTTACACTGTCTCAGTTGCTCTCTATCGCCATGTTAAGCTCTGTGCGGAAAGATATATGGTCCCGGTCAGTACGCATCTTGCTGAAACATCTGAGGAGCTGGAAATGTTTCGCGATGGTTCAGGTCCCCTCTTCGAGTTCCTACAAGGCTTAGGACGTAACATGCTAGACTGTAGGAAGAAATCGCCTGTTGTCCTGTTACTAGAGGAAAAACTCGTACCTCCTGGAGCGATTCTTGTACATATGAACTACCTAGAGGAGGCCGATTGGGCAGCCGTACATAATCACCAAGGCTTTTGTGTCGTCCATTGTCCAAAAACTCACGCTTACTTTGGAAGGGAAAGATTCCATTTCGACCGTTTTAGATGGCGTGGCATTACTACTTGCCTAGGCACAGATAGCCTAGCTAGTAATGACTCGCTGAATCTGTTCGAGGAAATGCGGCTCTTCCTGCATGAACATCCTTATGTAACCGAGCGAGAAGTGCTTAACATGGTCACTGTTTGCCCAGCAAAAGCAATTGGACAGGCACATAGGATAGGAAAGGTTGCTCCAGGCGCGCTAGCTGACCTGATTGCAATTCCTTATGCAGGAGGACAAGCAGATGCGTGTGCAGCAATAATAAACCATCGCCGTCCTATTACGTGGAGGATGGTCCACGGGAGCTTATCTACAGACCAGTGAAAGAGTGTCACCTCTTCTGTTCCTGGTTGGTGTGTCCCTACTCCGATAGGGAGTGGTTACATAATAACGATTAACGATATTTCAGCGATTTATTCACCTAATAGAATGGTAAGACTGCTCCCTGGACGCGTGTGCCATCCACTCGCGTCTGTCGTGGTCACAAACAGGTCATCTCTGCTGGAGTCTACAGGACCCAGGCTTCCATGTGTAGTTCACTCTCAAATCCGTTTATGAGACACACCAACGTCTCTTTTGCAATACAGGCCCGAAAGGCGCGATAATCCATCTACCTGCCGCTAAATAGTAGGGTATTAAGGTATGTCCATTACCTGCTGCTTCTATAGGTTGCGTCCATTTATATCGGCATACACTCTTACAGCGATTTCTGTCTTTCAGGAGGCCAATGCAAATCTTCCTCAGAAAGCTTCGATTACTGTCAACAGACGAGACCACTTCCTTGATGTCAGTCCTCCAATTTTTACTGCAAAAGCGGTGATGCTATTTGATGCCCATACGGGTGCAACACTTTTCAGACAAAATGAGACTCAACCGAGACAAGTTGCTAGCACCCAAAAGCTTCTTACCGCCTTGATCATTGCGGAAAATGGGGACCTAGACAAATCCATAGTCATTAAAAGATCTGATACTATGGAGCCCCCTCTCAAGCTAGGTCTACGACCCGGGGAAACATATACTCGCCGGACGCTCCTCACCGTGATGTTAATGAAAAGTGCAAACGACGTAGCTGCTGCCCTGGCACGAGACAATGCAAGCAGTGCGGCAGCTTTCGCAGAAAAAATGAACCGGCGTATGGTCGAACTGCATGGTAACGCCTCCCATTTCGCTAATCCCAATGGCCTACCACTAAGTGGACAGTACTCTACTGCAAGGGATATGGCCTTTGTTGCGAGAGCTGTATATGCCCATCCTCTCCTACGTGGAATTGTTAACTGCCGTACCTACCACTTTCGCTTTAACAACGGAAAAATTAGAATGCTCTGCAATACTAATTGCCTTCTGAAATATTCTTTTTGTAATGGCATGAAGACTGGATACACAAGGGGAGCTGGCCATTGCCTAATTGCAAGTGGCAAATGGAAAGAGAAAGAGGTGATTGCAGTGGTTCTTGGAGTATCCGTACGCTCGAGAATATGGGAGGAAGCACAAAGCTTGCTTACCTATGGCCTTGGCATGCGGCCGGAGGAAATCGCCGCTACACGGCTCGCTTCTGCGCCTAGGACAACAAACACAGCCTGCCTTGCCATTATTAAACCCAGGAGAGTGCTTGGACGAGGATAATATTGCAGCCCATACTCTCTTGATTTCTTGCCTCCTATGCAGTGTGGGTCTTAGTTGGTTAGTTAATTTAAAATGTCAAAAATAGGTCAGACAACACGCCCCTGTAGAAACGCTTCTTGGGCTAGTCTAAATGCCCAACAAATAGCTGCCGTAAAGGCCAAGGCAGGAGCTAGTTTAGTGATTGCTGGGGCAGGGAGTGGAAAGACTCGTACCCTAACTCATCGGGTGGCTTGGCTACTAGAGCGGGGGGTTCCAGCAAGAAACATTCTCCTTCTGACGTTTACTAATAAAGCCGCAAGAGAAATGCTTGAGCGTGTAGCTGCTTTAGTGCCACAGGACAGTAGTAACGGTATTTGGGGAGGGACGTTTCATTCCGTCGGAAACCGTATCCTGCGAGCCCACGCAGACAGGATCGGGTTTCGCCGAGAATTTTCCATCCTTGATCGTGAGGATCAGCAGAGGATGATTGCTTCCATAGTAAAGGAAGAAGGACTACGCACTGTAGACAAGCGTTTTCCGAAAGCAGAAGTACTTTCGACAATCTTCAGTTTGGCAGTTAATGCTACAAGGTCTGTCTCAGCTATTCTAGAGCGTCATTACCCCTATTTTATGGTTCTGGCAGAACAGATTGAGCGCACAGCCACCCTGTTTAAGAGAGTCAAGTACGAAGCCAACTCTATGGATTTCGACGACCTGCTTTCCAAACCACTGGAGCTACTGGGAAAGTGCGAAGACATCGCGGAGTTCTACGAAGAGAAGTTCTCCCACATCCTAGTGGATGAATACCAAGACGTCAACCAACTTCAGTCCAAATTTATAGAACGACTGGCAGTCAGGCATGGAAACATCATGGCGGTGGGGGACGACGCACAGTCAATTTATTCCTGGAGAGGGGCGCACTTCAAGACCATCTTAGACTTTCCCAAACGCCATCCAGGCACTTCCATCTTTCGGATAGAAACTAACCATCGCAGCACCCCAGAAATCCTTTCTGTGGCCAACATAGTGATCTGTGCCAACAAAAACCAGTTCAAAAAAACATTAGCTGCAGTACGCCCCTCTGGAGGGAATAAGCCAACTTTAGCAGCGCTTTCCACGAGTGCTAAGCAGGCCTCCTTTGTAGCTGAACGTATCTTCGGTTTGCTGGAAAAGGGTGTAATGCTCAGCGACATGGCAGTCCTATACCGTGCTCACCATCATTCAATGGAGGTTCAACTAGAATTTACCCGTCAAGCCATCCCTTTTTCTATTACAAGTGGGCTTCAATTTTTTGAGCAAGCCCATATCAAGGATGTGCTAGCATTTGTAAGATTTGCAGTAAATTCGAGAGATGAGCTTGCTTTCAAACGCATGGTTCAATTACTTCCTGGCATCGGAATAAAGTCCGCAGCACTTCTCTGGAAGGAGGCTACTGCTCTTCTTAAAAGCGGATGTAATTTCTCTCCTCTATCCAAGCTAACGGTTCCATTAAAATCTAAACAGATCTGGTCTCAGCTGACTTATTTCCTGGAAAACTCAAATTCTTCCCTATCATCCCCTGCATCCCTAATCGAGACGGTCCTGTTTACTATCTACGGGGATTACATGAAAACACGCTTTGCCGATCATGATACCAGGCAGGAAGATATCCATAGCTTGATAGCATTTGCACAGAACTTCGAGAGTTGTGAGGACTTCCTTTCTCAACTTGCCCTACTTGGGGCTGCAGATGTCGCTCATGAGACTCCTCTACCATCCCGCAAATCTGAAAGGGTGACGCTTTCTTCTATCCACCAAGCTAAAGGATTGGAATGGAAAGTTGTTTTCTTGATTTGGCTGGCGGAAGGCATGTTTCCTAACGCACGTTCCATAGAAAATCTAGAAGATCTGGAGGAAGAACGACGATTGTTTTACGTTGGTATAACGCGTTGTAGAGATGAGCTTTATCTCAGTTATCCCAGATTTGGTTTGGGGGGAATGCACGGCGAAGCTTTCTATTCCCCCTCCCGGTTTCTTCGGGATATCCCACAGTGGACCATGGATCGGCTGTGAAGAATGTTTCCCTGCTAAAGTTTATATTGGAAAGGCTCTACAAGGTGAAAGGGGTAGACTCCTATGGGGCAAGGCGATCAATTACCCAGACATTCTGAGTGTCTTTTCTGTACTGCAAGCGATCATGTAGGCGATGCTGTCCCCCCTGCCAGAATTCAATTGTTTGCGGAGTTACGCAAAAGCCACCCCAAAAGGGAGGAACTGGAATTTCTCCTTCCCCAAACCTGCGCTCGATGATTCCCCACTCTCTTTCTAGGAACGTCCTGGAGGGGACAATTTGGCTTTGGGGAGACGCCCATGTAGACAGCTGGCTCTTACGTGGACGGGAAAGGAAATACTCAGAGGCTTCTGCCGGAGACAATGGCTGAGCCCTTCCGGTGATGATAACTTGGCGTTCTAAGAGTAGCCAAGGAAACAACAACGCGGCAGCCGCATTCTTTTGCAGCTGGCTAGCCTTACGACTCTTCAGGTTAGTGAAAAATATAAAACCGCGCTGGTCTACTCTCTTTAACAAGACGGTTCGCAGGAACGGGCTTCCATCTAGGTCAACGGTAGCCAGACTCATTGCAGTAGGCTCTGCTATCTTCGCGGTAAAGGCCTCATGAAGCCAGAGGTAGAATTGGTCTATGGGATCTTGTGGCAAGTCTTTTTTTCGCAACCGCCCGAGGCGATAATCCTTCCGTTCACCTGTGAAGCTCTTTTCCTTCATGATTGGCGTTCAGCTATATGGAAAAAGTAATGGATTCTCTAGATTTTCTGGTTGCTTATCTCTTGAACCTTCCCCATCTGCAACAGCAGCTAAACACTCTAGGACTAGGTCGAAAAAGTACGCTAAAAGTAGGGCCTAGATGCTAAAGGAATAGACATAATCAATAAGCCTTGCCGAAGTGTGCCCCGTGAAAAGTGAGATCCAAAAATTGACCGCTATCGTGGTATGCTGTTGTTATGCTTCCTCCTTCGTATTGAAACCCTCGGATAAACACCGGTTCTCGCATAAAAGATGAGATGGGCTAAGGGGACAGCTTTTCGTGCTTATGGAAGGTTCTTTTCCATGAGGAGATAGCTTATCATCCTCCTGCGAGGTAGGTTATGCCAAACCGTGCGCGCGCACTAGAGAGTCCAGAGCAGCCTATGTGCAAATTGAGCCACTGGTTTTCTCCTGGTTAAGGAAATTGGCTCAGAGTATGAAGCGCATTGTATCGCTTCTCTATATCCATCCGAGTAAGTGTGCACAGACGCTCTAAACTGAATGCCTCAACGCTAAAGCTAGCTAAGATTGTGCCATAGACGACAGCCAGGCGCAGCTTTTCAAAAGTAATTTCAGGAGAGTTCTCCTTGTTGCAGGTACCGGCAAGGTAGCCTATTACCCCACCTGAAAAGCTATCTCCAGCACCAGTTGGATCGTGGACTGTTTCTAGTGGATATGCTGGACAGCTGAAGAGGGAGCCTTTGCTAAAAAGCAAAGCTCCATGTTCTCCCTTGCTAAGAACCACAAATTTTGGTCCCATCTCGAGAACAAGGTGACCGGCACGTATTAGGTTTGCCACTCCAGTTAATTCCCGTGCTTCATGCTCGTTGACAATAAGCATGTCTGCACGCCTTAGTAGGGGCAGTAAGGCTTTCCTGGTGTCCCTTATCCAGAGATCCATGGTGTTTACCACAACGAAGAGTGGAGACTGCATTTGATCTAAGGCATGCCGCTGGAGATCTGGTGCAATATTGGCTAGCAGCACATACGGAGTGGACCGATAGACTCCAGGAAGAGTTGGAGAGAAATTTTGGAGCACATTTAGCATTGTTGAGATCGTCGTCCGTCTGTCCATATCGCTGTGGTACACTCCAGACCACCGAAAGGTTTTTCCTTTTGCAACCTGCAACCCTTCTAGATCAACCGGTCTAGAGGCCAGCAAATTCCGGTATTTTTCTGGAAAATCTTCACCCACAACTCCTACAAGGTGTACTGGTGAAAAAAAACTGGCCGCAACAGCAGAATAAGACGCCGAACCACCCAGAATATTCCGCCTTTCCTTATAAGGAGTTTTGATATGGTCTATTGCAATAGACCCAACAACAAGTACAGGCATGGGCAAAAAGGTCCCAGGGTACGATGAGGAGAGACGCCTAAGCTAGCTTGTTAGCAGCTTTTATTATGTCTGCAAAGTTGTGCGCTTTCAAACTAGCCCTACCGATAAGTGCTCCATCAATATCTGGCTGTGAGAGAAACTCGGCTATATTGCTGGCATTGACATTCCCCCCATATTGGATCGGAATTTTTTCGGCGACCGACGCATCGGAAAGGTGAGCGAGGACACAACGGATAAAGGAATGCAATTGCTGCGTCTGTTCTGGGAGCGCACTCTGCTCCGCACCAATAGCCCAGATGGGCTCGTAAGCAACTACAACGCTTTCCAGCTTTGGAGATTCTACCTCTTGTAAAGCAACACGTAGCTGCTGTTCTAAAATTTCTTTTTCCTTTCCAGCTTCTCGTTGTTCACGTGTTTCTCCGATACAAAGGATAGGGCTTAACCTGTAGTGTAAAGCCGCGCGCACTTTTCTAGCAATGAGGATATCATTTTCCCCAAAAATCTGCCGGCGCTCGCTGTGCCCCAGGATAACATACTGGACAAATAATTCCCTAAGCATTGTAGGGCTGATTTCTCCAGTATAGGCTCCAGACTCCTCATAAAACATATTTTGTGCAGCGAGTCGGATCCTTTGGGAGGCACGGGCGTTAAGCTCAGAGAGTTTTGCCAATGCTGTAGCGGGAGGAGCAATGAGAATCTCAAATCGATTATTCTGTGGAATTTCAGGAGCAAAAGCGCGGTAAAAATTCTCAGTTTCTGTCACTGTCATATACATTTTCCAGTTGGCGGCAATGATTTTCTTGCGCATAGGCTTGCTCTATTTTTTCTCTGTAAGTATATCAATACCAGGTAATGGGCAACCTTCCAACAGCCTTAAGGAAGCCCCACCTCCTGTGGACAGGAAGGTCATTTTATTCCCCAGATGAAAGCTTTTAACTGCAGTAACAGAATCTCCCCCGCCTACTACGGAAACGGACAGAGAATTGGCAGCGATTGCTTCTGCAACAACACGTGTCCCAGAAGAAAATTCCTGGATCTCAAATACACCCAGAGGGCCATTCCACAAAATAGTAGCTGCGCGTGCAACTTCTGCAGAGTAAAGGGCCTGCGTTTTCACTCCAATATCAACCCCAATCCAACCGCGAGTAATACCCCTTCCCCTGGAGAAAACGGGGGTGTTCTTATGCGCTGCTCCTGGCCGGACTTTTAGGGTTTCAATAGCATCCAGTGGAAGAAAGAACTCGAGACCTCTTTCTTTTGAAAGGGTCAGGAGCTCTTCAGCAAGATCAAGGTTGTCTGTCTCTACTAGGCTGTCTCCAACTGGTATTCCTTGGACCTTTAAAAAGGTATAAGCCATGGCTCCTCCAATTAAAAATCTGTCTGCCCTCTCTATGAGGGCCCTGATAACACCAATCTTGTCTGATACCTTTGAACCTCCTAAGAGGACTAGGAAAGGCCTCTTAGGGCTTCTGAGCTGTCCCTGTAGATAGTGAAGTTCTTTTTCTACAAGTAGACCAGTAGCAGAAACAGGAAGATGGGTAGCTATTCCCACAGTTGATGCGTGAGCGCGGTGAGCAGTGCCGAAGGCGTCGTTAATATAGATCTCCCCAAGCCGAGCAAGCTCTGCAGAGAATGCAGTGTCATTTGCTTCCTCTTCAGCATGGAAACGGACATTCTCTAGGAGAAGAACATCTCCATCTTTTAGTGCGAGTATCGCTGTTTCAGCAAGTGGACCTACACACTCTGGGCAAAAGAAGACATTCCTGCTGTCATCGAGTAACCTTTGGAGATGCTTAAACACCGGCTCAAGAGACAATTTTTCGACCGGTTTACCCTCGGGACGCCCAAGGTGGGATAACAAAACAATGCGTGCCCCCCTCTCCCTCAAAAAGAGTAGTGTCGGCAAGCTTTCTACGATGCGCGTGTCATCGGTAACGCAGGTGCCCTCAACGGAGACGTTAAAGTCCACGCGGACTAGTACACGCCTCCCACGAACACCGAGGTCGCGGACAGAGAGCTTAGCCACCGGAGTTCACATTACCAATATGCCGCAGTAAATCTACGCATCGATTTGAATAACCCCACTCGTTATCGTACCAACTGACAAGCTTAAAGAACCTACTATTTAGCTCAATACCAGATCCGGCATCAAAAATGCTGGAACGAGTATCGTGAACGAAATCACTACTGACTACCTCATCACTGGTGGTAGACAAGATGCCACTCAAATAGGTCTTGCTTGCTCTTTCCATAGCATCGCAAATTTCCCTGTAACTAGTTTCCCTGGCTGTACGTACGGTAAGGTCAACTACGGAAACCGTAGGTGTTGGGACGCGGAATGCCATGCCAGTAAGTTTGCCTCGGACCCTTGGAATTACAAAGGCGACGGCCTCAGCTGCCCCAGTAGTAGCCGGGATGATGTTAATTGCCGCCGAACGCCCCCCCTTCCAATCCCTTTTTGAGGGGCTATCCACCGCTTTCTGTGTGGCTGTGTAGCTATGGACGGTAGTAAGGAAACCCTCTTCCAACCCTATCCCTTCTTGAAAAAGAACGTGGATTAGCGGGGCAAGACAATTGGTAGTACAGCTAGCATTGGAGATAATGCGGTGCTTTTTAGGATCATACCCTGTGTGGTTAACACCCATCACAATGGTAATATCCTCTCCCTTAGCTGGGGCAGAGATGATTACCCGCCCGGCGCCAGCGTCCAGGTGTCCTCTGGCCTGCACGGCCTCTGTAAACAATCCGGTACTCTCGATCACAATGTCCGCATTTAGGGATCTCCATGGAAGGAAGGAAGGCCCGTCTTTAATTGACAAGCAGGGTATTCTGTGGCCGCCTACGACTAAAACGTCGTCATCCCTTACGAGGGGAGACGATTTCTCACTGTGTATTTCGCCCAAGAATCTCCCTTGTGTGGAGTCGTACTTAAGCAAGTAGGCCAGGTTGTCAGCAGCTACTAAGTCGTTAATAGCCACTACCCGGACCGACTTGCCGAGCAATCCTTGTTCCGTAATGGCCCGGAAAACCAATCGGCCGATCCTGCCAAACCCATTGATGCCAACGTTTATCATTTTATCTAGTTCGGGGTTTACTTATTTTATCCCTACGGGGGAGGACAGTACACCTTTTCCTCCAGAAAACGTCAATGGATAACGCTGGAGTCTTTGTGTCTCCAGTCAGCAAGACCCTCCACGATCTTTAGCATAACTTCCTTATGGTTCAGACAGGAGGAATCAATGTAGAGATCTGCAAGTCCGCGATACAAGTCTCTTCGTGAGTCTAAGAGAGAGTTGAATCTTTCCCGTGGCCTTTCACTCTGGAGCAAGGGGCGCTCTTTGGAGCGCATAGCCCGCTTAAAAAGGATGTTCGCAGCGGCATCTAGCCAGATTATTATTCCCATCTTACGTAGCAAGACACGGTTCTCCTCTCGAAGTACTATTCCGCCTCCGGTGGAGAGGACCATTCCCTGCTGGTTGGACAGGCGGCACAATACGCTGGACTCCCAACTCCTGAACTTCTCCTCTCCCCCGTGAGAGAAGATGGCGCAAACATCCAACCCGCAAGTATCGACAATTTCCTCGTCAGTATCTATAAAGCGCCTCCTCTGCGAGATAGCAAGTCGCCTACCTACTGAACTCTTGCCAGAACCCATAAATCCGATAAGAAGAATGTTCTCCAACACTTGTCTGGTTTGCATCTACGTGGATTCCCTTGGGGGGAGCTAACGAAACCCCACTGTGGCCACCCTACATTGTAGGCTGCCTCCTTTGGAAGAATGAAACAACATATTTCTTAAGGCCGGTACAAGTACCTTCCACGCGTCACAATTATAAGGCTTGACATGCCAAGCTTAGCCCCTGGCTGGAAGTGATTCTCCTCCGTTAATCCTGGCAGTTAGGTCAGTCGGAATTTGGTGAAGAATTGTTAGAACCAAAGGCTTTCCGTAGAGATTCCTGGTGAGGAAACTTCTCTTCCGCTCATACTTTGTGGCCACAACCTCCTGGCCACCTGTTCAATTTTTTAATTTACCGGCAGTTACGTAAGCAAGAGTATCGCGTTCTTTTTTGCTGCTGTCGCTGTAATTTAATCTACAGCTAGGAGAGCTAAGTTCCGTTTGCGCGAGAGCTGGCTCACCTTCGCAAAAGAGAACTTGTTGTAATGTCTTCCGGAAAGTAACAGCAACCGGATCAAAGAGAGATTTAATAATGTAAAAGGGAGACATAATGAAGACCCGTGTGGTTTCCACAGGAACAAAAGGGGGCTATGTAGAGGAAGCTGTCCGTTGGCTGACGAAAGGAGAAGTAGTTGCCCTGCCAACAGAAACAGTGTATGGCCTGGCAGCTGACGCCCTGAATCCGGTAGCTTGTGCAAGAATATTTGAGGCTAAGGGGCGCCCGCTTTACAATCCGTTGATTGTCCACTTGCCAACAGCCGACTGGTTGACATCTCTATGTACGTTTCCTCAGTTTGCGCAGCGTTTGGTAGAGGCTTTTTGGCCAGGGCCGCTGACGTTAGTTTTGCCTCGCACTTCAATGGTGCCAGACATTGTAACTGCTGGCCAGGATACGGTGGCAGTGCGGATAAGTGCACATCCCGTATTCCAGGAAATTGTTCAGAGGTTAGAGCGTCCCTTGGCTGCACCAAGTGCTAACCGTTTCGGGAGGATTAGTCCTACACGAGCTGTTCATGTTTTATCCGAACTTAACGGTAGGATCCCACTAGTAGTCGACGGTGGACCCTGTCTACATGGCATCGAATCCACTATTGTCTCTCTTCAAGAGGATCGCCTGTTTCTACACCGAAATGGTCCTATAACGAGGGAGGAATTAGAAATATTTTCCCCCGTAGAAGACCCCCTAGGGAAGGTGATGACGCCTGGATCGCTTAAAAGCCATTATGCACCGAAAACACCTTGCCAATTCTGGGATGGTGCTCCTCCGCCTAGTGGAATACGAACAGGCCTACTTGCTTGGCAGGCGTCTGGGGAGGATTTCACGGTTGTCGTGCATTTAAGCCATCGCCGCGACCTTCGTGAGGCAGCGGCTAAGTTGTTTGTTAGCCTGCGAAAGCTAGATGCATATGGAGTAGAACTTATTCTCGTCGAGCGACTTCCTAAGCAGGAAGGCTTAGGGGCAGCCATTATGGAAAGACTTACAAAAGCCACCTTGGCTTCCAGAAAATATTTCTTTTCCTATGGCTAAGCATCACTCTAGCTTCCGGGAAGTGGGTGTTGTAGCTAGTGCAATCCTATGTGGTAGAATCGCTGGCTTACTGAGAGAACTAACTTTGGCATCCCTTTTTGGAGCAGGACGTGGTATGGATGCCTTTCTTACGGCATTTCGTGCTCCCAATCTTTTACGTGATTTGTTTGCAGAAGGGGCGCTATCAACTGCCTTTGTGACTCTTTTCTCTAGAAAAGTGGTAAAGGAGGGGGAGGAATCTGCACGTCTCCTGGCATCTCGTGTAACTGTGTGGGTCACAGCGTTCATGAGTACAGTTGTGCTTTTTGGCATTATCGGGGCCCAGCCTATCATTGGAGTGCTTGCTCCTGGATTTCCGGAGGAAAAAGCGCAACTGACCATTTTGTTGTGTCGGGTTATGTTTCCATTCATTCTATTAGTTTCACTAGCCGCGTTGGCGATGGGAATGCTTAACGTCAGCAATGTTTTTGGCGTTCCTGCTATAGCATCAAGCTTCTTCAATCTAGGATTTATTGGAGGAGGGGTATTTTTTAGTTGGATAATAGACCCCTCTTTTGGTGAACGGTCATTGGTTGGTCTGGCTATAGGAATTCTAATAGGTGGCATACTTCAGCTCGTTGTGCAGCTTCCTTCTCTACGGAAGGCTGGATTTTCCCTTAATCTGGTCCGTGCCTGTAAATGGCACCGAGATCCAGATCTGCTGGCTATTCTGAAACTAATAGCTCCAGCTACTCTCGCTGCTGGTGCAGTCCAAGTTAATGTCATGGTTAACAGCATTTTCGCTTCCTGGTTGGGGGATGGAACCATTAGCTGGTTGACTTGTGCATTTCGCCTAATGCAGTTCCCGCTCGGTGTTTTTGGTATAGCGGTGGCAACAGTCACCCTACCAATAGTATCTAAGCTGGCGGCCGATAGAAAAACGGCTTTGCTGCGTGAGACACTAGCCAGGGCAATGCGTTTGTCAGTCTTTCTTACCCTTCCTTCGGCAGTCGGACTTTTTTTTCTGGCCACCCCTATTGTTAGCCTAGTTTATCAACACGGAAAATTTTGTCTGGATGACACTTCACATACCGCAATAGCCCTGCAGTCTTACGCATTAGGTTTGGTTAGTTATGCTTGCATTAAAGTGCTTTCCCCTGCTTTCTATGCCCTGGACTGCAAGTGGGAGCCTGCGCTTGTCAGCTTTTTGTCTATCGGGCTCAATTTACTTCTCAATTGGTTGTTCATTTTTCAGTTCGGCTTTGGCTATCGCGGTCTCGCACTTTCCACAGCTTTGTCAGCTTGTTTTAATTTTGGAGCTCTCTATTGCAGAATGAGTTTCTACACCGAAGGCTTGGAAAGCATGCAATTTGCCTCTACAACGTTGCGTACACTTGTTTCTACATTGACTATGGCAACAGTTTGTTGTGGGCTGACCCACGTATGGGGTAGGTGGATTTTTTCCCCTTATCTCTGGGTGCGCGGTACGTCTCTGCTAGCTGTTGTTTTCGCAGCCGTCTCGTGCTACTTGGGAGCGTGTCGGGTTTTAAGAATGGAGGAAACCCGCCTTGTGCATGCCTGCATACGTGTAATTTACAGGCAGCCGAAAAGAACCTAGTTTCCGTTCCCGCGTGTGATCTAGAGCGAGGTATCTAGGTATAAGAACAAGTGAGCTAAAAGTGAGCTAAAGAGGGTATCAGTTGTTCAACTTCTCCCTTGTGGTAATAGTTTGTCGGGAGAGCCTTCTTCCATCGTAGAGTTAACGGCGGATTTACGAAGGCAAACCATGGATTCGACAACATGCCTTGACGGTATTGGAAAGGAGCATAGCTATGGTCATTGGGCCTACCCCTCCGGGGGACGGGGTAATCAGTGAGCACTTGGGGGCAACTTGCTCGAAGTCAACGTCGCCCACCAGGCGGTATCCTGACCGGATACCTCGGCATGCTACGCGATTGATTCCAACATCAATTACCACAGCACCCTCGCAAACGTGTCGTCCACTGAGAAAGTGAGGCTGACCTATGGCGGAAATAAGAACGTCGGCTTGGTGGGTAATTTTTTCTAAGTTGCGGGTGCGTGAATGGGCAACCGTGATCGTAGCGTTTCCTCCGGTCCATTTTGACATGAGCAAGAGGGACAAGGGCTTTCCAACAATTCTGCTGCGGCCAAGAATGACTACATGAGCACCGCTAATAGGGACTTGATACTCTAGGAGAAGGCGTCTACACCCAAGTGGAGTACAGGGGACTAACCCAGATGGATCCTCTAGTGCGAGCTTTGCGACATTGATGGGATGGAATCCATCCACGTCCTTTCTCGGATCAATGGTATGTGCAACCTCAATTTCATTGATATGGGGGGGAGTAGGAGATTGAACAAGGATACCATGAATCTTCGGATCAGCATTTAGCATAGCGATGTGGGCAACCAATTCTTGTTGAGTCACGGTCTCTGGAAGCTCTAGCCTGAACGAGTGCAGTCCCAGTCTAGAACATTGCTCAGCCTTTTTCCTAACATACACTCGTGAGGCTGGTTGGTTGCCAACCAGAATGACCGCCAGTCCTGGACATAATCCACTGGAAGAGAGTGCTGTAACCCTGGAACGAGTTTCCTCGTGAACTTTCTCTGCGACAATAACCCCGTCAATCAGCCTCATTTTTTAGCAAAGTCTCGATACGGACACGCTCAGCTTCTAGAACTTTTTCCCTAGAGCCCTTGGCAAGGGTTTCATAAGGAGCGATAACTACTTCTACTCGCGAAAAAGGGAGGGGAATACGGAATCCGTCCCAGCTTCTAAGGGTGATAGCATGGGAGAAGTGGACATGTATAGGAAGGATAGGGGCCCCTGTAGCACTAGCAAGGAAAAGTAAGCCAGGATGAAGATAATACCGTGGACCACGAGGGCCATCAGGAGTAACGGCAATGTCAAATCCCTGTCGCAACTTTGTAGTAAGCTCCAGTAGTGCTTGAGAACCACGGCGGGAACTCGATCCACGGATTGTTCCTACATGGAAAGTAGCCATAACTGCAGTAAGGATTTCTCCATCCCGGCTCGGACTGGCAAGTACAAAAATACCACGACGGCGGGCAGGATATTTCCGCAGAAAGGCTAGGATGATGGCAAGGATCCGATTGTGCCAGAAAGCGATAATTACCGGGAGATTGGGAGGGGCTACTGTGAATCTTGAGTGATCCTCCAGTTGTAGGCGCAGCGTAGCAAACAGAGTGCGGCCCAATAGGCCAATGACATTGGTAAGGAATTTCTTTCCGAGAGTCATAAATACTTCGTTACGTAGTAGAGAAAACATAGACTGTGCACCATTATATCCTAGCGTTTCTCCCCCTCCCCACATCTCAGATTTTATAGCGTAACCGGATTTCTCGGCTAAGGCTGAACTGTCTTGGACAACACATGATGTTAGCGAATCCCAATTTCCGGATCAGAAACTGGTAGATAGCCCACAGCAAGCAGGTAGATTCCGTTTTTCCATTCTCAGTGCTACGGGAAGATTAACGCACGAGAAGGGGCAGGTAGTAATAACCTAATGGGGTAAGTGTCCGGAGCAACTTTGAGCTAACCGCATGCTATCTAATCAAGTAATAAGACTAGCCGATGGGTGGGAAGTTTTTTATCTCATTGGATTTTGTTTTGACAGAGCCGTCTAATTGGTTAGCCTCGTTGGTTCCTCCCCTCAGAAAGAAAATGGATGCATCCTCTCCGTTTTGCATAGAGCTAAAGCGGACGATGGACTTCTAGTTTCCCTGGGAATAAGAAGCTCGAGGTCTTTTGCTCAAGACAGGTTGGCCCATGTAGCTCAGTCGGCAGAGCGCGTTCTTGGTAAGGACGAGGGCGCCGGTTCAATCCCGGTCATGGGCTTTAGCTCCGGCTTTTTAGAGGCGATTAACGCGAGCACTAACGCTTATTAGCACCAAGCACCAACGATATCCACAACAGATGGCAAAAGAAGCATTTAAAAGAGACAAACTGCACTGCAATGTCGGGACCATAGGTCACGTAGACCACGGGAAGACGACTCTCACTGCTGCGATTACTACTTGCCTTGCTAAGCAAGGAAAAGCTAAGGCGTATGCTTATGACGAGATCGACGCCGCACCGGAGGAGAAGGAACGTGGTATTACCATTTCTACTGCTCACGTAGAATATGAAAGTGACTACCGTCACTATGCCCATGTGGATTGTCCTGGGCATGCAGATTATGTAAAAAACATGATTACTGGCGCGGCTCAGATGGACGGTGCTATTCTCGTCTGCAGTGCGGCAGATGGTCCTATGCCACAGACTCGTGAACACATTCTTCTTGCCCGTCAGGTTGGTGTACCGTCTGTGGTGGTCTTTCTAAACAAGGTGGATATGGTGGATGATCCAGATCTCTTGGAGTTGGTCGAAATGGAGCTAAGAGACTTGCTTTCCAAGTACGGTTTTCCCGGAAACGACATCCCTATTGTTAAGGGAAGCGCTTTAAAAGCCCTGAACGCCGATCTTGAGGGGGAAAAGCAGATTCTGCAGCTTATTGAAGCGGTGGACAAGTATATTCCTACACCAGAGAGGCCCATTGATAAGCCTTTTTTGATGCCTATTGAGGACGTTTTTAACATCGAAGGCCGTGGAACCGTAGCCACTGGGCGCGTAGAGCGTGGTATCCTAAAAAAGATGGAAGAAGTTGAAATTGTCGGTTTGTCCAGGGATGCTAAAACAAGGAAGACCATCGTAACTGATATTGAAATGTTCCGTAAGCTTCTCGATGAAGCACGCGCTGGCGATAATGTCGGCCTTTTGCTGCGCGGTCTCAAAAAAGACGAAGTTGAGCGTGGACAGGTCATTGCTAAACCCAATTCCATTACAGGCCACAAAAAATTTAAGGCAGAAGTGTACGTTCTAAGTAAGGATGAAGGAGGACGTCACACTCCTTTTTTCAGCAACTACCGTCCCCAATTCTACTTCCGCACTACAGATGTGACAGGGAAAGTACAGCTTCCAGAAGGTATAGAAATGGTTATGCCAGGCGATAATGTTACTCTGGACGTCGAGCTAGATGCCCCTATCGCAATGGAAAAGACTATCCGATTTGCTATTCGGGAGGGCGGTCGTACAGTCGGCGCAGGGCGCGTGTCAGATGTTTTAGAGTAGATAAGTCAGGATCCATATTGAAAGGCCAGTAGCTCAATTGGCAGAGTAGCGGTCTCCAAAACCGTTGGTTGTGGGTTCAAGTCCCTCCTGGCCTGGGCGTGAGTTATTACTGCCCTTCCTTGGACTGCAAGATAGAATGATCGGAAGAGCTCGCAAGTTCGTCGTAGAGGTCAAGGCAGAATTGGGAAAGGCCCAATGGCCGTGGGATCTTCGTGAAAAAGGCCTTAAGCGTTATAAGGAACTAAGTGATTCTACGATAGTGGTAGTCGTAGCTATGTTACTTCTCGGTGGATACGTTGCGGTTTTTGATCTAATAACAGTCAGTCTAGTAGGCCTCTTAACGGCCCCGTGGTAGGATAAGGAAAGTTTAGATTAGAATGCCATTACCTCCAAGAGACCAGTGGTATGTAGTGCATGTCCTCTCTGGACATGAAGAGAGGGTGCAAGAGAATATTCTCCGTCGCATTGAGACAGAGGAGATGTCTGATTTGATCTTTGACGTTTTGATTCCCACAGAACGAGTACAAGAAATCAGGCGCGGAAGGAAAACAGAGAGCGCTCGTAAGTTTTTCCCCGGCTATCTTATCATCAATATGCATTTACTTACAGACAACAATCAACTAGTTGAAAAGACCTGGTATTTCATCCGAGAAACCTCTGGTGTCCTAGGATTTGCAGGCAGGAGGGATCGCCCGATTCCTATGCAGAGGATGGAAATAGAGAGTGTCCTCATGCAAATGAAAGAGCGGGAGGACACAGTGAAACCCAAGATCAGTTTTGAGGTGGGGGATAAGGTCAAAGTCGCGGATGGTCCCTTCCAGAGCCAGAGTGGGGTTGTGGAAGAAATTGATCCAGATCGTGGAAAACTGCAGGTTGCTGTCAGCATCTTTGGGCGTGATACACCAGTAGAACTGGAGTACTGGCAGGTAGAGAGAGCATAGGGAGCGCAAAAGCACAGGGCATGAAAAAAGATCTTGGTTATTTGCCGGAATTTTCTGGATTGCTCGAGTAGAACTTTCGTGGCAAGCGAAGTAAGTGTTAGTGTCAGAGTATGAGCGCCAACCCTAAGCCCCCCTTGTTTAAGACTAGGACGGGCCGCGTATTCCGAAGAGTGTTATGAAGCCCTACTTAAAAGGAAATCTGATTCGATGGACTACTGGTTCACCCTCGATGGTAGAGGTAGAGGCACAGTGTGCTTCCTTTGGAAGGCAGATAAACGGAGACTCTCTCTCTCTAACGCTTCTCTTAGAAGGTGAGGAACTTCCAAGACTTTCGGAATTAAGGAGGCTATTCCATCTTCTGGATCCGTTAATTCGGGATGGAGCGATCCCTCATATTCTTTGCGAATCTCTTGCTACACAGAAACTTCTGGAATTCTGTGGCCTCCACTTGGTCTCAGCGCTGAATGAGGGACGGCTGCCTGATTGTAAGTCATAACCGCTGCTATCCGCTTAGACTAGTGTTTGGATTAGTGGTGTCGGCATACTTACCTCCAAGGGAGAATAGGGGGAAAGCTTCCGAGAAGAAATGGATCCTGCTCATCAAGAAGGCAAAAGAAAAAGGTGGTGGAGACTGGGAATAGGGCTCTTCCTGTGGTGTTACACCTTATTTCTCATAGGCTGTGAAACACGAGAGCTCCACAGCAACCTCTTGGAGTCTGATGCTAATACAATGCTTGGCGTTTTGCTTGCGCGAGACATTCAGGCCATAAAGCTTCGGGAAAAGGACAAACTATTTTCCGTAGCAGTTCCGAAATCCCAATTCTCTAAGGCAGTTGAATTATTGCAGCGGTACGGTATCCCTCAGGAATCTTTCACCGGCATTGGAAGAATGTTCTCTAAATCCGGTATCGTTTCCTCTCCCACTGAGGAAAAGATTCGCTTCATGTATGCACTCAGCCAGGATATTGCAGAAACACTAAGCCATCTGGATGGAATAGTGACCTCCCGCGTAAATTTGGTTCTGCCAAAAAATAATCCTTACTCCGAAACTAGCACACCGTCTTCTGCGTCCGTATTCCTCAAGTGTCGGCCTGGTTTTGACGCTGCTCATTTACTGCCTCAGATTAAGGCTCTCGTCATGAATAGTGTTGAGGGACTTTCCTATAACCGAATCAGTGTAACGATTGTAGAGTCTAGGACCATGGACCTATATTCCCCCGTCGAAACAGTAGATACCATGAAAACAGTCCTAGGTATAAAGGTCTCTTCCGATTCGGTGCCTACATTGTGGAGGGTATGGGGCATTAGCATCCTAGGAGCGGTGATGGTTGGAACCCTCGCTGGAGGGGGTTTGTTTTGGCTCTTCAAAGAAATGAGGGATAGAAAGATGGTAGCATCCTCCGAGTAGAGAATCATGTACCCAGATTGCGGGTTTCCCAATTCGGCCGGTTCCGAAGAGAACTGGCATGGCATGGCGCGCGCTTGGCTTCAAAAGGATGTCCACGGGGATATTCAGCGGTGGGTTAATTTCCATAATCATCCCACTCTTCAAATGCACCCGGAAAGGTGGGAGAATACTACCCCGGAGTGGCGCGGTTCTATCCTTGAGTGTCCATGGGCACAAGCTTATGTAGACGAACATTTTAGAAATCTTTGGGGTTGGAAGGGAAATCTTTGGACTGGTCTAGAAAGCCCGCTTATGCAACTGGCTATCAGTGATTTCTCCTTCCTGCGCCGGCTTGCTGCCTTTGCTGGAGCTTTAGTTGCTGTTAAGGAGATTCGAAAGACAGTAGACCGCAAGACAGTACTGGAACTAAGAAAGGGACTTGGGGAGGATGTCCTCAACTTTGCACGTACTACGACCTTACATTGTAAGATGAGCGTTCCACAGAAATGTCGACTACAGTGGTGGCCCAGAGGCGATGGATCGTCTGCCGCTGCGGTTCTAAATTCTGGCTGGCTGCTAATTGCATGCACTTGTGCTCTCTTACCAGTAGATGAATGGAATCGATTCCTTGGCAGATTGCCACGTTCCGTTAAGAAAGATTTTTGGCGATGCAAATTTCCATCAGAGGATTCTCAACTTGCTTGGTGGTGCCTTAAGGAGTTACTTAGGGTGATGGTGCAAGAGGAGGGGAATGAACCTGTACAGATTT
>Ga0070711_100000452_pt1 | contig 21436 bp, 20 predicted proteins | sample LARL53metaG_FD_65452 | JGI IMG/M metagenome (GOLD analysis project Ga0070711, IMG submission 65452) | Corn, switchgrass and miscanthus rhizosphere microbial communities from Kellogg Biological Station, Michigan, USA - LAR L5-3 metaG | ecosystem: Host-associated > Plants > Roots > Rhizosphere ... | reverse complement strand
GGGGGGGGGGGGGGGGGGGCGCCAACGCGGGAATTCCACGGCACGGCCTCCTTGCGACGCTCGGCAGCGAGTTGCGGGTTGAATCCTGTCGTGTCAATTACTGGTTACGAAAATATGCTACTACTCTGTCCCGCTGACTCGAGGCCCCTTCATGCACACTCGTCCGTCCGCCATGTGGCTCCTGCCGTGCCTATTCTCCGTCCTCGTCGCCAGCCGTTTCGCTGAAGGCCCTGGTCCAGTGTTGACCCCCCCCTCCCCCTCGATCCTCGCGGGACTCCGCTGGCGCAACCTCGGCCCGTTCCGCGGCGGTCGCATCGCGGCCGTTACCGGCGCCATCGGCCAGCCCGGCGTCTTCTACATCGGCCTCCCAGCCGGCGGCGTCTGGAAGACCACGAGCGCCGGGGAAACGTGGTTTCCGGTGTTCGACTCGATCACCGTCGCCTCGTCCGTCGGCTCGGTCGAGGTCGCACCGTCCGATCCCGACGTCGTCTACGTCGGGATGGGCGACATGATCACCGGCGGCTCCATCAACGAGGGGAACGGCGTCTATAAGTCCACCGACGCGGGCCGCACCTGGCAACACCTCGGGCTGGACGATACGAAGCAAATCCCGTCGATCCTCGTGGATCCGCGCGACCCCAACCTCGTGCTGCTCGCGGCGCAGGGCAACGCGCACCAGAAGAGCGACGCGCGCGGCGTGTTCCGCTCGACCGACGGCGGCAAGACGTGGACCAAGACGCTCTACGTCAACGATTCGACGGGCATCCAGAAGATCACCTGGGCCGCCGATCATCCGGAGATCATGCTCGCGACCACCGTGGCGCACTATACGCCCCCGACGCCACCGCCGACCCGCGCGGGGGGCGGGGGCAGCCCCGGAGGCGGGACGGGCCCGACCAACACGGCGCTCTACAAGTCCACCGATCAAGGCCTCACCTGGCACGAGATCACGGGCGCCGGCTTGCCGCGTCTCTTCGGGCGCACGTCCGTCGCCGTGGCCATGCACACCAACGCCCAGCGCATGTTTCTCATCGGCAACTTTGGGCTGTACCGTTCGGACGACGGCGGGACCAGCTGGCGCCAGATGGACGCGGCCGATCGCCGCATCGCCAATGGCCAGGGCGGCTATAACTGCGGCGTCTACGTCGACCCGCAGGATCCCGATGTCGTCTACACGATCAACACGTCGAGCTACAAGTCCACGGACGGAGGCAGCACCTTCACCGGCTTCAAGGGCGCGCCCGGCGGCGACGATCCGCAACAGATGTGGATCGATCCGACCAACGGCCGGCGCATCCTCCTCGGTCTCGACCAGGGCGCCGTCGTCACTCTGGATGGTGGCGAGACCTGGAGCTCCTGGTACAACCAGTCCACCGAGCAGGTCTACCACGTCGCCGTGGACAATTCGTATCCGTATTGGGTGTACGCGTCGCAGCAGGACGCCGGCGCCGTGCGTGTGCGCTCGCGGGGGAATCTCGGCGCCATTACGCCGCTCGACTGGGACCCGGTGAACGGCTGGGAATGGGGCACCGAGCTGCCCGATCCACTGCACCCCGACGTGGTGTACGCCTCGGGCTTCGGCATCGTGAAGATCAGCTACCCGAGCGAGCAATGGATCGACGTGAGTCCGAACCTCGATCCGGCCCTGAAGGGCCGGGTCACGATTTCGCAGCCGCTCGCCTTCGCACCGTGGAACCAGCATGAGCTACTGGCCGGGCTTCAGTACCTGATGGCCACGACGGATGGCGGCGCCCATTGGACCAAGCTGAGCCCCGATCTGGGCTACGCGAAGGGCGTGACGCCGCCCCCTGACTCGCTGCGCGGCCGACCGGGCCAGCCGGTGGCGGGCGCGATCGAGGCGCTCTCGGCGTCGCCGCTGGCGCGCGGCGAGATCTGGGTGGGAACGAACAACGGCCTGATCGAGCTGACGCGCAACGAGGGCAAGAGCTGGGACTACGTGAGCATCCCCAACCTGCCCGATTCGACCCGGGCCGACATCTCGAGCGTCGACGCGTCGCATCTGAACCCGGCCGAGGCGTACGTCGCCGTGGACCTGCACCGCACCGGAGACTACCACCCATATCTCTACCGCACGCGCGACTACGGCCGGACGTGGACGCTGATCGTGAACGGCCTGCCCACCGACCAGCCGAGCGGCGGCTTCGCGCGCGTGATCCGGGGGGACACACAGAAGGCCGGCCTGCTGTTCGCGGGCACCGAGAGCGGGATGTACGTCTCCTTCGATGACGGCGACCACTGGCAATCCCTGCAACTGAACCTGCCCAACACGTCGTGTCGCGACCTGGTGATCAAGGGAAATGATCTGGTGGTGGGAACCTACGGGCGCGGCATCTGGGTATTGGACGACTTCTCCCCGCTGCGTCAGATCGCCTCCGCCGGCGAGCCGGTACATCTGTTCGCGCCAGGTGACGCCGTGCGCGTGCGCCGCAACGTCGGTTGGGACACACCGTTCCCGCCCGAAGTGCCGCATGCGCTCAACCCGCCCGACGGCGCTCTCATCTATTACTACCTCGCGGCCAAGCCCGCGGGAGATATCACGCTCGAAGTGCTCGACTCAGCCGGCGCGGTGGTGCGCCACTTGTCGAGCGTTCGAGCCGCCCCGGTCTCGGAAGCGGCGCGGCCACCCGAGCCCAACTTCTGGTTGGCGACGCCCGAGCCCCTGCCGACGGCCGTCGGCACCAACCGCGTGAACTGGGACGTTCGTTACGACGCCCCAGCCGCCCTGACGCACACGTTCGAGATCAGCGCCAACCCTGGCCTCACACCGCCGTCGCCCGTGGGGCCGTTGGCGTTCCCCGGCACCTACACCCTGCGACTGACCGTGGACGGCAAGCGCTACAGCCAGACCGTCAAGGTGCGCAACGACCCACGCTCGCCGGCGACGCTCGTGGACCTGCGCGCGCAGCACGCGCTCCAGATGGCGATCTCCCGCGCCCTTCAAGAATCGTGGGACCGGTATCATGAGGTCACCGCTATGCGTGCGGCGGTGGCGGCGGATACGGGCGCGCCCGCCGAGGTCGCGACCGCCGCGAAAGCCCTCGACTCGACACTCGCCGCAGTGGCGGGCAACCCCGACAGCGTGGGCGGATTCGGTCGGCGCAGCACCCGGGGACCACCCAGCTTCGCGAGCGTCGACGCCAGCCTCGTGCGCCAGCTCAACGGCCTCGAGACCGGCGACCTCGCTCCCACCGCAGCGATGCAGCGTGACTACGACGGGGCTTGCGCCGATCTGAAGACTGCCGTGGCCGCGTGGGCGAAAATCAACGGCACGGGACTGGCGGCGTTCAACGCTGTGCTCACGCAGCACCACCTCCAAGCCGTTGCGGCGGCCGCGTCGCCGCCGGTACCCGTATGTGCCACCGTCAGAGGTCGCCCGTGACGAGGACTGCCGCGTTCGCCGGCTTCGCGCTCGCGCTCGGCGCCCAGCTCGCTGCGCAGAACGCCGACGTCGCCCGGTGGCGACGCCAGGCCCGGGCGGTCACGATCATTCGGGATGATTGGGGCATCGCGCACGTGTACGGGAAGACCGACGCGGACGCGGTGTTCGGCGCAGAGTACGCCCAGGCGGAAGACGATTTCAATCGCGTCGAGACCAACTATCTGAACGCCCTGGGGAGACTCGCGGAGGCCGAAGGGCCGGAGGTGCTGTACCAGGACCTGCGTCAGAAGCTGTTCATCGATCCCGACTCGCTCAAAGCCGAATACCGGGCGAGCCCGCCGTGGTTGCGCCGGCTGATGGATGCCTTCGCCGACGGCCTCAACTTCTACCTCTACACACACCCGGACGTGAAGCCGCGCGTCATCAGGCGCTTCGAGCCATGGATGGCGCTGTCGTTCACCGAAGGAAGTATCGGCGGTGACATCGAGCGCATCGACGTGCCCGCGCTGGCGGCCTTTTACGGCGGTGACTCCGCCGCCCGAGTGCCACGTACGGGACGGGGAGACGGGCCGGATGAAGACCCAGGCGGCTCGAACGGCATCGCGATCGCGCCCCGGCTTACGCGCGATCACCACGCCCTGCTCTGGATCAATCCCCACACGTCGTTCTATTTCCGCTCCGAGCTGCAGATGGTGAGCGACGAAGGACTCGACGCGTACGGCGCCGCCACCTGGGGGCAGTTCTTCATTTATCAGGGGTTCAACCCGACCTGTGGTTGGATGCACACGTCGAGCGGCGTGGACAACATCGACGAGTTCCTGGAGACCGTGGTCGAGCGCGGCGGCCACTACTTCTACCGCCACGGGCAGCGCGAGCTGCCGGTCGTCACCCGCACCATCACCGTCCCCTTCCGGACCGACAGCGGCACCGCGCGGAAGACCTTCACCGTCTATTACACGCGGCATGGACCGGTCGTCCGCAGGGAAGGCGACCGCTGGGTGAGCGTGAGCCTGATGCAGAGCCCGGTAAACGCGCTGATCCAGTCCTACTCGCGCACCAAGGCGCGCGACCTCAGCGCGTTCCGCAAGATCATGGCGCTGCACACCAATTCCTCCAACAACACGGTCTTCGCCGACGCGTCGGGCAACATCGCGTACTTCCACTCCAATTACATTCCGCGGCGCGACACCTCGTTCGATTGGACCGCGCCGGTGGATGGGAGCGACCCGGCCACCGACTATCACGGCGTCCTGTCGGTCGACGAGACGCCCAATGCCATCAACCCATCCTCAGGGTGGGTCTACAACTCGAACAACTGGCCCTGGTCCGTCGCGGGGCCGTCGAGCCCGAAGCGCACAGAGTTCCCCCGCTACGTCGAGACCGGGATCGAGGAGACACCGCGCGGTTACCACGCGCTGCGCCTGCTCACGGGCTCCTCCGATTGGACCATGAGCTCGTTGACGGCCGCGGCGTTCGACAGCTACCTGCCGGCGTTCGAGCGCATGCTGCCGCCGCTGCTCGAGGCGTATGACCGGCTGCCGCCGGGCGACTCGCTCAAGTCGCGGCTCGCGGACCCGATCGCGGTGCTCCGCGGCTGGGATTACCGCTGGGGCGCGGGCTCGGTACCGACGTCGATTGCCGTGTTCTGGGGTGGCGCGGTGACGCGGAGTGTCCGCAGCGAAGCGCTCGCGGCTGGGATGTCGCCGCAGACCTACGTGGTCACGCGCGCCACGCCCGAGGTGCTCCTCGGCGCGCTCGACGCCGCGACGAATACGCTCGCCGCCGACTTCGGCACCTGGAAGACGCCCTGGGGCGAGATCAACCGCTTTCAGCGGCTCGACGACGAGATCGCGTCGCATTTCGACGACGCACAGCCGAGTATCCCCGTGCCGTTCACGTGGAGCGGGTGGGGCTCGCTCGCGTCGTTCAGCGCGCGCGCGTATCCCAACACCAAGAAATGGTACGGGACGAGCGGGAACAGCTTTGTGGCCGTCGTGGAGTTCGGGGACAGCGTCCGCGCGCGGGCGGTGACGGCTGGTGGGGAGAGCGGTCAACCCGGCTCGCCGCACTTTCAGGACGAGGCGGAGCGGTACGCGACGGGAAATCTACGCGAGGTGTATTTCTACCGGTCGCAGCTCGAGGGGGGACACACCCAGCGGGAGTACCATCCGGGGAACTGAGCGAGAGATTAAGGCTTTGGGCTCCGTCCGCTCCGGATCAGCATGAGCAACGCCCCCACCAACCCTACCGCGCTGGGATCAATCCCGGCGACGTAGTCCACTAGTCCCCGGGCGACCATGCGGAACTGAGTGCGATACGAAGTCATGCTTCATAAATGAAGGAAGGCCCTCTAAGGTTCCCCCATCTCGACTAGACCCTGAAGAGATAGCTCACCTTCGCGAAGAACCCGTCCGAAACCCTCATCAGACCCCGGAAGCGGAACGCTGTCGGCTCGACCATGCTGTCGCCGTACCCCAGATAGGCCACCGTGCCGGGCGTCGGATGGTAGGAGAACAACCAGTCCACGCGAAACGCGTTGCTCGCGCTGGCGGTGGTGCGCGTGAATGTCCCCATCACGGGATCGTGAATCAGGATGGCGCCGTTGGTGCGGGAGTCGTCGCGCAGCGCCGCGGTCTCGTTCGACGTGTACTGCCCGATCACCCGCAGAAAAATGGGTCGCGACAGCTGATACTCGATCTTGAGGCGCGGAACGCGGATCCGCGACACGATGCTGCCGTCGTCCGGACGGTTCACCTGCTGGTGCTCGTAGATCAGCTCCGTCCGGAGCTGCCCTGTGGGTCGCCAGGTCAGGTCCAGATTCCCGAGGTACACATGACCGTTCGCCCACTCGAAGAAGTTCTCATCCTGCCCCACGAGGAGAGACGCCGAGAGCGAAAAGGTCTGGAAACTCGGCGTCTGGACGCTCGCCGCGTAGTCGAAGTTGGGGAGGCGCGGCGTGCCGGTGAACGGGATCGTGTCCACCATGGCTCCGCGCACCCGCTCGATCCTATAGTTGCTGTATAACAGGGCGGGATAGCCGAAGGATTCGATCGACCACGCCAGCCCGACCTGCCAGCCGCCCCGCAGCGTGAATCCCGTGGCAAAGTCGGCCTGGCGATCGTCCGGCGTCTGGCCCGCGGAGAAGTGGCGATACTCGTCCCACGTGTACGCCAGGTACACGTTGGCGTTGAAGCTCTCGAGCCACGACCCCGGAGCGCCGACGATCGTATAGCTCGGAATCATGCTGTTCGAAACCACGTTCGGGCGCGAGATGAACCCGCTCGCCGCCCGAAAGTTCTCCCCTACCCCACGGCTCAGCACCGTCAGACCGAACCTCCGCCCCGAGCGCACCAGGCTCGCCCGCCAGATCGGGGCCCAGACGGTGGGCGCGGTCGCCGAGTCGCGCGTCGCACTCCCGCCTCCCTGGAAGGTGAGCGCCCACGCGCGGCCCAGCTCGATCCGCCCGTCCAGCGCGGCCACGCGATTGAAGCCCGCGCCGTCCACGCGGTCCGTGTACACGAGCCCGAGACTGTTCTGGCTTCCCGTGCCCAGGTCGTGGCGCAGGCGCAGGGCGTTCATCACGGGATGATCGGTCCCGCTCGCCGATGCGTCGGTGCCGTCCACGCCCGAGAGGGCGGCGATCGTGGTCCCCCCGAGTTTGCCGGTGAGCTTCAGCGCGCCCTGGGGATCCACCAGGCGGCGGGTGTAGATCAGCTGGATCGGCGACTGGAACAGCTCCAATCCGTCCAGGAAGAACGGCCGTTTCTCCGGATAGTTGAGCGCAGTCCGCGGATCGAACTGGATCTGAGGCACGTCGGCTTCCACCTGCGAAAAGTCCGGCCGCACCGTGCCGTTGAGCGTGAGGTTACTCGTGACGCCCCAGCGAACGGTCGTGCCAAGCCGTGGCGCGCCGCCGCCGTAGGTCCACCCCGACGCGTCGGGCCCGCCGGAGACCGTGCTCGTGGCCTCGGGCGTCACGTCGAGCACCAGGCCGCGCGCGAGGCCGGTCAGGCCGGTGAGCGTCCCATTCTGCGCGAGGAACGAGGCTCGGGTCTGGAGCACCCGGGTCCAGGTGTGCTGGTGGCCGGTGGCCTGCTCGACGCGAATGACGTTGATCCCCCAATCCTGCGGGTCGCGCGCCTGGTAGCGCAGCGTCTTGAAGGGGATGCGCACCTCCACTTCGTAGCCCCAGGCCGTGAGGTGGCCCTTCGACTCGTACACGTAGTCCGGACTGAGATCGAGCGTGTACGCCCCCGTGCTCACCGCCGACAATGTGGTGGCGATCGTGCGCGCCGCGTCCACCAGCGCACCGTCGGCCTGAGCGCCGAGGGGGTTCACGCCGAACACCAGCGCCTGACGGCGATCGTTGAACGTGTCGAGCAGGATCTCGACGTAGTCGTCGCCCGTGATCTTGTCGCGGTCGGCGAGCGTCGCCCGTACGCTCGCCGAGTCCTGGTACGCGCGGATCCCGAAGTAGATCGCGTCCGGCGCGTACCACACCAGGACCACGGTCGAGTCCTCGGCGGGACGGTTGTCGTTCGGCAGGTACTGGGAGAAGTCGCGCAGCACGGCGGCCCGCGCCCACGCGGGTTCGTCGAGCCGGCCGTCCACGGTGACGGTGGCGTCGGCGATCCGCGGGGCGGCGACCGCCGTCCCGGGCGGCGTGCCCTGGGCGAGCGCCACCGTGAGTGCTAATGAATTAGCACTTACGAAGAAAAAAAGAGAGATCACGGGTGCAGGCACGGCGTCAGCATGCCCAGGCCGTAGATCGCCGCCGCGCCTGCCACGAACACCAGGGCGCGCAACGCGAGGTGCCCCCGCCCTCGCCCCCGCCCCCGCCCTCGGTCTTCCCGGGCGCGCGGCTCGTCCAGCAGGGCCCGCACGCGATACTCGAGCGTCGAGGGCGCAGCCATACCCGCGCCCACGACGATGCCACTGCCGTGTGCGGCGGCGCGCATGATCTCCACTAGATGCGCGCAGTAGTCCGACGCACGGGCGCCGGTGTCGATCACCGCCTCGTCGCAGGTCCGCTCGCGCTCGAGCCGCACCCGCCCCGCCGCGAGCCATACCGCCGGGTGGAACCAGAACACGACCGTTACGGCCTCGAGCAGGATTTCGACCATCACGTCGCGCCGGCGCACGTGCAGCAGCTCGTGCAACAACACCAACCGGAGCCGCTCGGCGGACCAGTGGAGGGCCGCCGCAGGCAGCGCGACCACGGGGCGGCGCACTCCCCATGTCGCCGGCACGCGCACCGCCGCCGAGACGAGGAGCGTCACGGGGCGCGAGACCCCGGCGAGACGACCGGCCGTGGCGAGCGCCTCCGCGGCGCCGGGCCGGTCGAGGCCGGTGGCCCGGGCACGAATGCGACGCATCGCCACTAGGCCGGGCACGAGGCGGAGCGCCGCCACCGCCGCGCCCGCGGTCCAGACGAGCCCGATCAGCACGGCGCCGCGGGCCGTGCGGGGCGCGGTGATCGCCACCCACGTCGCGGGCACCTTGAAGAAGTAGGCCGGGAACAGGAGGCCCGCGAGCGGCAGGAGCACGGTGCCCGCGATCACGAGCAGCCACAAGTCGTGGCGATCCCGGGCGGGCGTGCCGCGCAACGCGACGGCGGCGACCACCGCGCCCACCACGAGCAGCACGATCTTCGCGAGCGCGGGGACCGGGGCGAAATCCACGCTACCGCCCCTCGCGCTGGGCGCGCCGCACCAGATCGCGGAGACGATCGAGGTCCCGCTCGGTAAGTCCCTTCGCCGGCACTTCGAGGAGCGCCGCCACCGCGCCTGGACGGGATCCACGGAAGAACGTGCGCACGAGGTGCTGGAGGGCGCTGCGCTGGGCGTCGCTTGGCGACACGGTGGGCTCGTACAGGTAGCGCGCGCCGTCCCGGCGGTGGCGCACGTGACCCTTGCGCTCGAGATAGGCCAGCATGGCCCGCACGGCGGAGTAGCTCGGCGGATCGGGCAGCTCGCGCATCACGTCGCCCACGGCGGCCCGGCCCAGCCGGTACACGACGTCCATGATCTGGCGCTCGCGGCGACCCAGGCTCTCGTGACCGGCGGGTGGCATGGCCGCCAATATGCTAATGGATTAGCAGACCGGCAAGGTCAGCTCACGCTGCTCGTCTCGATGCGAAACCCCTTCACCGTGACCCGCCCCAACCAGATGAAGAGCGCCAGGACGAGCAGTTGGGTCACCACGAAGGGCGGCTCGTTCTGGTGGGGCGCGGCGACGATCAGGGCCGGAATCCGCAGGAACAACTGGTTCACGAGGACGAAGACGTTCAGGTAGAGCGCGACGATCGAACCCACCGTGTAGATGTTGCGCCACGGTCCCGCAAGATGCTTGACGTAGCGCGCAACGATCACGAAGGCCAATATGATGAGCGAGAGGGCCCCGACGATGTGCCCCGGGAGCAGCTGCGTGAACGGAAAGCCGAATCCGGTGGCGTTGGTCAGGACGGTGGTCGCGAGAAACAGGCCGGTCCAGCCGTCGAGCCGCTTCCCGGCCATGAGTCCTCCAACCACGACGCAGCCCGCGACGATCCCGACGAGACTCAATACAACGTGGATCAACGTGAACGTCGCGAGGCCGAAGATCATGGGCGTGACCTTTCGCATCAGGGAGGCGAGGCCGTGAGCCAAGCGTTAGGATTGATCTAGCGCTCGCCGTTCAAGACGGCAAGCATTGGCCTATGAAGACGTTCCCCATCGCGCCGCCGATCGAGCCCATGCTCGCCAAACTCGCCGAGGCCCTCCCTGACGGGGGGCGCTTTCTCTACGAGCCCAAATGGGACGGCTTTCGCGCCATCGTGTTTCGCGGCGCGTCCGATGTCTACATCCAGAGCCGTGACCTGAAACCGCTCGACCGCTACTTCCCGGACCTGCACCAGGCGCTCCTCGACCAGCTGCCCAAAGCGTGCGTGATCGACGGCGAGATCGTGATCGCCGGGCCGCGCGGGCTCGACTTCGACGCGCTGCAGATGCGGCTACACCCCGCCGCGTCGCGTGTGGCCAAGCTCGCCCAGGCGACGCCCGCCTCGTTCGTGGCATTCGATGTTCTGGCGGCGGGCGGCAAGGACAAGAGGAACGTGCCGCAACACGAGCGGCGCGCGCTGCTCGAGAAACTGTTCGCCGAGGTGGGACCACCGCTCTACCTCACGCCAATGACCGAGGACCGCCGCACGGCGTCGCAATGGCTCGAGCGATTCGAGGGCGCGGGCCTGGACGGCGTGGTGGCGAAGGCGGCGGGGGGGACCTACCAGCCGGGCAAGCGTGCCATGATCAAGATCAAGCACGCGCGCACGGCCGACTGCGTCGTCGCGGGATTCCGCTGGCACAAGACGGGAGCGGACGCCGTCGGCTCACTGCTGCTCGGCCTGTACGACGACCACCGCCGACTGCAGCACGTCGGCGTCACCTCGTCGTTCACCATGACGATGCGCAAGCAGCTCGTGAAGGAGCTCGCCCCGCTCCGTAAGAACGCGCTGAAGGACCACCCCTGGCGGGACTGGGCACGAGCGGAAGGAGAGGGAGGACGCATGCCCGGCGGGCAGAGTCGCTGGAGCGCGGGCAAGGATCTCTCGTGGGAGCCGCTCCGCGTCGAGCGAGTGTGCGAAGTGAAGTACGACCACATGCAGGGAGATCGCTTCCGTCACGCCGCGACGTTCCTGCGCTGGCGGCCGGACAAACAGCCCAAAGACTGCCGTTACGATCAGCTCGAAGTCACGGCTCCTTACGACCTCGCCAAGGTCTTCTCGTCGGGGTCGAGACGCTCCTGACGGGGTCGGAGCTTGACCGGCACGTGCTGCAGATTCACCCGGACGCGCGTCCACGTGGACGACCGGCCGCGCATCGAGTCGACCAGCACATCCGCGGGCTCGAGGTGCGCCGCGGCCTTGGGGTGGCGCGCTTTCCATCGTTCGAGCCCCGCGAGCGCGTCTTGCTTTCGCTTCGCGCGGCCGATTTCGATCAGGGGATGTTTCGCGGCGCGCGCCCGTGAAGGCTGCACGCGCGGTGGCTCGCCGCCCTGCTTCTTATAGTGCGGCGGCCACGGCGCGTCGCCCAGGCCTTCCCGCTCGTCTCGTGCCGAGAGCTCGAGCAGTCCCTCGAGTGACCCCGTGGCGTCGTCGATCCCGGCGTGACGATCACCGATCTTCGCGAACCGCTTGGGCATGGTGGCAAGGGTGAAGTCGGCGGGGTCGATTTCGTCCACCTCGCCCCACGAGAGCGGCGCCGAGACGCGGGCATCGGGGGTGGGCCGCACCGAATAGGCCGAGGCGACCGTGCGGTCCTTGGCGTTCTGGTTGTAGTCGACGAACACGCCGTGCCGCTCTTCTTTCCACCACTTGCTCGTGGCGAGCTTGGGTGCCCGGCGCTCGACCTCGCGCGCCAGGGCCAGCGCGGCCCGGCGCACCTCGCCGAAGCTCCAACGCCGCTCGATCCGCACCACGACGTGCATGCCCCGATTTCCCGAGGTCTTCGGCCAGCCGGTCAGCCCAAAATCCCTTAGCGTCGCATCGGCCACATGGGCCACCTGGCGCACCTGCGGCCACTTGACGCCGGGCACGGGGTCGAGATCCACGCGCAGCTCATCGGGATGGTCCAGGTCTTCCGCGCGCACCGGGTGGGGGTGCAGCTCCAAGCAGGCCAGATTGGCGAGCCAGGCAAGTGCGGCCGCGTCGCGGGGCACGACTTCATCGGCGCTGCGCCCCGAGGGGAAGCGCAGCGATACGACCTCGATCCACGGGGGACGGGACTCCGGCGCGCGCTTCTGATAGAAGAACTCGCCGCCGACACCGTTCGGATAGCGGACCAGCATGTTGGGCCGCCCGCCGGCGCCGCGCAGCGCACCCTCGGCCACGGCCAGGTAGTAGCGCACCAGATCGAGCTTCGTGTATTTCGGCTTGGGGAAGAGCACCTTGTGCGGGTTCGAGATCGCGATCTCGCGCCCGTCGACCACGAGGGCTTCAGGCTCGCTGCCACCCTCTTTCTGGGTTGGTGCTCGCCGCGCGCGGGAGCGCGGCATTTCAACGCTCGCCGGAGGGGGCCGCGATGTACGTGAGCTCGCGGCCTTCGGCGGCGCAGCGCAGCATCAGCGCGCCGCGGCTCATGTCACCGCGCCCGATGAATTCCTGCGGAACATGTAATCGGAGCCCCAGCACGTCGTGCAGCGGCTGCAGGTACTTGGGCGTCGCGATGCTGCCCAGGAGCACGACCGCGTCTCCAGGACTCAGCTGCTCGGCCAATCGCGCCGCATCGCGACGCAATGGGCTCGTGAACCGTCGATTGTCCGGATCGACCGGGACGCGCGCGACCGCGCGCAACCCCGCGAGATCGATGGTGGCAGTCGCGGGACGGAGCCCCAGTCCCGGCACGATGACCTGCACACCGGAGCACCCGTCCGGCGGATGGGCGAACGCCGACGCGTAGGCCAGCTTGCCCCGAAAGTACAGGCCACTCATGAAGGTGTAGACCTCGCCCACGGTCGCACCGTCGCTCGATCGAAGCCGTTGGGCCAGCACCGACCGACCATCCCTGCGCAACAGAAAACCCGCGCGCTTGCCCGCGCTGTTCGCGGGTGAGAGCAGGAATACTCGGCGCGGGAGCATCTAGAGCCGGTTCTCTAAAACAGCCTCCGCGACAGCCTTGAGATGCACCTGCATATCGGTGCTCATCTTCTGAATCGCTCGCTCTATGGCTTTCAGTTGCTCCAGGATCTCGTCTTCCTTGGACATCGTATGCCTTTGTTTCGGGGATATGGAACAATCTAACCGGTACGTTGGCGGGCTACGCCACCGTCCGGCCGCCCGCGGCCAGCCATGATCCGCTCAGGATCAAGAGCAATCCGACCAACGACATCAGGCCGACATGCTCGTGCAGCACCAGCACACCGACAATGACCGCCACCACCGGGTTCACGTATGTAACGATGCTCGCCCGGCTCGGGCCTGCCTCGGCGATCAGCTGGAAGAACACCACGAGGCCGATTACCGTGCAGACCACACCCAGCACGGCGATCGCCGCGAGCGCGGCTGGCCCCGGCATTCCTTGCGGGGGCTGCGCCAGTGCAGCCGGAAGCAGAACCACCGTGGAGAGCACCAGGCTCGCCGCCACGGGACCCAACGGATCGAGATCGGCCAGGTACCGGCTCACGATGATGGGCGCGGCGGCGTAGCCGAGCGTCGCCGCGAGGACGAGCGCCGCGCCGAGCAGCTCGTGGGGCCGGCCGCCGATGTCCACGCCGAGCAGGGCGATCACGCCGCCGAGACCGACCACCAACCCCACCACGCCGAGCCCGGTCGGCCGATGGGCGGGCGCGAACCACACCGACAGGAGCGCCACGAGGAGCGGCATGGTCGCGATGAGAATCGCGGTGAGCGACGACGAGATGTACTGCTCGCCCATGGCGATGAGGACGAACGGCACCGCGATCTCGCACGCGGCGTAGGCCGCGATCCACCACAGTCGTCCCCGCAAGCCTCGGAAGACGCGGCGCCCGAGCACGAACGGCAGCAACAGCGCGGCGCCGAGCGCCACCCTGCCCCAGGCGAGGAAGGCGGGAGGGACGCCGGCATCGACGGCAATCTTGATGAAGAGATACGGCAAGCCCCAGATGACGGAGCTCAGCGCGAACAGCAGCCAGGCTCGGGGGGTCAGAGACCACCGACGCTGCGCCGCCCTAGGACTACCACCGTCGCCAGGATGCTCGCGACGCTGGGCAAAACGGCAGGTGCCACGCCCAGCATTGCTATCGTGGTGGTGGTAGCACCGAGCGTAATAACCGCCAACCCAGCCGCCGCGACCGGCGTGAGGCCCTCGCCGACGTGGAAGAGCCCAGGCAGGATCAGGCCCAGGGCGCCGGTCACCTCGCAAATGCCGATGAACTTGATGAACGTTGGCGGGAACGGCGACAGCGTCGCCAACGCGGCCAGCGGCATTACCAACTTGAACCCGCCGGCGAAGAGGAACAGAGCGGCGAGCAACCCCTGGATGACCCAGAGCGCGACGCGCGCCCGCTTGGTTGTGAATGGCATCGGTCGTGTCTCCCCTTTTTGAGCCATGGAGCCGGTGGACCCGATCTCCTATACAGGCGTCGAACGGAGCGGATCGGAATCGACACGGCTGGGAGGCGATCTCAGGTTACGAGCCTCCCCAAACGGCCTTGATGTCGACCACGGGCGTACCGTCGATCGCCTCGATCGGTCCCACGCGCAGCCGGGTGCCGGCGATTTCCCGCACCGTCACGCGATGGAGCCCCAACGGGTTAGGGCGATGCGGAGACCGGGTCGCAAACACGCCGGCGAGTGGATTCTTGGGGTCGCCGCGGGGGTGCACCTGAAGAACATCGCGATCGGCCTGGTGCAGCCATGTGACGATGACCACGTCGTCGCCCGGCGCGATGCCGAGCAGAGCACGAGAGAACGTCGGATCCACCTCGAGCCACGCGTCGGGTGCTCCCTCCGTCCCCTGACGCGGTGCGTCCTCAAGCGCTCGGAGCGTGGAACGAATCTGACCGATCTGGTGAAGGGTGTATCTTTTCCGCAACGGAGTGACTCCCTTGAAATACGTCTTGCTCTACGAGTCCACGCCAGACTTCCGGTCGAAGGTTCCGGCGCACATCGAGGCGCATCGCGCCCTGTGGAACACGTTTCACGCGGACCGGCGGCTGCTCATGGTGGGCCCCTTTACCGACGAGCCAGCAGGCGGCGCGATGGGCGTGTTCTCGAGCCGCTCCGCTGCCGAGGAGTTCGTGCGAGCCGATCCCTTCGTAACGCATGGGATCGTGGCGCGTTGGACGATCAGGGAGTGGAACGAGGTACTGGCCCCGTCGAAAACTTCACCTGGGAATTCGGCTCCGTGACATCGGAGCCCTGCAGGGCCGCGACGAGCAGGACTGTCGCGATCATGCGGTTATAATAGTCCCTGTCAGCACGAACGGCGAACCCTTCAGGAGAGGACGATGGGCAAAGGGACGATAGCCATTCTGACCGGCGGCGGAGACGTCCCCGGTCTCAATCCTGCTATCCGCGCGATCACGCTGCGCGCGCTGCGCGATGGCTACGAGGTCGTCGGCATCCGGCACGGCTGGGGCGGGCTGGTCGACTATGTACGCGATGCGAAGGCCGACAACAGCGAGAACGTCCAGCCGCTGACGGAAGCCGAAGTCAATCGCGTCGGTCGCACGGGCGGCACGTTCCTTCACACGTCGCGCACGCGCCCCAGCCATTTGCCTCTCGAGCGGGTGCCGGCGCACCTGACCGGCTATGACCAGCCGATCAACGACGTGACCAAGGATGTGCTCAAGAACTTGGAGCACATCGGTGTGGACGTGCTGATTCCCATCGGCGGAGACGACACGCTCAGCTATGGCAAACGCCTGCACGACGAAGGGGTGAATGTCGTCGCCATCCCGAAGACGATGGACAACGACGTCTACGGCACCGACTACTGCATCGGCTTCAGCACCTGTGTGACGCGCACGATGGAGCTCGCGCAGCGGCTCCGCACGTCGGCCGGTTCACACGAGCGCTTTCTGGTCGTCGAGGTGTTCGGGCGCTACGCCGGGTTCACGGCGCTCCTCCCGACGATGGCCGGCGCGGCGGATCGCTGCGTCATCCCCGAGCATCCGGTCAACGTCGACCGCCTCGCGGAGCTGCTGACGCAGGACCGGAACAAGAACCCGAGCCGTTATTCGGTCGTGCTCGTGTCGGAAGGCGCACGCCTCACGTCGCAGGACGGCATGAGCTTCGAAGGCGGGGAGACCGACATGTTCGGGCATCGCAAGCTGGGCGGGATCGGCGACCAGATCGGAACGGCGCTCAAGGAAGCGTCGGCGAAGTACAACAAGGGACGCCGCATCGACGTCGTGAACCAGCGGCTCGGCTATCTCGTCCGCTCGGGCGATCCCGATGCGCTCGACTCGATCGTCCCGATGGTCTTCGGCAACCTCGCGCTCGGCCTGGTGGGGAAGAAACAATACGGTCGCCTGGTCAGCATCCACCGCGGGTTCTACGACACAGTGCCGATCTCCAGCGTGACGTCGGAGAAAAAGTTCGTCGACATCAAGAAGTACTACAATACCGACCGGCTGCGGCCCATCTACCAGTTCGATGGCGCGCCGCTCTTCATCGTGACGAGCGACTGAGACCTAGAGCCGATACCCCACGAGCGTCCCCGGCACCGTCCGCAGGAACAGCATCCCCGCGACGTCGTCCACGGCGTAGACCGGTTCGCGCTCCTTGCCGAGGTCGACGCGCGAGCGCGCCTGCGCGCTCTCCTTGTCGATCTGCAGCAGGACGTTGCCGTTGCCCTCGGGCGCCTTCGTCAGCATGAATACCGAGCTCGGCACGGCGAGTGAGGCCTTGAAGCGCTTGGTGGCGAGCGCGGCCGACTGGCGCGAATAGCCCGTCAGCTGCGCCCCGCCCTGCGTGTACGCCGTCGCCATCTGCCCGGTAATCCGCTTGGCCATCGTATCCGTGGCGTTGCGGGACGCCTGCGCGAACGCGTCGCCGTACGCGGACGCCGCCGCGCCGTACAGGCCGGCGCGGACCGCGTTGAGGGTATGCAAAGCCCGCAACAGTCCCGGCAGCTGGGGTGCCGGGTAGTAGACCTGCTGCTTGACCTGCCCGTCCCGCCCCACGACCACGAGATTCTGCGACGAGATGAGCACGATCCCCGCCGGGCGAACCTCGAGACTCGTCACGTCCTCCCCACCCTGCAGCTTGATCTCTCCACTCAGCGCCTTGAACGTGCCGGCATCACGATCGACGGCGTAGAGTTTGTGATCCTTGTTCGCGAAGGCGTACAGCGTGCGACCTTCGACCGCGTTATACAGGGAGGCGCGATGGTCTCCCTGCATGGCATCCTTGAACCGCAAGTCGCCGCTCCCGAGGTCGACGACGTTGACCTCGGCGTCCGTGCCCGCATCCGGGCGCGACACGTACAGCAGGCCTGCCGGCGTCAGCTCGGCATACGCAAGCTGCCCTTTGATCTTCACATCCTTCTTGAGGCGGAGCGTGGCCGTGCCCACGTCCAGCACGTTCACGAAGGTCTTCGACTCCGCATCGGTCGTCAGCACCGCGGCGTCGCCCACGATGATGGCGTCGGTCACGTTGCCGCGCATGTGGACCGGTTTCTGGGCGATCGTCGTCCCATCGTCGTACCGGGCCACGTTGAGTCCGGTCTGCACCACGCCGTTGATCACGACCCGGCGATTACTCGTCCCCTCCCCCTCAGGCGCCCCTTCGGGGAGCATGATGATCCCGGCGGGATGCTGCACGATGTCGCGGACCCGCCCGTCTACAGTCGCGGGTTGCGCCCAGAGCGCCTGCCCGTCGGCCAGGCGGTAGGCCATCAGACGGTCGTCGAAGCTCACGTAGATCCGATCGGACTTCGCAAGCGACGGGTAAAGCTGCACGTGGTGCGGCAGGCTGCCTGAGCGGGCGGTGGGCAAGGTCGCCGACCACCGCACGGCGCCCGTCTTTGCATCCATCGCGCGGAGACCCGTCAGCGTGTTGACGACGATCATATCGGGCCCCGCCTGAAGCACCTCGAGCGCGGTCGCTTCCGACGCGGCGCGCACCAGGTTCTGCATCAGGCCGCCCAGCCCCTTCTTCTTGGGCTCGGTCTGCTGGAAGAGCGTCTCGTTGGCCCAGCGCTGCTCACCGGTGGCGAGATCGTACAACGCCACGACCGGCGGCCCTTGGGCGCGACGGCCGTGCACCAGCAGGGTCCCGCTCTGCGGCAGCACACGTTTGGTGACGACCTGGGCGAGGGACAGGCGCCGCGAGTCGAACACGACCGCGCCCGTCACCGGGTCGAAGATCACGAGGAGATTGGGTCGCGCGGCCTCCATCAGGAGCGATCCCTCGACGATGCGCACGCTATCCACCGGAAGCCCGCCGAGCTCGGCTTTCTCCCAGGTGATCTGGCCGGTCTCGATGTCCACCCCGGCGAGCGCGGCGTCGGTCGATACGAGCAGCGCGCCCGCGGGCGTGACCTGCTGCCAGCGGATGTCGCCTTTCATCCGGGCGGTCCACGCGGCCGTGGCTCCGGCCGGGGCCGGGGCTGGGGGGGGGGCATGTGTAGCGGTCTGGGCGGCTGCCGGCGCACAAACGACGAGCGGTGCGAAGAACAGCAGCGCGTAACGAACGGACGCGACGGTCATGGCGATCCTCTCCCTCCCCCCTCCAGGGTGGTGGAACAGCGGGCCCCCATATCCCCCCAGTGCAGGCTGAAACGCAATGGGGGGGGACGTCGTGTCGCGGCTTGGCTTGACGCCGGGCGCGCCTCGATGTACATAACCATATGGTTATGCAACCCAGCCTCGATGCGACCTTCGCCGCACTGGCCGATCCCACGCGCCGCGCCATCCTCACGCGGCTCGCGTCGGGTGAGGCATCGGTGGCGGAGCTCGCCCGCCCCTTCGCCATGAGCCAGCCCGCGATCTCGAAGCACCTGAAGGTGCTCGAGCGCGCCGGGCTGATCCGCCGGGGCCGCGACGCGCAGCGCCGGCCGCGGCGGCTCGAGCCGAAGCGACTGGCCGAAGCCACCGAATGGCTGGAGCGCTACCGCCGGCTCTGGGAGGGGAATTACCAGCGCCTCGATGCGTTGCTCGAGGAGCTGAAAACCAAGGAGCGAAAATGGGACAGCTGAGAGTCACGATGCCGTCGGATCGCGAGATCGCCATGACCCGTGTGTTCGATGCCCCGCGCACACTCGTGTTCGACGCCCATACCAAGCCCGAGCTCGTCAAGCGGTGGCTGTTGGGGCCGCCGGGCTGGACGATGCCGGTATGTGAGATCGATCTGAGGGTAGGTGGGAAGTACCGCTGGGTGTGGCGCAGTGACAGTGATGGAAGCACGATGGGGATCGGCGGCGTGTACCGCGAGATCGTGGCGCCCGATCGCATCGTCACCACCGAGCGGTTCGACGAGGCCTGGTATCCGGGCGAAGGGCTCAACACCCTCGTCCTTGTCGAGAAGGGTGGCCGGACCACGCTCACGCAGACGATGCGCTACGAGTCGAAAGAGGCGCGCGACGCGGTCCTCAAGTCGGGCATGGAAAAGGGCGTGGAAGCGAGCTACGACCGGCTCGCCGAGCTGCTGGCGTCGATGCCGGCTGCACGATGACCATAACTCAACGGTGAGAGAGGCTCTATGCAGAAGATCGTCCCGTTCCTCTGGTTCGACGGCAACGCCGAAGAGGCAATGAACTTCTATGTGTCGATCTTCAAGAACTCGAAGGTCGTTCGCGTAACCCGCTATGGAGACGCGGGACCCGGCCCGAAAGGGTCGGTCATGTCCTGCACCTTCCAGCTCGAGGGCCAGGAGTTCTATGCCTTGAACGGCGGGCCACAGTTCAAGTTCACGCCGGCCATTTCCCTGTTCGTGAACTGTGAGACGCAGCAGGAAGTCGACGAGCTCTGGAAAAAGCTGCTGTCCGCGGGCGGGCGAGAGGATCAATGCGGCTGGCTGCAGGACAAGTACGGCCTGTCGTGGCAGATCATCCCCACCGCGCTCGGGCAGATGCTGGGCGACAAGGATCCCAAGAAGGCGACCCGGGCCATGCAGGCCATGCTCAAGATGAAGAAGATCGAGATCAAGGGCTTGCAGGCGGCATACGACGGGCGGTGAAGGCCTAGGCTTTAGGCACCGAGCACCTTGATGAGCTGCACCTGGCCGGCGTGGTACACCGCGTGGCAGGTGATGCCCAGCACGAGGTTGAACCGCTCTGCCTCGTCCAGCGGTGAGCGGACGCCACCCGAGCCGATCTTCGCGAGGATGGTTTCGAGCCGGACTTGCTCCCGCTCCAGCGTGCTGACGATCGCGGGCCAAGCGAGGTCGCGCTCGCTCGAGATGGCGAACCAATCGGCGCCCGTGAGGGGAAAGGGCTCCCCTTCGCTGCCCGAGAGCTGGTTCGCGACTGAGCGGACGCACCAGGCGTGATGCATGGCGATCTCGGCGACGTTGTGCCGGCCCGGGCGGGGGCGATGAAAGGCGGTAGCAGCCGACACGTCGGCCAGCGCCGCCTTCATGTTGGGTCCGTGCCATGCGCCCGGTCCGTACCCTTCTTCGAGGATGCGGGCGGGCAGGCTCTTTTCGGTGGTTGCTGGGCTCATGGGGTCCTCTCTAGAATTCGCCGTATGCGTGTACAGCCGTGTCGGCACGGATGATACGGAGCGATCGGCCCGCCGTCTTGGGGAAAATTGCTCACGAGGTGGACCGGGCCTTGGCGCTTCGGGCCCGGACCGGGGCGCCGGGCGGCACGACGCCGACCCGCCTGGCCCAAGGAGCGGGGTGGTGCGTCGACGACGTGATGTGCACGTCCGGGCCCGGCGACCGGCCGTTTGAGGAGGAGCACCGGTCGGTGTCGATCGCCATCGTGCTGTCGGGTACGTTCGAGTATCGGGCGTCCTCGGGCGGCGCCCTGATGACGCCCGGGTCGCTCCTACTCGGCAACCCCGGGCAGAGCTTCGAATGCGTCCACGCCCACGGCGCCGGCGACCGTTGCATCGCGTTCCGGTTCTCACCGGAGCTGTTCGAGCAGCTCGGCATGGACGGGAGCACCCCGCGGGGCCGCGCGGCTTCCCGCTTTCGCGCTCCGCGTCTGCCACCGCTCAAGGCCTCGGCCTCTCTCGTGGCGCAGGCTGCCTTCGGTGTCGTCGCCCCTGCGGCCGCGAACGAATCGTGGGAAGAGCTCACGCATCGGCTCGCCGCGGCGACGCTTGCGCTCTCGTCGGGAGAGCGGTTCCACCCCGGGCGACCGCCGGCAGGCGCCCTGGCGCACATCGCGGACAGTGTGCGCCGCATCGAGCGAGACCCGGGGGCGCCGTGGACACTGAAGCAGTTAGCCCACGAGGCCGCGCTGAGTCCCTTCCACTACCTGCGGACGTTCAAGCGGGTCACCGGCGTCACGCCGCACCAGTTCATTCTGCGGGCCCGCCTGCGCGCCGCGGCGCTTCACGTGGCGGCGGACGAGGCGAGGATCATCGATGCGGCGGGAGCGACAGGGTTCGAGGACCTCTCGAACT
>Ga0070711_100000450_pt1 | contig 21452 bp, 18 predicted proteins | sample LARL53metaG_FD_65452 | JGI IMG/M metagenome (GOLD analysis project Ga0070711, IMG submission 65452) | Corn, switchgrass and miscanthus rhizosphere microbial communities from Kellogg Biological Station, Michigan, USA - LAR L5-3 metaG | ecosystem: Host-associated > Plants > Roots > Rhizosphere ... | reverse complement strand
CAACATCGCCGCTGCCAACCGCCACCACGCCCGCGACCCGCAGCGGACGCTCACGCCACTTCAAGCTCCATGAATACGACTTTGCCGGGTCCCTGCCACCCTACGGCCCGCGATTAGTGCGCAACTCTCGCTTCCTCGAACCAGAATTCCCAAGGTCAGCGGGCTACGGCAGCCGCGAAACCAAAATCGTGAGCCAAGTCAGGTTTCAACTCGGATGCCCGGCCGGGCCTTCCGGGTCGGGCTCGCGACTCAGCGGCCCCCGGGCGGGGGATCGGCGCGGAACCTCCCGCCCGGGTCCGGTCCAGGCTGGAGGCCGCCGCCGGGGTTGGGGCTGGGGTGGAACCTGCCACCGGGGTTGGGCCGGCTGGAGCCTCCCGCCGGGGTCCGGTCCGGGCTGGAGGCCGCCGCCGGGGTTGGGGTCGGGGTGGAACCTGCCACCGGGGTTGGGGGCCGGCTGGAACCCGGCGGTGACCGGGATCGGCTGAAGGGGGGTCGGCTGGGCTCCGCCAGGCTCCAGAGGCTCGGTGATGGGCACGTAGGGCGGCGTGGATCTGAGCCTGTCCGCGAGTTCCTGCAAGATCCACCCGGCGGCCCGGCCCAGCCGCCGGTTCCAGTCCTCGAGCTCCGTGGTCCACTCGCGGGCCGCGCGGCCGATCCAGGCCTCGCCGTTCCGCACCGTCTGGCAGGCTGGCTCCAGCGCCGTCGCCAGCCTCTCCTCGGCGCCGTACACCCTGGCGTACAGCGTGAGCAGATCCTGGTAGGCGGGGTTGGGTCTGGTGCCGTGCGGGGGCGTGACCGGCGTCCCGGTCCTCTGCATGGGGTCGGGGAAGGATGCGGGCGACGGGTGGTCCATGGCCGGTCAGCTCCCTTCCGTCGCGGGCACCTGCGCGTCTGGCAGGCCGTCCACCGGGGCCGTTGTGACCAGGCGGAGCCTTGGCGCCGGGTCAGCCGCCTGATCGCCGGGGCCCGGTTCCTGCCGTTCGGCGCCCGGCCCGGCCGGCTGGCCCGGGCCGCCCGGTACCGGTACCGGAAACGACTCCGCTGTGGCCTCGTGCTGCCTGGCCGCCCGGGTGAGCTCGTCCAGCGTGGCCTGCCGCCGCGCCGCCTCCCGGTCGTCCTGGCCGCGCTTCCTGCGCTTGGCGAGGGCCGCGCCGAGCACGGCCAGGCCGGCCGCGCCCAGCGCGGCCAGGAACGCGGCCGCGTACTGCGGGTCGGACGCGTTGCCCTCAATGTCGTCCCAGACGCGTCCGGCCAGGTTCGGGCGATCGGACGAGACTCGCTTGGCGGCCAGCGTCGCGTGCCGCTGCACGTCCGTGGCGTGATGAGCCGCCGGGTGCGTCCCGGCGTGGGGCATCGGCCCGGGCGAGCCCGGCGTGTACGGCGCCCCGCCGCCCGCGGGGTAGCCGCCCGTGGGGTAGCCGCCCGCCCCGGCGTTATTTCCGCTCTCTGCCGTGGCTCCGGCCTGACCCGGATGGCCACGTCCCGCGTGAGCAGCGCCGCCCGCGGACCCAGTCCCACCCGCGGACCCAGTGCCGCCAGCATCACCAGTAGTGCCGCCCGGACCACCACCCCCCGTGCCGCCGCCACCGGCGCGCGCGCCGCCACCGGCGCCCGTGCCGCCACCGGCGCCCGTGCCGCCACCGGCGCCCGTGCCGCTCGCCGCGCCCGTGCTCCCCACGCTGCCCGGACTGCTCAGATCGCCGGGCGCGCTCGCCTGCCGGGGCGGTAGCGGGTACTCGTCGTTCCGGAACTTCCGCAGCCGCTCGGTGAGCTTCGACACCTGGTCGGACGTCCAGTGCTCGGACTGGTGCACGGTGTTCACGCTGATGCCGAGGGCCGAAAGCGGCGCGGAGAACTCGCCCGCGAACGCGGCGATCACGCGATGCGCGGCCTTGAGCTCGCCGATGAGCGCCTGCATCTTCTCCGGGTTGATCCCGACAACATCCTGATCCTCGGTGTGCGTCACGTCGCCTCCCGGCCGAACCTCAAGCCAGCCCCCGCAGCGCTAGCTGAGGCGTCCGGACAGGATCAGCTGCTCGGTCTTGGCCTGAGCCAAGGAGCAGGTCGCCGGGACGGCCGCCAGGGCGCTGGCCACCTCGGCGACCGCGGCACTGACGGTGCTGCTCAGGTTGCCGGAGTAGCCGCTCAGCTGGCTGGCCCAGCCGCTGGCGGCGCTGCCGTACCAGACGTAGCCCCCGCCCATCTGCTGGCAGGCGTTCTTGAGCGCGTTGGCCATGGTTGGCTCGTCCCTCTGGATGTTCGCGTACAGCTCGCTGAGCGCCGCATGCATAGGACTGGGCACCTGAGGCTGAGTGTCCACGAGAACCTCCGATCCTGGCCGCTTGAAGCGGCTTCGGCTGCGCACGTTTAACCGGACGATGCGGGACTTGCCCGGGTTAGCGGAAGGTCATCACTGTGCCTGGTCAGACTGTGTGCCGCCGGCCCCGCGTCGAAGCACGAGCTGGTGATCTCGATGAGGCCGGAGATCTTGGGGTCACCGGGATTCCGCGGCGGGGTATCGACCACGGAGATATGGCCGCCGAGCGATCCCCTGGCCATCTCATAGGGAAAGGCATTCCCGGATTCTACGTTTTTGCGATTTTTGTTAAATGCCCAGCCCTGAGTCCGGGCGATATTATTAAGCTGCTGCTGGTATGAGTTCTTGCTCAGCGACCGGTTAAGGGGATAAATGGATTCAATGGAACCGTCATAGAAGAGTTCGTTCTGGCTCTTGTTGGTTATGCACTGCACATAGAAGCCGCCCACGCTGTCGGCGGTGCCCACGTGGGCGGCCTGGATGTGCTGATAGAGACCGCGCAAGGCCGAAAGAGCCTGATTGCGTGCCGTGCCGGCGGAGGCATGCCCGTCGGCCGCGCTGGTGCCACCGCACCCTGCCGCCGATATCACGGCGCCAGCGGCCGCGGCCAGCGCGAGGGCAGGGCGAAACCACCGGCTCATCCGCCGCCGCCGCCCCCGTAACTGTTCGCATACTGCGACATGAGTTCGCCGAAGCCCTGACTGCGGAACCGGGCCTCATTGGCGTTGACGATGGCCGGATCCTGCAGCCAGGCGTTGTAGGCGGCCAGCGCCTGCGGGTTCTCGGCGATCGTGCCGGGATCCTCGATCTTCCCGTCCTTGATGAAATACCCGCCAAACTGCTTTTCGTATGCCGTCGGGTCGCCGGTGTAGCTCTGGCCCAGGTACTGGACGGGATCGACGCCCGGCGGAGGCTGATTCTGCCCGGGGGTGCCGTTGTACCAGCGGTTGACCGTGTCGGCCCATTGCTGCTGGACGCCGGTCAGGTGGCTGAGTGCCTCGCCGCCGTTCGGGCTCGATTCCACGGTGTCCGGCCATACTGCCTTCAGCGTCTGTTCGGTGGCGCTCTGGAAGGCGTCTTTGCCCCCCTCGAGCAGAGCGTCCGCGACTCCCGCCTCCGGGCCGAACACCAGGCTGGTCAGGAACGCGGATCCGCCTGCGGCGACGACGTCGGCGATGCTGACCGGGCTTCCGCCTGCGGGTGCGCCCGCACCCTGGTAGCTACGGGCCAGGAAGTCGTTGAGCAGGCCGAGCGAGGAGTCGTTCCAGAATCCCTGGTTCTGCGGTACCTGCTCCAGCCCCGGACCGCGGTCATCGATCGGCTGGCCGTTGGCCCAGGACGAGTAGAAGGCGAGCAGCTGCGCCGAGGTGCTCTTGTCTCGCATGGCCCCCACGACGAAGTTTCCCCACTGCGACTCGGACGCGGTGACCTGCAGTCCCGGGATGTTCTTCGGGCCGATCCCGGGGGCCGCCGCGCGGACGGTATAGGCGAGGTCGTCGAAGTAGTTCTCCGCGATCGTGCCGAACACCGCCCGCACCGGGCCGGACGTGCGCAGGCTTGAGTCATTGCCGAAGTACTGGACGGTGAGCTGGGCGTTGGCGGCATACGGGGCGGAGTTGGCCGCGAGCGCGGGGGCAACGGTGGCCGACTGGACCATGCGGGCGAACGCCGAGTCGGCGACCGAGATCATGTACATGCTCGACATGACCCCGCTGATGCTGTCGGCGGGGTTGCCTTTGCTCGTGAAGTTCTGCTGATAGAACTGCGCGTCGAAGGCGGGGTTGTTCGACAGCGCGGTCCAGATCCCGTCCAGCGAGACCGGCGGCCCCCCGGCCAGCCCCGGCTGCTGCTGCATGAACGCCTGCTGTATCGCGTACTTGCCGAGCGGGTCGAGCCAGGCGGAGGAGTAGACGCCGTGCTCCAGGAACGGCTGGATCAGCGACAGCTGCGGCAGGCCGGGGTCGGCCCCCGGATCGTTGGGCAGCTGCAACTGGCCGAGCCAGCCTGATTTGTACGGCATCTGGTAGCTGGCGGTGGCAAAGGCCTGACCGACCGTGCTGGCCCAGCTGTGGTACCGGCCCTGGTCCCCGCCCTGCTGGTAGCCGGTGACCTGGAGACCGAGCCCGGCGAGCCCCTGCGGGCCGAGCGCGCTGAAAAACGCGGCCAGGTACGCCGGGTCGTCGGCGTACTGCGACAGGTCGGTCAGGATGAAGTCGTCGTTGCTGTGGTCCCCGATGGCCTGCAGGGCCTTGGTGCCGTCTGCCTTGCCCGCCGCCTGTGCCGCCTGGGTGGTGGGGAAGTCGAGCGCCCCGGCGCCCGCCGAGACGTCCACCATGCCGGGATTCTGCTCGGCCATGGCCTGGGCGAGCGACTGCCGGCGGTTCAGCATGGGTATCTGGTCCTGGGCCCAGTTCAGGTCCTGCACGGCCTTGCTCAGGCTGCTGGTGTCGAGCCCGACCCGCGACAGCTGACTGATGTAGTCGTACACCAGGTTCAGCGCGTCGCCGGCGGACGAGTTCATCGTGTTGATCATGCTTTGCAGCAGTTGCGGGTTGATCCCCACTCCGCCGCCGCCGTCAGGCTCTAGTCTGGTCATCGCTGGCCCTGCCCCAGGTCTCGCGTCGACATCGAGGTACCGAGCACGACAATGCGGGCGCCGCCCGCGGCCCGGCATGAGGTGTCCGTATCGGTATGTGGATCAAGCGGGATGATACAGCGCCCGTCATCCGCACGTTCCTGGGTTACATCGCTTTCTGATCTCATTTGCCAAAGTCCCGTGAACGATTCACGGCTGCTGTTAAGATCACCGCCGAACCCCCAGCATCGACCACAACGGAGGATGACATCCATGGCAGGTGAACAGCGTTACAACATCGGGGGGATGGGGAGCGGTGCCTCGTCTCTCGCCGCCGATGCCACCAACCTGAACGATGTCTGGACCAAGGTGAACTCCGACATTAACGCGCTGTCGGGTAACTGGGTGGACGCCAGCTTCACGCGCCTCCAGGAGACGGTGCAGCAGGCCACTCCCACCGTCAACAAGGTGATCGAGCTGCTGAACCAGGCCAGCAAGGCCACGTCCAACCAGCAGAACCTCGCCGAGCAGCTCAACTCCACCGTCAGGTAAGACTGCGTAACGGCATCCCGCGGGGCCCCGGGCACGAACGCGTGCCCGGGGCCCCGCGTCGCGGCTGGGTCATTCGCACACGGCGAGCTGTACCGGCGCGATCGCGCCCGGCCTGATCAGCAGACCGCGGCCGAGCGGCCCGGGACCAGCGTTGCGCGGCAGCCGCACGCCGAACAGGTCGCCGTCCCCGGGCGAGGCCACGGCGACCAGCAGGCCGCAACGGGACTTCAGCGCCTGCGGGATGAAGCCCGAGTACGCCCGGCCCAGGTCTCCGGTGGCCCCGGCGATGATCACACCGTGATCGGCGTCGCGGCCGGCGAGCAGGATCTGATTCAGCAGGTCGTCGATGGGCCCGTTGAACAGCAGTTCCGCGTCATCCGCGAACAGCACGAAGCGGTCCTTGTCCTCGATCACCCCGACCAGCTCCTCGCCGGTGACGTCGCCGCCGAACACGGCCAGCACCCCGGCTTCACCCTCGAGATTGCGCAGCGGTGACCGCCGCGGGGTGATCGCGACGACCTCGGTGCCCTGCCTGAGCAGCCACCGGGCCATGGTCAGCAGGGCGGCGGACTTGCCAGAGCGCGGCGGCCCGGCCACCACCAGGCCGGGGCCCTCGTCCCGCACGTCCAGACCCTGGGGCGCGAGTTCGTCGCCGCCCACGCCGACCATGGCCCACAGCGGGGACGGCGGCATGAATTCCGGGTCGAGCGCCGCGGCCTCGGCGAAGCTGATCCGGGCCGGCAGCGTGTCGACCCGCAACGGCCGCTGCGGCTGCGGCGGCCTGCCGTGCCGGGCCAGCGCCTCGTCGCCGAACCGGCGCAGCGCCGCCACCTGGGCCGGTCCGGACGGGTTCGCGTCCAGCAGCGCGATCTGCGCCTCGCAGGGCTGCGGGGTCCCCTCGAACATGACCCGGCCCGGCGGCTGGTGGCTGGGCAGGCTGCGTTCCCGCAGGCCCGCCAGGGTGGCATCGGACCGGTCGGTCAGCCGCAGCAGCATCCGCAGACCGAACACCGTGCTCGCCTGCCCGACCAGCGCGGACCGGTCGGTGCTGACGACCGCCCGCAGCCCGACCGCGGCGCCTTCGCGCAGCGTCTGCAGCAACGTGTCGATCAGCCGTCCGTAGTCGTACTGCTCGAACGCCGCGAAATAGCCCTCCCACCAGTCCAGCAGCAGCAGCATCCACGGCAGCCTGTCCTGGCCGGCGGTACTGGCCCGCTGCTCGGCCAGCCCGGCGAACCCCCCGGCCGCGAGCAGTTGCTGACGGCGGGTGATCTCGCCGCGCAGCTTGCCGAGCAGCCGCTCGACCCGGTCGGTCTGGTCCCGGGTGACCACGGCGCCGCAGTGCGGCAGCCCGGCCAGCGGCAGCATGGCCCCGGTGCCGCAGTCGATCGCGTAGATGTGCACGTCCGCGGGCGAGGTGTGGGCGGCCACCGAGCCCGCCATCGTACGCAGCGCGGTGGACCGGCCGGACCGGGCCGCGCCCGCGATCACCAGATGCCCGCCGTGGGACAGGTCGAGCGCGAGCGGCTCCCGTGACTGCCGGGCGGGCAGGTCGGTGAGCCCGTACGGGATCGGCGGCACCTCGCCGCCGGCGGCCGGGGCGCGCGGGAGGTCGTCCAGCGCGATGGTCTCGGGCAGCGGCGGAAGCCACGGGCTGGGTTGCTCGGGCAGGCCGGCCTTGGCGGCCGCCCCGGCGATGGCGTCCACCAGGACCGACAGATCGGTGACCATGCTCTCGTCGTCAGCTGCGGCCGACCACGCCTGCGGCAACGGGCGGCCGAGCCCGGCCCACGGCACCGGGATGATCCGCGCGGTCTCCTCGGCTGGGCCCAGCCCGGGGCGCCGGCCCCCGATCCGGGCCGACTGGACCGCGACCGCGGCGGTCGCCCCGGACCGGACGTAGCACCGGCCGGGAGTGGACCTGGCGATGAACGCGGCATCGCGGGAGTCGATGACGTCGGCGGATTCCTCGACGTCGGTCACCCGTAGCGCGATCCGCAGGTTGGTGTTCGCCCGGATGTCGGCGCTGACCACACCGGCCGGCCGCTGCGTGGCCAGGATCAGGTGCACGCCGAGCGAGCGGCCGCGCTGGGCGATGCCGACCAGGCCGGTGACGAAGTCCGGCAGCTCGGCCACCAGCGAGGCGAACTCGTCGATGACCAGCATGAGCCGGGGCAGCGGCGGCAGGCCCGGGCTGGCCCGCCGGGCGTCCCAGTAATCCTCGATGTCCTTGGCCCCGGCGTGCAGCAGGATCTCCTCCCGCCGCTTCAGCTCGGCCGATAGCGATGCCAGTGCCCGTTCGGTCAGATGCCCGTCGAGGTCGCTGACCATCCCGACGGTATGCGGAAGCCTCGCGCAGTCCTTGAACGCGCTGCCGCCCTTGTAGTCGATGAGCACGAACGTCATCGAATCCGGCCGGTTCACCACCGCGAGCGACGCGATCAACGTCTGCAGCAGCTCGGACTTACCTGCTCCGGTAGTCCCCGCGATCAACCCGTGCGGGCCGTCTGACCTGATATCGATACCGAACGGCCCTTCTGCACCGACGCCGATGGTCGCGGCCGTGGTCCGGCCGAAGCGTTTCCACAGCCCGGCCACGTCGTCAGGGGAGGGGTCGGGCATCCCGATCAGGTCGAGCAGCCGGGCCGAGGATGGGATCATCGCGTCGGCGTCGTCCCGGCTCACGTCCCTGACCGGCGCTATCGCCCGGGCCACCCGGTCGGCCCAGGCCACGCTCACCTGGTCGGCGAGCACTTCGCCGAGGGTGTCCAGCCCGCTGCCCTGCAACGACACCCAGGCGGTCCGGTCGGGATCCCAGGAGATGACCGCGGCGCACTCCTCCGGCAGCACCCGCTGCGATTCGTCCAGGCAGACCGCGTACACGCCGGTCTTCTTCGCGGTGCCCAGCACCTGCGGCATGCCGGGTATGCGGCGCAGCGCGCGGGCCCCGTCCAGCACAAGCAGGATCTTGGGGCCGAGGGCCGGGTCGACGGCCGGCTCGGAGGTACCGCCGAAGCCCAGGCTGAAGCCGTGCGGGTCGCTGGCCTGCTTCATCCGCTCGCCGACCTCGCCCACGAGCTCAGCCACCCGGCGCGCCGCCGAGTCCGGATCGGTCCCCACCAGGGCCAGGCACTCCTCGCCCTGCTGCGGCGCGCAGTGCGGCAGCCAGCGGACCCAGTTCCAGTCGGCGCCGGCCTCCGGGCTGGCGGCGAGCACCACGATGTGCAGATCGCGCGGGCTGTGCAACGCCGCGGCTTGGGCTACGAACCAGCGGGCCAGCGCGCGAGAGCGGCCAGCCGGCCCGGCCAGGCCGATCACGCCGAGCTCGGGCAGCGGCAGCGCGATCGGGACGCTGCGCGCCGCGGGCACCGGCGGCAGCTCGGCGTCGTGCGCCGAGCCCTTCTCCGGGACGAACTCGATGTTGGCCGGCCGGTCGGTCAGCCCGAGCCGCAGGTGCAGCACGTCGGGGTCGGCGGCGCGGCGCTCCCATAGCCGCCGCCGCGGGCCGGTCGCGGTGAGCAGGACCTGCGCCGCGTCGGGCGCCGCCTCCCGGCGCAGCGCCTCGTCGGCCGCCCGGGCGGCGGCGATCGTGCCGCCGAGGTTGGCCATCGCGCGCCGGTACTCCTTCATCCCGCGCTTGTAGGACCGGCGGCCGTGGCGTCGCTCGCTGATCCACTGCCCGATGACCATGACCGGGCTCATGAGCATGAACAGGGCAAACATGGCGTTCTTCAGCGCCACCCAGAGGACCGCGCCGAAGACGAGCGGCAGCAGCGCGGACAGCAGCTGCAGCCGGGCCTTGTCGGCCCGCTTCGGCTCGACCGGAATCTCGATTCTGCGCGGCCGGCTGGACGGCAGCAGCCGGGGCGGCCGGTTGAATGCCCGCCCACCGTCGCCGGTCGGGGCCAGGTGCGCGTCCGGCTGCTCCGGGCTGGCCAGCGCGAGCACGTGCGGCCCGACCTGGAGCAGCGAGCCCGGCTCCCAGGGCCTGGCCGCGGTCAGCGGCTCGCCGTCCAGCAGCAGCGGGACGCCTCCGGTCGGCTGCGTCAGCGGCTCGACGATGGTCTGCCCGGCCGAGCCGCCGGGCCCGATCGTGAGCCGGGCCGCATAGGCGGGCAGCCCTGTCCCGGTCACCCGGACCTGGCAGTCCGGCGAGGCGCCCAGCGTGAGCGTGCCGAATCCCAGCCGGTGCACCGTCCCTGCGGCGGGCCCGCCGACCAACCGCACCTCAGCCAGGCCGGCCGGCTCAGCCAGCGAGGTGGCCGCGGCCGCGCGAGGGTCGGTCGCGACCAGCGCACCGTCGCTGAGCACCGAAGCGGCGCGGGCCCGCGGGTCCACCGGCCGTCCCTCCAGCCACAGGGTTTCCTGGGCGGCGGCCCGTCGCGGATTCTCCTGCCCTGCGGCCCACCGCGAGGTCCGTTGGGCAGGACCCCGCCGCGGGGTTTCCTGCCCGAGGGACAGCGGCGGTCTGTGGTCGGCGGCCGACGGCGGCCCCTGGCCGGCCGGAACCTGCGTCCGGGGCAGCGCGATGACCGGCGCGAGCGGTTCGGATTCCCCCGCCAGCCCGCGCAGCGCCGCGGCGACCTGGCCGATCACGGCACTGTCGTCGGCGCTGACCACGAGGTCCTGTGGCCCTCGCGGGGTCAGTGCCGTCAGCGCGATCCGCATGCCCAGCCCTCCGCGAGTGCCTAGCCTCCGTGATCAACGAGTGACGACATGCTATCCAGATCGCCTCGTCCCAGCCCGGACGATGAGCAGACCGGCAGCACAGCACTGCCATGCCGGCCCATCACGCGGGCGGCCGACGTCGGCCCGGCAACACGAAGGCTCAGCGTGCGATAGCGATGCGGATTCACCGCCTTATCGCGGGCCGGTCGCATGTTGATGACATTCCTGCGGAAGTGACCTTCGGCAAGATAGATTCACCTCGCGACCCCGCTGGACCGCTGGCGCGCAAGCATGTCGCGGCGGCGTACGTATCGGGACCGCCTGTGCCACAAGGAGATGCTGCAGCCAGGGGAGAACCGGACCGATGTCGAGCGACAGGGGCACGATTCCGCGCGGAACGGGGGCTGGCGCCGACGCCGGTGCGTGGCGCGAGCCGACCTCGCCCGCCGGGCGGCGGCTGCCGAGTGCGCCGCGCGAGCGCAAGCCGGCCCTGGCGGCGCTGGCCGTGGTACTGGTCGTCGGCGGTGCTCTCGCCGCCGCCCTGCTGGTGATCGACGCGGGCCACAAGACGGGCGCGATCGAGATCTCGCAGCCGGTCGGCCAGGGGCAGAAGATCCCGCTGAGCTCCATGCAGGAGGTCCAGGTCACCTCGGGCAGCGGCATCGACTACGTGCCCTGGAACGAGGCCAGCCAGGTGGCCCTGACCTACGCCGCCACCGCGCTCCCGGCCGGCACGCTGCTTACCCCGCAGATGACGACGGCGGAGAACACCGCGACCAAGGGCATGATCGTGGTCGGGCTCGCGCTCAAGGACGGGCAGCTGCCAGACGGGCTTCAGGTCGGGGACCACATCAGCGTCTTCGACACCAGTAACACCGGGGGGCAGTGCCCCAGGCCCACGACGAACGTGCTGGCCCCGGACGCGGTGGTGCTCAGCATCGGCCACCCGGTCAGCACGGCCAGCGATGCCGTGGACGACGTGCAGGTCGCGCTGGCCCCGACCTACGCCGCGGGCGTGATCTGCAATGCGGCCAACAATAACGTCGGTGTCGGAGTCGTCCCGGCCAACGGGCCGGGGGCCGCCTCGACGACGCCGTCATCCGGCGGGACGAGCCAGCCGGGCAGCACGTCGCGGTCGCGCGGGTCAGCTTCACCTTCGGGCGGGTCAGCCTCACCTTCGTCGGGCGGGTCAACACCGCCCCCATCGGGCGGGACAGGCTGACCCATGGCACTGATCGCGGTCGCGGCCGACAAGGGCGCACCCGGGGTCACCACCGCGTCCGTGGCGCTGGCGGCGGTCTGGCCCCGGCCAGTGTTGCTGGCCGAGTGCGATCCCGCGGGCGGGGACCTGGTCTACCGGCTCCCCGCGGCGGAGGGTGGGCGGCTTGACCCGCGCCGGGGGCTGCTCAGCCTGGCCGTGGCTGCGCGCCGGGGCCTGCAGCCGCACCAGGTATGGGAGCACGCGCAGAAGCTGCGCGGCGGTCTCGACATCCTCAGCGGCGTCAGCGGAGCCGAGCAGGGCGCGGGCCTGGAGCTGCTCTGGGGATCGGTGGGCCGGGTCCTGGCGGCCGTGCCGCAGGCGGACGTGATCGCCGACTGCGGACGGGTCGGGGTGGACGGCCCGGTGTATGACCTGCTGGCCCAGGCCTCGGCCGTGCTCCTGCTCACCCGGGTCAGCCTGGGCGAAGTGATCAGGCTGCGCGACCGGGTCAACGTGCTGGCGTCCGCGCTACAGCGGCGTGGCTGCCCGGCAGACCGCATCGACGTGGTGGTGATCACCGACTACAAGAACTTCGGCGCGGCCATCACCGAAGTGGGGCAGGCGCTGCGGCAGGGCGGCGCGCCTGCGCGCGTGGTCGGCGGGCTGGCCCACGAGCCCAAGAGTGCCGACCAGCTCCGCGGCGAGTGGAGCGGCAAGCTGGACAAGTCCATGTTCATCCGGACGGCTCGCGCCATCGCCGGTGATCTCGCCTCGGCACTGCCTGCGCCATCGTCCGGCGCCCGCCGGTCGGCCCCCGTCTCGAACCCAGCACCAGACCCGGGCACGCGCCCCGCTTCAGACCCGGCCTCGGGCCCGGCCCCGAGCCCGGCATCACGCACGGCATCAGGCTCGGGCGCGCGCCCGGCATCCGACCCGGCCGCGGCCCCGGCATCGGGCCGCGCGCCGAGTTCGGGACCGGCTCCAGGCCGGGGCGCGGACGGCCAGACCGCCGCGGCGACATCCGTATTCCGGCCGGCCTCCGCCCAGCCGGCCTCCGCCCAGCCGGCCTCCGCCCAGCCGGCCTCCGCGCAGCCGGCCTCCGCGCAGCCGGCCTCCGCGCAGCCGGCCGGTGCGCAGTCGGCCGGTGCGCAGTCGGCCGGTGCGCAGCCCGCTTCCGGGCAGCCGGCCTCCGCGCAGCCGCAGCGACCGCGCCCGTCCCGGCCGTCCCTGCTGAACGGCCTAGGTCGGCCGGGCCGGGAATCGGCGCGCGATCCGGCGGCCGCGGATCAGGACCGGGTGTCTCGCCCGACGCGCCCTGCCTCTGCCCTGTCGGGACGGCTGGCCGCACGCGGCCGGCACGCTGGCACGCCCGCTGCCGCCGACGGCAATGATCAGCGACCAACCGAGCGCGACGGTGCGCAGCAGGCCGAGGCGCACCCTGCGCGGCCCGAGCCGACGTCCGGCACTCCCCAGAGCCGGCCGAAGGGTCGCTGAGCGGTGGACCACAGCATCGTCAAGCGGCTGCGCGGCGACGTCGGCGACCGGCTGGCCGAGCAGCGGCGCCGCGATGCCGCGGCCGGGATGCAGCCGATGTCCGGCGAGGACGAGCGCCAGTTCGCACGGGCCATCATCGCCCAGGTTCTCGAAGAACACGCGCGCAACGAGATCACCGTCGGCCGGCCGCCGCCGAACGCCCAGGAAGAAGAGGAACTCGCCTCCGCGATCCACGCCGCGCTCTTCGGCGTGGGCAGGCTGCAGCCGCTGCTCGAGGATCAGCAGATAGAGAACATCGACGTCAACGGCTGTGACCACGTGTTCCTCGGTTACGCCGACGGCCGGGAGGTGATGGGCGAGGCGGTCGCGGAAACCGACGAGGAACTGGTCGAGCTCATCCAGATCCTCGCCGCCTACTCCGGGCTGTCCAGCCGGCCGTTCGACACCGCCAACCCGCAGCTCGACCTGCGGCTGCCCGACGGTTCCCGGCTGTCGGCGGTGATGGACGTGACGTTGCGGCCGGCCGTCTCCATCCGCCGGGCCCGGATGGGCAAGGTGTTCCTCGCCGACCTGGTGGGGAACGGCACGATGTCTCCCGAGGTCGGCTCCATGCTGGCTGCCGCGGTGGCGGCGCGGAAGAACATCATGATCGCCGGGGCGACGAACGCGGGCAAGACCACGTTGCTGCGCGCACTGGCCAACCAGATCCCCGCCGAGGAGCGACTCATCACCGTTGAGCGCGCGCTCGAGCTGGGGCTGGATCACTTCCCAGAGCTGCACCCGAACGTCGTCGCGCTCGAGGAACGGCTGCCCAACATGGAGGGCCAGGGCGCGATCCCGATGGCCGAGCTCGTTCGCCGCTCGCTGCGGATGAACCCGAGTCGGGTCATCGTCGGCGAGGTCCTCGGCGACGAGATCGTCACCATGCTTAACGCGATGTCCCAGGGCAACGACGGCTCGCTGTCCACCATCCACTCCAACTCCTCGCTCGAGGTGTTCAACCGGATTGCCACCTACGCGATCCAGTCCTCCGAACGGCTCCCGATCGAGGCCACGCACATGCTGATCGCTGGCGCGATCGACTTCGTGGTGTTCATCGAGAAGCGAAACGAGTTCGCACGCGGCGGTCGGCTGCGCCGGTATATCAGTAGCGTCCGCGAGGTGACCGGCGTGGACGGGCGCGTGCTGTCCAGTGAGGTCTTCACCGCGGGGCCGGACGGCCGGGCGGTGCAGCACGCCCCCCTCTCCTGCTCCGAGGAGCTGCTCATGCACGGGTACGCGCCGGCCCAGGGAGTGTGGCGCTGATGCTCGCCGACACCAGTCAGCTGCTGGCCCTGCTGGCCGGGGCCCTCGCCGGGGGCGGAGTGTTCCTGGTCGTCATCGCGATCCGCGGCCTGCCGCCCAAGCCGCCCAAGGGCCACGGCCAGCTCGACGAGCTGCGCGACAAGGTGCTCGGGATCCGCGGGCTGATCGCGCTCGCGGGCGGGACGATCATCCTGCTGGCCACCCGCTGGGTGGTAGCGGGCATCGGGTTCGCGCTGCTCATTCTGTTCTGGGACCGGCTGTCCGGCGGCGCGGGCGGGGAGCGCGCCGCCATCGCCCGGCTGGAGGCGCTAGCCACCTGGACCGAGTCCCTGCGGGACACGATCGCGGGCGCGGTCGGTCTGGAGCAGGCCATCCCAGCCTCGCTGCGCGCCGCCGCCCCGGCGCTGCGGGATCCGCTGATCACCCTGGTGGACCGGCTGCATACCCGGGTGCCGCTGCCGGAAGCGCTGCGCAGGTTCGCCGACGACTTGGACGACCCGAGCGCCGACCTCGTCCTGGCCGCGCTGATCATCAACGCGCGGCTGCGCGGCCCCGGCCTGCGAACCCTGCTCGGCGCACTGTCCGGCGCCGTGCGTGAGGAGCTTGACATGCGCCGCCGGATCGAGGCCCAGCGCAAGTCCACGCGGTTCAGCGCGATGTTCGTGGTCGGCTTCTCGGTCGGCGTGGCCGTCCTGCTGGCCGTCTTCAACCAGCATTTCGTGAAGGTGTACGACACCGCGAGCGGGCAGCTCGTGCTGGTGGTCATCGCCGCGCTGTACGCGGCCGGGTTCTACTGGCTGACCCGGCTGGCCCGGTTCGACATGCCGGAGCGGATTCTCGTCGGCGGGCACGCCGCTCCGGTGCCGGCCGAGATGCCCGAGACCGTCGGGACCTGGTCGGGAGGTGCGGGATGACCGGCGCCGTGGCGGCCGGCGCCTTGGCCGGCCTCGGGCTGTTCCTGCTCGCCCTGGCCCTGATCCCGCGCCGGGTCAGCCTGGCCCGGCAGATCGCGGCGTTCGACTCGGGCCATACACGCCAGAGCGCGCGCCGCGAGCCCCGGGCATTGAGCGAGAAGGAGAGCGAGACCAGCCGGCGGGTCGGTGCCCTGGCGGCCAGATTGTGCGCCGAGCAGGGCTGGGAGTTCCCCTCGGTCAAGGCGAACCTGTCGCTGTGCGGAAAGTCGTTCGAGAGTTACCTGGCCGGAAAGATCCTTCTTGCGCTGTTCGGCCTGATCTTCGCGCCTATCCTGGCCATCCTGGCCGGACTGGCCGGGATCAGATTCTCCCTGGTCATCCCGGTCTGGATGGGCCTGATCGTGGCCGGGATCTTCTTCTTCCTGCCCGATCTGGATCTCAAGCAGAAGGCCACGGCCCGGCGTCGTGACTTCCGGCACGCGGTCGGCTCGTTCCTCGATCTCGTGGCCATGAATCTCGCCGGCGGTCGCGGCGTCCCGGAGGCGCTGATGGCCGCGGGAGACATCGGCAGCGGCTGGGCCATGTGGCGGATCCGGGACGCGCTCACCAACGCCAGGATCACCGGCCAGACGCCGTGGCAGGCGCTCGGCGCTCTCGGCGAGGATGTCGGCGTCGAGGAGCTCACCGACCTGTCGGCCGCGCTCAGCCTGGTCGCGGAGGACGGCGCCAAGGTGCGGGAGTCGCTGACCGCGCGAGCGGCGAGTCTGCGCCGACGCGAGATCTCCGACCTGGAAGGGAAGGCTGGCCAGCGCTCGCAGTCGATGCTGATCGCGCAGATGTTGCTGTGCGTGGGTTTCCTGCTTTTCATCCTTTATCCAGCCGCGATAGCCGTGTTCAACGCTTAGCGTCATCCCCCGAGGGGGCAAGTACCGAAAGGAAGCGCGTAGCCATGAACCCGCTCAACGAACCTTTCGTGGAATATCTCCGGGTGCTACTCGGTAAGCGCCTGACCGCCGCGCGCGACGGCGACGGCGGCGCGTCGGCTATCGAGTGGGCGATCATCACCGGCCTGCTCGCGCTGATCGCGCTGGCGATCTTCGTCATCATCAGGAACAAGATCACCACCGCAGCCAATAACATCAAGACCGGCCCCTGAGGTGGCAGGCCGCGGCGATCCGGCGCGGCAACGGGCTGGGAAACGCCCTGCGAGAACCCCCGACCGGGCCGGCCGGAAGCGGGAAGGCCAAGACCGCGGGGCGAGTTCCATCGAGATCGTCCTGCTCGCGCCGCTCGTGATCTTGAGCATCCTCATCGTAGGCCAGTTCGCCATGTGGTACCAGGCACGGCACGTCGCGATCGCGGCCGCACAGGCTGGCGCCCGGGTGGCCAGGGACACCGCACAAGGGCTGCCCTGGGCGGGCCCGGCCATCACGGCCGCGCAGGGCTATGCCCGGCAGCTCGGCGGTTCGCTGCTGCAGGGCACCAGCGCACACGTGGTCGGCAGCGGGAACGTGCGCGGTGTCGAGGTGGAGGGCCTCGCCCCCAGCATCATCCCCATCCCCGGACTGACCTTCCGCATCGATGAGACCTCGCAGGGCCCCACCGAATGCTTCCGGCCCAGCGGAGATCCGGCCCAATGCGCAGGCAGCTAGCCGCCCCCGGCAGGCTCGGCCTCCGGACCGTGAGCCGGGCCGGGAGCCGGGGCGACCGCGGATCCCTGGCCATCGAATTGGTGATCCTGACTCCGATCCTGGTGCTCTTCATGGCGGTGCTGGTGGCGCTGGGCCGGATCGTCGAGGCGCAGGGCCAGGTCGACGGGGCGGCCAGAGACGCGGCCAGGGCGGCGTCCATCGCGCAGAATTCGGGGACCGCGCTGAGCGATGCGCAGACGGCCGCCGACGGTGATCTGATCGGCGCGAGCAAGTGTGCCGACACCCCGAACGTGACCTTCGGCGGCGGGACGGACCTGGCCCCTGGCGGCGTGGTGAACGTCATTGTTACCTGCCGGGTCGCACTGCCGGCATTGTCGTTTATCGGATTTCAGACCAAGACGATTACAGGGCACGCTTCGGCCCCTATCGACACATTCTCGGTGGGAGGATAGGCCCATGTGGCGGAAGGGTGGCCTGGGATGCCGCGGCGACCGCGGCACGCTGTCCCTGTTCGTCGTCCTCTTTACCCCGGTCGTCGTGCTGCTGGCCGGGCTGCTCGTCGACGGCGGCATCGCCATCAACGCGAGGCAACGCGCCGCCGACGTGGCGCAGCAAGCGGCCCGGGCAGGCGCCAACGACCTCAACGTGGCCGCCCTGCGATCGGGCACGGTCGAGCTTGACCCGGCTGCCTGCAACGTGGCTACCGAGTTCGTGGGCAAGTACACCGGCATCGGGGCGATCCCGGGACCGTGCTCGTTCGTTCCGGTCGACGGGCATCCGGGTATCAAGGTGTACGCGACCGTGACCGTGCACCCGCAGTTCCTCGGCCTGATCGGGATCGGTAGCTTCGCCCAGACGTCGTACGGCGAGGCCACACCGGTGTGCGGGATCACCCAGGGAGGTCAGTGCTGATGGCACCCCCGATTCCAGGCCTCAGGCGGCCGGTCACCGTCAAGCGCCGGACCGCCGGCGACGTCGCGGCCGGAGTCCTGGCCATCCTGGCCCTGGCCGTGCTCACCCTGGGCGTGCCGCTCGCTCTGGTTACCGTGCTCGGCCTGCCCATCCCGCACAGCAGGCCGACGCTGGGCCTGTTCACCCACCAGCTCAACATCCTGAACATCATCCAGATCCTGTCGGTTATCGTCTGGCTGGCGTGGCTGCAACTGGTCTTCTGCGTGTTCGCCGAGATCAGGGCGGCGATCAGGAACGTGGGGGTGCCGGCCAGGGTCCCGCTGTCCGGTGGCACCCAGGCGGTCGCGCACCGGCTGGTCACCGCGGCGCTGCTGTTGATCAGCGCGTCCGCGGCGCTGTCACCGGCGTTCGCGCGCAGCGGCCCGCCGCCGCGCGCGGCGCATACGATCTCGTCCACCGACCGTGGCGGCAGCCACGCACCGCAGGATACGACGGGCCCGGAAGGGGTGTCCGCGCACGCGGCTGAGGCCGCGGCGGGGCACAGCTCGCACGGGCCCCGGGTGCAGAAGATCTACATCGTGAAGCCCCCCGTCGGGCGCTTCCACGAGAGCCTGTGGGAAATCGCCGAGAACCACCTCGGCAACGGGCTGCGCTACCGCGAGATCTTCGCGATGAACGAGGGCCGCCTGCAGCCTGACGGAACCAGGCTGACGATCGCCAGCCTGATCAGGCCGGGCTGGATACTGCGCATGCCGCGCGACGCCTACGGCCCGGGCATCGAGATCGTCTCGCACACGCCGGGCGGCTCGGCGAGGGCGCGTGCCGCCGAGCGGGCCGGGGCCCGGCAGGCCAAGCGGGCCAGCCAGGACGCGGTCGGAGCGCAGGGCAACGGGTCCGGAGCGGCGCGGGACTCGGCGGCCGTGCCGGGCGGAGCCGGCGGCTCCGGCGAAGTTGGCGGCCCCGGCCGCGCCGGCGACCGGTATCACACCGCCCTCAGCCCCGCCCAGGGCGCGTCCGGCAGCGCGCTGCTCTCCTTCCCCTACGAGCTCTCGGCCGCATCGCTACTCGCCGCGGGGGTTCTGGCCGCGCTCGGCCAGCGCAGGCGCGAGCAGCTCTGGCAGCGCGCGTTCGGTCGGCGGGTCGTGATCCCGGAAGGCGATGCCGCCCTGGCCGAGGAGGCGATGCGGCTCGGCGCGAGCGAACCCTCGGCCCGGCTGCTCGACACCGGGCTGCGATCGCTGTCACAGGAACTCGCCAGGCAAGGCAAGGCGCCGCCGACGGTGTTCGCCACGCATCTGGGGCAGGTCAACCTGGATCTGTGGATCGCGCCGGCCGACAAGAACCCGCCGCAGCCGTGGCAGTCAGTGGACGACGGCCAGGTGTGGCGGCTGCCGCTGGCCGCCGTGGCTGGCCTTGACCCGGACGAGGCCGGGGCCGCGCTCGCCCCCTACCCGGGCCTGGTCTCGATCGGCACCAGCGACACCGGCCGCATGCTCATCGACCTCGAGGTCGCGCAGGGGCTGATCGCGGTGCGCGGGTCGCGCCGCATGGTACAGGCGGTGCTGGCCGCGATGGCCGTGGAGCTGGCCACCAACCGGTGGTCGGACCAGATGCAGATAACGCTGGTCGGCTTCGGCCCTGAGCTGGCCATGCTCGCCCCCGAACGGATCACCGTGGCCCAGACGCTCGACGAGGCGCTGCCCGCGCTGGAGACCAGGGCCGCAGAGGTCGAGCACTCGCTGGCCGCGCTGCGCACCGCTTCGGTGCTCACCGGACGGTCCCGCGGCGTGCACCCGGACTCGTGGGCACCGCATTACCTGATCATGGCCGTTCCGCCCACCCCGCAGCAGCGGGAGCGGTTGCTGGCGCTGGCCAGCACCAGGCACCGGACCGCGATGGGCTACGTGGTGGCCGGCGACATACCGGGCGCGACCTGGTCCTGGGACGTCACCGAGCAGGGGCGGCTGCACGCGGGCGTGCTCGGCTTCGACCTCAAGGCACAGCTGCTCCCCCCGCAGCAGTATGCGGCCGTGGTGGAGCTGTTCCGCGCCGCCGGCCAGGAGGGCGGGGTGACCCTCGGCGACCCGCCGCCCGATGCGGCCCCGCCCGGGCAGCTCGTGCCCGGAGCCCGGATGGCGGTGGAGGTCAGGCTGCTCGGCCAGGTGGCGGTGGAGGCGCCCGGCGGCATCGAGCCAGACCGGGTCGGGGTGGCGACCGAGGCCGTCATGTACCTGGCCACGCATCCCGGCGGCGTCCACCCGAACGTGCTCGCCGGCGCGGTCTGGCCGCGCGGGGTCACCCCCGAGGTTCAGCAGGCGGCGCTGGCCCGGGTGCGGGACTGGCTCGGGACAGACAGCACCGGTCTTCCCAACCTGGCGGTCGACGGCACCGGCCGGATGAGCCTGGGGCCGCAGGTCCGAGTGGACTGGCAGGTGTTCCGGGCGCTGCTCGGCCAGGCCGCCCGGGCGAGGCGGGCGGCCACGCCGAAGCCCCGGGATGAGGCGGCCATCCTGGCGCGGGCGCTGGACCTGGTCACGGGTCAGCTGCTCGATGGGCGGCCCGCGGGGCGGTACGCCTGGCTGGCCGCCGACCCGCTGGAGTACGAGGCGACCGCCCGGGTCGCGGACGCCGGTCACCGGCTCGCTGAGCTGCGCCTGGCCACGGGGGACGCCCAGGGCGCGATGGACGCGGCCCGGGCCGGGCTGCGGCTCGCGTTCAGCGACGAGCTGCTCTGGCGCGACCTGATCAGCGCCGCGCACGCCACCGGCCAGGAGCATGTGCTGCGCGCGGTGGTCGGCGAGGTCTCCGCGCGGGTGTCGCTGGACGAGGTGCTGCCCAGGATGGCCCCGAAGACCGAGGCGCTCATCGACGAGCTGCTGCCGTCTTGGCGCTCGTCGGTGGCCTAGGCCGTGCCTGACCGCCGCGGCCGTCGGGAACGCGCATGACCTGGCCATGGGTGATCGGCTTCGCAACCGCCGGCGTCGCCGTCGGCCCGTTCCTGCGGGCCGTCACCTTCAGCTACGGCACGCCGCGTGGTGATCCGCGACGACGCAACTGTCCCGGCTGCGGCCGCCTCATCCTGGGCACCGGCCGCCCGGTGCGGGTGCATCTGCCTGTCAGCGGACGCTGCCGGTTCTGCCTGAGCCGCATCGGCCCGCCGCTCGTGGCCGTGGAGTTGCTCATCGCGGCGGTGCTTGCCGTCCTTGCGGTCAAGGCGACCTCCGCCTGGGAACTGGCCGCTTTGGGCTGGCTGGCCGTCGTGGCCGTCCCGCTGGCATTCATCGATGTTGCCGTTCGCCGGCTGCCGGACCCCTTGACGGCCTCGGCCTACGTCGGCACCGTTTGCCTGCTAGCCGCCGCGGCTCTGGCCACGCACCACCCCGGTCAGCTCGGGCGGGCCGTCCTGGCCGGAGCCGGGCTCGCGTCCATCTACCTGATCATGCTCTTCGTCAGCCCGGCCAGCATCGGTCCCGGCGACGGGAAACTGGCCGCCAGCGTCGGCACCGCGCTCGGCTGGCTGGGCTGGGGCGCGCTGGTGACCGGCGCGCTCGCCTGCTTCATGGCCGCCTCGCTGTTCGCCGTCGGATTGCTGGCTCTGCGCCGGGCCAGGCTCAGCGACCACATCGCTTTCGGCCCGTTTATTCTGCTCGGCGCGCTGGTGGCCGTAACCATCTGACGATGATCGAGGAATGCTGGCCCTCGCCGTGTGCTGCTGCGCAGGCCGGGCCAGGGCATGGGCCCGGCAACATATGGCCACGGGAGTAACGCCGGCGGCGAGCAGGCCGAGGGCCATGACGGCCAGGCCGGCGGCGACGTCGAGGACGAAGTGGTTGGCCGAGGCGAGGACGACGAAGGTGGTGGC
>Ga0070711_100000447_pt1 | contig 21514 bp, 15 predicted proteins | sample LARL53metaG_FD_65452 | JGI IMG/M metagenome (GOLD analysis project Ga0070711, IMG submission 65452) | Corn, switchgrass and miscanthus rhizosphere microbial communities from Kellogg Biological Station, Michigan, USA - LAR L5-3 metaG | ecosystem: Host-associated > Plants > Roots > Rhizosphere ... | reverse complement strand
CCACCTCCCTGATAGACGGATACCTGCTTTCATTTTGATATCAATACTTGGTACATTAGATGGCGAGTCAGAGAGCATATGCGGGGTCGTGTTATACGTCAATGGAGCATTGAGGATACGTATAAAAGTAGTTGACACTAAAACGTGCAATTATAATTTCTTTGGAGAGAACGAAATGCAATCTGGCACAAGTAATAATAACGTAGACCAATTTAGAATTGAAACAACGGCAACAGCAGAAACGCAGATAGGACCGGATATGGAGTCACAAAAAGATCTCGAACAAGCCGAAAAGGATCAGCACCTACCATTGGAAATCCAAGAAAAAAGGAGAAAAGGCACACTGAGGAAGGGCTTTACAACTGGAACTTCAGCGACTGCTGCAACTAAAGCAGCTCTTATCTCGTTGCTCTCGCAGAAAATCGTCAACTATGTATCTGTGTCGTTGCCTAAGGGGGAAATATTGAACATCAGGATCGCTTACACCACAAAAGAGCAATATTCGGCTACCGCAGCGGTCGTCAAGGACGCCGGAGATGATCCAGATGTCACGGACCGTGCCGAGGTTTGCTCTACTGTTTGTCTTACTAACGAGATCGGAATCATTTCTATTGTTGGTGGGAAAGGCGTCGGCAGGGTAACTAAGCCAGGTCTGGGGATAGAAATTGGCAAGCCAGCAATCAATCCGAGTCCAACAAAAATGATCGAAAGAGTTGTCAGCGAAGTCGCTGCTGAACATCTAAAGGATCACGGTGTGAAAGTCGTTATTTCCGTGCCTCGCGGAGAAGAAATTGCAAAAAAGACTGATAATCCTAGACTTGGAATAATAGGGGGGATATCAATACTCGGAACGACCGGAATAGTATACCCGTACTCGACGGCTTCTTTCGCGGCTGCAATTCGTCAGGCCATTGATGTTGCTCGAGCAATGGATAATCAGTGGATAGTGTTGACAACCGGGGAGCGGAGTGAAGACTTTGCTAAAAAGCTATTTGGTAACGCTCTTCCAGAGCACTGCTTTGTTCAGATGGGGGACTTTGCTGGTTACTCTATAAGACTTTGTGCGCTAAAACAAATCCAGAAGGCTACCATAGCAGGCTTTGTAGGAAAGTTAACGAAAATGTCGATGGGAGTCAAGCAGACTCACGTTCGCGGCTCTCACGTCGACATGGAGTTCATGGCGCAGGTTGCTTCTGAGTGCTATCCGGGGGTGTCAATTTCGATTCTAGAGGAAATAAGGAAGGCCAATACTGCTAGGCATGTCTCTGAAATAGTTACGACCCACAAAATAACCGGTTTCTTTGATTTGATTTGCAAAAAGGTTCATGAACATATGTTTGAATACTTGAAGGGCGGGTTGCAATTAGAGGTGATCTTGTTTGATTTTGATGGCAAAGTATCAGGCCAATTTCACGCCACTTAGTCGTAATACGGTGATTTTTAATGTGGGCCAAGATTAACTCTAGACCCCAATCTCTTGGTTGCGGCTGGATATTCGGTGATAGTACGCGGTCACCCTACGTGTGTGTACGTGTCAACACATAAATTTGGAGTATATTCTGAATGCTGATGTTCCAGTCCACAGTATCAGCGCCAACCAAAGATTCGGCTTTATAGTAGCAGGCAGTGCGATACAACACTATGATGTACACTTGGTAACTTGCTCTTAGCTGCTACTTCATTATAAGTATCAACTCGCTTGCATACAAAGACTTTTTATTTTCTACTTTCTGAATAGACTTAATCCCGATGACAGGAACTACAGCCGTGATAGCCATCACAAGAAACGGAATCGATATCGCTAATAAAATAATGGAAAGAATGCCAGAGGTACAAGTTTATGCCCCAATAAAATTTGCTAACTCGGTGATGCACAAGATGAATTGGTTTAATGAACAAACAGCTCAATTGGTAGCGAATCTCTTTAAAAAAAACGATGCATTAATATGTATATTTTCACTAGGAGCCGTAGTTAGACTAATTGCACCGTTTCTAGTAGATAAGAAGACAGACCCTGCTGTGATAGTGATTGACGATAAGGCACATTTTGTTATCAGTGCGCTATCAGGTCACCTTGGGGGAGCAAATTCACTCGCACGGTTAGTATCCTCGTTTTTTGACGACTGCCTGCCGGTAATTACTACGGCTGCAGACGTAAACGAGACTATTGCTGTCGACCTGCTTGGAAGAGAGTTTTCGTGGATTATCGAGAACATTGAAAATGTCACCAAAGTCAGTGCGTTAATGGTAAATGAAGAAAAAATTGGCATTTATCAAGAGACAGGCGAAAGAGGTTGGTGGCAGAATAAATCTTTACCCAGGAATGTAACAGTAGTAAGCGAACTGGAAGATTTAAAGTCACGGCATTTCAAAGGAGCGCTAATTATTTCGGACAGGATAATCGACGACCAGCTTATTTTAGAAAAATCAGTTCTTTATAGACCAAAGAGCTTAGTGGTAGGGATAGGAATTCACCGGGATACAAGCAACGAAGTTATCGAGTATGGAGTAATGAATACAATAAAAACTGAAGGTTTGAGCTTTAATTCGATAAGAAATATTGCTTCGATTGATCGAGAAGCAAGTGTAAAAGGCTTGCAAGATTTTTCCTCCAGACATCGAATCCCTATAGAAGTTTTTGACAGAAACAAACTCGGTATTGTACCCGTCCCAAATCCTTCCGAGGTTGTAAAAAGGTTCGAGGGCACTTCAAGTGTGTCAGAGGCCTCGTCAATTCTGAGTGCGAAAGGAGTATTGGTAGTGCCAAAGCAAAAATATCCACCGGACCTTACTGTGGCAGTGGCTAGAGTGAAGTTTTAGCAATTTGAAAAAAGCTTTACTGATAATCGATAGAGGAAGTCGAGAACCTGAAGTAAGAGAAGAACTAGAGAATATATGCTCAATCGTCAAAAAAAAAGCTGGATACCATTACACAAATTATTGCTTTTTAGAAGTTGTTCCGCCATTTATCGAGGACGGAATCAAAAAATGTCAAGAAAACGGTGCAGATTTCATAACTGTGATTCCGTATTTCCTCTATCCTGGAATGAAACTAAAGGATTCAGTAAAACAGAGCGCTAAACTCTGCAAGGTTCAAAAGCTGAATTTAGTGATTTCGAAGCCACTCAGTTACCATTCTATGATGACCCAGTTAATAATAGACAGGATAAACTACTTAAAAAAGGAGAAAAGTGTTCAATATGCAGATCTGGAATGTGATATTCTTCTTATAGGCCACGGCAGTAGCGATAAAAATGCCAGGGATGCATTTGTGTTCGTCGCCAACACTTTGATGCCATATTATCGTGCAGTAAAATTCTGTTTTCTTGAATTGGACAAACCTAACATACAGGAAGGAATAAAATGCATGCTCGAAAATAACCCGAAAGTCGTCATATTGATGCCATACTTTCTTCATAAGGGCGCGCATATAAAACGCGATGTAATTGCCGACGTTAGTGAAGCACTAAAAAATTATCCATTCGCCAACACATTTATGACAAGTCACTTAGGAGTAGATCCGAAGTTAATTGACATTCTAATTGAACGCGCTAGGGACGTCGAGGAAAAGAGATTTGGATTCAACTGACCAAAAACCAGAAAATGCCTTCACCAGAGGGATGTCTGAAAGAGCCTTCAATATAGAACAAAAGAGCTTCGAGATAATAGATAGCGAAGTCGGAGACCATGAGTACAATCATCTAGAATGGGATATCTTACGGAGGGTTATACATGCAACAGCAGATTTCGATTTTGCAACTACTGCCAAAATAATATTTCGTAATGATCCCATAGTTTCAGGCTTTGATGCTATGAAAAACAAATGTACTATTGTCACTGACGTAGATATGGTTTTGTCAGCTTTAAATAAAAAATCGCTTTCCGCCCTAGGCATTAGGGCTGTCTGCCATATTTCGGATAAGAGCATAGTTGATTTGTCGCATCGATTAAACAAGACTAGATCAGAAATGGCAATGCGGCTCGCAGCAAACGAAATGAATGGAGGAATAGTACTGATTGGTAATGCTCCGACTGCATTGTTTGAAACGATTATGATGATACAAGAGGGCAAGACTAAGCCTGCGTTAGTGATAGGAATACCGGTTGGTTTCGTTTCCGCAGCAGAGTCGAAAGAAGAACTTTCCAAGACGCAAATTCCGTTTATCACCAATAGGGGCAGGAAGGGTGGAAGCGCCGCAGCGTCTTCGATTATGAATGCGTTGATGCTTCTACTCCAGAGATCTAGAAAAGGCGACAACATTTAACACCAAAATCCACGCTACAGGTAGTGTATTATCTTTTATAATATATTAAGAGGGACTGACACAGGTTCTTTGAAGAAAATTGGCTTCAAAAAAACCTACGAAAATAGTCGAGATAGTAAGGGAAAGACTAGAAACGATTAATGAATCTAATACTGCTCAACATGCTGCCAAGAAAATGAGTAGCGGTGACCAGAGCTCGCTGCTAGTGATAGACAGCGAAGATAAACACATCGGAATAATAACAGAGCGTGACCTCGTCAGAAAGGTTTGTGCCAGGAATCAGAGAAGCAGCAAAGTCTTCATTCAGAACATAATGTCGACCCCAATTATCACCGTGGATTCGAGTTCTCCGCTGCAAGAAGCAGCAAAAGTAATGATTCAAAATAAGGTAAGGCATTTACTGGTTGTCGGTGATAACGGAGCCATTGGAATTATTAGCAGCACCGAGTTTGCAAATTTTTTGAAACGAAACGTGGATATCGATGAAGTGAATGCCGCGATACTAAAAAGCCTATTAGAAGAAAAAGAAAAAGAACTGGAAGAAGGTATTCCTCCTAACTAACCCTAGCCCAATGCTGTGATGAGTCGGCAAGCTAATTCACAGCTGGTATGGCAATCCAGGAGAGATTCACTATTTCGGAGCAAAAAAATTTAACTAGTAGTTCGAGGAAAAACAAGAAAAGATGATCTTTGAGGGAAATAAAAACTGAAATCGAAATAAATGGATCAGCCGAAAAGGTTTGGCAAGTGCTTACTGATTTTGCTCATTTCCATGAATGGAATCCGTTTATCCGGGAAATCACTGGGAGTGTTTCGGAGGGTTCAAAGCTAGAGATCAATATCACAACGCCTAACAAGAAAAATAGGACGTATAAGCCGACTTTAACCAAGATTGTACGAAATCATGAGCTAAGGTGGTATGGCAAAGGCTTGGTTCCTGGGCTGTTAAATGGTGAGCGCATATTTACAATAGAGCAGCTAGACCAAAATCATGTACGATTGCTTCATCGGGAACTCTTCACTGGTCTTGGCACCTTGCTTGCAGGTGACCGTATAGTTCATGATATTCGTCGTAGCTTCGAAGAAATGAACAAGGCATTGAAAAAAAAAATTGAACATGATGGTCGATGAATGAAGCCTTTGAGGGCCACACTCCTGCTACGATTATCCCGTACGATTTTTGTTAAAATTCTCGACAAGACGCCTTGGCAGCCGTGTATCGGCGAAGTGAATATGCATATACGAGGCAAGGCAGTTATGCACTTCAAAACCATCTTTCATGCCGTCAACGCCACTACCTCTTGTCATTGTATAGGCGAATTTAGCATCGTGCGCGATATTTCTAATCCTTGAGTAATGAAATTCGTGTCCTCGGATATTAGACATATTGCTAAATAGAGAACTATTGCAGTTAGCTTTAGTATAATTCAAGGTTAGTTGCTGAGCCATAAAGGTATCTGCATCAATGAGGCCGACCATCTTCTGGATTTTCCATTTGTTGTCGTTTTGGCGACCTGACTCGCAATCGCTAATTGTTCGGGTAAGGTACATTAAACCGCCACATTCGGCATAGATAGGAACACCGTTTTCAGCTGCCTTCAATACTGACCTTTTCATCGTATGGTTTTTGCTCAGTTTTTCTGACAAAACTTCTGGGAATCCGCCGCCAAGTATAACACCGGAAATATCATCAGGTAAGGTGCAATCATGAACGGGACTAAAAAATAATAGGTTTACATGTTGCTTCCTCAGAGCATCAAGGTTGTCAGCATAATAGAAATTGAACGATTCGTCCAATGCGACAGCAACATTTAATGTTCCATTTGGCGATTGGACCATGGATTGTCTATTACACACCTCACGTGGCCGGTTCCACACTGTTCTAATTTTGTCAATTTCAATCTGTTCAGAAACATATTTTGCCGATCGAATTATCATGCTCTTTTTGTTGTCCTCAAGTTCTTTGGTAGGAATCAGACCTAAATGACGCTCTGCCATACTGATTTCCTTATTCCTGACTACATTGCCTACAATTGGAACCTTGATTTTCTCCGAAAAAGCATCCTTGATAAGAGTTGCATGTTTTGTACTAGCGACATTATTCAAAATAATCCCTGCTATCTTTAAAGAATTACTAAAACGTATGAAACCCAAGGCTATCGCCGCAATGGATCGCGCTGCCTTTGCTGCATCAATTACTAATATAACCGGTGCATCAAGGAGTCTCGCAACATGAGCAGTACTGCCAAAATCATTTTTGCCAAATACTCCGTCAAAGAGTCCCATTGCTCCTTCAATTACTCCAACATCGGCGTCAAAACAACAGTTATTGAAACATTGTAGTACTCCACTCTTGCGCATCATCCAGACATCGAGGTTCCGAGATTGCCTACCTGTAACAAAAGTGTGATAACTAGGATCGATAAAGTCAGGACCTACTTTGAAGGGTTGAACTACGAAGCCCTTCCTCTTAAGGGCATACATAATTGCTGCTGCAATCGTACTCTTTCCGACGCCGCTGGTTACCCCAGCAATTACTAACCTTCTTACGCTCAATTGATTGATTGACTATCGAGTATGTAATATATTGAATTTATTTTAACCTACTGCGATGGTACTTCGGCCCGTGGGGCATCACCGATTGTTTATTAAAATGAGATTTAGGTTTTTACCAAGTTCGGAGTGCTAATGTTTTTATGACTCGTTATCTTTATTTTCCTCAAATTCCTATTATAAGCAAGTCCGAACCTATGCGCCTCATCTCTAGCGTATTGAATTACTTTTAGAGCTGGGCTTTTCTTTGATAGAAGGATGGGATACCTCGAGCCTAGAGAATGAATTTCTTCATTTTCCTTCGCAAGCGATATACATGGTACTTCTAAACCAGTTCTATGAAGAGCATTTAACGCGGAATGTAGCTGTCCTTTGCCACCGTCAATCACTATTAGGTCGGGTATCGATTCAGCTTTATCCCGTGAATAGTTTTCAGTTTGTACTTGTGTTGTACGTGCATATCTTCGTGTTAGAATTTCCTCTATCATTGCGAAATCATTCTGGTTGAACGTCAATCTAATTTTGAATTTCCTATATCCACTTTTATACGGTTTCCCATCAACAAAACGCGTACAAGCTCCGACAGCGTGTGCCTTTCCGAAGTTGGAAATATCAAAGCAGTCGATTACCGAGGGGGTAATTGGCAAGTGAAGGATATTTTTCAATTCCGTCAAAGCCGGAAAATGGCCCTTTTCAACTTGTAATTGAAGGTTGCGGATAACCAAATTCATTAAATCTTTTTTTTCTTTTAGCTGAAAGTCATCTGAAACTAAAATAATGTTTACCTTGTGATCTGTGAATCGCTCAATCGAGGCCTCCAATGCTTCCCTAGATCCAGGCATTTCATTAACGTAAACAAATCTAGGAATTTCAGGCACCGTTGAATAGTACTGTGAAAGGAAGGAAGTGAGAGAATTATCCCCGATTAGCTCAAAATCAAACTTTTTCCTGTCGATAATGACGCCTTTTGTTCGGCGCAGGGTCATTACGTGTGCGACTGCTGTATCAACTTCTTTTATAATCCCTACGTATTCTTCGTCGAAATTACGATGCAAAGCCTTTTCCATTTTCTGCCTCGACTTCAGATTGTTCAATCGACGTAAAGTATCACGTATCTGCTGGGCTTTCTCATAATCTTGAATTTCAGCAGCTCTCTTCATTTCAAATTCCATTTCGTTAATAAATCCGATAATGTTACTTTTGCCCCGTAAGATATTGTGGAGTGTGTTGACGTTATTCATGTATTCGTTTCTTGTTACATTGTTGACACATGGTGCGTTGCAATTCTTAAGAAAATATTCCAGGCAAGGCTTCTTTGGTAATTTGTCGCAAATTCTGATTTTGAATAATTTCCTTAGCAATCCTATGGTCAGAAATTTTGAACTTCCACGAACGAAAGGGCCGTATACCTTTCCTTTTGGTCCGTAAATATCACCATTTCTATTACGTCTCGCGACAAGTATTCGGGGAAAGGTTTCATCGGTGATCTTCAGGTATGTATACCTCTGCTGATCTTTTAGTTCGATGTTGAATATTGGTCTGTACCTTTTGATTAAATTCGATTCGAGTAGAAATGCCTCGATCTCATTATCTGTAACGACGAAGTCTATATCATGGATCTTGGCAACTAGCTTTGATGTTTTCCAATTATCATTTTGGTGACGAACATTTTCGTTAACAGCAACAATTTGTTTTGAGAAGTAGGAGTTGACGCGTCTATGCAGATTCTTCGCCTTGCCTATGTAAATTATTCTACCTGAGCGATCCTTCATTAAATAAACCCCAGGTGTGACAGGGAGCTGTTCTACCCGTTGATTAATTAGCGATAAATTCTTGCACCTTTTCTGATTATCATCTGATCTATTGATAGCTTTGGTTTTAGATATCTGCCCGTGTAGCTGTTCTCATTCCTAGCAACATCTTCAGGGGTTCCTGCTATGATTATCTCGCCACCTCCGTCTCCACCTTCGGGTCCGAGATCTATGATCCAATCGGCACAAGCTATAACATCTAGGTTGTGTTCAATAACAATAACGGTATTGCCAAGATCGACCAACGTATTCAAGACGCCCAATAATTTGCTAACGTCTGCAAAATGTAGACCGGTAGTGGGCTCGTCAAGTATGTATAGAGTTTTTCCAGTATCTCTCTTTGAAAGTTCGGCCGCAAGCTTAATTCTTTGCGCCTCACCGCCCGACAAAGTAGTGGCTGGCTGGCCTAATCGGATGTATCCTAAACCGACCTTGATAAGAGTCTGAATCTTTTTTTCAACAACAGGGACATTTTTGAAAAATTCAAGTGCTTCCTCTATGGTCATATCTAGGACTTCGGATATTGTTTTTCCTTTGTATTTTACATTTAGTGTTTCAGAATTATATCGTTTACCCTTGCATTCATCACATGTGACATACACATCGGGCAGGAATTGCATTTCAATCCTTCTTAAACCTGCTCCCTCGCATACTTCGCAACGTCCTTCAGAAACATTGAAGGAGAATCTGCCAGGCTTATAGCCCAGTTCTCTAGATTGAGGGGTTTTTGAAAACAGTTCCCTGATTGTTGTAAAGGCGTTGACGTAAGTAGCCGCATTAGATCTCGGCGTCCGTCCTATTGGCGACTGGTCTATCCCAATCACCTTGTCTACATTTTCTAAACCTGACATGCTGCAGTATTTGCCAGGTCGTTCCTTAGAATCATTAAAATACATGGCAAGAGCCCTGAAAAAAATATCGTTTACCAAAGTTGACTTGCCCGAACCTGAAACGCCAGTCACAAGTGTCATACAACCGAGCGGAAACCGTGCGTCGATAGATTTCAGATTATTCTCGCGAGCCCCATACACTGTTATCCAACCATGCGGAATTCTTCTATTCTGTACAGGGTGAGATACAACCATGTCACCACGCAAATAGGCACCCGTTACCGAATCTTTGGTGTCTAGAATCTTGCCTAGTGGACCACATGCAACAATTTGTCCACCATGAACACCTGCACCAGGTCCTATATCGACAATCCAATCCGAATTGCGGGTAACTTCTTCGTCGTGTTCGACTACTAGCAGGGTGTTGTCAAGATCTCGCAATTTCTTGAGGGTATCGATTAGTTTTGCATTATCTCTCTGATGCAAACCTATCGTAGGCTCATCTAAGACATAAAGGACTCCTGTTAGATTGGAACCGATTTGAGTCGCCAATCTAATCCTCTGAGACTCGCCACCGGATAATGAAGCTGTCTTTCGGTTCAAAGTAAGATAAGTCAAACCTACGTTACGCAGGAATTCAAGTCTGGACACTATTTCCTTTAGTACTATCTTGGCTATCTGTTTCTCTGTCTCTGAAAGCGATATGCTATCAAAAAAATTAAAGCATTCATTAATTGATAGGTCGCAAATATCCATTATTGATTTCTGATGAATCTTGACTGAAAGAACTTCGTCTCTTAATCGTTTTCCATGACATTTTTCGCAAAGCTGCTCACGCATGAATTGCATAAGTTCTTCTCGTTTTGAATCAGATTCAGTCTCCTTATACGTGCGTTCTAAGTTTGGAATAACACCTTCAAAGCTGCCACGATATTCCCATCTAGAATCAGAGTATCTTGATTCGTACCTGTATTGAATATTCTCATCCGTTCCATATAATATTATTTTGAGTTGTTTGTCTGTCATGTTTGAAATAGGGGTACGAAGGTCGAAGCCAAACCGCTTGCCAACATCCCTAAGCATTGCAGAGCGAAAAGTTGCAAAATGCCTGGACCATGGACTGATTCCTCCTTCTAAGATGCTCCTCGACTTATCGGGAATGATTAGTTCAGGATCGAATTCAATTTTAATTCCCAAGCCGTTGCACTCTTTGCACGCACCAAATGGAGAATTAAATGAAAAATTTCGAGGTTCTAGATCTCCAACGCTAATGCCGCAGCGAGCACATGCATTTCTTTGAGAATACAACGTATCTTTATTCTCGGTGGAGGCAACAACTATTCCGTTTCCCACTTTCAATGCTGATTGGACAGAATCAAACAATCTACTCTTATCGTCATTCGAAGCTATCAATCTATCAATAACAACTTCAATGGTATGCTTCTTTTGTTTGTTCAGTTTCGGAGTGGAAAATTTTCGACGGTCATCATATTCCCCGCCGTTTCCACTATCTAGGTTTATCAACTCCCCATCTAACCTCACCCTCGCGTATCCATTTCGAGTCAGTTCATCGAATAGCTTCTCATATGTTCCCTTTTTAGATTGTATTACTGGTGCAAGTAAAATTGTCTTCTTATGCTCTGCGGTTCGCAGTATCGAATCTGTTATCGCATCCGCAGATTGTGTTGTGATTTTTTGCTTGCATTGGGGACAATGGGGTATGCCTATCCGCGAGTATAGAAGTCTAAGGTAATCATAGATTTCAGTAACGGTACCAACTGTTGAACGAGGATTTTTACTCGTGGTCTTTTGTTGTATTGAGATCGCTGGTGACAAGCCATCAATCGAGTCGACATCCGGCTTATCCATGAGCTCCAAAAATTGTCTGGCATATGCCGATAAAGACTCTACGTACCTTCTTTGGCCTTCAGCATAAATCGTATCGAATGCGAGGGTCGATTTGCCTGAGCCTGATAATCCAGTTATGACAACGAGTTTGTTCTTTGGGATCTCGAAGCTAATATTTTTCAAGTTGTGCTCTCTTGCGCCGCGAACGATAATTCTATTATGCATCATTTGTTTATTCAACCTCCGATAAAGTTGGTTCTCCTAATGCATTCTTTATCTTTGCCAATTTGTCCCTAAATTTTATCGCGTTCTCAAAATCCAAATCTTCGGCGTACTTCTTCATTGTTGATTCTGTTTCGAGCGCGACTTTTACTAGATCAATCCTAGTCATAGACTTCGTATTGAGATGTACATCCAGGTCCTCGTCGGGTATCTCTCCTGCTTTGTCCGGAATAGCCTTGATAATCGATTGAGGAGTTATTTCATTCTTCATATTGTAGTCTAACTGTTTAGCTCGTCTTCTTTCTGTTTCAGTGATCGAGCTCCGAATAGAGTCAGTTATGGTATCAGCATACATAATGACCGTTCCATCAATATTTCTGGCGGCGCGCCCGAAGGTTTGAATAAGGCTAGTGTTATTTCGCAAAAATCCTTCCTTGTCTGCATCCAGGATTGCTACAAGAGATACTTCGGGAATATCTAGGCCCTCGCGAAGCAGGTTTATACCTACCAAAACATCAAATTCGCCCAGACGGAGTTGTCTTATGAGCTCCGTCCTCTGCAATCCATTAATTTCTGAATGCATATAACGTACTTTAATGAGATTCTTCGCAAGAAACTCTGCTAGATCTTCGGCCATCCTTTTTGTCAATGTCGTAACGAGCGTTCTTTGATTCCTGGCAGACCTAATACTCACCTCATAGATTAGATTTTGTATCTGATTTACTGTAGATCTGATTTCCAGCTTGGGATCCACTAAGCCAGTGGGCCTCACTAGCTGTTCGACTGTTTGCCAGCTTGAGTTGATTTCAAACTCTGATGGTGTGGCGGAGACAAAAATGACGTTTTTCATATACTTCTGAAATTCTTCAAACCTTAATGGGCGATTGTCAAAAGCGCTGGGAAGTCTGAACCCATAGTCTACTAGCATCTTCTTTCTGGTATAATCACCATTGTACATTCCCCTCAATTGCGGGATGGTAGCGTGCGATTCGTCTATTACGATTAGAAAATCTTCGCCGAAAAAATCCAGCAAACAATACGGCGGCTGTCCTGGCGCCCTGCCATCAAAGTGGCGGGAATAATTTTCGATTCCAGAGCAATAGCCTAGTTCTTGTATCATTTCCAAGTCGTACTTAGTTCGGGAGAAAAGTCTCTGCCTTTCCAACTCGGTTGGCAAGTTTGGAAGCCAGCTGTTCAATTCCTGTTTTATAGAATCTATTGCAGATAATCTTGAATCTTCTCCAATAACATAGTGTTTCGCGGGAAATATCTTGACAGAGCTAGTATCTCTTATTTTTCGCATAGTTAGATGGTTATGGATACTTATTTTTTCGATTTCATTTCCGTATAGCGATATGCGAATTAAGTCGTCCGAGTAGCCGGGGATTATGTCAATAACATCTCCCTTTACCCTGAAACTGCCTGGGCTAACGGACAAATCATTTCGTTGATAACGTGCTTCGATCAAGTTATGAATCAATAACTTTCTGTCCAGGCGCATACCCTGAGTCAATGCGGTCGCACTCTCGTCCCATTCAGACGGCGATCCAAGGGAGTAAATACATGAGACAGTTGCCACGATAATTGTAGGTTCACCAGCCATCAACATTGCCGTTGCCTCAAGCCTCATTTTTTCAATCTTTTCGTTAACCTCTGTATCTTTTTCAATATACGTGTCCGTCTGTGGAATATAACTTTCAGGCTGATAGTAGTCATAAAAACTTACAAAATAGCCTACATTGTTATGTGGAAAGAATTCCTTAAATTCGGTATACAGTTGAGCAGCCAACGTTTTATTATGGGAAACTATTAGAGTGTTCTTGTTTGTTCGAGCTATAATATTAGCAATCGTGAATGTTTTTCCGCTACCGGTAACTCCTAGTAAAGTCTGTAGACCACGCTTTGTTGCTACTCCCACGGACAACTTCTGAATCGCTTCAGGTTGGTCGCCTTGAGGTGAAAATGCTTTTTTTGACAGCATAAATGACTTGCTACTTTTGAGCACAGACAGCATAAATTAACCAATCGATCATATATTGTTATAGCGCGGAAATATCGCTCCTCGAGGGTGGTAGAAAACATATATATCACGAGTCAATAGGAAAACTTTTTTTCTACGGGGTTCGTTAATAGTTACTATGAAAAAGCCTGATTACGCAATAAACAGGCAGGAGTTTTTGTCGTTTTTAGAAAATGACGCCCAACTACGTATCGATGGCTTTATAGAAGGCGCAATTGAGGTCGCCGAAGAAGTTCACCATGGCGTGACTAGAGAGGATTCAGTTTCGCTCTTCCTTGAGACCCACACTTGGCCGGTTGCAATTGACGTAGTAAAACACTATCGATCAGTCAACCGAACCATTACCAGTGTAGAGGTTGCGTCTGCAATTTTACACGATATCCTGGAAGATAACGATAGAATTCTTGATTCGAATAAAACAAAAGAATATGGTTTTGAAGCCTATCTAAGCTATAGGTTTGGTAGCAGAGTCCAAGACATAGCAACACAGCTCAAGATTCTCCCCTTAGACAGCTTCGCTGGGGACAGCATCGAGGAGCGCGAGCTAAATAGGTTCCGAGAGTATTGTGACATTCTGATCTCTTCTGAATATGACGTGAAGACAATCAAACTTTCGGACAGACTTAACAATATGCGATTCATTTTGGGTGTAGCACATATGAACAAGCAAGTAATCTACGATAAGATAAAGCGGTATCTGCGAGAGGGAGAGGATTTCTACCTTGCTTACACAATGTTGCAGCCAAAAGTTCCCTGCTTTTACACCTCCATTAGATCTACGTATGAAAAGCTTCGATCAGTATACTACGAGCAAACCCTCACTATGCCACAGTCCAAGTAATGGATCTAACATATACTCTACAATGAGGAGCATGGGGTAATGTGGCTTTTGGTTTGATTCATAGAGATTTTAGAATATGAGGACGTCTTCGAAATAAGGGAATGACTAGGCCAACTGAATTTCCACGTTATGCACCATCAGTTTGTTGCATAACCCATTTAAGGGCATTGTATGGAGATAGCAGAGTCTATGACGTCACCGTTAAATATAGCAGTAATAGTGAAACTTGAGCCTGATTTCTCTGAGGGTAGTGTCAGTTATAACTCGGATGGGACATTAAATCGAGCAGAGACGAAAAGCATCCTTGGACCACACAGCGCTATTGCTTCAGCTGCAGCTTTTTATGCTAAAGTCAAGTACGGCGCCGCTATCTCCATTGCAACCATGGGGCCGCCAATTGCTGATTCTGCGTTACAACGGGCGCAGTTAATTTCAGATGCCGAATCCCTGTATCTATATAGTGATAGGATTTTTTCTGGAGCTGATACATTGGCCACAGCAGAGGTATTGAAAACCGGTATAAAGAAAATGGAAGATGCCGGAACAATAGACATCGTATTTTCGGGACATCGAGCTTCAGACGGCGAAACAGGACAAACTGGTCCGCAGACCGCATGGAAGCTAGGCTATACATTCTTAGGCAATGTAATTAGTTACAACGTCGATATCAACAAACGTATTTTGACAGCGGAGCGACTTATAACTTTGCAGGGGACCACGGACATTATCGAAGAAATTGAGGCACCATTACCGGTATTCATAACCGTAGACCCATCCTACAAGTCAGTTTTTAACACCGTGTCGCTCCGTCTGGCCTTGGTAAAATATCAAAAAGAAGCGGAGCAAAGAGCACAAAATTATAAGAACTATCTAAAGATTTTAAATGCTCAACAACTTGGAGTTGATTCGAAATTTGTTGGGTTACCAGGCTCTCCAACAATTGTATACAAAGTTGAGAGGATCCCAAAGGCTAGGGCAAACAGGAGAGCTGAGGTTATAGACGGCGCCGACAGGCAGCAATTACGCAGGGCTGCTCAAAAAATTCACGAAATTGTTGGAAGAGTGAATCAATAGAGACTGTCCAATACTAGAACAATCATGCCAATCGGAGAGAAGGTCACTAATAGTTCCAATGAACATGATAGTTGCTACCGACACCTCTACGTTGTCGTGGAACACCAAGACGACAAGATACTCCCTGTTACCCTTGAGATGTTGGGTGAAGCAAGGAGGCTCATGGATAATTTTAATGGCAGATACTCTTCAAGCGAGAAGGTAGTTGCCCTGGTGCTAGGAAATAATATCAAAAAACTGTGCGAAGAATTGATTTACTACGGTGCAGATGCAGTTATCAGTGTAGAAAATCCCAATCTAGAATACCCAATTAATTTGATTTATACAAAAGTTATCAGTCAGGTTGCTAGAGATAAGGTTTGTGCATCGAAGATTTCGCCGGAATATAGCGAAAATTTTAGGAAACCAAGATACATGTTCTTCTCTGCAGACAATATCGGCAGACACTTGTCGTCAACGGTTCTTGCGGAATTAGAATCAGGGCTTGCGTCTGACATCAACAAGTTGGTAATTGAAGACCTCGATATCAAGCACGAACATAAGACAAAGGGTCAGCTTGTAAGATACGAAAAAACCTTGGAAATGTACCGTCCAGATTTCTCAGGCTTTCTGTGGACGACCATACTGTGTCTGGACAATAGAAATCCTGCAATACAAAGAGAATACCACCCTCAAGCATGCAGTATAATTCCTGGCGTTTTTGCAGCCTTGCAACGGGAGCCTGCGAGGAAAGGAATTATTGTCGAGTTTAATCCGGAATTAGACCAAGCAGATAAAGCTGTCAAGATACTTAACCGTCAGGTCACAAAGAGCCCTGTTGATTTTGATAGTCACAAGGTTGTAATAAGTTTTGGCCGCGGAATCAAGGACGCACCGGAGGATAATATCAAATTAATTGGCCAGCTAGCTAACGAACTAAATGCCGAGATTGGTGTATCGCTTCCCATTTCGAAAAAGCCATACTCTGTATCCGAGCCAGTCTCTTCGCTCTACTTGAACCCTGATAGAGTTATAGGGACTAGCGGTCGCAAAATAGCACCTACGTTGTACGTCGCCATAGGAGTCAGTGGGGCTATGCAACACATCGCAGGAATGAAAGAATCCGGATTTGTTATCGCTATTAATACCGATCCGGAATCGCCGATTAGGGACGAATGCGATATCTTCATCAAGGGCAGGATGGAAGACGTGCTACCACTGTTGATAGAAGAAGTGAAAATGCAAAATCAAGTTATGGAGGTACATGAATAAAAATTGGAACATTTTGACGTTGCCATAGTAGGAGGGGGGACGGCCGGATATAGTGCGTTACAACAATTATCAAGTCTCGGCAAACAGGCTATTTTAATCGAGGCTGGGAAATCGCCGGGTTCAAAAAATGTATCTGGGGGAATACTTTATTCAAAAAAGCCGAAATATGGCAGGGTATATAACGTTGAGGATGTATTTGGAGATGGATTTTTGACGCAAGCCCCAGTTGAGAGGCTTATTACAAAATACATTCTTCACGCTACTTCAAATGACAAAGTTTTTTCTATCGATCTTACGGCGACGCACGAGTATCAGTCGAACTTCGCATATTCTGTGTTATTAGCTAAATTAGTTCCTTGGTTAGCAACGGTAGCAGGAGAAAATGCTGAGAGACATGGCGGTGGTATCGTGGGCGGCGTGCATGTCCGCGCGGTGAATTGGAGCGATGATAAGACTATAGTTGAAACTGATGAACTCGAACCATTCAAAGTGAAAGCAATAATTGCTGCAGACGGTGTTAATTCGGAACTTGCTGAAATATCCGGTGCAAGGCCCAAATTCACTCCCGAGCAGCTATATCAGGGAGTTAAGGTCGTCGTTAAGTTACCTGAAGAAATCCTTGAAGAAAGGTTCAAGATAAAACCTAATGAGGGTGCGGCTCATCTTTTTGCAGGCGATGTTACGCTAGATCATATAGGCGGAGGGTTTTTGTATACTAATTGGGAAACGCTCTCCTTAGGAGCTGTCTACCACTACGACTCACTAATGGAAAACCCTGTCGAGCCGTATGTTCTGGTGGATCGGTTGTTGAAGAATCCACTTATAAGCGAATTTGTCAAGGACGAAGTTGCGGTTAAAGAAGATATCGACAAGAGTCTTCCGAAAGAGGAACAATTGAGGTCTCGGTTTGCTATAAGTAAACTACTGAAGAGTTGGGGCGATCTTCGTGACCTGTATTATTCCAAAAAAGGAAGAGCAAGACTTATTGAAAACGGCAGGTACAAATCGGAAGAGGAGATCAAAGCCAGACTCGATGGTATACGTAACGAATTAGTCGGCAAGTACAAAACGAAATTCGTCAATGATTATGTGGAGTTAGAATATAGCGCGAAGCTCGTTCCTGACGGTAAGCGATGTAGAATGAAAAAGCCGTATCAGAAGAATATTCTTTTTATTGGCGATGCTGCCGGTCGTGGAATTTTTGTCGGTCCTAAGATAGAAGGGCTTAATGTTGGAATCGACGATGCGGTAAGAGCTGCTAACAGCATCTCGAGATCTATAGACAGAAACAATTTAGGAGAGCAGTACATGGGTGAATTTTATACTCAGTCCGTCGAAGGAAGCCCATATACACGCGAAATGAAGGAGATCGATAAAGACTATTTGAAACTCTTCTTGGATGCTGCTAAGGATGTACCTAAAGATATCATAAAAGCTAGATACGGCATAATCTTCAAATTAATGTCGAGTGGAATTTTGCGTGGTCTTGCTGTCGGCTTTGCCAATGTTCTTGGCTATGATCGGCTTTTACCAATGGTCGAAAGCCGGGAAACGTACGTCCAGGTTCCAATAGAGCTCGCCGAAAAATTAGGGACGCAAACGGTCTCGACATATAACTGCACTATCCCTACGATAGCCCAGCGTATTGCAAAATTAAAGTACAACGATGATAATGTTTCCCATATCAGGATTTTGGACTCTAAAAGTGATTTTATGAGAAAGATGGTCGTGATTTGCCCTACGAAGTGCTACAGCCTAGAACAGGAGGAAGTTATGCTTCAACATGAGGGATGTATTGAGTGTGGCAGTTGCGCCAAGGAAACAGACTGGAAGCACCCGAGAGGTGAGAAGGGGATCGAGTACGAGTACGGCTAACGCCAGTAAATTAATGGATCTATATGGTAATTGTTACCGCCTATTACCAACATATATATATCTGATCTTATGTTATGCTTAAACATGGTAGACAAATCAAGAGATGATACATTCAAAGTACCTGACCGAACTAGAGAAGATAGTAACACAAGGAGGTCTAGTGACTCCTACGATACGATTAAAGAAAATTTTATCAAAATAGCAGATGAAGTGGCGAAAGTTCAGCCACAGTATTCGCAGTCGATATCCAACCTTCAACTCGACTACATTCAAGCAATCAAGAACACAATTCACACGGCCTTTTCTGCTCAAAAACATCTAACTGATGGTAACCTGGGCACTTGGAGCAGCGTACCCTCTACGACACCCTTTACGGATCAATTTGCAAAACAGTCAAACGAAATTACCAACAACACAATAAGAGCTGTGGGTATTAACAATCAACTAACAATCAATGCACTCGACGCAACAAGGGAGAACCTTAAAATTTATAATAAAACGATTGACGCAGTCACGGACTTTAACACAAACGCTGCAAAAGCCTGGAACTCATTCTTCACTACGCAACAACAACGGTTATTCAGACACTGACTAACAGTTTCTCTTTATTTGGATCCATAGTCATTATCCTTGGACTTGAATATATCCATATTCTAAGGAGACTAAAATCCGAAAATTACATGAAAATTTGTAAAATATTTATATAATTGAAATACCATATAAGAGGTACTTCTTTAAAGTATGCAAACTTCAATTATCTGTTCAGTATGTAACAAGAATAATGAGACAGTGTCAGATCCGGAGTCAGGCGAACTCATATGCGGCAATTGCGGCACAGTGTTACTCGAAAACGTCGAGGAGAGTGGTCCTGAATGGAGATTTTTGGGTGAGGGCAAAGATAAGAGCAGAACAGGCATGCCGATATCTTTATCCCGTCACGATATGGGCTTGGCTACTATAATAGGTAAGAATAATAGAGATGCGAGTGGCCGCGGGTTGGATGCATCGGTGAAGTCTACGATGGGTAGGCTAAGAACTTGGGACCTGCGTATTCAAGCCTATAGCCCTTCGGACAGAAACCTGAGACAAGCCTTCAGCGTTCTAGAACGAGTGAAAGATAAACTCGGCTTGTCTGTGCCTGTGATCGAAAAGACCGCGTACCTCTACAGAAAAGCACAGGAGAGAGGACTGGTACGCGGTAGAACCATTACATCCGTTTTATCTGCGGCAATTTATATTTCCTGCCGCGAAATGGGAGTCGCTAGAACTCTTAATGACATCGCGTCACTCACTAACCTGCGCAGAAAAGAACTTGCGCGAACATTCCGTCTGCTAATTTTGGAATTAGATTTAAAGGTACCGGTAGTCGATCCGATGAAATGTATTGCAAAAGTTGCCAACAAAACCAAGTTAAGCGAGAAGACAAAGCGCCAGGCGATGGACATCATGACAAGTGTAACCAAAAAGGGAATATCGGCGGGAAAAGATCCTATGGGTCTAGCCGGATCGGTGCTTTATATGTCTTCTAAGAATTCGGGAGAGCCCATAACCCAAATGGATATTGCAAATGCTGCTGGGGTAACAGAAGTGACTATTAGAAACAGATTTAGAGATCTTAGAAGCAAAATAAACCTAAATTAATTTGTTCGGTCGTTGGTGTCCCAATACAAAGTGGCATTTGAATAGGGTGCTCCTCAACCGTATACAGGAAGGCAACGGACTCGGTTTCGGTCCAGACAAATATTAATTGGTTTTCGACTCTGCATTCTCGAATGGCATTTGAGAGCTTAATCATTCTCTGACTACATACTGATCTCAATTACGGATCTTGGCCTCGAACGGCCAGCATCGACCAGAAGACCTCGACCTCCTCGTGACTTGACAGACATACTACATGAAGAAATAGTTACAATCACCTCTAGTTACCGGCTATGAGGCGCTCTTGACTATTTTCTGTTGTACAAGGAGTTGCTATTTTTGTATGCAAGCGCTAGTGAGAACCCTTACGAACAGTTCATACCGACAACTGAGTAATTATACCGTGCCTGTAGACATGGGATGCGACAGCCGGGATTTGAACCCGGGTTACCAGATTGGCAATCTGATGTCCTAGACCAAACTGGACGACCGTCGCAAGGTTATCGAAAACAAGATAAATTAGGCATATTATATATATAATGATTTTATTTTTAGGTCAAGATACGCTTGATAATTGATAGTACTTTTCTATAGATATTATGTATCATCTAAATGCACAGCTGATAATTCATACAACCATTTTGCTTTTCAAAATGACTTGACGGACAGGGCTGCTCTCTAGAAATTACTCTGCATAAATTGGCTCGACTCGAAAATGAATATAGTAGTGGAAAGCATTGGCACTACTTTAGAAATATAATAGTTGAATATCCTTGTCTTTTGTCCATCTCTTCCACCTCTACTGTCACCGATATAAGATCGTTTTGTAGGTAATGGCTCGCATTTATTACGGAAGAATCATCCAAAATGTGCTGCATTGAGACTTACCAAAGTTGATCGCAGAGCTGCAGCCAATCAGCAGTAGTTGGTCTTTATCGTAACGCATTCTTATAGATATAGGTAGATAAATCTATAAAGGGATAAAACTGGTCTAGCGACAGGCTTGGATTGTTAAAATATATATAAGAATATACATATATACAGAACCCAAATTTTATAATAATAAACGCTTCTAGCAATATGATAACTTTCTCAGAATTGATTGACGAACTAATATCGAATATTAATAACAATAGGGACGCTCTTTACGCATTCTCGAAAAAGAATCCTAACTTATTATACAAGAAATTAACTGAATTAGCTTCATTCACCGGTTCTCGTCATTACGTAGCATTGCAATTGCATTTTCCAGATCCGAAAAAAATTTATGATATTGATTCTTTCGG
>Ga0070711_100000446_pt1 | contig 21521 bp, 35 predicted proteins | sample LARL53metaG_FD_65452 | JGI IMG/M metagenome (GOLD analysis project Ga0070711, IMG submission 65452) | Corn, switchgrass and miscanthus rhizosphere microbial communities from Kellogg Biological Station, Michigan, USA - LAR L5-3 metaG | ecosystem: Host-associated > Plants > Roots > Rhizosphere ... | reverse complement strand
TATTACCCTTTTAACATTTTTTTAGCTTTTGCTCTAACTTTTTTCTTCTCAGAAGGTGTTAGCTTCCCTTTATTAATTAGCATTAGAGCGGCTTTAGCATGTTTCTTATCTGGGATAGGATAGCTTTCATTAGGTCCTGCAAAGTCCTTTTTAGGTAACTTTTTCCTTTGTTTAGCAGTTAGTTTAGCCAAGTTTTACCTCCATTTAGGTTAACTCTGGGTCTACAGTTAAAACGAGTGTGAGGGTGTCTCCCGCATTTAACCCTGTAGTAGTTAATAAGATATCTCCAGTTTTACCTGTTCCTGCACTATTATGTAATCCTCCTACATCTTTGTAGTCCACTTTTAAAACTGCTCCTCCACCTGAATAAGGTAGAGAGTGGGCTACTACATCTGTAGTGGCATCAAATAATAGATGGGCTATAGTGGAGTTTCCACTAGCTACGTATCTAATATCTCGAATAGTGCAATTAAGGGGGTCAGAGACCCCTAAAAGTGCAGCTATTGCTGAGCTATCATATATAACTGTTCCAGTTTCTTCGGTTCCGTCGCTTAATATGGTAACATATTGAACAACTTTCTTTCTTCCTACTAGCATAGTAGAATTGGTAACTATGTTTCCGGCCATGTTATTTTACCTACTTTTAAGCGTCAGCTGCTGGTAATAAATAACCAGATTTATCGGCAGTTCCAGAATAGTAGTTCTGACTGAATACGAAACCAGATGAAGCTGTTACGAGTAATTCGGAAGTAGCATCTAAACTTTGAATAAAGTTATCTCTAATGATACCACTATTGGTAGTACCATCGGTAGTAATAATAATTCCTGTAGTCGTTGTTGAAGCTCCTACTAGGTTTATATTGTTACCTAATACTTCTAAGTTAGTTACTATTTTTCCTGCTGCGATTGGCATTAAACCTGCATCTGAGGTAGCGTTGTGTGCAACATAGTTATTTTTTAGAACTACGTTGTCGTTGGTGCCTGCCATGTTAACTAATGCAGAACCGCTAGTTGCTCCAGCTCCCCTTCTTTTACAGTCTTCTATTCTAAGTCCGTCTGCTGCATTTGAGGTTGAAGATAGGCTAACTATAAACTTAAAGTTTAAAATAGAAGAGTTATCTTGGAAGATACAGTCTTGTAACAATAAGTATTTAGCAGTGGTTAAAGTAAATGCAGATACTATAGCTGCAAAATTTGCTTTAAATACGCAGTTTACTATAGACATATTATCTGCGGATACATTAATAGTAGCAGACGTAGCTGTGTCTAAGGTGAATGTTGGTCTAAGGGTGCCCTTACCTAATCCTACTATAGCTACACCTGCTTTATTAAGTGTTAAAGCAGTGGAACTAGATATAGTTTCAGCGTGGCCTGGCATGACCATAATTATATCGCCTCGACTTGCAGTACAAGCCGATAAAGCTCCGGCTAAAGTTGAGAAAGGTTGTCTGTACGTACCTTTATTGTTATCTGAGGCTCCTATACCTCCTTTAGCTAAAACTTCTGAATTGTTTAAATAGAAAACTTCGCCCGGATGAGCTGAGTGAAGAGGCATTCCTCTCACTATTAATCCGTCAGCAAAGCCTCCTGGAAAATTTGATTTTGACATTTATTTCTCCGATTAACCCCTTTGGGGTGAACCGCCATAGACGGTTCAAATTTAACAGTTTGACTATGCTCCGGGACTTCCGGCAATACCTCTCCAGTCATTGAATAGCATTCTATAACGTTCGTATATACTGACAATTAAGTCGAAGGTATATGGGTCGTTATATTCTTGTCGTTGAAGACCTTTCCTGGAAACTTCCACTAAGGAGTCGTCACAGTCGGTTGTCACGAACCAAGCATCAGTATCTGAGAGTCGTTTCCATACCATATAATCTGCTACGTCACCTCTTTGATATAGAGCATTAATATCCCTATCTGCTGTTCCTGGTCGATCCTTGTTTTTCATGATTCGACAAGCGTCGTATTTCAAGTCTGTCGGGACTACGAGATACTTAGCGTTATACATAGACTTCAATCCGTCTGGATTCAAGAATTTATCAACAAGGATGACCATTTGCTCTAGAGAGTCTTCTGACAAGTCAGCATCTGTCGCAAGTCGATTGGCACTGGTTCCACCTGCTTGAAGAGGATGGTCTGTAGCACATAGAACTTTACCGTCTGGACCGGTTTCACCTGCTGTGAATGCGTTGTTCAGGATTTCTGCTCGTTTCTCGTCTTTGGTGTAAACAAGAGACTTAGCGATCTCTTTAGCATACATAGGTAACAAGTCTTGGTAGACATTGTCTTCAATGGCTTCCATGGTTAAACGAGCAGCTTTAACGTATGTATGGATTGCCCATCGAGTATTTGACTCTTGGTCAATAGTATCATAAGATATAGCTGAACCTTCACCTTTTCGTGCAGCTTCTCCCATTCCAGCTAATATTACTGATTCATAGAAACCTTTGCTGTTCGGGTCTTTCTTGGAGAAAAGGGTTTCGCCTACGTTACCGTAAACTTGGTTGTAATGTTGAATAAAATCGTCGACACCATATTGTAGCGAGCGTGGTATCGACCCTGTAGTAGCTCTTCCTGAATTCGCCATCTATTAAACTCCTGCTGTTCCGGCATCGTTGCCTAATTCGCTTTGGTTAATTCTAACTAAAACGACCTGATTGGCTACGCCTGAATGATTACTTGGTCGGTCATCAAATCCTATGATTTTGACTTGAAGCCCTGCGGTGGTAGCTTTGGTACTGGAATCTACCTGCATAGCAGACATGCCTGTAGTGGCATTTCCAGACCCTACAACTATGTCAGCATTTAGACCTATATCTGCATCTGCTATAGTAACGCCTACGTCATCGCATTGCATTCTATAGAGGTCTTGGTGGTTAGCCGGCTTGATTAGTACGTACATATCGGTACTAGCTGGGCGATGCCTTTTACTCAAGTCCATTCCCGTTTGTACCCAATGAGGTAAAAACCCTTGGACAACCCCATAGATTGGGTCGGTTGCAGCACATTGTGCCACTGTTTTTTTCTTCGGACAACCTACAATGTTTCCAGAAGAGCCTGCAGTTTTAACTGCATCTCCTACGAATACTGCTGTAGCATCTGTGGAAGGAATAAAGCAGAGCTCCAAGGGAGTCCCACTAGTATCTTCAACAAGTTGTAATCCAAATGGTGCATTTACGTTTGCCACCATGTTTTAATCTCCTTTTATTCTGATAGTTCAGAACCATGTGTAATTATTTCGTTACCTCGTTTTTCAATCCGGTCACCTCTATGTTTAGCTTCTCGTAATCTTAGAGCTTCGTTAGCTTTCTTTTTATCTATCTGGTTTTGTTCCCATTTAGATTTAAGAATTCTCATGAGTACTTGTTCATGCTTATCCATTGTTTTGGTAACACAAGGTTGAGGTCTGAGTTTCTTGTCTTCTTTAGAGTTAGGGGTAAAAGATCGGTCATCCTTAAGATTTTCTGTAGTTTCCACTATTTCCCATCCCATATCTAAATATCGGTCTACTCGACCTGGATCACTTCGGTATGTAAATATCACATTTTTATAGTTATAAGCAGGGTCAAAATTCTCTACTTGATGTATATTCTGTGTGAATAACGTTGGTCTGAATTGTTCTCTTAATTTATTTGTAGCCATTACTTTAATTCTCCATCTTTCTTTAATTGGTTAATAAAATCTTCTTCAGTGTACTTTTTATCTCCTCTGGACTCTATAATCCGTCTAGTAGCGTTATAAGTATCTTTCAAGTCCTGGGATAGTCCTTGGAAGGTTCTACTTGTTGAGGATTTATTGACTGCTGTTTTATTAACAGAAGACTGACTTGGAGAAACTGCTGGTCTAACTTTAGACTGACCTAAAATTCTTTCTGGGTGTTCGTATTGCATCCTAGTTTCAATTTTTTGTGCTAACTCATCATAAGTAGCATTTGGGTATATACTCTTTAGTTCGTTGTCTATTTCTATTGCTCTTTGCTTTAAATCAGGGTTTCGGTCGTTAAACCAATGCTGATTTCTTTCTATGAATCTTTGTTGAGCTTCTTGCTGTAAATTAACTGATTTCTGGTATTGAGATTGTTGTTCCATATCCTGGAGTTTAACTAACTCTTTAGTGTAATGGGCAACTCCTTCTACATCCATATCGTTCTTAGAGTTCTGTAGGTATTGCTCTAGGGCTTGCTTAGCTCTAGCATTTTCCCGTTCTGAGGTTCTTTGTTGATAATCAACTAAAGCTTGAATCTCTCTATCCCTTTGATCCACTTTCTTTCTCATGGAATAGAGTTGTTCTAAAATCTTCCCAGTTTTGTCGAATTCTTCGGGTGACTTCCAATCATCTGGATTACGTCCCTGGGCTACCCATTCATCCTTATCTAGGTGTCCGTATTTCTTAGCCCGGTTGACAACTTCGTTGTCTTCTTGTTCGACTTGTTCTTCTTCCTCGACGGAAACTTCTTCTTGTTCTACTACTTCCTCTACTGCTTCTTCTGCTGTTACCAGATGATCTTCTCTTTCTTCGCTCACTTTATGCTCTCTCTATATATTTCACGCTATCGTCTGTAATTAGATAATACTCGCCATCTGCATCCATCATATTACTTTGATAAGGTGTAAAATGGACTAAGTCTCCTAATTTAGGTGGTTGGATTTCTTCTCCAAATTTTTCTTTATATTTGCGTCCAAATGCATCTGGAGCCATTTTCATAACCATTCCTTTACTTGATGCACTAGCAAATGCTTTCTCTTGAGGTATAAATAGGGCACTATCTCTAGATAGTCCTAAATTTTCTTTTACTTGACCTAAGTCGACTTTAATTAAAATGTGACCATTAATCGGTTCACCTTTAAGGATGTCTTCATTCGTCATTTATGTCTTTCTCCATTTCTTTCATCATTTGTATTAACGTTCTCATCCCGTCTAATTGACCGAGTGAATATGTATAGTCTAATGATATCTTCTCTATACTCTTTTCTTGGATGTGCGAACCATCAGTAATTAAATCTCTTAATTCCTCAGTTGCTTCCTCCAGAATCTTTATTGCTGTTCTCGTTTCGTTGCTGTTGAGCCATAAGTGCCAATCGTTCATGTTCCACCTTTACTCTATCTTCTGCTACTGTAGCTAGTCTGTCTTTAACGTTTGCTTCTTGCTGATCTTTATGGGCTTTAGCCATCATCATGGCCTGTTTATCTTTAGATTCTTGTTGTTTAGTGTGTACTTCTTGGGCTTTCAACTGCGTTTTCATTGCATCGTTTTGTACTTGCAGTTGGTCCCGCTGGCCCTGTTGTGCGTCCAGTTGGATCTTCATCATTTCCCTTTGATGTTTCATTTGTGCTTCCATCATTTTAGGATCTGGCTGTTGTGGTTGAGGTTGGGCTATTAGTTCTTGTGGGTTTTCTATTTGTAGCTCTTTAAATATTCTGGCTGCCAATGCTTGAAGATTCATAACATTCACTAAAGGTGTATTTAACATGTTTTCTAGGGCTTGAATCTTAATATATCGATGAGCTTCACTACTTTGAGTCGGATCAGCTACTGGAACGATGTCTAATTGGCTTTCGTCGAAGATTTCCCTACTTATCTGGATATTTACATCTTGGTAACGTATAAATCGCTCGAAAGTGGAATATTTTCCGTATAGGTGGAACATTAATTTGAACTCTTTCTTCAAAGAGTGATATAGTTTCTGAACCATAGGCTTAAATGCTCTGGTTCCTTGTTCCACTATAGCTAACATTGTAGTTGCTGGGACGTTCTGTCCTTGGGACTCTCCCATTAATGCTTCAGTTACGAATCCTGTTTCCTTCCCTGCATCTATCAGTAAACCTAATAATGAGAATAGTACCTGAGAAGGCTCTTTAAAGGGTAAGGATATGATCTGGGACCGGATATCTACATTAGGAGGTATTTCTAGTTGGGTAAACTGGCCTAATTCTTGTTTAATCTCTCTTTTCTTGGTTTTAAATGCTTTAGTAACGAAACCGCCTTGTTGATTAGCTAGGGTTCCTGAGTCAATTAACTGTCTTAGAATACTGGTAATGCTTTTATTCTGGTGAAACAAAAGGTGATTTAATCCTAAACTATGGTACTTCCCTTCTGGGTCATCTATACAGTGATAGTCTATAATAAAAGGTCTAGATACAATTTTCTTAACTTTACCTTTAGAGTTTACATATATATCTTCTACTTCGTAGGCACTATATATACCTAATACCTTACTAGAATCTTTATGGAAAAAGACTATATAGGGTTCATCATACCCATCCTCGTCTAAGTCTAGGTAGCAAAATTGTTCGAGTATTTCATATACTGGGTTATTATCTTGGAGATCCTGACAGTCCTCTTCTCTGTTGTATCCTGCTTTAAGAGAATCTATGTCGACATCTACAAACTTATCTGCTCTAATGAATTCAGTTATTTCTCTTTTAGTCATATAGTTTCGAACGGTAATTCGCCGGCTCTTTTCTATACAAGTAGTATTGGAGTTAATAATAACATCTTCTGGACTAATTACTTCACTTAGAACTTTATCCTGGTTCTCGTCGTAGTACGGCTTTCTATATCCCATTCCCCAAGCGCAATACATTTGAATTAACTTATGAGACTCTTTTAACCAAGAGTCTGAATCGACTAAAAGGTCATACGAGAAAAAATTACTAACTGCTTCGGCCTTAGCTGCCTTAGCTCCATCTGGGTCTGGACCTAATACTGCACACTCAGCAACTTTATTGTTCCTCACTAGTTGGGGTATAAGCCTAGAGGCTAACTGAATAGTAGCGGATGCTAATAGAGGGTAAATAACTTTGGAATGAGCGTAAGATTTAGTGTGTTCGGTTTGTCTGGTTTCAGCTTTAATCATCTTTAAAGCTTCTTTATTCATTTTAATCCATTCATCGCAAGATTCTTCGTCTATTTCAAATCCATGACTTGCGTCGTCAACAATCTCCTTCAATTGGTCATCTGATAGCCTTTCTGCTATATTATCTGATTGTACATATTTTATAAGGGTTTCTATGCTCATTTAATATCCCGTTAGAGGGTCTATGTCTCTAGCTTCTCTGTATTCATCTTCTAGGTCACTATATTCCATGTCATAGTGAGAGACTGCTATCATCTCGAATATGGAGATCCCATATCTAAGAGCGTCTAACAAATGGTCATCCTGATTTCTAGCTATTTTGTTTGGATCTTTTGAATCATATCTATATACTCTGAATTCATCTAAAAGCATATGAAGATGGTCCATAATTTTAAGCATTCCAGACTCTAACATATTGTATATCTGGCTAACTCCGGTGATAATACTGTTGTAGCCTGGATGTAAGTCTAATCCTAGACTGCGGTAATAGTCTATTCTCATTCTTCCATCATCTCTTCGTCCACCACCGGACGGATCGGCTGCTCCCGACATCCATTTACCTCGTTCCATAATGGAATAAGCGTGTTGAGAGTCTGGGACTTTCCCTCTCTTGTATTCTGAGTAAACGTAGATTACTTGAGTGGTTGGGTCTTGAGCTAACCACAAGGCTGCTGTATTGTTCCATCCAAAATCTAGGCAGTAAGCTTGAGGAAAATAGTCAGGTATCTCTCTCCAAGGAACTGTTATATGGTCTTCGGATATGGGGTAAACTCTACCGGAACCTAATGCTGGAATACCCTTAGTACGAGCATCTCGTTCATTAGGAGGCATCTCAGCCATCATGGTAGCTTTATCTTCTTCAGAAAGATGGGGAGCGTCATCCCATGATATGGGGATAGCATATCTTTCTGGATGTTCGGGGTGAGTCCCTTCGGGAGGAAATCGTCCATTAGGTAAATAGCGTAATACTACTTCGCTGAGACCTTTTAATGGAGTGAAAGCCATCATGACCCTTCCGGGTGCTCTAACGCCTTCTACTCCTCTTGTTCTCATAACACACTCTGAATATATGTCTTCAGGTGGTTCCTCATCAAATATTAATAAATCTAGGTTAGCTGCCTGAAATTGGTTTCTTCCCATTTCGAAGGTTTTAACTGTTACAGAACTGACTCCGCCAGATTTATGTTTAGTCATTATCTGACCTATTGCACCGGGAACCCCAGGCATTGATTTGGTATCGTGTATTAAATCTTTTCGGATAAGTCCTGTACCTAATTCTTCTCCGACAGAACCTAATAAGGCTTGTTGCATTGAGTCGCGCCAAAGGCTTCCTGACTCGCATATTACCCAGACTTTAATTGACTTCTTAAATCGGTAACCTTCCCACCAGTCAGGATATTCTCCTGTCATGTGAAAATCTAATTCTGTAGATACCGTAAAAGATTTACCTGAGCCGTTTCCTCCTCCTAAAACTCTAAATCTATGTGTCGCACCTGCTTTAAAGAACTGCATGTGCTTACTGTATCGGGTCCTAGAGAAAGGTCCTTCTGCAGGAAATACTGAGTCTATAAGGTTATATTTTTTGTGATCTGCAAACGACTGGATAGCTTTAGCTATATTTAATAATTGAGGTCTATCTAATTTATTAATATTCAATATTATTTACTCTAAGGTATATTTTCGTGATCAATAATGTGAGTTAACTCGGGGATTTCTTGAAGTTTACTTTTTATATAACTTAATAATTCTTCATTTGTTTGTTCGTTAAGAACATTCATTTGTTCTATATTGATTTGGGTGTTCATTGTGGAAGAGGATGTAGGTTTATCTGTCCAACCATGTCGGAACTTTCCTAAGTCTCTCCAGAACTGATAATCTACATCAGACTGTTTTAACATTCCTTGAATACCTAGATCTTCATGGATGGCGTCGAAAGCTACTCTGCCTTTTTCCTTGGCCTCTTTTAACTCGGGGTGTTCTTTTTCCCATCGATAAAACGTAGAACGAGATATTCCCCATTGAGCCATTACCTGAGTATCAGACATTCCCGCTGCCATCTTCTTATATATGTCCACACAGAATTTAGGATCGTATTTATCTACTCCCATGGAGTTCTCACTTATTATTCAAGAAGAGGTCAAATAGCTTATCTATTTTTGATTTGATGTATTCTAGGTCTGAGTTGATTGGTCCCATTTTATCTTCAATGAGTTGTCGAACTTCTTCTTTGGTGTACATGTTTTCTTTTAAGTTTCTTATTTGTAAGAATGCGTTTTTAAGTAGGAAAGCTAATAGGCCTGTAAGGAGGGATGCACCTGAGCCTACCATTATTAGAATAATTTGATCCATTAATAGTCCCACTTAATTCGTTTCCAGGGAATTCCCCAGGCACTGAGTTCGCTAGATATATCGCTTAAATTTGTTACCTCTATGACTTCTTCTAACGGGTTATATCCCCACTTTAATAGTAAGTCAGCTAGTAACGGAAGGTTGTGTTCATTTACCTCTAATTGGGCACTATTCTCAATTAGTAGCATTTTGTGTTCCTGCATCTATAGCCTTATCTATGGCATCTACTTCCGTTTGAGAACCTTTAAATATTCCGGCGGCAGATAGGGCGTCAAATATAGCTTTCTTATTTACGGCTGCGTGTTCAATTTTTTTATCCCATCGAGTATTTAACATGTCCGCAAATTGAGAGAATCCTCCTTTAATATAAGGGAGTCCCCATACTGAACAGTATATTACTTTAAAGAGTGATCTAAAGTCATCCGGTATTAAACTAAAATTATGCCACATGGTAGCCGCACTCGAAGGCATCAAAATAGAAAATATTACTGGGCAACCAAAGAATAACCAAAAAGTATTTTGTTTAAAACTTTGTGTAGTCGCCTGAATCGTAGCTGTCATTCCTGCTTCGTCTGCCTGAACTTGTGCGGTTGCTTGGGCTGTTTGAGCTTGAAGTAGTGCTAGTTGATATTGTTGTTGGAATTGAAGTTCTTGTTGTTTGTATGTTGCGTAGTCTTTAAGAGACGGGATAAAATTTCCCAACAAAGATAATAAAGAGGGTACTAGAGCTAGAAGTGCTCCCAAAATGATTTCTCCCACGAATTAGTATTACTCAAGGTAAGAATCTAGTTTAAAGGTTCTTACTACTTGATTAATAACAGTTTTTAAACTGAGTTCCTACCTTGAAGACTAAACAGTGTAATTAGTTCTGTAGTCTAAGTCTATGATAGCATACTATCTCGTATTTGTCAAGTAAAAATGTTAAATCTTTACAGTTTCTTTACAATTAATTTACGTGGGCAGTCTTCCGTCGAGCTAACCTCTGTATCTATGATCCCCACTTAATAGTACTGCACTTTTGTTAATCTGTCAAGTACTTAAGTGTAAAAATTTCGTAAAGATTACATGAAATTTTAATAAATTTAAGTATACCTGAATACTATCTAGACTTAGGATAAATGTCTACTTAATACTCTCTTAAGGTTTACTGCCTTTTCGGTCCCGTGTAATTTTTCTTCGAAAAAAATACTAGAAGAGCTTTTGGAAAAAGTCTTCGTAAGCAAGGAGTGGGTCCTCTAGTTATCTTCAACCCTTAAAGCTATTCTTTGTCCCTACCCGGTGCCTCTAAGTCTCTGAATCGTTACTGGACAGAACTTCAAGTCTCCAGAACTAACCAATCTGTGAGCTCCATAGAGCTTCACTATGCCGTGTTCTATAGAGTACTAATACTACCCTAAAGGGTAGGAGTTACGACGCCGTGAACTGCACGGAAACACCTACAACTGAGGCTTCAAAGACATCATCTGTTACTGAGGAACGAAGTAATAGTAGTATGATACGGATAGTTAAACTATAGTTATAACTATGCAGTTATATTTAAACTGGTGTATCGTGTAACAAAAGTGTAAAGACAGTAGACCTGTCCAATTATTGGACATATACTTATATTAAGAAAGGCAAATAGGAGCAGCAATAATGTATATATCACCTGATGAAGTACAAGATGTAGAAGAGCTAAGACCGATACCAGAGTTAACTAATGAGAAAGACAAAGAAGCACTAGAACCAACTTTAAAGTATATCTGGATAAGCAATGTTCACGTTAAGGTAGCATAACATGAAGACTATGGCAGATAAAGCGTACCGAGTATTTGAGTCATTATACTATATGAGTCTGAATGACTTTCTTATTTACTTGGACGATCTAAAAAACATTGAATCAGTGAATAGAAATGAATATACATTCACAGACGGAAGTAAGATATTACTTTATAATAGAGATGTGATATCTCTAAGGGGTTAAACATGAACGTATACATAATAGATAGCATTAAATTCCCAATCGAATTGGTCATAGCACCAAATAGGCAAGAAGCCTTAAAACAATATGCAGAACATTGTGGGTTCAGCTCTATCGAGGAGTTAGAAGAAGAGTGTAAGCAGTCATTCGGACTACAAGCTTATGACAAAATAGATATGGTTGATGTGGACTGTATAAGTCATGCTCTTAACTAATATTTTACACTTTAAAGTGTTCATTTATTATACAGTTGAGTTATACTATAAGGAACATCTTAATTGAACCAACACGAAGATAGACGTAACATATTAGATAACGAGGCAGTCAAATACTTACTAGATAAGTATAGAGACGAAATACAAGTTCAAGAGAACGCTCGTAGAAGAGAACTTAAAGAAAGGAGAGATCAAAATGACTAATTATAACGGATACAGATCCTGGAATGAATGGAATGCAGTATTGTGGCTATCTAATGACCAGCCAATAGAATCTATGATGCGTCAATGGGCGGATAAGGGTTATTCACAGATTAGGATATCTAATCTCTTAATAAGAGACTTGTATAAAGATAAAACTCCAGACGGAGCAGTTTATACTAAGTCCGCTATTAAAGAGTATGTTAAAGGTTGGTTTAACTAAGGAGAGATAAAACATGTTTATAATTAAAGACTGGGCCGGAAACACAATGAATTGGGGCGAATTTAATGACTTCGAGGACGCTAGTTGTGAACTTGATGCTAGAGTAAATTCTCAACTATTAGATTGTGGAATAGATTATGACAAAACTTATAAAAGCGGTCTCGAAGGCGATTATCCTGCGTTAGAAACCTTATTAGATAAAATAATAAGTGACTTCAGAGGCGAATATGAAATAGAGGAGGTAATACGAAATGAACATATTTGAAGCGATCCTGTTAGAAGTGTGTATATCACTATTCGTTAGTTATTTACCTTGAGGAATAATCATGAGACTAAATAAACTAGGTCAAAATCAAAACCTTTTAGAGACTAATCACGGGCATGAGATACTATACTCGTATAATTGCCCAGTAGCTGGATTCTCACCGGGAATAGGCTACTTTAAAACTACTAAATTCTATTCTACCACTACGTCTAAGCACATTAATAAGTATTTAGAAGGGATAGAAAACGTGTCAACAATTAATCAAGAAGATATAGAACTTATGGGATGGTTAATATGAATATAGAGAAAACTTTAAAAGAACATTTAAAATGGATTAAGTCGTATAACAAAGAAGGCACTAGAGCCAATTTATCTAGAGCCGATTTATCTGGAGCCAATTTAATTGAAGCCGATTTATCTGGAGCCAATTTATCTAGAGCCAATTTAATTGAAGCCAATTTATCTAGAGCCAATTTATCTAGAGCCAATTTAATTGAAGCCAATTTATCTGAAGCCGAGTTATATGAAGCCAATTTAATTGAAGCCAATTTATCTAGAGCCGATTTATCTGGAGCCAATTTAATTGAAGCCAATTTATATATAGCCAATTTAATTGAAGCCGAGTTATATGAAGCCAATTTAATTGAAGCCAATTTATCTAGAGCCGATTTATCTGGAGCCAATTTATATGAAGCCAATTTATCTGGAGCCAATTTATATGAAGCCAATTTATCTAGAGCCAATTTATCTGAAGCCGATTTATCTAGAGCCAATTTAATTGAAGCCAATTTATCTGGAGCCGATTTATCTGGAGCTGATTTATCTAGAGCCAATTTATCTAGAGCCAATTTATCTAGAGCCGATTTATCTGGAGCCAATTTATATGAAGCCAATTTATCTGGAGCCAATTTATCTGGAGCCGATTTATATGGAATTAGAGACAAAGAAATATTCACATTTCAATTTAATAAGCATTTTGCTTACTGTTGTGACGGATTAATTAAAATAGGCTGTAAACAAATGACTATCAAAGAATGGGCTGGAATGTATAAAGCAATAGGAAAACAACAAGGATATTCAGATAAAGAAATAGAACATTACGGTTATTGGATTAAACTTATGGAGAAAAATCATGTGGTTAGTTAGATATACAGACACTGAAGAGATAGTTGCACGATTTAGGGAACTATCAGAAGCTCGACATTATGTCACTGACGTATTCGGGCCGGATTGGGCGCAGGTAACTATAGAAGAGAAAGAAAGGCTATTAGGGGAGGATCCAAAAGAATAATGAAAATATATATGTTCCGTAGAGGTTTTCTGAGTTTAGGAGGGTTTTATGAAGTACTATTCGACGTGGCAGGAAGCTTTTAAGGAGTTTATAGATCGGTACGGACATAACTTTTTAGACGCGTATAACCTCTCTATGGAATTTGAAGAGGTGTTACAGAGAAACAGTAAAGGGACATACTTTATTTGCTGGAAGGGGACAGAATGAAAACACTAACGAGAAAGAAAAGTTAGGGTATCCAGGAGGAATGGGCTATGACATATTTACGTCAAATTTAAGAGGTTCGAAGGAGGACAGAATGAAACATGTTATAAACAATGAAGATAACACGATAAATTGGAATTTTCAAGTATTAGGTAATGGAAACCTAATATTATCAGGTAACGGTAAGAATGCCGTTTTAATTGATAAAGAAGGTAGGTTAACTATTACTCAAGGCGGAACAGACTTAGGACTAATCTTTAGAGGACAAATAGATAAAGACGGCGCAATCGTATTTAAGAGGTTCTAATGAACAAATTTTATCAACTATTAAACAAGAAACAATTTAAAGAAGCATTAGACGAAGCAGAAAAAGAAGTATACCTTAAAGCATTCGAGTATTCAAAAGGAAATAAAAGCGAAGCAGCGAGGCTGCTCCGAATATCAAGAGGTACGCTCATGAAAAAATTAGACCGGTGCTTAAACGGTTTATATGAGGGGATCCCTACTAAATAGTATATCGTACCTTTCGAGGTTTGTCAAGTTATTAAGTGTAAAGATATTGTAAAGTTTATACTTGAGTGTAAAGTATGTGTAAAGATCTTGACTTATAAATTTATATCACATACTATTAAGCTGTATCTTGAGTATCAAGATTAAAACTAATCGGAGGAAATACAAATTGACTACAACTAATCAAAATCTTGTAACATCACCTAAAGCAATGATCTATTGGATGGCTGCTTCTACTCCTACTAAAACACAAACAGGGAAAGAAAAGTATTCTGTTAGACTGGCTTTCGATGTCAAAAAAGATAAAGATTTCTTGGAACAAGTGAAAGAAGTTAATAAAAAACTCGTAGTAACTGAACATACATATCAAGGAGAATCTAGAGAAGTAGAAGAGTTATTAAGTAAGGGTAAAGCATTAGTGGGAGCGTCTTCAATATTCAAGCCAATCTGTTTTGATGCAGAAGGAAATGAGTTAGAAGAGAATCCGTTATTCTTTAAAGAATCAACTGGTATAGCTCAAATGATATACGAACCATACAAAGGTGAAAAGGGAGGCTCTTTGAACCTTACAGGAATTATAATCCATTCTATAGATAATCCGGAAGGTGCAGGAGAAGGAATGAGCAGAGAGGCTCGGCTTGCTCAATTACGAGAATACGTGGGAAATAAAATATAACGCAGCCCTAATCTTAACTGGACATTGAGGAGAGAAGTCTTAATCTCCAGCGGTCGGGAGTATAAGAGATCGGAAGCCGGATTAAACGCCGGCATTTTATACTTAGGAGAAACAATAATGAATGAAATAGAACAATTTCTAAATGGTAGGAAAATACAAGAAAAACTAGACTGTAATAACTTAATCGGGGAAACTATTTGAAAGCAGGAGATTATGAAACCTATTTAATTTCAGATAATAATATATTCCCTAAACCTGTCTGTTTATCTATTTACGACGGTAAAGAAGAGTTCTTAATGGATGCCAAAGAGGCCGAAATATGCTTAGATAGAGTTTTAAATAAAGAACTATTCGTAGCTCATCATGCAGTCTTTGAATGTGGAGTAACTATAACTCATTATCCGGAATTAAGCGAAAAAGTGTTTGATGCGTTAGATAATGGGTTAATCTATTGCACTAAAATAAACGAGGCTCTCTGGAATATTCAAAGAGAAAAATCTATATACGATTTAACTTTAGCCGGCTTAGTTAAACATTATTTTGGAAAAGATATAAGTGAAACAAAAACCGACCCAGACGCATGGAGGCTTAGATATTCAGAGTTAGACGGTATTCCAATATCTAAATGGCCTATAAAAGCTGTTAGGTATGCCATAGACGATTCTATTTATGCGTATGAAGTTCAACAAGTTCAGCACCCAATAGACCAACAACTAGCATTAAAATCAGCAGTATATCTTAATTTAATGGGTGCTCAAGGGTTCTCAATCAATAAAGAACGAGTAGACCTATTAGAATATGAAGTTTGGGAATATCTTACCCCAAGATATGACTTTCTAGTTAACGAGGGATTCTGTGACTATATAGTGAAACAAAAACAACCAAAAAAACAAGTTAAAAAGTTAAAAAACTATATAGAAAACTTAGGAGTAGATCTTCAATATACCGATAAAGGTGGAATAGCAACTTCAGGCGAAGCGTTAGCTTCATACCTTACTCAAAAAGAAGACCCTATAATTAAAGCATTCTCGGAACTATCTAAATATGAAAAGATTCTCACAGCATATATTTCTAGGCTAAAAGATAAGCCGAAGATATTCTCTCAATATTCAACCACTAAGAACACTGGGAGGACATCTTCTAGTTCGTCTAGTTTGTTTGCTTCAGTAAATATCCAACAGATGCCGAGAGCGGTAGAAGGGGTCACTTACGATGTGAGGAATTGTTTCGTGCCAAGGGAAGGCTATAAGATATGCTCAATAGACTATAGCGGATTAGAACTTTGTTCAACAGCTCATCAATTATATATGACTTTAGGGTATTCTTATATGAGAGAGGCGTTGAACGAAGGAGACAAGCCCACGGATATGCATTCTAAGTTGGCCGCTAAGATAAAAGGAATCTCATATGAAGAGTTCATGAAGCACAAGAAAGAGTTCAAAGACATAAGACAAAAAGCTAAGCCTATCAACTTAGGATTTCCAGGGGGAATAGGGTACGATACTATGCGACACCTCATGTGGCGAGATGGAATTAAGACTAGGTTTCAGATACTGGAAAAAACAAAAAGAAAACGAGACCTCTATTATTATTTAACTAATCTTTGTCTACCTGATTTAAGGATTAAGAGGTTAAATAAGAGTGAATATGCTTTAGTCCAAGACGAATTAGTAATTCTGAAAAAATATATATTTGATCTATATCCAGAACTAGAAGAATTCTTAAAGGAAACACATAATAAGTTCTTAACCGGAAAAGAAAAGTTCAAGAAAAACGAATTTGGAGAATGGGAAAAAGAACCGATGTATATGTATAACATATACGGATTCAAGAGAGATTGGTGTACATATACGGCACTATGTAATGGTTATTTAATGCAAACCCCTTCAGCTGTAGGAGCCCAAAAAGCAGTTAACAAGATAATAAGAACCTTCTACAATGAGACGGATATTATTCCCCAAGCTTTTATTCACGATGAAATCGTATTTGAGATAAGGGAAGGAAGAGAAGACTTAGCAGAAAAGGCGTCAAATATTATGATAGAGGAAATGCAGACGGTATTAAATTCCGTAAGAGTTGCAGTAGAGGCGTCCATCTCGGATTACTGGCAAAAAGCGGATGGATATTGGACACAAAGTTATTGGAGAGATTCAATATGTTAATAACATGGTACGAAAATTTCTGGGGAACCGAGGAAGAAGAACTCCCTGAAAAACTGGAGAAAAAGTTCTTAATTAAAGACGAAAAAGGTGAATATCTAAATGAAGGCGACTACATTCAAGGGTTTAATAATAAAAAATGGGCTACAGATAAGTCAAAATTATACAAAACAAATAAAATGAAAGTAACTTATCCAGAAATCTATAGATTAATCTACGGAGACACTTTAGAATTCAATCCTGAAGCAGGTTGCGGTTGGTTTTGGAGAGTAGAATGACAGATAAATCGCCTAAAATAACGAATAAGTACGAAATAATTACGAAACAAAGAATATCGACAGAATATTTTTTATCTATTTGGGACGGATTAGAAGAATACGAGCATTATAGCGAATTATTAGATACTTTAACTAAGATTAGATCGGATGACCGCGTCACGCTTCGTGTGAGCTCTCCCGGAGGGCGATGTGATATAGGGTTTACCCTCATAGACAGAATTATAAACGTGCCCTGTAGAGTCGATATAGAGGTTCCATATCCTACGTATTCTATGTGCGCTATTATGGCTCTATGTGGCGACTCCTTAACCATTAAGCCAGGAGCGTTTCTAATGTTTCATGATTATAGCGGGGGTAGCTACGGAAAAGGGAATGAAATGATGAAACATATAGACTCTTATAGTGAAACATTTGCTTATAGATTGAAACAGATATGCCAACCATTTCTAACTAAGAAAGAATGCGACAATATACTTAGTGGTCAGGATTTATATCTAAAGTGGAACGATAAAAGCCTCAAAGAGAGACTAAAGAGGCATTTCAAATGAGTAAATTCATAGTCAAAACAGAAGAAGAGTGGCACGATTTAAGGTCACAGTATGTGACCGCGAGTAATGCTGCTACATTAGTAGGAGCCGACCCGTATTCAAGCCCATCTAAAATTAAGAAAGAGTCAGATTTTAAAGGTAATTCATATACCAAAGTAGGACAAATGTTAGAGCCAGTAGTGGTTAACGTCTTTAATGACATAATGGGTACGTCGTTTGAATTATATGAGTCTAAGAAGGGATGTAAAGAGTTTTACACTTCGGGATATTTAGGAGCTACTCCAGATGCTCATATGAAACGAAAAGTTTTATTGGAGTGTAAGACAGCTAGACCCCATACTTATATAAAGTATGCGGCGGTTCCTCCTAGTAAGTATTTAATCCAAACCCAAAGTCAAATGGAGTGTACCGGAATAGATGAAAACTATCTTGCTATAATGAGTACAAATCTAACACAAGATACACCGGAATTAATTTGGCCTATGGCGATATATAAAGTATGGAAATGCGAAACCATTTGTGGTATACTTAAGTCAGAAGCTCAAAGATATAAGGAGAGTAAAACATTTCGAGTCAACTCAAAGATTAAACAAAAGATAAATTTATTACTAACCCTTTGTTATGAGAGAGTAAAATATGACCATTGAAAAAAAATTTGTAGATCAAAGTAAAAAAGTAGCAGCAGGACAAGCGATTAATTTAGCAGTTCATGACGCACTTCACAATAAGAAAGAAAATGATCCTGGATATATTTATAAGAAATTTATGTATTACCATAAATTAGCAGCGATTCTACAAGGTTCAGATATGGATTTAATCCAAGAAGTTATAAACAATAAAAAATTCGATAAAGTTATGGCCGATTTAGAAGAGGCTTTAAAATGAAACTATCTAAACCAAAAGAATATATTGACATATTATTATCTGACATGACTAAAATATTTAGAGTTGCATATACAGATTATTATGAACAAAAACTATTTAGACAATGTCCAAATTATGCGCTAGAAGAAAGTTTGAAAGAAAGATTATTAAAAGCAGAAACCTTAAAGATAGAAATCAAAGAAATAATAGATAGTCTCCAATCAGAGGAATATGACTAATGAAAAAAGTACGAACGTTAGAGTATGGAAAAGTTCCTCCCGAACAGCAATGTAGATTTATAATAGTTAAAATGTTAGAAGAAGTAATAGAAGACACTATGCAGGTGTTTGATTTTGGAGCTAAGAAGCATCCAGATAGTGGGGACACACCGAACTTTCTAACTCCAGAGGGAAATAAGTGTGCATTAAAGGATAGAGGGTCTAGCGTTCTTAGACACGCAGCTAGAACTTTTTTGAATCCTGAACTTAAAGATGAAGAATCAAATGTAAACGAACTACTCCATCTTATTGCTTCGGCATCTATACTTTATATAAGGCAGAAGAGAAACATAGTATATCCTGGAGACAGAGAGTATGCAGTCAAGAAAATATAGTTTGATAGAATCTTGTCTTAACGTTTTTAGTGGAATGCTTATAGCTTTTATTATATCTCAATTAGCACAAGAGTTTGAAAAACAGATACAAGAATATATTTGGACAGGGTTTACATGGGAAGTGTCCATAGGAAGTAATGCTATAATGACAGTTATTTTAACGATAGTCTCTATTTGCAGGGGATATGCCTGGAGACGTCATTTTAATGGGAAAATAGTTCAATGAGAGAATTAAAGTTCAGAGTGTACATGATGTGCAAGTTAGTTAATGAATGTAAGGAATGCGGGACTCATAAAGATCATTATACTAAAGGATTTAAAAATATACCGGAAGACTTGACTTTATCTAAATTATTAATAGAGGATTATCCGGACGAGATTCAACAATTCACCGGATTAAAGGATAAAAACGGAAAAGAAATCTATGAAGGAGATATAATAAGTTTTGGTCCAGAACGAAGTGAGATATATTGGTGTCAAACGGGGTTCTACTGTAATACTTTTTGTTTTGATAGAACAGAATTGATGGACGCTTTTGAAAGATATGGCAGCGACTTTTTGATCATAGGAAATATATTTGAAAACCCAGAATTAATCGGAGGATAGCACATGAAATTAGTTAAAACGGAATATAAATCAGAAACAACGACATTAGAGGAATATTTAAAAGCAGCAGAGAAGGATTCAAATTTATACGCTAGCCCGGCTCAACGGATGTTAAAAGCTATCGGGACTCCTAAGAAATTAGATACTTCTAAGACTCCTAGATTAAGTAGAATTTTTGGCAATAGGACAATTCGAGTTTATGAAGTGTTTAAAGATTTCTATGGAATGGAAGACGTTATCTCTAGAATAGTATCGTTTCTTCAACACGCTTCTCAGAACTTAGAAGAGTCTAGACAGATTCTATATCTACTAGGGCCCGTAGGGTCTGCTAAGTCATCTTTAGTGGAACGACTTAAGAGTTTAATGGAAAAAGAACCTATTTATATCTTAGCAGATGATAAAGGCCATTTAAGTCCGATTAACGAGTCTCCTTTAGGTATCTGCGGAGAGGAAATTCTTAGTCAATTTAAGATTAAGACCAAAACAGTTATCCCTAGTCCTTGGGCTACTAAAAGGCTTAAAGAATACAAAGGAGATTTAACTAAGTTCCAAGTAGTTAAACGATATCCTTCTCAATTAGAACAGATAGCAGTATCCAAAACGGAACCGGGAGATGAAAACAATCAAGATATATCTGCATTGGTAGGGAAAGTCGATATAAGAAAACTAGAATATTATGCTCAGAACGACCCTGACGCTTATAGTTATTGTGGCGGTTTATGTTTATCTAATCAAGGAATGCTTGAGTTTGTAGAGATGTTTAAAGCTCCTATTAAAATGTTGCATCCTTTATTAACAGCTACTCAAGAGCGTAACTATAAAGGTACGGAAGCTATCCCGGCTATACCTTTTGATGGAATCATAGTGGCACACAGTAATGAATCTGAATGGGATACTTTTAAGAATAATAAGAATAACGAGGCGTTTTTAGATAGAGTGTACTCAGTGGAGGTTCCGTATTGTCTCCATATAGACGAAGAACAGGAAATCTATAAGAAGCTTATTAGTAGCAGTACCTTAGAAAATGCTCAAATAGCTCCATATACGTTAGAACTTTTAGCTCAATTTAGTGTTCTAACCAGATTAGAAGAACCAGAAAACTCTAATGTATTAACTAAGATGAGAGTATATAATGGCGAAAACGTTAAAGAGAAGGATACCAGAGCTAAATCTTATCAAGAGTATAAAGACATGTCTACGGCAAATGAGGGGTTCTTTGGAGTATCTACTCGATTAGCCTATAAGATTCTAGCAGAAGTGTTTAACTTCGACCATGAAGAAATAGCAGCGGATCCAGTCCATTTAATCTATGTCATTGAGAAAACAATTTTAGCTAGTAGATTACCCGAAAACATAGTAGAGAAATATTTAGACTATCTTAAAGCGATCATCACCCCATATTATGCTTCTAAAGTAGGTAAAGATATTCAAACAGCTTATCTCGATAGTTATCAAGAATTTGGTCAATCGTTATTCGATCGGTACATTGTATTCGCTGATCATTGGGTACAAGACAATGACTATCGTGATCCAGATACTGGACAAATGTTTGATAGAGACTCCATTAATAAAGAGCTGGAGAAGATCGAAAAGCCGGCAGAAATAGCTAATCCAAAAGACTTTAGGCATGAGATAGTTAACTTTGCATTACGATATCAAGCTAAGCACGACGGAAAAAACCCCGAATGGACGGCGT
>Ga0070711_100000439_pt1 | contig 21661 bp, 31 predicted proteins | sample LARL53metaG_FD_65452 | JGI IMG/M metagenome (GOLD analysis project Ga0070711, IMG submission 65452) | Corn, switchgrass and miscanthus rhizosphere microbial communities from Kellogg Biological Station, Michigan, USA - LAR L5-3 metaG | ecosystem: Host-associated > Plants > Roots > Rhizosphere ... | reverse complement strand
GCAGGCTTATTCCTCGGCCCTAGGCACCTTCTCCAGCAACGGCAGCGCCTATTACCTGAACCGGGCCAACCACACTGGGGCGCAGGCCATCAGCACCGTAACCGGGCTACAGACCGCGCTGGACGGGAAATTCCCCATTCCGACGGGAAGCACAGGCCAATACCTGCGGGGGGATGGAAGCCTCGCCTCTTTCCCGGTGAACGTCTCCACCTTCACGAACGACGTGCCGTATGTCTCCTCCGCGTCGCTGAGTTCCAGTCTGTCCAATTATGTCACGTCGGCCAGTCTTACGAGCACGCTAAGCGGGTATGCCACAACCGGGGCGCTTACATCGGGCCTTAGCGCCAAGCTCAACACTCCTTCCGGAACGACCGGGCAGTATGTTCGCGGGGACGGCACGCTGGCCACTTTCCCGACCATTCCCACAGTTCCCTCTGTGGTGAGCGCCTTCACGAACGATTCTGGATACATTACCTCCACTGCGCTGGCCCCCTATGCCACGACGGCCTCAGTGACCTCCGGGCTCGCCGGCAAGTTCAACACGCCCACAGGCAACACCTCCCAGTATCTCCGTGGTGACGGAACCACGGCGACATTCCCCACGATCCCCGCCGCTCAGGTCAACGCGGACTGGGCCGCCGTCAGCGGAGTCAGCCAGATCCTGAATAAACCGACCATTCCGGCGGCTCAGGTTCAGTCCGACTGGAACGCGGTTTCCGGTCTGGGGGTGATTCTGAACAAGCCAACGATTCCGACAATCGCCACGCCATCGTTCTCCAATCCCACTCGCGCTCTCAACACCGCCTTCCAAATCAGTTCAACGCGGATGGCCTTCGTGAGCTATTTCGTGGACATCGCCACTTCCATCAGCCTCACGGGAGGGCAGGCTGGGAATGTGTTTCTGGAGTTTGCGGATGACAACACTTTCACCACAAACGTCGTAACCTTTGGTCCCCCAAAAAACATTCAGACTGGCGCTCTCACGATTGGCCTTTCCCTGAACCAGACTGTCACCGCCGCGCTCTCTTTTTACATCCCAGCCGGGAAATGGGTACGCCTTCGGACGGTGAATGTCACTGGAACTCCAACCTTCACGTCGCTTCCCGGACAGGAAGTTCTATTCTAACCAACAAATCCTAAAACATTATGGGCGCTCCCATCCTCCTCCCGGCCACCGCCGATCCCAACAAAGTCACCATCAATGTCCATGACAACACGGCGGACGGTGTGACCCCGGACAATCACGTCATCACGCTCGCCTCCTTCCGTGGCGATGGCGGGGCTCCTCTCGCCGCCAACAACACCGCCAGCGTGCAGGAGGTGCTGACCCAGTGGAACGCCGGGGCCAACCTCACCCAATGGCAGGCGGTTTATCTCTCCGCTGCCGGGACGTGGCTGCTGGCGGACGCCAACGGGTCTGGCACCGTCCCGGCACGCGGGCTGGTGAATGCCGCCGTGTCCAACGGGGCCAAAGCCACCGTGATCGTCAAAGGCCACATCCGCAATGACAGCTGGAACTGGACCGTGGGCGGAAACATCTACCTGTCCGAGACTGCCGGCGGACTGACCCAGGCCGCTCCCACGACCGCCTCCAACGTGCAGGCGCTGGGATGGGCGGACAGTGCGGACAGCATCATCCTGAACGCCACCGCCACCTTCCGCCCCGTCACCTAAGCTGCCCCATGGCCTCCCCTGACTGTAAATCATCCAACTGGCTACAGGACATCTGCACGCTCAAACGACAGATGAAGGAGGTTCTTATGATCCTGCAAAACAGCGGGATCGGGGTGCTCGTGACCTATTGGGGGCGATCCTCGGAACAGGTCCTGAATGAGGCGCAGGTGAAGGCCCTTGCCAGAAGCGGTTCCTTCCCCGGTTCAGCAGGCATTTACCCAATCGATGCCGGGGCTGGGTATTGGTATTTTGTGGTTCCGGAGTCCCTCCCAGCCCCGCAGACGATCAAAATCACCTCCTCAGGACTTGATCTGGCGCTGGCTCAGGCTCCAGGACAGCCAGCCTACAACGGGAACGCCAACGGTCTCTTTTACGCCCCTGTTGTGGTGAATGGCGTGCCGTCCCGCATCTACCGCAGCTTCAACACTCTGGCCGGAGCCGGAGGCATCACCGTCACCTGATCGGCATTCCCTCCTCATGGCTGTCATCCCCGGAAGCACAACCGTCGGCGGGTTCGTCGCCCCGAGCGACACCGCCGACACCTACCCCTCCCACACGGAGGAGTACGGGCGTGGCGGATACCGCAGCGTTCCCAATCTGGCGGCCAGGAACGCCATCACCCAGGACCGCCGGTCCGCCGGCATGCTGGTGTATCAGCGTGACACGGGGGATTGGTGGCAGTTGGGGCCCGGTCTGAGTAATGCTGACTGGGAGGAGCCGGATTTTCCGGGGGGAGGGGGCACGCAGCCGCAGAATTACCTCATCAAGGCGGACATCACGGAGAGGAACGCCATTCCTGCGCCGGATAGGAAAGCGGGCCTGCTCGTTCATACCCTATCGGATTCCGGTTGGTGGGAGCTGGGCGCGGGGCTTTCCAATTCGGATTGGTTTCCCGCCGGATTCCTCCGTAAATCCACACTGGGGGCTGTGCTGCTACAGCGTGGAAACTATGACCCGCAGTGGTTTTACGCCACAGCCGACACCAATGCCGCCCGCACGGTGGCCCTGAAGGCCGCAATGACTGTGGCCGCCACGGATCTGGCCGTGAAGGCGGCGGTGACGCTGATGTATGGACAGTTCGCCGTGAACTCCGGGGAGCCTATCACGTCCTATGCGCCGACGAACGCGGTGATTGTTTTCGGCCCGGAAAGCTCCGTGCTTTACGCCAACGAGGTGGACGCCGCCAGCGACCCAAGGATGTATCCAGGAGAGGTGAGGTATGCCAGGAACTTCGGGGCCGCCTCCACGGTCGCCGACAATCAGCCCCGCTTTCAGGCAGCTCTGTTCTCCATGCCGTCCACAGGGGCTCCCGTTTACCAGCCGGCGGAATACCCCACCATGCAAACCAGGAGGGGCATCCTTTACCTGGAGGGGGACACTCACACCATCAAAAAATCCATCTGGATCACGGGGTATCAGCACATCATCGGGCTCACAGGGCGTAAATTCGTGATCGGGCTTGGTGAGGGGTTCGCCCCGGAGGCCGGGGATGAGAAGTTTGGCATTGAGACCGCATGCTGGCTGCCGGGTGGCGGTGCGCCCTTCCCTCCTGGAGAGCAACAGGGGGCGAATTTCAGCTTTGACATCCACATCCTCAACATCACCATCGCCAACCAGCACGTCCTGAACACCAAGGCGTCCGGTCTGCGCTATGGGTGTGGACAGGGAGGAAAACTCGATGTGAACACCTCCTCCATGGGGATGCGGGGGATCTACATGCTCACAGGCACCTCGCACATCCCGGTGTATCAGTGGGGGATCGCCAATTCCAACCCCAATCCGGCGCTACGGATCGAGCAAAGGGGGCCGCATCTCTCCGGGGATGGGGTTTTCAACTGCCAGTTCTTCATTTCTGAGGAGTTCCTGAACAACTTCCCGGTGGCGGATCACCTCCAATATACCATCGGAGGAGTTACAGTCCCGCTGGCCTGCGTGATGTTCAATGCATCCCCCAACCTACGGTTCCCGAACTGCGCGGGGGAGAGCAACGGGAACTACATGTATTTCAAATCCTGCCACGGCACCAAGATCGGGCAGATCAGCCACATCGCGTCGAATGTATCCGGAAATGGCGGCTGTGTGGTCCGGTTCGACAACTGCATCAATGCGGGATTTGAGAGTATCCTGTGCGGGTATTTTGAGTATGCCTACATCGCAAACAGCATCGGGGCATCGTATCGGGAAGCGCTGAATTCACCATTCTTCCCGTACGGCCCATTCAACACTACGGGGGACACATTCATCGCCATCGCCGGGAACCCAACGACATCCCACGTGCCCGCCAACAGTTCCCGTGATGTCCTAAACACACTCACAGGTGTGGCCAGTCGATGGATCAACAACGGAGGCACTCTCCAGTCCGTCGCCTACACCTGAGAAAAGGCTTGCGAGCCATCCGTTTCCGTGTCAAATGGGCCGTGCATGAACGCGGGTAACACCAAACAGACGCACTGGAAGCTGATTGAGGCACGGGAAGGGAAACCCGGCGACCAGTATTTCCACAAGGAGTGGACGGACGTGGCCGAGGGGATGAACCTAACGGGATTGATGGTGAGGCGCGCGATGACGGAGGCCGAGGAGCACGCGGAGGAACTGCTGGCCGGCTATAAAGCGTTTCTGGAGTGGGTGATTGATCCGGATGGAGACCCAAACGCTTGGGGGTTGATGGTCCATGCAGCGGAGTGCGACATTGCCAAGGCGGAAGGAAAGCCCGCGCCATCAACCGAACCCAAAGCATGAAACCTAAAGCCTTCATCATTTCGCTGGCCCGCGTTCCTGAGCGCAGGGAGCACGCCATTCGTGAGGCGGAAAAGGCCGGCCTTGATTGGGAGATCGTAGAGGCTCTGGATGCCCGTGAGTTCCGTATGGAGGACGGGAGCACGGACTGGGATGCCTTAAGCAAGGTCCAGATTTGGAACAACCACAACTGGGGCTGCCAATTCAAGGCTTCGGAAATCTGCATTTACGCCAGCCATCTACGCGCCTACCAGCGCATGCTCAATCTGGACATTCCCCGCGCTTTGATCCTGGAGGATGACTTCCGGCTTCTTGATGCCCCCTACACGATTCAGGATGTCATGCATGACATGGAGTACTCCCCCGGCGGAAATCATGTCACCCTTCACCACGAGCACCTTCACTTTAATTCCGCCTACAGGGTGCTTGGCCCGTGGAAAAACTGCCGAACTCTTAATCGTGTCCGGCAAGCTCCTTTGATTGCTGTGGCTTCCGTGATTACCAGGAGATTCGCCAGCCTGTTTATTTCTGAACAGTCCCTGATGGTTTCCCCATTCGATCATGCCATTTGCCGGATGTCCGCCGACGAAAACCAGACCTTCCTTCAAACTTCCTTCGCTGTCTGCGGATCGGCTGGATTCTCCTCAACCCAAGGATGAGCAAACTCCTCTGCACCATTGCGGCCACCAGCTGCATTTCCTACGACCGGATCACCGTTCCCCGGATGTATGCCTACGCCAAACAGTGCGATTCGGACTTCATGGCGATCACTCAGCCGTCTTTCGGCAGCGTGTGGGACGCCACGAATGGATGGGAGGGCAACCCATCGATGTGGAAGCTGCCCCTGCTCCGCTGGTTTGCGAGACAACATCAATATTCCACGCTCGCCTTCGCTGATGCCGACGTGTTCATCCGTAAGGATTCCCCCTCCATCTTTGAGGCTGCGGAGGCGAATGGCGGCGAGGGATTCCACATTTGCCGGGACATGAACTCGGAGAGGGAGGTTCCCCTTTGGATTCAGTGGGCGAGGGAACGGTATGGACTGCTGCACGATCCCGCACCCGATTCCTTCTACGGCAATGCCGGCGTCTGGTGTGTGACCAAAAAAGCCGCTCAGGCCATGTGCTCATCCATGACTCTCTTTCCGGAGATTCACACCCGCTTCCTTGAACAGGATTACATCCAGCTGATGGCGACCCACGCCGGAGTGAAGCGGGAGCTTCCAATCGTTTTCAACATCGCTTACCCCTGCCAGATTCAGGACCCCAACGCCGGGCATTTCCTGCACCCATGCGGAATGTGCCACAAGGACAAGCACGAATGGCTGGAGAGAATCGAAGCCATGAACATTTAAGATTATGAAAACCCTGAGACCACTCTCTGAACTGATCACTGAAAAACGCTGGCCCCATGATGGACCAATTATTCAATGGAATAGGGGCTCAGGCCTCTTGGAAATGTGCTTGGAAATATTCCCCAAGCGCTGGGATCCGGATAGCTACCTTGTGGCTGATGTGGGTATCGCCAGGGGTGTTTCCACTCAAATTTTCCGTCATTTTGCCAAAGTTGTCGCTGTAGACCACCATTTCTGGGCCGAGGCCAAAGAGGCTTTTGATCGTGATCCCGGAATTGAGCCATGGCATGGCGACAGCTTGGAGGCAGCCTCCTTTTACCGGTCAAATGGGATTCTCTTCGATGCGGTGTATCTGGATTCCGATCATTCAGAGGATCATGTTCGGCGCGAGATAGAGGCGTGGAGACAGTGCATCAAAGACGGCGGCGTGATTTGCGGCCATGATTACGTTCCTGATTTTGTTGGCGTTCAACTGGCTGTAGCCAAGGAACTCGGAGGACCGGACTTGGTTTTCCCGGACGGATCTTGGATAAAGCGCCTGTGAAATCATTCATCCAATTTATAAATTCTACGGGCCGCTTCCGCGTAGGCCTCGGAAGCCTCCTCGCGGGTTTTAAACCTCCCCAAGGTGATGGAATTAATCCGAGCCCTCCACCTTTTGGTCAATTTCGCATTGGGGTCCAGCGAAATGCCTTTAAATCCACATTCATTGGTGCTCCTTGGCTTAAAGGTAAATCCCAATTTGGGGTTTTTGGGCTTTTTCAGCTTTGGACTCTGGAAATTCAGAGGGTTCTCAGAGCAGGTCATTATGAGAGGAGCCATGTTAAGTTTGGCGAAATCCCCATGGAGGCGGATCGCCGCCGTATCGTATGCGGCAGCGGCCTCCTCGGGCGTCTCAAAATAGCCAATGACATGCTCCTTCCCGAATACCCGTATCCTTGCTCTCCATCTCCTTCTTGGAGCGCACTGTGGCTTATAGTCAACTCCCTTAAACCCAGAAGTGTTTGTTTTTGTTGCGCCACGGTTCCATACGTTCTGTCGGCATGTAGCCTCACGCAGATTCTGGAACTGATTGTTCAGAGGGTTCCCGTCAATGTGGTCAATGCATGCAGCTGATGGCCATTTTCCTGTCATGAAGAAAAAAGCAAAGCGATATGCCATCACCCGACCCTTTGGCGGGCAATACAATGTGACCCGTCCTGCGCCATTTGATCTGTCGGCCCGGTCCCCCGCCTTAATGCCACTGCCAGCATTTACCTTCCAGAAAAATTCGCCTGTGGCGGCATCATAATGATACAGACTTTTCATTTTCTCGCCATCCTCAACGGTGAAGACGCGCCACTCAGGCTTGCGCCGCGCCTGCTTCGGGGCGACAGAATCAGATTCCGTGCTCATAGTGTCTTTATGGGTTATGGATTAGCGGCTGAGGGAGTCTGAAACACTCCCCAGCCGCGCCCAATTTCACTGACGGCAACCCTATTTCAAGCCAAATCATGGACTGCCCTCCAGCCACCTCCCGCGTATCCGCTTTCCTCAAGGACGTTAAAGCCCGTCTTCTGAGGCTGACGTGTGTTTTCAAGCGTGCGGCAGTGGCGACAGGCTGGGAGGCATCGGATTCGCCCGTTTACGCCCCTCTGCAAAGCCGCATCTACTCCGGGGGGCTTTGGTCCATCCGCTGGCTTTCGACGCCGGGGAGGTTCTACAGCGTGCAATCCAGCTCCGACGGGGGCCAGACTTGGAACGTGGCCGCGATTGTGGTTCCCGCAGCCGCATCCCCCGCTGTGGAGACGGCATGGAATTCCACATCGATGCCCTACGTGGAGGTGTACTTCCGCGTGCTGGTGCTGCCGGAGGCCTTCACGCCGTGTTACAGCTTGGGAGGGCAGATTTACGCGCCGGGCTTCGATCTTCGCAGTGACCCTTTGGCTTCCCTTTCATGAAAATTGAACCTGAAAACTGGATCATCATCAGTGTTGTTACTCTTCTCGTGGCGCTTATTTGGCACACTTCACGGAACTATGAATCGTACACTCCTGAGCAGAAGGCCCAATTCTGGGAGGCTGTAGCTGAGGGAGTGAACAATGGAGTTCAGATGGGCAGCCAAGAGTGACATGGAAAAGCTCATCCACCAGATTTGGCTTCCCGGCTTCGACTCGTGTCCGCCATCCCTCTGGCCCAATCCAGCCAAATGGGAGGCCCTGAATCCCGGCTGGCGCGTGAGACTCTGGGACGGAGCGGACATCCTGAAGTTCGTGGAGCAGAATTACCCGCTCCTCCTGGGCATCTTCCGCTCCATTCAGGAGTGCAGCACGGACAAGGTGGCGGCCGTCAAACAGAGCGATCTGGCGCGCCTCCTCATCCTGCACCACTTCGGGGGCATCTACGCCGATCTGGACATGACGCCCCTGCTTCCGCTGTCCTCCCTGTTCGGCGATCCTTTCGGGACCTCCCCGGATGTCCGGCACCGCTTCACGGAGTTCAAATACAGCAGGGGGAAGACGCAGCCGACCGTGCTTTCCGAGGATGACGAGCACCGGGAGCTGGCTGACTGGCGGAAGTACGAGCTGATTCTCTCCCGCGAGCACCTGCCAAACACTGAGCTTGGCGGGTATCTGGTCTCAAACGCCTTCATCATCGCCCCTCAGCCGGGATCCAAGCTGCTGGAGGGGATTATCAGCCGGATCGTTCCTCAGTGGGGGGAGCGGGTTTTACGCTTCGGCGGCCCCTTCGCCATCAGCCGCGCCCTGAAGGAACTGGTGGCCATTCCCAAGCACAAGGGGAAGGCTTACGTGTTGCCTCCGTATTTTTTCCTATGGCAGCCGCATGATCAAGGGCCTCCGTGGAAATGGACGATCTGCACCCACGAAAACCAGCTCTCCTGGTGCGACATGAGCGCCGCAGTCCCTTGGAACGTCTGAGCTTGAACCAACCCCCCTCAGCCATTACTGTCCCCGCATGCAGCAGTGCGCCAATCAAGACTCCGAAGCCCGGCAGCTGTCCCGCCAACTCGCGGACACTCAGCGGCGCGTCATCTCCATGGAGCGACTGCTGGGGCCTTTCTCCCTGATGATCACGGTGGATCAGACTCCGGAAAGCTCCATCGTTCCGCCTCTATCCGCCACTCAGGCAGTTACAGGCAGCACGGTGGCATTCACTGTGACTTGGACCTCCGTACCCGGTGACTTTTACCAGGCGCAGACATCTCCCGATGCCATCACCTGGACAAATGCCCAATCCCCCATCCCGGCGGCACCGGCACCGGCCACAACGACATCGTGGACAAGTCCGGGGTACGCCATTGAGGATGTCCCTAAGTTTAGGATCAGGCGCTTCCCGAATGCGCTGGGGCCGTGTTGAACGAACCCAAGCCTGATATGTTCTCCGCTTTGAATGTCCCTGAAAACCTTCCCTCCTTGGAAGAGTTGAAGAGGCTCTGGCAGCAAGACTGTAGGAAGCTGCTGCCTAATTTTGAGCTTTATGACAATCATCGCATGGATGAAGCCATCCGAATCGCTGAGGAGCGGTGGGCCACCGATGATGCAAGTGACCTGGAGGTAATCGCTCATGTTCTCAGGTCATTGGATGATGAATATGAAGGATATGGAATCCCTGGGAATTTCTGGTGGATTTCGGCTATTCAAGCGATTTTCCCGGAGATTGACATTCACCCTTGGCTACAGGTGATGGTTCATGCGGCTTACGAAGCCCGCGGCAAGCGTGAGTTATTAAGTTTTTGGGGATCCGCATCCTCATCTAAGTCCCGCAGTTTCTCAATCATTGCGCTGGTTGAAATGGTGATATGGGTCGGAGAGGCCCATGTTTTCGTCACGTCCCCATATAAAACAGCTGGGTCTGACAAGGTTTGGCTTGGATTTAAAAACTATTCGGACCGATGGGCGGCAAAGCGTCCGGAATGGATGGAAGTGCTGGGCCTCAGCTGTGAATCCACCAAAGATGACATCAAGATCACCAATGCCGATGGATACTCATCCACTGCGGCTTTTGTCTCTCTGGAATCTGCATCATCTGTCATTGGTAAAAAAAGCCAATACCTCCCCGGAAATGATCCAGCCAAAGGGAAGCGCGGAAGAATGCTGGTGATCAGCGATGAGATTATCCACAACCCGGCAGCCTGCCAGTCACTAAGGGAAGCCGAAGCCAATTTAGTGGCAAACTCAAACGTTCTGACCTTGGCTGGAATGAACCCAATCGGATGGCAGGTTCGGCATCCTCAAGCTATTGAACTGAGCATGCCCATCGATGTCCCCGTTGAAACGCTGGAAGAGCACCGGGATTACGTTTGGAAAACTCAGCGCGGGAAGTTGTTCAGGTTTTGTACCGACCTTAGTCCAAACCGGCATGCTATTGAGCCGGCGTTTCCCTACTTGATCAATTACGCACAGGAAGAGGCCCAGCGGAAGCGTGGTGATGATGCTTATGCTGCCCAAGCGGCCGCTTGGGGCTGGGGAAGCGGAGCGGGAACCGGAGGGGTTCTGACCATCGCGGCGGCTCAAACTCCGGCATGGCAGGGCGAGCCGGTCTGGAAGTCTCCGAAGAAACGGTGGGCCTTTTTCGATTTGGCTTTTGGAGGGGATGACCCCGCCGGGTTTTGCTGCCTGGAGTCTGGCGTGTGCCAGAATGCGGAGGGGAAGGATATTGAGGTGATAAGCGCCGTGGAGCAGGACAGGATGCGTGTTGATGGCCGTTGGAAGCCCACGCATGCGGAAATCACAGAGTTCAACGAGCTTTGCCATGAGCGCGGCGGCAAGCCTCCCGCGCTGCGCGCCGGGGAAGTTCAGAAGGATGGGAATGCGAATATGGTTTTCCTCATGCTGCGCACAGCCAAGCGTCTGAATATCCCTCGCGGCATGGTGTCATTCGATTCCTCACTGCGCCCGGACGTGACTATAATTGCGCGGGAAGCCCTTGGGGAAACGCTATGGTATTACGATGCCGCCCGCGCCCTTAAGGTCGAAGAGGAGAACTGGCCGCTCTTCCCGCCCGAGACGCTTCCTGATGGCTCCAGGAAGCGCTGGAGCCAGTGTCATACTCGCCCCATTTCGGCATTCTGGCGTTTCGCGGAGCACATCATTGTTCGCGGGAATGTCCGGAATCTCTCAAAGGTCACAACTGGGCTGTTTGAGCTGATTTCCCGTCGCTGGATCAGGTCCAGCAAAGGCGATCATATGGACCTTGAAGGAAAAAAAGAGGTCATCAGGGACAAGCAAAGGGGTGGCAAGAGCCCTATGTGGGGGGAAACGCTGGCGATGGCCATTGTCTTTGGAGCGCGATTTGTGGGGGCTCTCCCTGGTCTTTACAAGGAGGCCCCCATTGCTGTGGGCCGCACGGACTCATTCCTGTCGCACCCTGCGTTCCGGCTTCAGTCATTCCGGCCTGCGCGGTCGATCTGGTCGGCGTAACCCCTTCCACGCGTAGGGGTTTGCAGCAGTGGCTTGTCGGGCTGCTGGGAGCCACGACACAAGAATGTCCCGATATTCCTGAGCGATCCTCAGGGCGTTCTTCGTGCTTCCATATCGCTGATCTCCGAAGTATTTCCTTTCACGGACGCCATTCCATCGAATGGACACAACCCATCCAATCCCCGTTTGGGTTTGAATGCGGCATATTCCATACATGGGCGCTGGTTTTGGAATGTTCTGTATCTGGTTCATGCTTTGGTGGGTGGGTTCAGGTTCAATAATCGCAGGGTCTTCTCATCGTACCGGCTTCCGAGCGATGCGGTTGTAGTCCTCATGAGAGCCGATGAAGGTCCAGAGGAAGGCGTTTCCTGTTTTGACTCCGACGGCCCTGTAGAACAGGCCGATACTGATGCGGTATAAGTCCCGGTCGAAGAACATGGGTTGTATATCGGTGCGTTCGGGCTGCCTGAGGAGAAGGTGGAATCTGGTTCTGGCCTGCTTCTGGACCAGTGAAGGGAGCGCCCGGAGCATCTTGTTGAAGTCCGGGCTTCTGCGGTGCCTCCATTGGATCTTGGATTGGTTGCTCACTTGGGTGCAGGGTCTTCCCGTTCACTTCCGGGTCAGTATTTCCCTGATAAAAGTCCCGCCCAGGAAGATGAGGGCGATGCAGAAGAGGGCGACGAGCCAGCAGGATCCGAGGAGTGCGGCGATGGTTTTTCCGAGCGGGGTGAGGTGTTCGGAGGGTGGGATTGGGTTGGTATTCATGCTGATTGATGGGTCTTGTTGGTTGTTCTCAGTCTCCAAACCAGAAAACGATTCTGGAAGTGCTTCCATCAGCCTCCAATGTCTTCATGGAATTGAGTGCTGTCTGGTATTCAGGGCTCACGCCTCCCCATACGCCTTGTCTGGCCCCGTTCAAAGCCTCCTCAAACTCCCCCGTCCACAGCCAGCTTGGTGAGTGGCAAATCCAATCAATCAGGTGCTTCCCGTTCTCGTCTCTCCGTGGCCATTCTTGTTCTACTTCCTTGCTGGCGTCATCAGGAAATCCCCGAATTGGGGCCACGCATTCGTATCCCTCCATGGCCCGGACACCTGCCATTGCGCTGAAAACCCGGTAGTTCCGAGTAAGGGATGGGGGATAATGATAGATCCAAGGTCCTTTTATTTTGTCTCGTGAATTTTCAATAAAAGCTCGAATGTCGCAGCCCATAAATTTCAGTTGGTTGGTGATTATCCCGCCAGATTACGCGCTGGCGGACCGCGTGTTGGTATGGTGATGGTGGGGTTTCTGGTGTGGGTTTCCGTGCTCGCAGCCACGGTGCTATTTGCTCACTTCATTGGGCCTCCTCCGGTTGGTGTTGCTCTGAGTTCTCACGGTGAATCTCGCAGAAGCTCAAAATGTCGATTCAGGGCGGTGGTCTGGCGCGTGTCATAAGTGGACCGCAGAGCCCCTGCGGCGCGGGAGGGGTTAAGCGGCTTCGGACAGGATGGTCCAATCCTCCGAAAGCATGTCTGTCTGGGAAGCCAGCCAGCCGGTCAGGACCTTGCGGTCAGCGGTCATCATGCGGATGGAGCCGAGGGCCTCGATCTCCCCGCCGTTCTCCTCCGCCACGGCCTTCAGATGCGGCTCGCGGCACCATTCCGCTTTCACGGATGCGGCAGGCAGGAGCCACAGATACATTTTCTTGCCGTTCCAGCCGCTGCGGCTGACGCGCTCCCCGCGCTTGAGGGCTTCGATGGCTTCTCCGAATGTCAGGTTTTCAGTTTTGATCATGGGTGTGTTTGGGTGTGGTTTGGTTAAGCCGGCATCGCCGGAAATTGCCCGGTCCGTGGTTCAGTCCTTAAGAATCCTCCTCAGCCGGGCCATACTAAGGCCTGTGCTCTGCCGCAGCCAGACCTGCGGTTTCCCGGCGTTGGCGTGGATCCACCCGTAGAGCCCCTTGGTGATCATAAACCCGTCATGCAGGGGCGTTTCCGGAGTCAGCCACCTGGAGCAATTCAGGCAGTAGCGCCTTTGGAAGTTGATCGTGGCGGCGCAGGGCTTCCCTTTTACGGGGGCATCCTTGGCTTTCACCTTCCGCCAGGCTCTGGCTTGGGTTGCTCCCCCGCACTCAGGGCACAGGCAGCCGGCTTCAGCCGGAACGGTAATGGACCGGCTGTAATGTGGGTGAGGGTTTTTTACCAGTTTGGGGCGTGATTCCACGGGGTGAGGGGCAGGGATTTGATGAGCGCAGGGTCTTATTGTTTGCCTTCGGCTTTGGCGATGGCGGCGCGGGCACGCTCGATCACGGAACAGGCGTAATCCCCGCCGAGTTCGTCGCGGTTCGTTGGCCCGTAATGCTCTGCCTGTGACAGGGCCTCCTTCAGGAGAGCCAGCAGCTCCGGCGCGGCGGCGATCAGTGGCAGGTCCGCTAGGCGGATCGCATAGGCGACCTCATTTCCGGCGGTGTCGCGGACGGTCCCGGAGAAGTCCGGCAACCAAGGGCCGGGGGTATGCTTGATGGGTGTATTTTCGTGGTTCGTGGGCATAATAGTCGCAGGGTCTTGTCCTAAGATTTCAGAGGCTCCCGACCGTCGCGGCCAGTGCGTCCAGGTCGTCAATGTGCAGATCCAGCAAGCTGGACATCATCTCCCGAGTCATGCCTTCCTTGCGCCGCAGAGACGCTTGGTAGCATTCCAGCGGCCGGCGGACCTCCGGAGTAAGGTCACACAGGCGGCGCGTTCCAAGCTGCAAGGGAGCAGGGTCTTTTGCTTTGGGCTTGGCGGCTTCAGCGGCTGCTGCTTTCTCGGCTTGTTCCTTGGCGTGTTGTTCCTCCTGAAGCCTGATGATGAGGGCTTTGGTTTCCGGGGATATGGGGAGTGTCAGATTGTGGGGCATGGTGGTTTGGGTAATTATTGCACAACAGGACCGCCCAACGGGAGAATTCGGGAGATGGCTGGACTTACCGTGGAGAAATATGCTGGATATTTAACGCCGCTCCCTTCGCGTTTCACGATCCTGTTCTTTTCAATGCGCCAATCACCTTCCCAGCCCTCATAATCTGGGCTGATTATGGAGACGGATCGGATCGCTTTTGTGATTTTCAGGGAATTTATCCACTGAAAATTCCACACAGCATGGATGATGACATTCCCCCGGCGATGCCGGAGCTTTCTAAGTGCGCGGTTTAGTTTCATTTGTTCAGTGTTTGGTTCAGGTTTCAGGAAAATCCCCCGGTCCGGCAAGTTGGGCGACGCGCCAGGGATCGCGTCTCTGCATTATGAGGGGTGCGTGAATAACGAACGCTGCCCGTCATTGCCTCTTTTGGGACACTTGCCGGTGGTCCCCCGTCACGTCGGACGGAAAATGGATAATCGCAGGGTCTTGTGATTCGGATTCGTATCCAGGAAGCGGTTTCACCGTCGGAAATCCGATGACAGCCAGAACGAACAGGCAGCCGCAGAACAGAAACCAGCAGCCCGCGAACAGAAATATGAGGGTTTCAGCGCTCATTTTCGGCGGTTTGTTCGGCGTGATTTGGATGCCTGTTTGCGTGCCGACTTACGCTTGGAACGTTCGGCTGCTGTGATGGGACGGCGCTGGGGTTTGAACGGAGATTGCCAGCCCCATCGCCCAAGCCCTGAAAGTTCCCATGGATCAAGATCATCGGGGTTCATGGTGTCGTTTTAATTTGGTTGAGCACGGCTTCCCGCGCGTTCAGGTAATCCCTCGCCCATTCCCGCAGCAAAGGGTCCATTGCGCCCTTGGCCACGTCCGCCAGTTCTTTGCCGATGTCGGCGAGGGTCAGAAGCGCGGTGACGATAGGCGCAGGGTCTTCCCGTTGCGCCACAGTTTCCGACTCCAGAATCCGGAGAGCATCAGCCCAGGATGCCGAAAGAGTGGTTGTCCATCGGCGATTGCGCATGACATCGGCGCGGATGGCTTGCAGCATGGCTTTTTGCGCCTCCAGTGACGGCAGGGATAAAGCGGCGCGCATGGAGTTCAGGGGCAGCCCAAGGCGCGTCCGGCCATCAATTCGCCGGAGGGCACGGTTTCCTTTCCCGTTGGCAGGTGAAGTTGTCATAAGTGCAGGGTCTTTTCGTGGTTAAGTGCGGGCCTCTCACCCGCTTGTCCGGTCTTTCGGTTGCAGCCGCCAGTTACGCCCGGATGCGGCACTGGTTCTTGCGTCTGATAACCCAAGATTTTCAGGCATCGGCGAACACAACGCCCACGCCGTCCTCATCACGGCCTCTGTATTCTCCCCGATCGTCGATGAATTCCGCGAATGTGTAAAGGTCCAGAATCCCCTGCAAATCCCGCTCATACAGGGAACCGATGGCGTGATGAACCTCCGGCGCGTGGTTATGGGAGGCATCCCGCACCAGCGCATGAACAGTCCCATCCGGAAGCTGGATGTCCCACCCGGCGAACGTGCGGCCATCAGTGGTGCATTGTGGATGGCTGTGCATCGCGCACCACTGACTGTATCCAGCAGCTGCCAGAGATCCCAGATCATCCACATCCGCCAGCCAATAGGCCTGCGTGGCGTCGTCGTAATAGACCACCGATTGACCGTCAGCGGTGATTTCAGGGGCGCGCGTGGCTCCGGAGAGGATGGCGAGCGCAGCGGTATTGGTTTCAGTTTGAGTGCTCATATCAGCAGTTTGGTTGGCAATGTGAAATTTACCCGTGTGAGACGTTTCCGGGCCGTCTCTTGCCCTATGGCTTTGCATACGCTGGGGCCAAATCCCTTGGTTGGGCCTACGTAGGGCGCGGGCACTCCTCTTTCGCCCCGGCACGCTGAGTCTGACTCAGCCCGTGACTCCCTTTCGGGAAATCTGATTAAATTTGCTCGTCCGAATATCCCCGGATGCGCTCCAAGCGATCCGCCGGCGTGCCGCCTCCCCATGTGAGACGGTCGCGGGATCTACGCTGCCACATGGAGCTATCCGCAGCAGTTGCGGTGACTTGCTTCAGCGAACGCATACCCCCAGCGATAGGCGGTAAACGCGTCGTTTGTCCTCCCATCTTGGTAAACTATACCTTTTGGCCAGAGCACTCTGTCTTCGCGCTCAAACCGCAACGGGATTGAAGTCTGGCGTTTTAGATCCCGCTCAAACTGGTCCATTGCTTCGTGGAATTCCTTGCTGCCTGGTTTCATGGTATCAGAGGGCGGCCATCGGGAAAATGTAACCGTATCCGGCATTAATGACCAATCCGTCGAGCTTTCGACCCTCACGTTGCGCCAGACGCGCGGCAACAGCTGCGTGATTCTGTTCAGGTGTCAGTTCATGGTCCCATCCTGAGGACAGTGGTTTCATATCGCGTCCATAGTTCAGGAATTCCGCTTTCACGCGGCTTCCCCGCGTATTTGTCGGACCATGGAATTTAACCAGGATCGCGGATGCGTGGCGCAATTCAGACTTGGCGGGGGAGGATTTCACTGCGACAGACTTGGCGAGGTTGATTTTCATAAATGCAGGGTCTTATTATCGTGGTTTGGTTGACCTGTCTCATCAGGTGCCGCCCGGTCAGTGGCGGCACGATGCCCGGTTAAGGGCATTTCGACTATTCGGGGAGGGGATCATTTCCGGCACTCTCCCGCAGCGTATTGATAAACTCGCGCTGCGCCGCACCCCAATACCCGGAGCGCCCGGCCTCATCCTCCCCGTGCACAGCCATAATGATTTCGGACAACCCCATGACTCTGTAACTGCCGTTGCGGATTTGCTCGGGGGAGGGCTCCAAGTCCGCCGCCTCCGGATCATGGCCATCCCAGCCGGAAGTATCGTGGGTGGCCTCGTAGGCGGCAAAATCAAGCGCGGCTGGATCCGCACTACTGGGGTAATAGTGCGCGTATCCCGGAAGCTGTAGGGTTATCCCGCCGCCATTGTCGAAAATGGCGCGGATTCTGTCGGTGGATTGAGTGTTTTTCATAAATGCAGGGTCTTGTGGTTGGTTTTTGGAGCAGTCACCGCTCCCTGCCGCCCACATCCAAGGGGCTCGCTGGATATGGGCGGTTCGGGAGGGGTGTCAGCCGTTGGTCCACACAGTCACCCATCCGGGAGCGCTCATTTTGCTGGAGATTTTAACCGGCTTGAGCTCCTGTAATTCGACCAGCATTAAGGTTGGCACGCTCTCGTCATGGGCGCCATAGCAGCGTTCCAAGGCGTGCTCCTGATCCCAGGCGGATCCCTGCCAGGTCTCCTCGCTGTTTTCGAGAACGCGGTATCTCCGTTTTGTTTCGGTGGATGTCATGGCGGTGAGGTCAGGCGCAGTTCAGGTGATGGACGGGTTCCGGGGCGGCAGGGATGGAGTCCGGACAGTAGGTGTCCACGGTGTCCCAGCCCTTGGGATTGCGGCATTTTCTCCGCGCACCCATGTTGAGCGCTTCCAGCCGGCGCCGGAACCGATTGCCGTTGCCGGGCGCAGGGTAGCTGTTGCTATCCGCGATGCCGTCAGCCATCAGCAGGCGGGCGCAGGGTCTCGGGAAACCCCCGTCCTCCGCATCACGCTGCTCGGCCCGCACAAGCTCCACAAGGGAGCGCTCCGGGATACGGACAGGTAGCGATAAAAATGCGTCCCAAGACAGATTGCGGCGGTGCAGAGTCTGGAGCAGGTAGGCACTCCATGCGGTGTCCTGTCCGCGCCATGCGCCTCCAGTCAGAAGGCCTTTGATCGTGGTAGTTTGGGCTGTGATGTTCATTTTGCAGATTTTGGGTGTAGGTTGGCGCGGGTCAGATGTCCAGGATGGACGCGATGGCCATCACCGCCACCGTGCCGAGGCCGATCACGGCGGCTCCGGCGAAAAACAGGCCACCATTGGCCAAAATTGCGCCCGGTGCCAGTATGCTGGCGGCGCACATCAGCCCCCCGGTGACTGTGGGGGAGGCCATCATGGCGATGGCCAGAGAGGGGCGCAGCTTGCGGGAGATGTATTTTTGCAGAGAGGTCATAGGTGCAGGTTGTTGAGGTTGTGGAGTCATTAGTGCTCCCTGCTGCCCCGGTCCCGTGCTGAGATCCGGGGCAGACTGGAAAACTATCGCTCTTGTTGCGATCGCAGGTCCAATTTGCTCCGTTCCCGGCTTGTCTTACCGGGAAGGCTTTGGAAATGTCAAAAAACGGTCAGTCTCGGCATCGTGTGGCTCCGACTGATCGGCATCCGCCCCGTCCATCCTCCCCTCCGGTGATCCACCAGGTATCCGATCCACTCCCAGCTGTCCGCCGGGCACCGCATCCATCGCGGCTCTCTGTCTCCTGTATCAGACTCAGTCCCTCCTGTGTCTCCCCCTTGGCGCTGGGACGGTGCTTTGCCGGATTGCAGCGCTTTCGGGAAGTTTGTTAGGACCTCCGTCTTGTGGCATCATGCTCCGGATCGCGGACATCCGCAAGACTAAAATTGGCTCGTTTTGCAGATTCTTGAAGCGCTTGTACAGTGGTTTGAGAGCGGCGACTGGAGAGGCAATGCACCATCCATCAAGATAAACCTGTACTAATCCCCGCTCAAAATGCGCTCACTCCACGGGAAGACACATCAAAATCGTATCAGACACGCCGAATCAGCGGGTATCGCCCCATCAGGCTCACTCTGTTGCGCAGATCGGCCACTCAAGCCGCCCGGTTTAGCCCAGCAACCAGATCCCCCACAAACACCGCCTCCCTCAGCCGCACCGGCAGGATACGCCAGCCCTCAGCCTCCATATCCTCCGGCCTGTCCCGATGCGCGCCAAAGCTGGCCCTGTCCGGAGAGATGGACAGCCACGCCACAGGCACATCACGGGGCAACACCGCCAGATTACCGCCCAGCAGCTCGCCCACACTGCTGGACAACGCCCACGCATCCCCCAGTGTCCACCCTCCCCGCGCCCGGTATTCCTCAATAAACGCCATTGCCCTGCATGGGGTGATCTCCCGATCATGCAGCGGCACCCCAATCACAGTCCTGTTACCCTCCGCTGGCGGCGCAGGCTTGCGGTATGTGTGGCTCCCACAGGGGGAGATCCAGAGCCAGGGGCTGGTGCATCCCATGTGCAGCTGGCGGTTGTGACTGCGCACAATCAGCCCAGCCAACATTTCGTTTTTGACGGGTGTTCGGTTCATCCCGGAGCATGGCACAGCGCAACAGCCCCGCAATCGACCGCAAAGGCACATCTACGGCGTCGGGCTCACGGGAGGCATAATGTGGCGGGCAACAGGCAGGGCGCGCAGAGAGCGCGATACAGGGCAAGTCAGGCGCAAGTTGCAGCCTCAGCGCCCCGCAACTACAATGGGGTCCATGCCACGGAGCAAATACCCACTGTCCAAACCCTGGAGCGGATCACAGCATGACCAGTTCCGCGCCATCGCCGCAGCCGTCCAGTGCTCGCCCTACACTGTCCGCCGATGGGCAAGAGAGGGCAGCATCTCGGCGGGCCTCCTGTCCTTCCTGGAGGAGGACAACTCAGCCAAGTACCGCACCCGCAGAGACCGCAACTCAGACACCCCATGAGCAACAGACGCATCCGGTCCATCATCGGCCCTTCACTCTCGATCCATGAGCTGCGCCGCCTCGCCCTAGGAGAGGACATCGTCCGCTGGTGCGATACAGTCGAGCCACAGCTCCGCCAGGAGTGGGACACCCTCGCGGCACAGTCCGCGGCCATGATGCATGAGATGGACACAGACATGCAGCGCCTATCCCTCATGCACTGCGAGACACCCGCCGACTACGCCTCCAGAGCCACGGAGATGATGCGCATCCAGGAGATGCAGGAAAGACAGACAGCCATTATGGAGCGTAGGGTGCGCACGTTCGGACAGCTCTCCGCTGGTGGAGCTGCCAGCATCTGGGCCGCAATGCAGCGTGGGACAGCCCGCCAGCAGCAGGACAAGGCCAACGAGGAGCGCACCGTCAAGCCCCGCCGCCGCTTCCGGCTGGTGGAGGCAGAGAGTGCAGGCAATTCCGCAGCCTCTGATCACGCACAACCTGTTGATGCTGAGGTGATTGCGGAGGATGGCGACTGATTTCCTACACGTTTCCCCTCTGGGCCGGTCATTAACTTCCGACAAGACACGTCATGTGTAATCCGGGCTGTGCATGTATCAGTTGACGAGCCATCCGTAGCCGTGCATACTGAGCAGCACCCCCCCTATGCCTCTTAGGGTCCCAGTGGCCGGCTGCGCGTGACAGGCGCGACTCGCTTTCGGGGTGGGGGTGGGGCAACCCTCCTGTAAGCCCACGACTACAAAACTGAACCAGAACCAGCAAGAAATGACTGAAGCCCAGCAAACACTGCTCCTGATTAAGGGAACGATGACTGAACTGCCGGCTGAGGAGCAAGCGGCGATTGCTTCGTGCGCCGGATCCATCCGTGAGCTGATTAAGGCAGCTGGAGATGGAATTGGCCCGTTGGCGCTGGCTCTGGTTGGCGCTGAGATGCAGGTTCAAAGATGAAACCTTTTGCCGCCCTTCGCTGCGTGTGGACTCCGCTGCGGGCTATCTGGGAACCTGTGCACTTTCCTTGGGTGCTGCGGATGCTCTGGCGAGGTGCTTTGGCTGGGGGTTCCGCCGATGCTATGGAACGGGCCGCATGCCGGTCAGGTTTATGCGGGATTTGATTTTAGGCCTGAAAATTGATATAATGTCGAGCTTATTCGTGCGATGTTCGCAAGATTATATCCCGGATAAGGTTTTGCGAAGGGTTTTTGGGCTTTCCGGCCCTTGAGATGTGAAGTTTTTCTGAAATTGAACTAAACCGAACAATCATGACTGAACAACCTGCCCCATCCGTTCCGCTGAGTGTGGTGCGGAGCCTTGTGAACGTGTTGCTGTCCTTTACGGAGGCGGCTGACATTATCCCTGTGGTGGACCTTGATGGGGTAGGGTGGGCGATGCCTGCACGGTTCCGGGATGCGGACTGGATGGATAGGGAAGCGGCTGAGCATGACATTGCGTGCATTCTGAGCAGCCGGGATGGGAAAGCGGTTTCCGTGATTTCCGTTTCTTTGGAGGATGGGGGTAGTGTTTCCGGGGAGTGTCTGCGGACGGAGGGGGATTTCCGGAGGTTTTTCGGGCGCGGCTTTTCCGAATCAAAGTCAAACCAAACCGAAATATGAACCAAACCGAACAATCGAATTATGGACTCTGAAATTGAAAAACTGAAATCGCTGCTCAAAGCCTACGACGCGGCGCACCCTTTTCTGGAGGAGGAGGCCTCCAAAGAGAAGGCCCGGCGTAAGGATGCGCTGGCTGAGGTTGAAATCCTGAAGCCTGATGGAACCTACGCCACTCCTGAGGAAATCAAGCAGCTGAGGGATGAGGGGGTATTGACCACCCATAGGCCGTTGGTGATTTCCCGAGGCGAGGAGTTTGAGAAAATGATGAGGGACTCTGGGCATTGGAATGATCCTGTAGCGATTAGGGAGGCCCTCGTTGATGGAAGGGATTACTCCTACGAGGGTTTCAGCCCGGAGCAGCAATCCGCCTGCGAGGACCGTACGGTGATTTTGACTGGCCGC
>Ga0070711_100000433_pt1 | contig 21861 bp, 20 predicted proteins | sample LARL53metaG_FD_65452 | JGI IMG/M metagenome (GOLD analysis project Ga0070711, IMG submission 65452) | Corn, switchgrass and miscanthus rhizosphere microbial communities from Kellogg Biological Station, Michigan, USA - LAR L5-3 metaG | ecosystem: Host-associated > Plants > Roots > Rhizosphere ... | reverse complement strand
TAGGCTCCGTTGGCCGACGCGAAGGTCCAGACCTCTCGTGGTCTCGTGTGGCGCAGCCTGCGAATGCTGCGTCCAGTGCGCGGCCTGATCCTGGTCCTGCTCGTCCTAGGCATCGTCGCTTCCCCTTGCCTTACGTCTCGGGCGCTGCGTTCGGACCCATGATGCAGGTCGTTGCCGACGCCGGCAGAAGTGGAAACCTCAGCGGGGTATGGGATTTGCGCGGCCCGCTGGTCGCCCGTCAGGACGGCCTGCTGCGATCGTTGGCCGGCCCGGTGCCGTTCGCGGTGCTTCTGGCGACCTGGGCCGGGTCGCTGCTGCTCACTCAGCTGATGTACTTCGTGAACGCCTGGGTCGCCGCGAAGGTCGAACGGGTGCTCCTGGTGGACATCCGGCAACGCGTCCACGACCACGTCCAGTCGCTGTCGCTCGACTTCTTCGTCGGGTCGCGCACCGGCGAGTTGATTCAGCGCGTCACAACCGAATCCGCTGGTGTGCAACGACTTCTGACCCGCTGTCTGCTGCCGCCACTGATCGACGCCGTGGTGTTGATCGTCGCGGTCGGCTACCTGCTGGCGATCTCCTGGCAGATGACGGTCGCCGCCTTGGGGCTCACGCCGCTGGCCTTGATCACGCTGAAATTCGCAGGCAGCCGCGTCCAGGCGGCGGTGCGACGGGTGATGAACGCGGACCGCGCGATGGCCGCCGAGCTGGAGCAGACGGTGAGCGGGATCGCCGAGATCCAGATGTTCAACGCACAACCGATACGCAGCAAGCGTTTTCACGAGGTGTCGGAAGACGCCGCGCAGAGCGACGCGACCTCGGTGATGTGGATGCAGGCCACGGCGAACGGGTCCCAGGTATTCGTCGCGCTCAGCACCGTGGTGGTGCTGCTCGTGGGCATCGGATTCAGCGCCGATTTCGGACTGACCTTCGCCGGCCTGCTGGTGTTCGCCGGAATGGTGCCCACGATGTTCGGCGCGGCGCAGCGGGTCATGGGCGCGTACACCACCTATCAGTCGGTGGCACCCAACGCCGCCTCGACGTACGAGTTGCTCGATACCCGCCCGTCGGTTCATGACCGCGCGGACGCCGTCCCTCTCGGCGACGTGCACGGCAACCTTGTGTTCGAGGACGTGGCCTTCGGCTACACCCCGGGGCAATACGTTCTCGACGGGCTGTCGTTCTCGGTCGCCGAAGGCGAGACGGTGGCCCTGGTGGGTGGCATCGGATCGGGCAAGTCGACGGTGTTCAATCTCATGCTGCGCTTCCTGGATCCGCAGCGGGGGCGGATTGTGCTCGATGGCCACGACATCGCGGGGGTCACCATCGCCTCGCTGCGTGATCAGGTGTCCAAGCTTGCCCAGTTCCCGTTCTTCACCAAGGACACGATCCGCGAGAACATCCGACTGGCGCGGCCGGACGCCACTGACGCAGAGGTCGAAGAGGCCTGCGAGCAGGCCCACATCCACTCCGTCATCACCGACCCGGCGAAGATGCACGACGGCTACGACACGGTGGTGGACGTGCAGGTGCCGTCCGGCGGCCAGAAGCGACTGATCGCATTGGCGCGCTGCCTGTTACGTAAACCCGAGGTGCTGCTGCTCGACGAGCCGACCGAAAATCTCGACGCCGACCAGCGGGCCAGGCTGACTGGCGTCATCCGCGACTATGCGCGCGATCGCACGTGCATGGTCATCAGCCACGACATGGACTTCATTGCCGCGGTTGCGGATCGAATACTGGTCCTCGAGCGCGGACGCATCGCGCAGGCGGGCGATCATCTTGCATTGATGGCTGAGGGGGGCCTCTACAAGCGGCTGTACGAGGCGCAGAACGTCGACCCCAGTCTGGTCTACCCGACCCGCTAGGCTCATTGTTCGATGAACGTCATCACGATGGGTGCCCACATTCTCGATGTGCTCGTCCGCCCCGTCACGGACATCCCACCGGGGCAGGAAACGGCGGGGGCGATTGGCGCGGATCCTGCGGGCGATCTGCTGGTGTCGCTACGTGACCGCGCATGTGTCGACACCTGCCTCGTGGTGCGCAAACCCGATGTGCCGACGTCGATATCGGTGTTGCCGATCAGACCGAACGGCGAGCGACCCAGCCTGCACCTGCTCGGGGCTAACCTCGCATACACGCTCGACGACATCGACTGGGCCGCCGTCGCAGCCCAAGACCACCTCCATCTCGGCGGTACGGAGATGCTCGGCTCCGACTTCGCCACCCGAGTCCTGCGGCACGCCAAGGAAAACGGAGTGACGACGTCAGTCGATTTGATCGCGCCCGGCGGCATGGGGACGTTCGACCTCATCGCTCCTGCGTTGGCCCCCTACGGACTATCTGCTGCCCAACGAAGAACAAGTCCTCGGCTTCACTGGCGCCGAAGACCTCGACGACGGATGCCGCAGGCTCCTTGACGCCGGCGCAGGGTTGCTGGCCGTCATCTGCGGTGCCGATGGAGCTCTGGTAGTCAGTCCCGAAGGGACAGAACAGGTTCCGGTATTCGGGGTCGATGCCGTCGACACTACGGGCTGCGGCGACGCGTTTTCTGCAGGGTTCGTGTGCGGCGTTCATCTCGGCAGGCAGCCCCGTGACGCCGCGGTCCTCGGCAACGCCGTCGCGGCGCTCGTCGCAGGCGGATTGGGCAGCGACCACGGCGAATTCGACCTCGCCGCCGCCGACGCGTTCGCGGCGCTCCAGGCATAGTCCGCGAATTGCCCGCGTAGCGAGCGACAATCGCGGGGCGCGCGTGAGGTGCGAGACGCACCTTGCGACATGATGACCTTGCGAAGCCTCAGCGACGGACCGATGAGCCCGTTGTCTCAAATGACGTGTAATTCGAGGCGGGGGCAACCACTTGCCTGACCGCCGTCACGGCATCGCCTCGGCCCACGTCATGTGGCCCTCGAAGCCCAACGATGTCGCCATGGCGCGGTACCGATCCCGGTAGTCTCGATAGCCGGTCTCGTCGCCGTGGGCCTGGGCCAGTAGAGCCCGCAGCCGCAGCCGCCAGATGTCGCGTAACACCGGACCCTCATCGGCTGGCGCGGAAGCCAACCGTTCGATCGCGGCCTCGGCTTCGGCTACGTCACCGTCGGTCCCGCGGTCCAGCAGTGTCTCCACCAATACACCCGTCGCCGGAGTGCCCCACGCGGCCAGCTGTCCCGCCCGAAAGAGACGGTCGGCGGCGGCATGCATGAGCTGTATGGCCTCATCGCGATCTCCGCGTCGGGCTTTCTCACGCGCCAGGTACACGTTGACAATCGGCAATACGCCAAGGCTGTGTCGCTGGCTCAGGAACACTTCGCTGACGTCCGCCAGAAGCTTCTGTCCACGGTCACGCTCGGGAGTTGCTGGGCGGTTCAGCAGCGCAAGGCCCAACGTCAGTCGGGCGAGGACCAACGCGAACTCGTCACCGAATTGTTCGACACCGTCTAGGGCATCCTCGATCTGGCGCATCGCGGAATCATCTGGTCTCAGCACGCCATTCGGTATTGCCGCGCCGTAGACATACATGACGGCCCCGGCGTAGGTTCGGGGGTCGACGCTGCGGGCCATGGCCAGGCCGTGCCGCTGGTCGTCTCGCCATCCGGGACGGCCCAGGCAATACCGGGCGATAGCCCGGAGCGTAAAGGCGATTGCTAACGGAGACCCGGTAATCAGGTTGCCTCTTGAGGGGTCACCGTCGGCCAGGTCGATAGCCGTTTGTGACCACCGCAGCACGTCGGACCACTCGGCGTTCTGAAGCTTGGCGTAGGTCAACTGTACCGACAGCCCCACCGTCAAGTTCGAATCGCCGATCGACTCGATGAGGGCCATGGCTTCCGATGCCAGCTGCGACGCCTCGCGCATCCGCGCCTGATAGGCGTGCTCCATCACCAGCCCCGCCATCGCAATGGCCAACGACGCCTTGTCCCCGGCGGCGCTGCACAACTGACGCAGTTCATCGAAACGGGCGCCCGCCATCTTCTCGTGGACTCGAAAGGCGGTCCCACACAACATGGTGCGTGCGGCGATACGCATCGCCGCCCGGTCGGGATCATTGGCGGGCAAAGCGTCGGCGATCTTGCGGGCGCGCTCCCAACTCAACCGGGCCGCGCCGATGTTGCGGTTGGTGGCCCACCTTGCGGCGCGCATGTGCCAGCCATACGCCGCGCGCAGCTCGCACGCTGCTTCGAGGTGTTCGGCGATCAGCGCCGCGTTCTCCTCCACCGAGCCGGGCGCACGTTCTTGGATCGCGGTGGCCAGGCGCCGGTGCCATTGGGCGCGATCGGATTTCAGCTGTGATTCGTAGGCCACCGCGCGGATCAGCGGGTGCCGGAAGGCGTATTCGGCACTCGGGGTGAACCGCACCTGATCGATCACCTCCGCGCCCAGCAGCTCGTCGACCACCGCATCGATGCCCAGCGCGGCCAGCAGCTCTGCTTCGAAACGGGCGCCGATCACCGACGCCGCGGTCACCGTCTTCCTGGCCGGGGCGCTCAGCCGGTCGATGCGCGCCTCGATGGCCGCCTGCACCGTGGCTGGCACGCTCACCTCGGTGACATCGGCGCGACAGACGTAGCCGCCGCGCTCGCCGGCCAGCACCCCGCGCTGGGCCAATTCCCGCACCATCTCCTCGGCGAAGAACGGGTTCCCCGCGGCCCGCTCGGCGATGATCGCCGCCAGCTCGTCGACCGAGGGATCCGACCCGAGCAGCTCGCCCAGCAGAGCTGCGGTGTCCGAATCAGCCAGTGCGGCAAGGGCTATTGTCTGGGCGCCGTGGGACCGCGTCAGCGCTCCCTCGTACTCGGGGCGGGAGGTGATCAGCACCATCGACGCCGTGCGCGGTATGACGGTGAGTAGGTCGGCAAGCATCGACTCGCTGACCGCGTCGATCCAATGTGCGTCCTCGATGATGAACAGCGCCGGTTCGGTGCGCGCCAGCGATGCGGTGTTGATCAGCGCGGTCAACCGGCGCCGCCGCGCGTCCGGATCGATGGCGGGCAGCGCCACTTCGGGGTCGGCGATGCCGAGCAGATCATCGAACAGCAAGAGATCCTCAGGGTCGCCATCCGGAATCTGCTGGCGCACTCTCGCCCGGGCGGCTTTCCCGTCGAGGTCGGCTACGCCGGTGCCCGCCCGCAGCAACTGGGCCACGGCATGGAACGGGACCTCACGGGCGTGGGATTCGCAGAAGGCCCAGACCACCTCGACCCCGCGACCGGCCGCGGCCTCCCGCGCTATGCGGCTCTTGCCGATGCCCGGCGCTCCCACCACATTCACGACACCACCGCGGCCACCGATCGCGCGATCCACCATGGCCTTGAGGGCCGCCATCTCCCAGCGCCGACCGACCAGACTCGCCTCGGCGTGCCCGACCAGACCATCGCGCGGGCCGATCGCCAGGAGTCGGCGCGCGCGCACCGGTTCATCCGCCCCCTTGATGTGCACCCACTCCGGTTCACCCAGCATCACGAGGTGGTCGACCAACCGCGCGGTCGACTCCGACAGCATCACCCCGCCCGGGGGCGCCACCGATTCCATCCGCTGGGCAACCCCGACCTGCTCACCAATCGCGGCGTACCCCAACGCCCCCGAACCGATCTCACCGGCGATCACCCGGCCTGAATTCAGGCCCACGCGCAGTCGCAGCGCCACCCTGTCGGCTCGGTGCACCTCGGCCGCCAACCGGTTCGTCTCCTCCTGGATGGCCAGCGCGGCCAGACATGCGCGAAAAGCGTGATCTTCCAACGCGATCGGGGCGCCGAAGATCGCCATCACCCCGTCGCCGGTGTACTCCACCGTCCCGCCGTAGCGCTGTACCACCGCCGCCGAGCGTTCCACCAGCTCGGTGATGATCTCGCGCAACCGCTCCATATCCACGGCGGCCGCGATGTCCATCGAGCGCACCACATCGGCGAACAGCACCGTCACCTGCTTGTACTCCGCCGCTGTCGCGGCTGGCCTGACCGGCGCGCCGCACTTGTTGCAGAACCGTGAGTCCGGCGGCAACTCCGTGCCGCACGACCCACACAACAGTCCCGCTGCGGTCACCGCACCGCGACCGTCCCCGCTGGGGTCCACGTCAGTATCGTGTCACCGCTGGTCAGCGATGTCCGTCATATCGACGTGGCACTTTCGACACGGAGTTTCGAGACAGAAAATCGGTCGCGCTCAACTCCTGCCCCGAGAAAGTCGAGAGAACCAGCTCGTCCTTCGGGGCTTCATGAAGTAGATCATGCGGTCGTTGAAATGCAGGTGGGCGAGCTCCGCAGGTGGCGCGACAGGCGGAGGACCTTCAATGATGACTGGCAAGATTTCTGGATGTGCGAATACGTTGCCGCTCTGGAGCGTCAAGGCGTACCGCACTTCCTTCAGTACCCAGGGTGATTTCTTTGCCGCCGACGACCAAAACAATAGAAATAAGTCGCACAGATCAATCTCGGTATACAGACGGCGCTCCCACAGTTCTCCCGGTCTGACGGTGAGAATGTCCTGAAAGAACTCGATACCGACACCGGCGAGCATTTGGGTCCGCTTGAGGACCTCGTTTCGATCGGTTGTCGCATAAGAGATGAATGCCCTTCGATAGTGGTGCATTCCGTGAGTAGGTGCGGTTTTGGTGACCGGGCTGGGCATGGCGCCGGGCCCACGCACGGTCACTTTGAACTTGAGGTGCCCAATTGGTACCAAGTCGCGGCTGATCGTCACCGTTCCGATGACGGCTTGCGGCCCAAAGGATGTCGGGACGCTCACCCCGAACTGCACCGCCTCCGGGCGACCGTTCCAGACCATTGACCGGACAGGATCGTCTACGAGCAGCCCCGGTAGTAGCAACTCGAACGACAGTCGTTCGCCCTCGATTACGCTCGGTTCCAGCCCGACAACGGCCCTGCGCTGCGTCGTTTCGTCGAACTCGCGGGCTAGGGCGGCTACCCGCGCCTCCTGCTCTGGCGAGTGGGCAAAGACTTGCACAAGGAATATCGCGCCGGGCTCCACCGCCGCGGGCGCAAACACCGAGCTGGACAGTCGATCTCCCGCAGCTGTCGACGAGGAGCTGGTCGCTCCTGAAGAACCGGGCTGCACCGTCTTGTTCAACGAATCGGGTATCACGTCGTACGACCCGGCAAGGCCCGCATCGGGCCTGCTGCCCGGAGCGGGTCGGCTTGCGATCCCTGTTGAGTCTGGCATGCTGCCGCCGTATACAGAGACTTCATCGGCGCTCGGAGGACCGAGGAGGCTATTGACCTCGGTGACAATGGAGTCGGTGACTTCTGGTCTGCGGCGCAGTGCACGCAGGAGACCATCGACTTGTCCTTGGCGGTAGCTTTGGCCGGTTGGCTCTTGCTTCGCGTCGAGCGCACTGCGTAGCTCTCGGAGGATTTGGGCCTGAACCAGAGGGGCGAGCTCGTCTCGATCCAAGATTCTGCTGAGTCGATGCAGGTACGCGACCGGGATCGGGGGTCCTTCGGGCAGCGGGTCGGGCAGTTCGGCGCGGTGAGCTGCATGGTCATTCAGCGCAGCCAGTAGCGCTGATCTGCTGGCTGCGGTGGGGTTTCGGTAGTCGATTGATTGCCTGCTCACGATGGGATCGGAGGCGTACCTGGATACCTCACCGGTCTGCACCGGCACGATGGGCAAACCGAGATCCTCGGCGTAGCCCAATTCGACGCGGCATGGAATGGCGTTGAGCGAACCGTCGGAGAACGCGAACAGGAAGACCGTGCACTCGCGGATCTGTTCGATGATGTGGGTCCACCAGGCGTAGCTTCCACCAAGATCCTCCAACCAGACCGGGAACCCAGCGCGCTGAAGATCCCCGACCATGGATCTGACCGCGACCTCATCGTGGCGGAAGTAGCTGACGAACACTTTCACCGGTGTAATTGAGTCGCCCCATTTGTAGCCGTCCCAATACCGTTGCGTCGGCGCGCCGCTCGGGTCCGGATACCAATCCGGCGGCGGTATCGGCGCGGTCATCGTTCCCCCTTGTAGCAACGCACAGCCTAAGCCCGATCGATGCACATGAAGCGCCTTTTCAGCCTCTCTTGAACCTGCTGGGAATACATCAGCCAAGCCCCAGAGAGCATGTGGTTTTCGCCGTAGAGCATCACGTCAAGAGCGAAGAGCGCATGTCCAGCTGAGGTGGCGTCCACCGGTTAGCGGGATCGTCGGGCAACACGGCGTAATGAGCAGATCCCAGGCGGAGCGCGACCGACTATTGAGGCTCTCATAACTCGTCTATTTCGAGACAGTTTCTTGGGCGAGATCCGCGAACAGTCTTGCCACGGTGCGGCGCGCATCGCCGAGAGTCGCGAGCTAGGCACGCTCGGCACGAAATCGGGCGGACTCGTGATGAGTCCGCCCGATCCATTGATGTCAGATGTCAGCGTCGCTCTAGCAATTGCCGCCTTGTATGCCTGTGGGGATTAAGCTTCCGCTGGCCACCTTGATGTTGCACTCCTTCAGCGGAATGGCGCTACCGACCACGATGCCCGGCGGGGCATTCAGAGCGCCCTTGATATAGCCGTTTGTACCTGTCGTCACCACGTTGCCTTTGGCGTCGCGTTCTTCGCGTTGGCCGAACGCCTTGTGGTAAGCGTCCCCGAGCGGGGAACCATTAATGGCGGTGCCCAGGGGGGTGTCGTTGTTGAACGTCGCGTCGCCGACTGCTTGTGCGGCCCTGACTCCTGGGGCCGGATTTCCGAGAGTGGGGCGGCCGACGGTATCCCCCGGGGTATCCGCAAACGCCAACCCGGCCGGCGCAGCGAGCGCCAGCACGCCGCCGGCCATCACACCACCGAGTAGTGTCCGGGTGCGCCTCGACCGGGCGGACAGAGCCTGATGTTTTGCCATTTGTAATCCTCTCAAGACGGCCAACCGCCGTGTGCCATGAGCGAGTGTCGCTCGTGTGCCTGCAACGATAGGAAACAAACGGCAATGAAGTCAATATTACAGAATTAATCTCCGTGTGATTCCACTCACACAGTGCTTGGAGATGTCGGCTCTTGAGTTTCAGGATGCCGATTCAATTGGGTTCCGCGCGTGGTGGGAGACCCGAGTCCACCCGCCAGTGGACATGGGAGGCGCGATGGCGACGGTGTACGTGGCGGCGGGCAGTGGCGACAACACCTACCGCATCGCGCGGGTATATCTCGACTGGGACCAGTCGTACGGCCTCGCGCGCGACTACGACGGGATGGCACCTAGAGCCCGTTGACGTGGAGGAATGGGAGGTGGGTGCCGCCGTCCGACTGTGACGACCCCTCCTGGAGAGCGGAGTGGTGGGCTCGCGTGTCCCGGTCATCAAGCGTCATCCACCAGGGTGGCGGACCGGGGACGCCCTTTACCGGATGTGTTGGGCGTGTGCCAGGGAAGGGTCGAGGAGCTGTGCTGAGACACGATCATCCAGGTCAGGGCCAAGCGCCATGGGCTCGCACAGAAATGACTTCCGCCTTGTCGCGCAGAAGATGGAAACAGATGCGGGTGGCAACTCGACATTGCCACTCCCGGTGCGCCATGATGCATGTATGGACCAGGATGCGTTGGGACGGCTCGGCCACTACATCGTGAGTCGGCGGGTTGCGCTGGGTTATCGCACCCGCACCGACCTGGCCAACAGCCTGAAGTTCACCGTGCGCACGCTGGCCGACATCGAGAACGGTGTGCGCAAGGCCAGCCCGGGCACCTACGCCATGCTGGAGAACAAGCTGGGGTGGGCACCGGGAAGCGTCGACACCATCCTGGCGGGCGGGGAACCCAAGGAACTGGTGGTCAAGCTGCGCCGCGACAGCCCCGAACCGCGATACCAGTCCTTCACCGCCGATGCTCTTTCCCGGGCCTCCACCGAGGAACTGCTGCTGGAGCTGCGACGGCGCATCATTCGGCCGCGCGAGAGACGCCGGGAGACCTGGGACGACTGGGACAGTCGCGACGCACGGGGTGACTGGGACGGCCTCGACTCGCGGGGGGACTGGCCCGAAGAGGGCTAGCAGCACCAGCGCCTCCGCAATTGCGGGTGCGCGGGCGCGAGTGTGGCGCGAGTGTGATTCTCGCCACCGATGGTGTGGGAAACTAGACCCCATGTCGACGGTGGTGTACGTGGTGACCGCGGGCAGCGAGGCAACCTACCGTATCGAACGGATCTACCTCGATCAGACCGAGGCGCAGGATTTCGCCGACCGCTACAACGCCTCGCAGCCAGACGAATTTTTGCACGTGGAGAACTGGCAGACGGGTGCGCCCGCTGCCGTCTACGACGGCCCGTACTGGGTGGCTCGGTGGAGTGCGCGAATGCCTGCGGCTAAGCGCCCCAGCGAGAGTCGGGATGCCCCGCGCGACAGGTACGGCGACTTCGAGGTCAAGCGGGAGTGGTGGACCGGGGATGCGGTCCCCGAAGTCCAGGTGGTGCGGCGCGAAATCGCTGGTATGCCGCATGTCCAGGTGATCGGCTTGTCCAAGGAGAAGGTGGAGCAAGCTCTCTTTGACACCGTTGTGGAAATCCGAGAGAGATTAGAGGGCATCAAGCTGAGCCCTCGCCAGCGCCCCTAGCTCGAATAGCTATCAGGTCAAGTTCGAGCGCGCCGTTTCCATGTCGTTCCGCATTTCGGCAACAGCTGGGTCGTAGACAGCATGGCCTAACCCCGAACAGATTGTGCGCAAGCTGATTGCGGCCGATCGGCTGCTGGCCGAGGGCAAGGACACCGCGGCGGTGTGCCGCGAGCTGGGTGTCTGCGAAGCGACGTATCACCGGTGGCGTAACCAGTTCGGCGGGCTGAAGGCCGAGGACGCCAAACGGCTCAAAGAGCTCGAGCGCGAAAATGCCAAGCTCAAGCGGCTGTTGGCCGCGCTCAAGGAGATCGCGAAGGGAAACTTCTACGCCCGGAATGCCGGCGCGCAGCCGTTCGTCAGCTCCAGCGCGTGCTGGGGGTCAGTGAACGGTTCGCCTGCCGCGTGACCGGGCAAACACCGCGCTATTGAAACGACACGAACCGCCCTCAACGACCGCCGAGGATCCTGATGCGGCGTTGCGGGCCTGGCTTCGCACCTACCCCAAGGATCATCCGCGGCGAGGGTTCCGGCCCGCTTATCACGACGCCCGCGCCGAAGGCTGGATCGTCAATAACAAGGAGATCCAACGCCTTTGGCGCGAGGAAGGGCTACGGGTAACCGCAGCGTCGACGCCGCAAACGCCACGGCACCTCCACCGCACCGCCGACGGTCGTCGCGGATGTGCCCAACCGGGTGTGGGCGGTGGACTTCCAGTTCGATGTCACCACCGACGAGCGGCCGGTCAAGATCGTCTCGATCATCGACGAACACACCCGCGAATGCCTGGGTGGAATGGTCGAACGCAGCATCACCGGCGAGGACCTGATCGCCGAGCTTGATCGGCTGGCCGCTCAGCGCGGCACCTATCCGGCGGTGCTGCGTTGTGACAACGGCCCCGAATTAGCCTGCAGCGCAATGGCCGACTGGCAGCCGGCCAGGTCGGGCTGCACTTCATCCCGCCCGGGGAGCCGTGGCGCGACGGCTACGTCGAATCGTTCAACTCCCGCATCCGCGACGAATGCCTCGACATCAACAGGTTCTGGTCGCTGGCCCACGCCCGAGTGATCATTAGCGACTGGAAACACGACTACAACCACCACTGCCGACATTCCGCCCTCGGTTACCGACCACCGAGCCGCTACGCTTCCACCTGCATTCATCGATGTGCGTCGGAATGCCACCCGTCGGATAACCGATGAGTTCTTCACGGCACCTTAGTCTTTCTAGATACAACCGACGTAACCAAAGCTGGATGGAGGCTATGTGACCAAAACCAATCTTTCGATGTCGATCTCCGCCGACGGCTATGTTGCCGGGCCCGGCCAGTGCGAAGAGCAGCCGCTCGGCATCGGCGGCAGGGAGCTTCATCACTGGCACTTAGGCCCCACCATGAACCATCCTGTCAATCGGCAGGTGGTCTCCGACATGATGGACGGCATGGGAGCGACGATCATGGGCCGCAACATGTTCGGCCCAATTCGTGGCGAATGGGAGGATTCGGACTGGAAGGGCTGGTGGGGCGACGTCCCGCCCTACCACTGCCCAGTGTTTGTCCTGACTCACTACCCACACCACCCGATCGAGATGGAGGGTGGGACCACCTTTCACTTCGTCACCGACGGGATCGAGTCGGCCTACGCCCAGGCTGAGGCGGCTGCCGGCGACCGCGCCATCTCGATCGCAGGAGGAGCCTCGTGCGCCCGGCAGGCGATCGCAGCAGGACTAGTCGACGAGATCGATCTACAGATCAACCCGGTGATACTCGGTTCGGGTGAGCGCCTGTTCGACGGATTCGAGGCGGGGAAGCCCGCACTTGAGCTAGTCCGGGTGCTCGAAGCCCCGGGCGTGGCCCACCTGCGCTACCGCGTTGTCCGATCGGCCTAACGCCGTCATGGCATCTCCTCGGCCCACTTCATGTGCCCTTCAAAGCACCAATCTGTCGTCGGCAGGCGCGGCCGCCAACCTGGCAATCGCGCGGCCTCGGCTTCGGCCACGTCAGTCCGCGGACACTCGCACAGATGTCACACTGGCTTCTCGCTTCTCGTCTGTTTGGAACGTTGTCGCTCGCTACGTGGGCAAAACGAAAGGTGCCTGCCTGCACGCGCGCTAGAGAGCCGTCGCCGTCCCCGTCAGGTGCGGGTCGCCCTTCGACATGTTGCGCAGCGTGAGCTGCCACCCGTCAGAGATGCGGTCGACATACAGGCCTGCCCGCGCAGGCAGCACCACCGGCTTGGCGAATCGCACCGAATACTTGAGGGCGTCCGGCAGCTGACCCTCGATATTCGCCAAAACAGCTGCAGCGGAAAACATTCCATGTGCGATCACGGTCGGAAAGCCGAACAGCTTCGCGGCGATCGGGTTGGTGTGGATCGGATTGTGATCCCCGCCGACCGACGCGTAGTGCCGGATCTGGCCCGGCGTGATGCGCAGCACCGCATTCGGTGGGCCCGGCTTCGGCTGCTTCTGCGGTGACGGCTTCGGCTCGTCGGACAGGCTGGTCCGCTGCTGGTGCAGGAACGTCGTCACCTGATGCCACGCCGTCTCGTTTCCGACGTTGACGTCGGTGACGATGTCGACCAACAGCCCGCGCCGATGCTCACGCAGGTTCTCAGCATGCGTACGGACCGATACTGTGTCGGTCACCAGAATGGGCCGGTGCTGAGTGATTTGGTTTGCGATGTGCACCGAACCCATAGCGGCGAAAGGAAAGTCGAATCCCGTCACGAGCGACATCACCGTCGGGAACGTCAATGCGAAAGGGTACGTCAGCGGCACCGCGTCGCCGAACCGCAACCCCGTGACGTTCGCGTACGCCGCCACGTTCGCGGGGTCGATGGCCAGCTCGTCGACGGTGATCGTGCGGTCGGGCAGCTTCTCGCCGCGCGGCACGAACGGCAGCGCTCCCGCCGCCGCACGCACCAGGTTCATCAAGCCGGACGGCGGTGTCATGGTGGTCAGCCTAGGCGCCGAGCATGGCCTGGCCGCAGACCCGGATGGTGTTCCCGGTGACGGCGTTCGACGCGGGGCTCGCGAAATACGCGATGGTTTCGGCGACGTCGACGGGCTCTCCACCCTGGTACAGCGAGTTGAGCCGTCGGCCCACCTCACGGGTGGCCAGCGGGATCGCCTCGGTCATCTTCGTCTCGATGAATCCCGGCGCGACCGCGTTGACCGTGACGCCCTTGTCGGCGCACACGGCCGACAGCGCGTCCGTCAGCCCGATCATGCCTGCCTTGGTGGCCGCGTAGTTCGTCTGTCCGCGGTTGCCCGCGATGCCGGCCATCGATGACAGCCCGATGACCCGGCCGCCCTCGCCGAGGGTGCCGTTGCCGACCAGGCCCTCGGTAAGCCGAAGCGGCGCAAGCAGATTCACGGCGATGACGGAATCCCAGCGCGCCTCGTCCATGTTGGCCAGCAGCTTGTCGCGAGTGATGCCCGCATTGTTGACGAGGATGTCGGCGCGTCCGTCATGCACCTCGCGCAGATGCTCGGTGATCTTCTCGACGGCATCGTCGGCGGTGACGTCCAGCGTCAGTGCGGTGCCGCCCACCTTCGAGGCCGTGACGCCCAGGGTCTCGGCTGAGGCCTCTATGTCGATGCACACCACCTTGGCCCCGTCGCGGGCGAACACCTCCGCGATCGTCGCGCCGATGCCGCGGGCAGCGCCGGTCACGATCGCCACCTTGCCGTCCAGCGGTTTGTCCCAATCGGCCGGCGGCGCGGAGTCGGCGGCACCGACGCGGAACACCTGCCCGTCGACGTAGGCCGACTTTCCGGACAGGATGAACCGCACCGTCGACTCCAGCCCGGTTGCGGCCGGCTTGGCATCGGGGGACAGGTACACCAGGTTCACGGTGGCGCCGCGCCGCATTTCCTTGCCGAGTGAGCGGGTGAACCCCTCGAGCGCCCGCTGCGTGACGCGTTCGTGTGTGCTGCCTATCTCGTCGGGCGTCGTGCCGATCACGACGATGCGACCCGACGGTCCGAGGTTGCGCAGCAGCGGAGTGAAGAACTTGTACAGGCCCTTGAGGCCTGCGGGCTCGGTGATGCCGGTGGCGTCGAACACCAGCCCGCCGAACGAGTCGGCCCAGCGGCCGCCGAGGTTGTTCGACACCACGTCGTAGTCCTCGGCCAGCGCGATGCGTAGCGGCTCGACGACGCGGCCCTCGCCGCCGATCAGCAGCGTGCCTGCCAGCGGCGCATCGCCCGGCTTGTAGCGGCGCAGCGTCTCGGGCTGAGGGATGCCGAGCTGCTTGGCGAGGAACGATCCGGGCGCCGAGTGGACGATTTGGGAATACAGATCGGTAGCCATGAGCCTTAACTTACTCCAGAGTAAGAACGCTGAGTAGGATGGCCCTCATGGCCAACAATTCGAGTCGCCGCGTAGCTGTTCTTGGCGGCAACAGACTTCCGTTCGCACGGTCAGACGGCGCCTACGCCAACGCCTCCAACCAGGACATGTTCACCGCGGCGCTGGGCGGGCTCATCGATCGGTTCAACCTCGATGGCGAGACGCTGGGCGCCGTCATCGGCGGAGCGGTGCTCAAACACAGCCGCGACTTCAACCTGATGCGTGAGTGCGTCCTCGGCAGCGCACTGTCGTCGTACACACCAGCGTTCGACATCCAGCAGGCGTGCGGCACGGGCCTGCAGGCGACGATCGCCGCGGCCGACGGTGTCGCCGCCGGACGCTATGAGGTGGCCGCCGCGGGCGGCGTGGACACCGCCTCCGACGCGCCGATCGCGTTCGGCGACGACCTGCGCCGCGTGCTGCTGGGACTGCGCCGGTCGAAGTCCAACGTCGACCGGCTCAAGCTGGTGGGCAAGCTGCCCGCGTCGCTCGGCGTGGAGATCCCCGTCAACAGCGAGCCACGCACCGGGCTGTCGATGGGTGAACACGCCGCCATCACCGCCAAGCAGATGGGTATCAAGCGGGTCGACCAGGACGATTTGGCCGCGGCCAGTCACCGCAACATGGCCGCCGCCTACGATCGCGGCTTCTTCGACGATCTCGTGACTCCGTTCCTCGGGCTGTATCGCGATAACAATCTGCGGCCGGACTCGTCGGTGGACAAGCTCGCCAAGCTCAAGCCGGTGTTCGGGGTGAAGGCCGGTGATGCAACGATGACGGCCGGCAACTCCACACCGCTGACGGACGGCGCCTCTGTGTCGCTGCTGGCGACCGACGAATGGGCCGCAGCGCACGGCATCGTACCGCTGGCGTACTACGTCGACGCCGAGACCGCCGCGGTCGACTATGTCAACGGCAAGGACGGCCTGCTGATGGCGCCCACCTACGCGGTGCCGCGGCTGCTGTCCCGAAACGGCCTGAGCCTGCAGGACTTCGACTTCTATGAGATCCACGAGGCGTTCGCGTCGGTGGTGCTCGCTCACCTGCAGGCCTGGGAGTCAGAGGAGTACTGCAAGGAGAGGCTCGGCTTGGATTCAGCACTGGGCCGCGTCGATATGTCCAAGCTCAACGTCAACGGTTCGTCGCTCGCCGCTGGTCACCCGTTCGCCGCGACCGGCGGACGGATCGTGGCCCAGCTGGCCAAGCAGCTCGCCGAGAAGAAGAAGGAGACCGGCCAGCCGGTCCGCGGCCTGATTTCGATCTGCGCGGCGGGAGGTCAGGGCGTCGCGGCCATCCTGGAGGCGTGAGCCGACATTAAACTCCAGCGGTATATCCAAAAATTCTTTTCCGCGGGGTTGTAACGGGCTCGCGGGGGTCGCCGATAGACGTCATAGCTCCGTGTTGCCGTCTGACCCCCCGACCCGACGGCAACACGGGGCTCTTAATTCTTGCCGTCGGGTGCTTCGATGGTGAGCATGCAGATCAGCCTCAGCCTCGTCGGATTACTCAGCGACTCCGATGGCGCCTCGCCCGTCGACGCCACCGTGAACAGCCTCGCCATGCTGCGCGACGAAGGGTTTCGCAGAGTCTGGATGGCGCAGCTGCCCTACGACCCCGACCTGCTGACCATCCTGGCCTGCGCCTTCCATGAGGTCGACACCATCCAGGTGGGCTCCGGTGTGCTGCCGATCCAGGTCCAGCATCCGACGCAGCTGGCGCAGCGCGCGCTGACTCTCAACGCGATCGCGGGCGGACGGTTCAGCCTCGGCATCGGGATGAGCCACCGCATGGTCACCGAACAGATGTGGGGCATCTCATACGAGAAACCCCTGCGCCGGATGCGTGAGTACCTCGACGGCCTGCTGCCGCTGCTCGCCGGGCAGGCCGCCGACGCGGTCGGGGAGACGGTGACCACGCGTGGCGCGCTGCAGATTCCCGGTGCGCCGACACCGGATGTGTACATCGCCGCCCTCGGGCCACAGATGCTGCGGCTGGCGGGTCGGCGGACGGCGGGCACGCTGACGTGGATGACCGGGCCCAAAACGCTCGCCGAACACGTCGGCCCGACGCTGCGGGAGGCTGCTGCCGAAGCGGGCAGGCCCGAGACCGCGGTGCGGGTCGCCGCCTCGCTGCCGGTGGCCGTCACCGACGACATCGCGGCCGCGCGCGCCAGGGCGGCCGAGGAGTTCGCAATCTACGGGCAGCTGCCGTCGTACCGCGCGATGCTCGATCGCGAGGGCTACGCCGGACCTGAGGACGCCGCCATCATCGGCGACGAGAACACGGTCTCCGAGCGCCTCGATGAGCTGGCCGCGGCAGGTGTCGACGAGTTCGCCGCGGTCACCTTCGACCCCTCGCCCGAGGGGCGTGCACGCACCCGCGCGCTGCTGTTAACGAGGGACAAATAACGCCCGAAATTTCTCTGGTGTGACCGCAATCACCGGCGTACGATCGAGCGCACGACGGGTTCGGGAGTGACCGATCCAAAGTGCCGGCAAGAGGCGAAAGCCGGACGCGCGAGAATAATGAGACGCCCTCAGATGTCCTCCCGAACCCGCCCTTTTTTGTATGTACGGCGGTGCGGCTAGCGGCATCACAGGCGCATCCGCCGCGGGCTCGCGGTAGTCATGTATCTGAACTCCGGATCGGCCGACTTCGGCGCGAGCGTGAGCGCCCCGAGTGACCAGATGGTCAGGTACGCCAGCCCGAAGAATGCCGCCACCGCAAGCGCCACCCCGGTCGACTGGTGGTACAGAAACGGTGAACGTACCCACTCGAGCGTGGTCGCCACCACCGCCTTGGGCTGTGTCACCAAATCCCAGGAATTCCAACGTTGGAAGCGTCCGATCACGACCCCGATCGCACATAGTCCGATCGAAGCGACGACGAGCATCCAACCGAACACCACACCGTAATCGCGCTCGGTCCGCGTGTGAATCAGGCGCAGTGACACCACGCCGAGCATGATGCCCGTCCACGCGGCGAATCCGTATTGCAGGACGTGGCGCCAGAGTTCGACGCCACCTTCTCCCAGATGGGACAAATCGGTCACCAGGTACACCGAATTCGGCAGGAATACCAACCAGCCCAGCAGCCACGGCAACTGCCAGACACTTCGACGCAGCGCGGCAAACCCAACTGCCATGAAGAGCGGAACCCATGCCAGAGCCAGATTCCAGATCAGAAACTTGGTGGGGTAGAAGACCGGTGCTGCTGGGTCCGTGACACCCAGGACGGTCGTCAACCCGGTCGTTGCCACCAGCGCGACGATCAACACGGCGCGAGGGACGATGGTCATTTCTTCAGTTTGCCGCAACGGCGCGGCTACATGTCAGAACCGACGGGGTGCACCTGGAAGTGGCAGGCACCGTAGATGCCGGGATGAACGGTGACGGTGTCGGTGGTGTCCGGGGGTGTCACCCGCAGGTTTGTGTAACTCGGGGCACTTCTGGTCGCTGTCCGGGTTGCCGCGGCCGCCGCGACCATCGCCGCAAGCATCGTGATCTTCACGGTCGCCTACTTCTCGCCTCGGTAGAGCAGCGCGTCGGTGACACCGCCACCGTTGACCGGCGGGCCGAGCAGCACAGTGGAGGTGTTGGCCGCCGGGTCGTACATCAGCAGCGACGTTGTGCCACCGCACCCGACCTTGGCGAGGAGCAGGAGCTTGTCGCCGGTCACGCCCGCCACGGCCACGCTGTCCGACACCCCGGGCACCTTGACCCGCATGGTGTGCATGTCAGGGGTCAAGCGGGACAGGAAGATCGTCCCGCACGCGCCCGTGGACTGCAGGAACGTGCCGCTGGGCAACTGCCACGCGACCGTGTCGCCGATGTCGCCGCCGAAGCCCGGATCGTCCTCCAGACCCGAGTTGACGGCGGTAAGCGCAGTCGGCGTTCCACCGTCGAGCGGCACCTCCCAGAGCTGACTCCCCAATTCGCCCTCGCAATTGGTCAGGAGCACTGTCGAGGTCCACCACCGCACAGGCGAGCACTGGGCCTTGGGCATCGGTGACTGCAGCGTTCGAAGGATCTCTCCGTCGTCGCTCATCACCACCAGGCTGTTGTCGGACCTCGGTACCACCTCGCTGCCGAGGTTCGCGGTCCCGAGCACGAGTTGCGTCCCGTCGGGCGACTGGAGGTAGCGGCCACTGAACTGACCTGCTCCGCCGAGTTGGTCTGTCGGATACGACTTCTGCTCGGCGCCGGTGAGGTCGATCCGTTCCAACGTTCCAGGCTCATCCCCGTTGTAGTCGGTCGACACAAGCAATGCCTTGCCGTCGGGGCCTGTGTAGCGGGCGTAGCCCTTGATGGGGATCGTCGTCTGCGCGCCGGTGTGCAGATCGATCGAGACGACGGACGAGGATCCGTACCCATCCGGTTCGAGCAGGGCGTGACTCCCGTCGCCGGACCAGTCGATCAACTCAGGCTCCGCCTTGTCGTCAGGCGCGAAGGTGGTGACCGGATAGCGGTTGCCTGCCGGGTCAAGCAGGTACAGGGTCGTGGCGGCCACGTCAGGTGTCGGCTCGTCCGGAATCGGTTGTGCGCCGGGCATATGCGGGGTGACCGGGTTCCACAGGGCGAGCATCCAACCCGGGCCGACCTTCGACCACGGCACATCGCCGATCGGGGCCTCGACTCCGTGCGCGGCGGCAGGCGCGGCCGGCGCAGCCGTCGCCGGGGTTGGCGTAGCGGGGCTGCCCGGTGCGCTGTGCACTGCCGTCGAACCGGCCGACGACGAGCATCCGGCCAGCATCACTGCCGCCAGCGCGACGAGCCCGGGGGTTATCCGAGATCGCTTGCGGCTCTTGCCGACCTTCTGTGGGTGCGCCATGGTCGTCATTTTGTTTCCTTTGTTCGGCTGCTGAATGTCATTGGGTGTCAAAGCGTTTAGCGAGTGACGGATGGCACCGGTCACCGGCGCCATCACTGCACCGGCAGTTTCAGTACGCGCGCATTGCCGTTATCGGTCACGTAGACGGTGCCTGCGCTGTCGACCGCGACACTCTCGGGGATGTTGAGGTCAGCGAACGACAGGGCGGTCGCGGCGGTTGACTCGGCGGCCAGTTTCAGCACCCGGTTGTTGCCGCGGTCGGCGACATAGAGGTCGCCTGCAGAGTCCACCGCCACACCGGCCGGGTTCCTGAGGTCAGCGACAGGCAGCTCAGTCGCGGTGGTGGCGCCGGCGGCGAGTTTCAGCACCCGGTTGTTGCCGTTGTCGACGACGTACACGTTGCCCCTGGTGTCCACTGCCACGCCATGCGGGTTGTTCAGTCCGGCAAAGGGCAACGCGGTGGGGCTGGCCTCGTCGGGTGCCAGTTTCCACACCCTGTTGCTGCCCCAGTCGGTGACGTAGAGGTCGCCCGCGGTATCCACCGCCACGGCGGCCGGGTATGCGACACCGGCTAACGGCACCGGGGCGGGGCTGGCCGCCCCTGCTGCCAACTTCAGCACCTGATGGTTGTTGAAGTCCGTGATGTAGAGGTTGCCTGCGGCGTCTACCGCGGCGCTGCCGGGGTCGGTCTTCGTGGAGAAGGGCAGCGGCGCCGGGGTGTCCGCCCCCGCAGCCAGCTTCCAAACGCGGTTGTCGCCCTCACCCGTGACGTAGAGATTGCCGGTGGCGTCCACCGCCACACTGTTGGGATAGCTGAGGTCTGTCAATGGCAGATCTGTTGTGCTGCTGGACCCCGCCGCGAGCTTCACCACCTCGTGGTTGTTGGCGTCGGTGACGTAGACGGTGCCGAAACTGTCCACCGCCAAATCGGCGCTCTCGTTGCCGAGGCGGGTGAAGGGCATCGGAGTTGGAGCACTCGCTTCTGGTGCCAACTTCAGCACGGGGTCGGGGTTCATTTGCACGACGTAGACGTTGTCGTTGGTGTCCACCCCGACGCCCGTGGGGTAGTGCAGCGTGCCGAACGGCAGCGCGGTCGGGCTACTCGCACCCGCCGCCAGTTTCAGCACCCGATTGGTGCGGTTGTCGACGACGTAGACGTTGTTACCGGCGTCCACCGCCACTCCGACTGGTCCGCGAATACCTTTGAACGGCAACGCTGTTGGAGCGCTGGCTCCTTGGGCGAGCTTCAGAACGCGGTTGCTGCTGTAGTCGGTGACAAATACGTTGCCCGCGGCGTCGACAGCCACGCCGTCGGGATCCTTCAGCCCGGTGAACGGCAGCGGCGTTGGATCGTCCGCGCCCGGCGCCAGCTTCCACACCTGGTCGTTGCCGTTGTCGGTGACGTAGACGTTTCCTGCGTCGTCTACCGCCATGCCGGTGGGGTGGGTAAGTCCCGCGGACGGCAGTGGGGTCGGGGCGCTGGCCCCCGCCGCGAGCTTCAACAGCTGGTGGGTGCTGTGGTCAGCAGTGAAGAGATTCCCCGCCCGGTCCACTGCCACACCCCAGGGCTCATCGAGGTGGGTGAATGGCAGCACGACCTGAGACGAGTAGGACACGGTGTCCTTCTGCGATGGCCGATGCGAAACCACCGCAACGATGCTCACGGCAGCTGCGATGGCGACGACGACGAGCGTGCCGACTGCGAGTGCAGCCTTGGCGCGTCGGCTCGATCGCCCAACAGGCGGCGAGACTGCGGTCATTGCGATGTCCTTTTCCGAGATGGCTTGTCATCGCAAAGGATGCGGAGAAGACCTTGGCGGATTCTTGGCGAGCTGCGAGCAGTCGGGGTGCCAAGGATTTCAGCAGCAACATCGCGGGCGCGAACTCCCGCATCGATCGACAGACCGCATGGTCATCGTCGTCGATGCCGCGCAGTCCTACTGCCCGCAGTACGTGCACCAGATGACCAACGGCGCCACCGTAATTGGCCCCGACCGCTGACCAACGCCAAGGATCCGGTGCAGGCCTACCACCGCGCCGCGACGTTGGCAGCGATCTGGTTGGCAATCCTTACCGCCGAGTCGGCGGGGTCAGCGCTGCACGTGTTGATGTCGATGATGACATTGTTTTTGAGCGCCAGC
>Ga0070711_100000431_pt1 | contig 21889 bp, 18 predicted proteins | sample LARL53metaG_FD_65452 | JGI IMG/M metagenome (GOLD analysis project Ga0070711, IMG submission 65452) | Corn, switchgrass and miscanthus rhizosphere microbial communities from Kellogg Biological Station, Michigan, USA - LAR L5-3 metaG | ecosystem: Host-associated > Plants > Roots > Rhizosphere ... | reverse complement strand
CATCTACTTCGGACAAGGCTTTGCTAGCATCATCCACGACGTTGTGAATCACCGGCGAGGAGTTCTTCCAAACCACTTTGTCCCCGGCATTCACGGTGATCGCTGCCGGCACGAACCCCATGTCTGTCATGCCGACGGTTCCCTGCGCGATCGGCGCCGTGAGCTTGGCCAGAGTCTTTCGGATCGCTGCAGCAGACAGCTTCACCGAGCAGTTGGGGGCGAGTTCGTCCACAGTTCTCACCACAAAGCTGCGAACGTGTGGATCCTCCACTTCGACTACGCTGCCAAAATATCCCGTCACATGTACAAGACGATTGGCGTTTTGGGAAAACAACAACGGCCTTGCTTCCACGCGGTAGATTTTTGATGACTGGAGGAGTTGCAGCATGGCCTTGCCGTCATCCACCAATGTGAGGCAACCATTCAGCTCTGTAAGAGAAGGTTCAGCTTCCGAGGCCGCCAGCCCGTGTGCATGATTTGCTCCATGTGCATGCCCGGGTTTGGCAGCATGCTCCGTCATGTCGTGCATGGGCATCTCTGAACCCGAATCGACTGCTACCGTCTCGGCTATTGCAGTGCCAGCTCCCGTCGGGGCACCTTCGGCCTCTCTGAGGCTTGACATGGCATCAGCCTGAGTCATGCCCGAGATACGAGGAGATCCGAGCGCGATCGAGTCAGGTGCAGGTCCTGGGTGCATCAGGGTAGCGTTCTCGGCGCCAGAAATCTGAAAGGTTGCCATTAGACCTTTCGCCATCCGCGCCATCGCATGGTCCATCATTGGGAACTGTCCCGGAATACTGGCTTTGAATTCCAGAATCGCGGCTGCGCCGGGCGGCACACTGGCGGTTTGGATGCTCGTCAAGGGAGGAGATGTCAGAGACCCCAACAGGTAATCGCGAGTGAAGATCTCACCTACAACATGCAATGATGATGTGTCATTGGGCCCCGCGTCACCAAAGAAAACGCGAACCGTTTCTCCAACTTTTGCCTGCATCGGGTGCGTTTTCGTCAGAGCATCCACCGCTCCGTTGAACACAAAATACTCGGGGCTTTCCTCCATCAGCTTGGCATCGCTAAATTGCTGCATCCCTGCCTTGCCTTTCGCGACCGTGGTGTAGATTTCTCCCTGCATCACGTAGTACTCGTGATCCACAGCCGCAAGTCCGCCCTCCGGTTCGACCAGGATCAATCCATACATGCCGTTGGCGATGTGTTCGGCAATCATGGGGGTACCGCAGTGATAGACAAAGAGGCCCGGCGTGGTGGCCTGAAACGCGAACGTTTTCGACTGGCCGGGAATCGCTTGAGTAAAGGCCGCGCCCCCACCAGGACCGAGCGCAGCGTGCAAGTCAACCGAATGAGCCATGTGACTGCTGGCATCATTCCGCAGAGTGACTTCGACAGTGTCTCCCTGCCGCACCCGGATTATTGGGCCGGGTACCTTCCCATTGAATGTCCAGTAGCGGTAGGTCGTGCCGGCAGATGGATCAAGTGTCCCCACTACCTCCTCCGCCGTGAGGGTTACCTGAACGACAGAGGGCTTCCTGTTCCCGACCGTTGGAGGAATATCGGAGGGGTCACGGACGATGTCCACGACCTTGGTGTTAGCTTTAGTTTGATGTCCGCCGTGTGTGATTTCCTGTGCGGCCAGAGCACCCGTTATCGAAAAGAGGAAGAGCAGCGTGCTGATGGTGGCTTTCACGAATGAAATCTGGAGATGAAGGCGTATCTTCATATTTCGTCTTTTCCAGTCGGCCTATCGTTGTCCACTTTCGGTGTCCGATTGCCGACTGACCTATACTTGTATCGGGAGGCGATAGATCTCAATGGAGCATCCGTACCATCGGAATAGTCCGTTGTCACAGGAGCAGGTAAATGCTGGAGAGTGAGCTATTTACATTGCTTCAGGGCACCACTGATGCGGCCTTCTCGGTGACTGAGGAGGGCGAGATCCTGTCTTGGAACAAGGCTGCGGAGAAACTGTTGGGCTACTCCGCGGCCGAAGCAGTCCATAAAACCTGCTATGACATTTTGGAAGGCATGGGAACGTTGGGTACCCGGGTATGCCATCAGCACTGCAGCGTGACTGAGTGCACCGCAGGCAATGCCGAGATCCCCAACTTCGACATGAGCGTCAAAACCCTCTCAGGGGAACGGTTGTGGGTTAATATGTCCACCATCGTGTTCGACAATCAGCGCACAGGGCGACGCCTCCTGGTGCACATGGCGCACGACATTACCGAGCAGAAGAAGAACGAAGAGCTAATGCAGAAGATGCTGGAATTGTCGAAGCAAGTCAGTTCGCTCGCCGAGGCTTCTGTTCGCGCAGAACCGGCTGCTACCCTGTCCGAGCAAGAAAAACATGTCTTGCGCCTCTTCGCCGAAGGCAAGGATAGCGATGAGGTCGCCAGCACTTTGAGTATCAGCCCGCAGACCCTCCGCAATCACCTTCACCACATCAACCAGAAACTCCGCACCCACAATCGCCTCGAAGCAGTAATGAATGCGATCCAGCGGAAGCTCATCTAACAGTCCCCCGTACAACTGTCCCGTATTTCAGTACGAACGCTTCATTGTGCGTTTTCTTCACATGCGGCACATTGGTTTCAGCCGGTCGTAACGGCGGGAGTTGCCAATGATTTCCCAATGCTCCAACCCACAATGCGGAAAACCTTTTCACTACCTCCGCGGAGGAAGGCTGTACCGGTTCGACGTACGGCGGCCCGTTGAGCCGTGCAGGGATATTCCGAATGCGATCTGCGCGAGCAAGCCCTCGCAAGCTAGCGTGTTCTTCTGGCTTTGTGGTGATTGCGCAAGCCGATCCTCGCTCCGATTCTCCCTGCGGGAAGGAATTTCTCTAGTTCCCGTGGAGCAGCATCCCGAGGTCAGCAATCCTGTGGTAACCCGTGCCGTCGCGGCTGAGTGACTTTGCCGAGAGGAGTTAACGAATATGGCTACACAGTGCGTTACTGCGCAACTTGAGGGATCGCCTTATGGCCTGAATCGGCTTCCGCACCTCGGGAGCTCTCTGCTGCAGGTATTGATTCCAAACGAAGTACAAAGCATGTGGAAGGAAGAGGCCTGGCAGACGGAGACGGGTCGCACTGCCCGAACGCTCGTCAAGTACCCTGATCTCCGGATTGTCCTGGTCTCGATGAAAGCCGGAACGCGTTTCAAGCAGCACAAGACGAGTGCACGGTTTGCCATCCTGATGCTCGCTGGTCATGTACGCCTCCACCTCCCCAATGCGACCGTGGAAGTGCCCAGGGGAGAGTTGCTGGCGCTAGACCGTGACGTATCCCACGACGCGGAGGCAATTCGTCAAAGCACGTTCCTGCTAATCCTTGCCCGGCCCGACCGGAAAAAGGAGAAATGCCATGAGTGACTTCATTCACGAATTGAAACACGATCACCAGGTGATTCAACAAGTTGTGGCCGGCATGAGTGCGGTCGCGGAACTGTTCGATTCCGGCAAGGAGATCGATCCCAGTGTGCTGGCCGATCTCGTGCAGTTCTTGCGAGTGTTTGCCGATCAATGTCATCACGAAAAGGAAGAGCCGCATCTGTTTCCTCTGCTGGCAAACGCCAACGTAAGCATTAGGCGCGAATTGGAATCGTTGGAACGGGAGCATCGCTCAGCCAAGCAGCTGGTTGGGCAATTGGCGAAAGTGGCGGCAGTTTACGTCCATAACCCGGCGATAGTGCGGTACCGTGTCATCGATCTGCTCCAGCAACTCGTCGAGTTGTACCCAGCACACATTTGGAAGGAGGACTTCCTGCTGTTCCCACTGGCGCAGCGGAACCTGTCGCCAGCTGAACAACAAAGTCTTGAAGAGAAGTTCGAGAACGTCGAACGCGAAGTCGGAGAGGACGTGCATGCCGGCTTTGAGATGCTGGCCAAAAAACTCGAGGCGGTTGTCGAATATCGCAACACTGGCGCTTGCCCGCTGTGTTCTTCGGCGGCGTAGGGGAAAAAGTCTAGCCTCGTTTAAATGATAAAGATTGGGCAGCATGAGGTTCAGCTGGAAATTCTAAACGCGTGATGTCCGCTGTGCCCAGTCGCTCACGAAATCGTTATTCGAAGACTGCGGCGAATCCGTTTGTGTCCATGCAAGGAAACCGAACAAGTCTAGGACCATTAGTTAAGACGATGACCGAGATTCTCAAATCTTTCCTCTGTGACCCCAAAAAAGAGCACACCATACCCCGGACGAGTTGCCCTTGCTAGCGGGTCCTTTGCACTTCTTTATGAGTCGTGGGTGTTTGTATGGGAACCGGCCCAGCCATGGGAGGTGCGATCGTTTCTTCGCGCGTGTACTTCAGCACCCACACCACGCCCAGCCCGAACATCGCCAGGAAAACAAAGACGATGAAGCCAATCGCGTAGCCGCGCTGGCCCAGATCGTTGACCGCAAAGCCCAGCATCGGTGGAATCACAAATCCGCCGAGGGCTCCTAGTCCGCCGACCCACCCGACAGCGCCTCCTACCGCTTGGGGGACCTCCTGCGGTTCGAAGCGGTACAGGCCTCTTCCAACGATTTGTTTCCGCCGCAGCAGTAGTCGATCCCGAGTCTTTCGAATATGCGAGTGGCTTCAGGGAATTCCACCGCCACCTCGCGTACCGTCTTTGCAGTGCTCACGCTCATACGTTTCTCCTTCCAGCTATGTTGCGACACTATCGAAGCAGGCGGCAGAGAGCGATGACTTTTGTCACATCGCCGAAAACAACGTAGCCCTCTCCAACTGGCGATCAGGGTTCCGTTGCCACCGAACGCCATCTTTTCAAGGCAGATGTAACAAAAGTAAATAGAGGCCTGCTAGCGTGCCGACCTGACTCAGCCGAGGAGTCCGAGCGCCGGGTGAACCTTGATATCAAGAGCACGGAAGCACGGCATTCACCGCTCTTTGTGTCTCTGCGTGACGACAAGATTCTCAAAGACAAGTGCGGCATTTGTGAATTCCGCGAGTTCGGCGGCGGATCGCGAGCGCGAGCTTATGCCCTGACCGGCGACGTGTTTGCCGAGGAGCCCTGCTGCATGTGGGAACCGAGGAAGCCCATTACCGGAGTCGGCGAAGGTACGCGTCCAGTCGAGCAAACACGCGTGTAGGATCCGGCGAACCGTTCCATTCCTGTTCAAACACGTTCAGAAACCCAGACTCGCTGTACATACGATGCTGCACATCGCCTTCGAGCGCAGCGCCGGCCGGCTTCCAGTCGCGTCCTCTGGCGTCGCGTGCAGTGTCCAGCATTGCCGACGCCTTCTGAAGGTCCCGTTGCTTCCAGGCGATGTAGCTGCGTAGAAACCATACGCTGACTGCGCGCGGATTCGCCTGACAGGCGTGGGCAAAGCGCTGTTCCGCCGTCGCGAAGTCTCCCTGCGCGAGTGCCACCTGGCCGAGAAGAACCAGTGTTCCGGTCTCTTCCGAATTCAGGTGGAGAGCAGCATCCAATGCTCGTCGCGCAGGCTCCAGTTGGCTCCTCGAAGATGCGGAGGCGGCGAGAAGTTCGCCTTTCCGTTGAAAGGCGCGATGATTCTGGGGATTGATTCTAGCCAGCGCGTCGAGTTCCGCAATCGCCCCTGGAATGTCGTTCAGTGCCGCCAGGCAATTCGCGAGATAGTAGTGCGAATCCTCATGGCCCGGATTCATCGCGAGCGCCTCACGGAATAGTTGCGCAGCCTTCGCAAAATTCCGCTCGCGCTTCATGGCATCCATTGCCGCATGCTGCTTTTCCCAGAACTGTGCAAGCCCGGCTCTGTCGAGTTGGACGGATGGGTTGGCCTGATCAAGGGCGGCAGGATGCGACGTAAAAGGCTTGGCCTCTGGCTCGCCCTGCGTAATCTCCCAGACGTTATTGGCCGCAAGATTTGCCCAGGTCTCAGCTCGTCCCCGCAGCCAGTGCACTTCCAGGCGATCGATCTTAGTCGCCGTGCCCAGTCCTATATGTACTCGATGACTATCTTGTGACAAGTAAGAGGAACTGCCTACCGTACGGCGTATCGGGATCTTGTCCGTCCACGCGATCACCGTTGCACCATCGCCGAATCCCAGAGGGGCTCCAGTTGGGGGAACCCGGCTGTGCAACCTGAACTCGGCCCAATTGCCTTGCGGGATGTCGTTCCGCAAAAGCCGCACACCTTCGCCTTGATCCACAATAGCCACATCCATCGCACCGTCGTTGTTGAAATCGGCGACGGCCAGCCCGCGGCTCACATGTGGCTGCGAGAAGGAGCGGTTCCACGGCGCCAGATCGTAGAAGAAACTGCCCTGGGCATTCCAGAATAGGAACGACGGCATGGGAGTCAGACGGCGTGGAGATGTTTCTTTTTGTTCAAAGGTGCTCCCGTTGGCGACCAGAAGATCAGGCCAGCCATCGGAGTCAAAATCGACGAAAGTCGTGCCCCATCCGATCGCCTGCATTGAGGGCTGACCGATGCCCATGTTTGCGGCCACGTCGGTGAAGTGCAACTCCGAGGCGTTCACCATTCCTTTCTGCTCAGAGAGCAGTGACTGATAAAGCGCGAATCCCTGTGCGGTCCAGTGCGAAATGAAAAGATCGTCGTCTCCATCGCGGTCGAAATCCCCTGCGGCCAGGCCCATGGAGCCGCGATACTCTTCGACCCATGCGCTTCTACCGGCATCGACGAACGTCCCGTCGTGATTCAGATAGAGTTTGTTCTCTGAGATGTCATTGGCCACATAGAGATCGAGCCAGCCATCGCCATCGTAATCGTGCCAGAGAGCGCTCAGGCTGCGGCCTTCCGGATTCGCGACTCCGAGGTCTTGAGCAACTTCCGTGAATGTGCCATGTCCATTGTTGCGAAACAGTAGGTTCCGTTCCGGTTCGTAAGAAGCGGGATTTAGCGTAAATGGGACTTCGAGTCCGAACTGCGTTGAATTGGCGGACGCGTCGCGCTCTCCCGGTTTGTACTTCACGTATCCACAGACGTAGAGGTCGAGATAGCCGTCCCGGTTGTAATCGCCCCACGAAGCGCCCGCCCAGAAGCCTTTTGGGGAAGGAAAGCTCTTGTCCCGGACCAGGTGGCCGTGGTCGTTGCGAAACAGGATGATGGTGTCGTAACCGCTGACGACCAAGTCCAACCAGCCATCGTTGTTGTAGTCGCCCCAGGCGGCGCCCATGCCGTGAATCCGGAGGTCGGGAAAATCCTCGACTTTCTCGAAATGGCCATCGCCTAAGTTCCGATACAGGACGGACGGCGCGAGTTGCGAGGCAGGCACCCCGAGCGGCCCCCCGCCACTCACTACGAACAGGTCATCCAAACCATCATTGTCAAAGTCACCCCATGCCATGCCGGACCCCATGTCCTCCGGCAACTGAGAAGTACGCGCACCCTGAAACTGCCGGAAGGATGCGAGCCCGGCGGCTTTCGTGACATCGGTAAATCGCGGCTCCGGCGCTCCCGACGGAAGATCTCGTCCCGGCTCCGCCAGCCGATCCACGACGCGAGAACTCACCGTGTTTTTCACAGTCTGCGGTAAGAGTGGAGTCGATTGAGCGGCTGGTCTGCTCAGCGCACTGGTGATGTCCTTCGAAGCCTCTCCGGGTGTGTACTCATCGGGCGCATTCTCCTTGCGAATTCGCCAGGTGACGAGGGCTCCAATCAGCGTCAGGGCAACAAATGTGGAAGCCGTCCAAGTCACACGGCGCAGCCGTTTCGATCCGGTTCGAGGACGTTCCGGGGCAGCGGCTATCGGCATGATGACTCGGCTCCGCTGCGCGCCACGCAAACCGTGGCCGTGGCGCTCGCAATATCAACCACCGGTGCAGTGAGGCCTGAGTTCTCTCCCATCGTGTAGTTGAGCAGGAATTGATCGATCTTGCGGTAGTGCAGGGTGGCCTCGATGCGAAGCACTCCGCTCGCATGGCCCAGCGGCACCGAAAATTCACGGCCTCCATCTGCCTTTGAGGCGGGCTCACGCGGATCGCCGGAGGGACACATGACCTTGTACTCTACGGTGTCGGAGTATCCGGGGAACAACGAGCGGCGATACCGTACGCCGACCATCTCCCACAAGTTGTGCCGGTCGATCAGATTCCCGTACTGGTCGACCGGTTCGGCCTTGAACAGGAACGTACCCGGTTCGAGGAAATGACGCGCATCGCGCTGCCCAGAGGCGAAGATAACGTGCCCACTTTCGTCCTCCACGCGGAGTTCGACCCAACTCTGGATCATGTCGAGCGGACCAGTCGGATAGTCGTGCCCGACTTTGTTCGAGGTCATGATCACCCGTACGGGCACCGTCTGGCCGGGTGTTGCGATGGCCACCGTCTCGATGCGTATTTTCACCGCCGGCCCGTCCGCCCACTTATTGCGAATCTCAGGGATATCGATATGGCCCTGCAGCCAACTCGTGGTTAGTTCCACCTGTTTGTCCGCTCCGTCCAAACGCAGCAGGGCAGGCACGAAGTTGTTGGCCGCCAGGAAGCGGTGACTGCGGTGCTTGTGATCATCGGCGGTGCGGTTGTAATCGACCGAGTCTCCGGCAGCGGGATCGTTGGAATCCGTCAAGGGCATGTGACACTCGCGGCACTCGACGGTCGCGCGGGCGTCGCCTTTGTGGTTCCAGTGGCTAGCAGCCCAGTTGTCATACTGGTTCTGCAGCTGCACCCAGCCCACCCGGTTCACTTCCTGATCGATGAATTGCTTGTGGCAGGCCGCGCAATACTCGGGCTTCTTGTACATGCGCTTGCTCAGGCGGTTGTGCTGCGACGGCCAGGCGCGGATGAGGAAATTGCGTGTCACCGCACCGAGCGTGTGGTCCGGACTCCATTGCCAGAGATACTCGGCGGGCTGCCACATGGTGTAATTCGCGTTGCCCTGGATGTCCGTCTTCTGAATGGAGTGGCAAGCCAGGCAGGAAATGCCTTCGTTGTATCCCTGCAGGCCGGTGAGATTTTCGGCAAAGATGTTCTTCGTTCCGGAAAACAACGAAATTGGATCGTGACATCCTCCGCAGTATCGTGTCGATTCCGGTCCATTCTGCTTGGCCATCACGTTTTGTATGCCCTGAAAGATCGGGTCCATGGCGGCATAGCGGTGAGCGCTGGTTTTCCATTCGTCGTAGATCTCGGTATGGCATCCGCTCGCGCCGCAGGTCTCCGAGCCCGCGAGCGACCGCGCGTCGAACGCGCCGTTCGTGGCCGTGTGCGCCAAGCTGGGAGCGAAGGGACGGTTCTTGCCAAAGGCGTAGCTGTAGTCAGGTGGGAACTCGTTCCGGTATTTCGTTCCGGAGTAGCCCAGCGTGAGAGCGGCAACAAGACCGACTCCCACAACCGTCACGGCCACGCCAATACCAAGCCACCCTGCTGCGCCTCTCGAAGTCTCGGCCCTGCGGCGCCGCCACCACGCGATGAAGATGTGAGGAACGGTCGCAGCCACCGTCAGCAGGGTCGAGATCAGGTGTATGTACCGGAGCCACGAGGACGTTTTGACGCCCAGCATCGCCTGCCACGTCACGAGCATTCCTGAGACAAGACAGATCGTCAGTGCACCAGTCCCCACGTAGCCGAGCAGCAACACGTCCGACAGTGCCTGGTCGGAGTAGTCCTTCCAATGCCGCACCAAGTACCACGCCAACGGAGCGACTGTTATTACTCCGGCGACCGTGTGGAGCAGTAGGCTCCATTCTGTTGCCGCACGAAACGGACCGAGCGTGATTGCCAGACCCGAGACTAACTCGAACAGGAGAATCGCCCCTGTTGCTCTGGCTAGCAGGCTCGACCAACCAACTCGGACACGGTTGGCCAACACTTCAGGTGATTGCATCTTCACGCTCCGCAGAATGGAGCAAACCTAAGGTCGCAGGAAACCCGCGGCAATAGTGCTTTTGCTCTACCGTCATTTTTCGCGCTCGACAAAAACATTCAAAGCTACGAAGCGGCAGCGCGCCTGGCAATGACTAAAGTCACAGGCGCAGACCAAAACAGTGGTAGAGGCCAGAGGTAACTGGGAACCGAAGCCTTTGGAATCAACTTGAGGAATCCGGTCGGAGGGAAGGTACACATCCTCCTGTGACATAAGTCATCGTTTCCATCGCATCGCCCTAGGCTAGCTGCAGGAGAAAACAGTGAGCGAATTGATTGACAATCGAACGCATCGAATTTCCGTTCTGAAGGAGATCATCCAGCATCTGCATGCGGGTGCTGCTCCGGACTTAGTTAAAGCACGCCTGCGCAAAATCGTCGGTGAGACCGACGCAACCGAGATTATGGCCATGGAACAACAACTCATGGCCGAAGGCATGCCTGTTGAAGAAGTCCGGTCGATGTGCGATCTCCACTCTCAGGTCACGCGAGACGCCCTCGTCCAAGTAGCTCCGCCCGTGTCTATCCAACCCGGACACCCGGTTGACACCTTCCGTCGCGAAAACGCCGCAATCAAACAGGTGATCGCGACCATGCGAGGGATCTCTGCAGAGATCGCCAACCTCGAAGGAAGTGCCGATGTAAAGGAGGTCGTTCCTCGTCTACGCCAGTCGGCAAACGATCTGATGGACCTCGACAAACACTACCAGCGCAAAGAGCATGCGCTGTTTTCGTGCCTCGAACGGCACGGAATCACCGGACCTTCCAAGGTGATGTGGTCGAAAGATGATGACGTCCGGAACATGCTCAAGCAGATGAATCAGGGAGCGACATTTCCGTGCGCAGACGTGATCGTGGTTGTACCGGGACTAAGCAGCGTGGCTAATCAACCGGCGGCAACCGTCGCCACGCTCGCGTTTGACGACCGCCACTGCACTTTTCGGCTGACGTCTTTCCGGTTCAGCGTCGCTCTGAACTGCAGGCTGGAGTTGCTGAGCTGCCTGGGATTCGCCGGAGAGATGGCCAGGTTGGCGGAGGCGGAGCACAAGGACGTGGTCGCAATCAGAATGAACAAGGTTTGAATTCGGCAAGCATTCATGCGGAGCCTCTACTCAGCTACTGCTGAATCACAATTCTTGCCGGCCATCCGGCGGGAACTCTTGTGATCTGTGGCTTTCTGGCTGGCGACGCTTTCGATCTTAGGTCGTTCTGGTAACCCGGCGTGCATTGAAATTGGAAGTTGAAGTGGATGAACTGGCCGTTGACCTGGGTCCAGTCGGCGGTGGTGTCGACCTGATCGGAATGAATTAAATCGTTGTTGATGTCGGGACACTGACTAGGACCGGGATCCACGGTGCAGCCCGTTAGATTTGAGATCTGCGTATCATTATTCCAATCGATCGGGCTGCCGTTGCTTGGGCCCGAAGCAGTGCCGCCACTAGCGACGAAATACCAGACGATGTCCTCCAGGGTGCTTGGCCCACCAACCCCCACGTTCTCATCGAGCATCGTCTCATTCAGATTGAGCAGATTGTCTTCGGCATAGTCGGGACGGTAACACACGTTCCCTCCCGGGATGTCGTCGGTACAATAGCAAGCGCCTGCAGTCGCGCAGCGCCCGCCGGTAATTGCAGGAGGACCGCAATCGGCATCGGTTTTACAGTAGTTATGTGTTGTGGTTCCAGGGGCAGAGGCGGGAACCAATGTGTCCTGCTCGTAGAGATAGTTCATCACGCTAATGTAGTTCGGCTTATAGTTCAGGCATTCCTGAGGAACATTTCCGGGATCTGCCAGGCTGCCGTGGACCAGGCCGAAGTTATGACCTAACTCGTGCATCATGGTACTTGTCCACTGCTCGATGCCAATTGATGCTCCACTATCAACGTTGTGTCCAAATGAGACGATTGTGTCATCGCCGGGAAGATCAGCGATTCCGGTCGCCGTTGCCAACGGTTGACCACCACACAGCAAATCCGCCGGACAGTTCATTCTGAGTGAGCCGTCACTTGGAGTGGTGGAGTCGTGCGCGAACACCATGTAGTGATACGCCGGCTGCAGGTTGCCGAAGTTTTGCTGGCGTAACTGCTGCATGGTGACGAAGTCGTTTCCCGCACAACTGGCCTGGGCGTTGGGATCGAGCGTGGTCACCTGGTGCTCGGGAATCCCGGCGGCCGGCGCCAGCACATGCAGCGTGATTCCGTGCGCCGCGAACATCGCGGTCATCTGATCGAAAGCGTTGACTGGCGGCTGATGACTGTGCGTAGCCGCCACCATGTAGTCGTACTTCAGGTAGATATCAGGCGCGTTGGGGTTGGCTCCCGGCAGCAGCACATCGTGCACCGAGTCGGTGATCAAGCCGTCGCCGTTGATATCCACGCCGCCGGCGTTCTCCCAGGAATCGTTCAGTCCATCCAGATCGTTGTCTGCGCAGGTTCCCTGGCAGGCGGGCGTGTCGGGACCGAGGCAAGCGTCACCTACGCGCAATTCATTGAACGCGGCGGACGTCCCTGAGACTCCGCCGCTGCTCGGACTCGCACTCGCCACCAGCGTGTAGCCCGTGCCCAGCCAGTCGATGGCAAGATCAGGAAAGGTCGCAGCGCCGGTGGAGTCGGTGGTTTGAGTCAGTGTTCCGCTCAAGGTTCCCGTCCCCGGCGGATTGGTGCCGATGCTGATGGTGACGTTCTGGCTGGGCAGCGGATCGCCGAGATTATCCAGCATCAGCACCTTCACCCCGCCACTGCTGGAATCAATCACGGCGCTGACATTCGCATCGAGCGGCTGCGCGCTGAACACCGGGCTGGCCGCGACCGTCACGGTAAGCGTGGTCGTGGCGCGAAGACTTCCATGCGCGGCGGTGATGGTGGTCGTGCCGGGAGCGAGCAGCGTGGCCAGTCCTCCGGCGGCAACCGTCGCCACGCTCGCGTTTGACGACCGCCACTGCACTTTTCGGCTGACGTCTTTCCGGTTCAGCGTCGCTCTGAACTGCAGGCTGGAGTTGCTGAGCTGGCGGGGATTGGTTGGGGAAATGATCAGATTGGCGGCGGAGCCTGGTTTCGTCAGCATCAGGAACATGATCGGCAAAAGCAGGACTTGCCGCCAACGGTCATGGATGTTTCGCATTACGCAGACTCCTGTGGCTGCCAATTCATCGCGACTCCCCGCCCGCTCAAGGAATGTTGGGAGGGTATAGAAGATGCTTACCCAGAATTTCATCGCTTGTGAGTTCTCGCGTGAACTTCTGTAAATGGCGGGTACGAAGATTCTTTATGACTCTATCAGTGGAGTAGTTCGCGGTGCAGGCAAACTGGTACAACAAGTTCGGCCAGTCCTCGAACGGCTGCAGAAGTGTATCTTTGCCGTCGCCATCGTTATTCAAGTCAACGGCGGTAAACGTGCAACCACTTGGGCACCAGGTATCTGTCTTATTGCCGTCCCCATTGAAATCCACCGGCCCCGTGGCGGGAATGCCTGTTTGTCCGGGCGACCAAATATAGCTGATGCCGTTATTTCCGATGTTGATCCCGGCCGACTCGGAGCCGTTGGTTTCGTCAAGCGTGTTGGGAATTACTTGTGAGCCGGGATCGCAGAGGATCTGTCCCAGTGGGCAGAAGCTGGAGTAGTCCAGGCGAGTGCCCACAGGTGTGGTGCGGCACACCATGTCATCCGGAGAGCAGTTCGGGTCGGCGCTGGAGATGCCGATGGTTTGAAAGTTGTAGTTCATCACGCTGATGAAGTTCGGTTTGTAATTCAACGCCACCTGGTTCGGGTCAGTGGGATTGCCGTTTACGTTGAGAGGCCCGCCATGGTTGAGCCCGAGATTGTGTCCGAGTTCATGCATGAAAGTGCCGCCTTGGCCAGTGTCCGGAAGGTAGGCGGCTGTCCGATCGAAGATTCCGCCCAGAGAAACAATAAGGTCATTTCCTGGCAATTCGCTTCGTCCCGTCTCGTTGAAGGAAGGTTGCGTCGGATCGCAGAAAGTATTGTTGCAATCGTTGACCGAATCGCAGGTATGGCGATGTGCGAACAGCGCGTAATGAAATGCCGGTGAGAGGTGTTGCTCGTCGAAAAACTGGCTGTTGAAGCTGGCATTGAAATAAGCCGTCTTGATGTCGAAGTAGTTGACAACCTGCGCGCCGGAAAAGGAGTAGCTTGAAAACTCCTGCGTACAGGCCGCCGGAGCCGCGCCGTAGAAGGTCACGTTGGCATGGGGAACGGCTTGTCCCTTGACCAGATGCAGCCGCATACCCCGCGCGGCATATGCGTCAACCACCATTTGCAGCGCCGTGGCGGTAGGTTCGTCGCTGTGTCCCTGGCAGGTGCAGCCGTCAGTGCTGGAGTCGCAGGTTGCGCCTGAGCCTTGAGGCGGAAGGCAAAGCTGGTCGAAATCGCAGGCATCGCTGTGGTGCGGCAGCAGCAGGTTGTATGGCGGATAGAGTGTATTGAGCGTGCAAGCCGTAGGCTGCCCGTTCGTGAGCTGGTCGGCCAGTTCCATCCAGTCATATTTCACGAATACATCTTTTACGTTCACATCTGCGCTTGGGGTAGGGTTGAGCGAGCCGTCGGGAAACACAGGATCGACGCCGGTTAGGACGCTCGCGATGGTGCCATCACCTTTCAGATCGAGGCCACCAGCCGTTTCCCAGGCATCGGGCAAGCCATCGCCGTCAGTGTCGGTGCAGGGAGTAATCAAGCCACACGTCTGAATTACCGATCCGCCCCACAGGCACGAATTCCCGACTCCAAGCTCATTGAAAATGGCAGAAAAAGCACTCAGTGCCCCGCTGCTGGGATTCGCGGTCGCTTGTAAGAAGTAGCCATTGCCCAGCCAATCGATCTTCAGATCCGGAAATGTGGCAGTGCCGGTGGAATCGGTGGTTTGGCTCAGTGTTCCGCTGAGCGTGCCCGTCCCCGGCGGGTCGTCTCCGAGGCTGATCGCAAGGCTCTGGCTCGGCAACGGACCGCCGAGGTTATCGAGCAGTTGTACCTTTACCCCTCCAGTGCCGCCGTCGATCACCGCACTTACGCTGGTGTCAGTTGGCTGGTTCGTGAACACCAGACTGGCCGCGACCGTCACGGTCAGCGTGGTCGAGGCGCGAACGCCTCCGTGCACCGCGGTGATCGTGGTCGTGCCGGGCGCGAGCAGCGTCGCTAGACCTCCAGGCGCTATTGTGGCCACCCCCGAACTCGACGACCTCCACTGCACTTTTCTGGTGACGTCTTTCCTGTTGAGAGTCGCGGTGAACTGTAATGCCGAATTACTGAGTTGCCGGGGATTTGACGGCGAAACCACCAGCCTGGTCTCAGCGAAACTCAGCGAGGGCAGCGCCAGAATTGCCAGAACGCATAAGGTGCGGCGAAGGCGACCTATTTTTTGCATGAGCGGCATCCCTGTTGGTCAGTTCCCATAATTCGTGGTGCATTGGTAGTGCAGCTGGAAGTTATCGAAGATCGTCGCGCTTCCCGCTATGTGAGATAGCCAGTCGTTCGAGGGCAGCAGTTTCGGGAGCAGGCCACAACCTTCGCTGGGTTCGTTGTCCGAGACGTCGCCGCAAACGTCAGTGCTGAACGGGCCGTCCTGGTTCCAATCAATCGGCGCGCCATTCGCCGGGCCGTACGCGGTTTTGCTTCCCCCGTTCGAGTAATAAAACGTCAGGTCGAGATTGTCGGGCGCGCCTTGCAGCCCGACAGTTTCGTCAAGATGGTTCTGGTCGAGTTGGTTGAACAGCGTGCCGGAATAATCCACGTGGTAGCACCAGTGCGGACAGGTGCTGGGATCATTCGGGTTGCCGCACTGGGATGGATCCGAGGGATCGGTCTGTTCCGAGCAATGGTAGGGATCGCCGCCGCAGTCGGCATCGGTCGTGCAGGCTTTGTAGGTCGTGGCGCCGGGATAGGCGGCCTCGATCAGGCCTCCGCCATAGAAGTCGTAGTTCATCACGCTGAGGTAATTCGGTTTCTGGTTGGTGCAATCCCCGGCCCCCCCATGCAGCAAGCCGAGGTTATGCCCGATCTCGTGCATGGTGACGGCGGTCCAGGTCTCGAGCCCCACGGTTGGTTCGCCGGGTTGCGGATGGTCCGTGTCGCTGCCGAAGGAAGCGATGATGTCGTCGCCAAACACTTCTGCATCTCCCAGGCCGCCGGCCAGCAACTGGCCGCTGCCGCAAGCCGACTCCGAAGAAGTTGCACAGGCATTGCAGTGGGCCTGGTCCGGGCAGGTGGAATAGTGGGAGAACACCATGTAGTGATAGGCCGGAGACAAGAGCGCGTTCTGGCCGAGATGAACCTGCTTGAGCGCATGCACCGAAGTCACGCCGCCGGTTGAGGCGTCGCCTCCGCATGCCGGGTCGATCGTCCAGCCTCCACTCGGCCCGCTGGTTAAGTTGGTAACCACCAGCGCGCCGCCAGGGCCGCATTCGGGAATGGCATCGTGGGTGGGATCAATGTGCAGGTTGATTCCACGCCCGGCAAATGCGGCCTTGATGCTGGCGATGGCCGCTGTCGGAGGATTGTGATCATGCGCGTAAGGAGTTACTCCGGCGAGAGCACAGGTGCCATCGTTGAAGAAGTAATCGTAGTGAACGTAGATATCGGGCTGGTTGGGATCGGGAGCGCCGTCGACGTTTAACGGCACATCAATACCCAGGTCGTACGCCCCGTTAGCATTGAGGTCAATGTAGCCTAGCTTTTCTTCGGCATCGGAGAGCCCATCAGCGTCGCTATCCGCCCACTCGCTATCTCCGGAAGGGCCGCACTGCGCGAAATTAGGGTCCGGTCCCATGCTTCCATAAATCCCTTCACCAGCCAGTTCGCAGTACGGTTTTGCGCTCGCGCTGGCATTGACGTGTTGGCACCCCAGAGTTGCGCTGCACGAGTCGGCCGTGCACGCATCTCCGTCGTTACAGGAGAGGCTGCAACTTTGGCATTTCGCGACCGTTGGGGGAACAATTGTCCCCGTTCCCTGGTTCTTTCGAAGGGCCGCATGCACCGGGTTGCTGAGGTTCACGAAGAAGGTCTTGTTCATACCCGGGATCAGCACATCAGTGATGGGAACGGTGATGGTCTGCGCAGCCTTGGAGGCCTTGGGAAAGGAAATCGTTCCGCCGACCGCCGTGTAGTCGGTTCCGGCCATGGCGGTTCCGTCGGCGGTGGCGTACTGCACGCTGGCATTCTTGCCAAACGGGGCGCTGACCGAAACCGTGAAAACGGCTTGCTGGCTGCCGCAGGAGGACTCCGAGACGGTCACGTCAGAGATGGACAGCTTGGGCAGTGCGCCGCCCTGCGCTGGGACGACGGCCATCCCGGTGACCACTACAAAAACGATACCCGCAAGCGCCGGTCTGGTTGACATTAAATTCCTCATGCGCTTCGAGAGGGGAGCGAAGGCATTGTGGCAGGCACACTTTCCCGGGAAACGGGCGCAAAGGCAATGGAGGCCGGGTGAATTTCGGACTAATTTTGTGTGATTTTACCAACTCTCTTCTTGGCAACAACTTACGCCTGCCGAAACCAAGTCGGGTTATACTAGCGGCCCAGATTTGTATGCCCGCCGAGACCCAAACCGGCAAGCCCCGGATTGACCTTTCCCGCTACCAGCTGACCGTGGACGGCCAGCGCGTCAAGCTCGAGCGCCAGCCCATGGAGTTGCTCATCTTCTTTGCCCAGCGCCAGGGCCAACTGGTGAGCCGCGAGGAAATCGTCGAAAAGCTGTGGGGCAAGGATGTCTTCGTGGACGTGGACCGCAGCATCAATGCCGCGGTCCGCAAGATCCGATCGGCGCTGAAGGACGATCCCTCGGAGCCGAAGTTCCTCGAAACGGTAGTGGGCAAGGGTTACCGACTCGTGGGAGAGGTGGAGCTCGTAGGTGCGTCTTCGCCGGTCGTCGAGAGACTCCTTGGCACGGAAGCCGATGTATCGCTTCGCAGAGGGTTGCAATACGGCTTGATTCTTGCCATCGTCGTGGCCGCCATGATCGGAGTGGGATGGGCGTATTGGAGGTGGCGATCCTCTATGCATTCTTCTACCTCCGGCATCCATTCCATTGCGGTTCTGCCCTTGGCAAACCTCTCCACGGATGTTTCGCAGGACTACTTCGCTGACGGAATGACTGATGAGTTAATTTCCGATCTGGCTCAGATCAGCGCGTTGCGGGTAATCTCTCGTACGTCGGTGATGAAATACAGAAACGCCAGTGTATCGGTGCCTGAGATTGGAAAGGTACTCCATGTGGATGCAGTCGTGGAAGGCTCAGTCGAGCGCTCGGCCGGGAGAGTTCGAGTCAGCGCGCAGTTGATCCAAGCGTCTACTGACACGCACCTGTGGGCGAAAAGCTACGAGCGCGACCTGGGCGATGCCATCGCTCTGCAGGATGAGGTGGCTCGTGCTATCGCCGACGAGATCCGGATCAAATTGCTGCCAACGGAGAGGGTTCGTCTGACGACGGCGCGGACGATTAACCCCGACGCCTATGACGCCTATCTCCGCGGTTTGTACCACATGAACAAGCGAGACAATACCGATCTAGAGAAGAGTACTGCCTATTTTGAGCGTGCCGTGGGACTGGACCCTGACTACGCATTGGCCTATGTGGGATTGGCGGACTCCTATGCGCTGCGTGGCTCTGTTATGTATATGGCCATGGCGCCGCGCGATGCCATGCCAAAGAGCAAGTCTGCAGCTTTAAGAGCGTTGCAGATCGACGGCAATTTGGGCGAGGCTTACGCGACTTTGGCGCATGTCGAGACCTTCTACGATTGGGACTGGGGCAGAAGTGAGGAAGATTTTAAGCGAGCTATTGCGCTCAAGCCAAATTACGCATTAGCCCATCTTTGGTATGCAGGTCTTCTGACGGCTCTGGGACGGCACACCGAATCGATCGCCGAATCGAACCGTGGAGTGGAACTGGATCCACTGTCTCTGGTTGCAAACACGAATCTAGGATTAATGCTCTACTTCGCAGGTAGGAACGATGACGCGATCAGGCAATTTCACAACCTTCTGGAATTGAGTCCCGACTTCTTCGTTGCACATTGGGGGTTGGGAATAGCGTACGAGCAAAAACAAATGTATGGGCAGGCCATAGTAGAGTTCACGAAAGCAAATAACCTCTCTCCGGGGAACTCGACCATGCTTGAATCGCTAGGAGAGGCGTATGCTCTCGCGGGGCGGAGAACCGAAGCGCTGCAAGTCCTGAATCAGCTAACACAGCTTTCCAGACAAGAATTTGTCTCCCCCGAGCTACTCGCTTCCCTGTATGTCGCTTTGCGGGACAAAGATCATGCCTTTGAGTTTCTCGAAAAAGCTTATGACCTGCGTGACAACAATCTCATCTTTCTAAAAGTGGATCCAGCGCTTCGAACCCTGCAGTCGGATGCCCGCTTCCAGGGTTTCCTGCGGCGAATTGGCCTCTCTAATTGAGTTTGCTAGCGGGTTGCGGAATGCTCTAAGCAACCGCCGAAAACATCAATTCCTCGGCATTTGTGAAATACGTTCTAGTCTTCCCTGCAGCCACCGGCTGATCTTCAGTCACTCTTCACTTAGCTTTATGACGTGAAAGTAAGTAACAGAAACCAAAGGCACGGATCGGAATCGTTAGAGCTAAAAAGAACGCTTTGGAAGTCTTATCGAACCCTTATCGAACCCGCGCAGGCCGTTGCCGTTCGACATTGGCCGTATAGGTGGGACGAAACCTCGCCCTAAGCGAAGGGTCTTCCGGGTACGGTTAAGAATAAGGAAAGTGGCTGATCGAGGTATGGGATGGATATTCTGGATACAGTAGCGATTAGTTTGCCTTGCCGGTCCTGCGGGGACAACTACCGAGTGCCTCTCAAGGACGTACTTCTTTCCCACAGAATGCTCCACCAGGGATGTCCGGTTTCCCAGGAAACAGAATGCCCTCCACTCTTCCAATCACGATTATTTGAACGCAAGGACATAGAAGAGCTTCAAAGCGCATGGAGTCGGCTAGAAAACTGCGCGCGATCCGATGGAGGCGAACTTGTGCTGCTGGGAGTGCGTGATCTAGCTGAACCACATCCTGCTGCTTTGACACAACTGGACCCTGAAACGGTGCAACAGCTGAAGGCGATTGCTCCAATGGCAATTGTTACTGGCCCGCAGTCCCGGAAGAGCACCAGAGCCACGACGAAGAAACGTGAAAAGAAAGTACAGAAGCGTGCACTCACAAGGACCGTAAAGGCCAAAAATAAGCAGACGGCTTGAAATGGAGGGCAGGAGCAAATTCGCCGAGTTCAATTGCTTCGAGGGTCCACGCTCCCCGTTTTCGAGACGCGCTGCTGAATTCTTTCAAACACATTCTTCACAACTCGATCACACCGCACGGCGTGAAAAGTGAATGCTTCTTTTCGTTCCATTCCAGCACGCGCGTAAAGACTCTTGCGCAACAACGCCCGTGCTCGATGGAGGCGGACCTTGACATTGTCTTCGGTGATTTCGAGGACCTCTGCGGCATCGGTCGTGCTCATCTCTTCTATATCGCGCAGTATGAAAATGGTCCGGTAAGCGTCCGGCAGCTTTTCGACCGCTTCTTCCAGCGCGAGAGCTTGCACATAGGGATGTGCGGCATCGCTGGTAAAGATCTTCCCGTTGAGCAGAATCACGTCTGGTGCCGGCTGTTGGCTTTTCACCGCGACAGGCGAGAACGCCAAGAAGAAGATGGCGCACGTTTTGAGTAATCCACTATTCATATTTAGCCTCGCGTTCAGTTCAAGGAGCGCACCAGGACAGACTCACTTCAATCTAGTGGCAGCACATATCCCGGAGTTTTGGCCAATCGTCCCTCGAGGGCTTGCGCATCCAACGCCGCCATATCCCAGGCGATCCACGAAACGGGTGTGAGTCGTAGCGTGACGTCGTCAAATGATGCAAACACTGGCCCGACGTGCGGATCGGACATTGCTGCTGCACTCAAATATCGGCTGTGCAGGCGGCGGTTAATTTCCTGGGAGCGATCGCCTGAAATGATTTCCACTCTGCAGACAGCAGTTGCTCCACGCTCTGCTCCTGCCCTGCGTACGTCCACCATCAGTGAAGCGTTCGGGCGAGCCATCACATTACGGACTTTTCGAGTCTTGGAAGATGTCGCGACAAAGAGGCAGCCATCTTCGAAAAGGTACCAGACTGCTGTGAGGTGGATGGTTCCATCTGCATTTTCAGTTCCGAGAGTTGCAATATGGCGTCCTCGCAGAAGTTCGTCGAAATTCGCATCGAGCTTTTGATTTGGCAATGTTCCTCCTCCGAGCCTGCCCCTAGTCGAGCAGGTTTACATCGATCCGGCGGGCGCGTGTTTGTTCGTCGTTCCCACTTCGAATCGCTAGTGCTCTTCTGCAACACGATCTTAGTTCCATGAATTGTTGCGACCTCTTGAGTGGGCCGCCAACTCTGCCATGTCCCGCAAGGGTTTAGATCCGACATTTACTTCGGATGCGATCGTTCCGTATTGGAAACGCTGTACCATACGATCCTCCAAGAGCCATCGCTTTGACGCTTGAACTCCGCAATGAAGTTTGTTCTATGGGTCATCAACACACTATCGGGACCGTTGTCTTCGTTATAGGTGCCACGGTAGACAGCCAAGTCTCCCGCACTTGCAACATCGACCGCCTCGTCGATGAGACTGACTTTCCAAAGCGGGTCATGCTGAAAGCCCAGCTTGAAGCCCTCTCTGTCGGCTTCGATCCCCACAGTTGAAGGGCTACCACATTCCATGGAGATAATATCCGGCGCGTCATACGCAGTTGTTTTTATTGGATCGTGAGCGTTGATCCCGGCGACGACTTGAGCGACGACCGCCTTGATGGTTTCCGCGATCGCCGATTGATCAATCACCACCGCTCTTGTCCATACCGCAGTCCCGACCGTAGCGACAGCAAACAGAATCAGACTTGGTTTCCAGTATGCAAAATGGATCATTGAACTTTCCTTTTTAAGGCAGCCTCAGGAGCGAGCTTCGTGCCGTGAATTGTGACCGCCAGCTTTAGCGGGCCGCCAACCTCTCCCATTTCGCCGGTCTGCGTGAAGGAAGTGGCGGTGATGCCGGACCACACT